>Ga0207851_100182_pt1 | contig 45871 bp, 48 predicted proteins | sample A23E3SouthBayCA_FD_187747 | JGI IMG/M metagenome (GOLD analysis project Ga0207851, IMG submission 187747) | Aerobic enrichment media microbial communities from Eden Landing Ponds, California, USA - A23 E3 (SPAdes) | ecosystem: Environmental > Aquatic > Marine > Unclassified | place: Emeryville... | reverse complement strand
GTCACCGCCCGCACAGCCGGCGATACCGGCCGCGATGCCGGTCGCGCCGATCGCTTTCAAATACTGTCGCCTCGAGCTGTCGGTTTGCGTTTGCTTTTTTGTCATGGTTTATCGCAACGGTCGTAGAGATATGATGAGATGAAGTAATTAAATCTTTGGATAGTTGTACTCGCACATCCGGCCTCGACTAGGTCGGGTCTCCGGGCGGGTCGGAGGAGCCTGCAAGACACCAGTGGTAGACTCACGAAGATCGGTGGACAGATCTCCTCCGCAGTGCCGGCAGAAACCCGGTTCTCACGTCCCGGTGGCTCCGTCTCCTCTCGGTGGCTCCGTCCACGTACGAGTCTCTCTGGTTTTGCGAGCGCGATCGTGAACGTGACCGGGGCAAGAAACCCTTCGACGAGGCGGAGTTCGACAGACAGGAAACCCGTCGGTTCATGTCGACGACCGAGCGGAACGAGTTCGGGGGTGGCCGAGAATATATAAATGTTTTTGCCATACATTTATTTCCGAACGGGGATATCTGGCGATTATGGATGTAGGAGTCCTTACAGTGGCACTGGGTGAAGAGCCGTTAGATCAGACGCTGGAATACCTCTCCGAAATCGGAGTCGGTGCGGTTGAGTTCGGCTGCGGCGGGTTCGTCGGTGATAGTCACCTCGCGCGCGAAGAGTACCTCGACGACGAAGCGGCACAGCAAGAGCTGCTCGAGCTGGTCGCCGAACACGACCTAGAGATTAGCGCGCTGTCGACGCACAACAACCCGCTGCATCCGGACGACGACCGCGCCGACCGAGCGGTAACGGAGATCCAAGAGGCAGTCCGCCTCGCCGACCAGTTGGGGGTGGAAAACGTCAACACCTTCTCCGGGCTCCCGGGAGGCGGGCCGAACGACGAGGTCCCGAACTGGGTTACGGCGCCGTGGCCGCCGGAACACGCCGAGGCGCTCGACTACCAGTGGGAGGAGGTCGCCGTGCCGACGTGGACCGCTCTGGCGGAGCACGCCGACGACCACGGGGTGAACATCTGTATCGAGATGCACCCGAACATGCTCGTGTACGAGCCCACCGGGTTGATGCGGCTCCGAGAGGCGACGAACGAGCGGATCGGCGCCAACTTCGATCCCTCGCACCTCTACTGGCAGGGGATCGACGTGACCGAGGCGATCCGCTTCCTGGGCGAGCGCGACGCGATTCACCACTTCCACGCGAAGGACACGAAGGTGTACGACGCGAACGCGCGCGTGAAGGGCGTTCTCGACACCGAGCCGTACACCGCGGAGGCCGACCGCTCGTGGCTGTTCCGCTCGATCGGCTACGGCCACGGCGAGTCCCACTGGAAGGACATCGTCTCGACGCTCCGGATGGTCGGCTACGAGGGCGCGCTGTCGATCGAGCACGAGGACTCGCTCACGTCGAGCCGCGAAGGACTGGAGCGGGCCGTCGATGTACTCCAGCGAGCGGTCTTCGAGACGCAGCCGGGAGACGCCTACTGGGCCTGAAACCATGACAGTCACTGTCGGGATGCTCGGCTACCGGTTCATGGGAAAGGCTCACTCGAACGCGTTCGCCCGGCTCCCCATGTTCTTCCCGGAGGCACCGGAGATCGAGCGAGACATCCTCGTCGGCCGCGACGAGGAGGCGCTCGCAGACGCCGCTGACCGGCTCGGATTCTCTCGGACGACGACCGATTGGCAGGAAGCCATCGACGCGGTCGACGTCTTCTACAATGTGGGACCGAATCACGTTCACGCCGAGCCGGCTATCGCCGCGCTCGAGGCAGGCGTCCCCGTTCTCTGTGAGAAACCGCTCGCAGCGACGACCGACGATGCCGAACGGATGGCGGCGGCGGCCGACGATGCAGACGTCCCCACCGCGATCGCGTTTAACTATCGGTACGTGCCGGCTATCAGGTACGCGAAGCAACTCATCGACGACGGGGTCCTCGGCGAGATCCACCACGTCCGGGCGACCTATCTCCAAGATTGGCTCGTCGATCCGCAGGCGCCGTGGTCGTGGCGGAACAGCGAGGAACTGGCCGGTAGCGGTGCACTCGGTGACCTGGGTGCGCACTCGATCGACCTCGCGCAGTTCCTGCTCGGAGACCGGATCGAACGCGTCAGCGGCCACCTCCACACTTTCGTCGACGAGCGGCCGGTGCCAGGCGAGGGCGGCGGTGGTCTCGACGCGGAGAGCCAGGAGAGCGTCGAGACCCGCGAGGTCACCGTCGACGACGCTTACTCCGCTCAAGCGGTCTTCGAAGGAGGCGCGATGGGAACCTTCGAGGCGTCCCGCTTCGCCAACGGGCGAAAGAACGCCCACACGATCGAAGTGAACGGCTCGGAGGGGAGCCTGAGATTCGACCTCGAACGGCTCAACGAACTGGAGGTGCTCCGCGGAGACGACCGCGGCTTCGAGACAGTTCTCGTGACCGATCCCGACGATCCCTACATCGACCACTGGTGGCCGCCGGGCCATACCATCGGCTGGGAACACACGTTCGTTCACGAGGACTACGAATTCCTCACGGCCGTCGCCGAGGGGTCAGAGTACCACCCGAATTTCCAGGACGGCCTGGCCGTTCAGCGCGTCCTCGACGCCATTAGCCGGAGCGATGAGACGGATCGCTGGACCGAGATCTGAATCGAGAATCACGGAGGCATCGGTACATTTTTCCCGCTTTCGCGTACCCGTGGATACGCGATCAGCCCCCGACGAGAAAGTTCCCTGGCGCGAACCGGAGGCTGTGCTCCGATTCGCTCAGGGGCGTCGACGACGGCGGCCCACGGCCCCTCGACGGCGTACCCCTGCCGGTGACACCAACGACTTCTTCACGAGACGAGGCTGTTCGATGTTGCTCTCCGAGTTTACAGCTGAATGACATCGTACCCCGCAGCATCACCGACGTTCGCGATCATAATCTCAGCGAAGCTCATTCTCTCAGCGAAGCTCATCCTGCGGGTGGCAGTTCGGTCGCTGACAGCGGAAGGTTACCGTGACGACTGTAGAGTGTTTCCGATAATAGAACAGCTATTCCGACAGGATGTTAGTATGTCGGTAATGGAATGTTTTGAGCGTCTAATTTTGTACCAAAGATTCTCCGAATAGATTCTTATATTACGGGTTGAGACACGCATTCTGTAATAGGGAACGGAGAGATCGGGAAGTAAGAGCGTTCGATCAGTTGGGTAAATAGAGCGATCCCGATGTTTCAAAGCCGTAAAAGCGGGGAGAAAACGCTAGACTGAAAAGATGATCCGAGTCTTGATCACGTCCTCGATCGCGGCGACGACACCGGAACCGAAGCGATACAGGGGTACACGTGGTAGCGATACGCACCCTGGGTGCGTCCTGTCCGCTCGCTTGTCGAGTAGTCGTGTCGACGTCCCACGCGATCGTGAATATGAGATTACACCGATTGTCGTAGCGCCAGTATCGTTCTGATATGAAGAACAGAAATTAATTACAAGAATACTAGTGTAATGGAGAGGGGTTTTGTGAACGAATTGATGAAGCGTCGGTGAGGGAGCCTCAATGATTGTTACCCGACCTTCGTCGGTCGTTTTATCTCAAAGAATGGGGCAGACGAGTTCAGAGAGTCGATACTGAATTCGACCGGTTCAGCGAAGGTATCGAATGGATCGACTTGTCGTTTGCGGGGCGAGATCGAACGCCGTGATAGGCGGTTGAAGGAAATATTCGACGTCGCTTGGCTTCATATCACTTTTCGATATAAGTATATATCTCGAGGAATACGGAATCGATATGAGTCTCGTTGCTATTCACGACTGGTCCATAAAGTAGATCGACAGCCGAACTCGACTGCCTCCGCGGACCAACTCGCGGCTGACGAAAAGTTGATCCACCGTCACGATCGGTAGTTCTGGCAATACAGCGCGGTTGATCCGTGCGCGAACGAGATCCATCACGGAAGTCCCGTTCGACGGCAAGGAAACAGACAGCGCGATCGGTTCCGACCGAACTACACGGGCGCTATCAGCTCAATGACGTGGGCTTTCCCGTCGATGACGCAGACCACCCCGGACCAGTTCTTGCCGAAGCAAGCTATCAATTTCAAGGTATTCAACACGGAGACAGAGATGGTATCAAACATGTCTTTTTCGAAATAAGATATAGAACATTATTGTTCTCGTATATTTTCGGTAATGTCGCAGTAGAGACAGTTCCAGGCTGGCTCGAAAACCTCGACGTTAACCGCGATCCACGCCGAAGGTAACGCCGCCGAAGTCGTGGAAGGCCGTTCTCCCTGTTTATCCGGGATGACGGGGATATGACGAGAACTCGCAGCGCTGGAAGTCGCGATTTTCGACACCTCTCATTTCTGGTGGTTTCTAGTGTAGCCTAGTGGTTTCTAGTGTAGCCTAGTGGTTTCTAGTGTAGCGACAGAAACAGCCGCCGGAGCTTCTATTGATTGCGGACACACCCGGGGGTGAGTAACGAACCGCGAGCGATCCGATCGTTGCTAGTTCAGTGTCTGCTGCTCGTTCAGCCACCTCTTCGCAAGTTCGTTGAAATCAACCGATTCGAATCGCGAAACAGCCTCAAGTACCTCGATGGCTGTCGACGGCTCGACGCGGAGTTCAAACGTGTAGGCCTCGCCGCCGACGGAGCCCGAGGCAGATTTACGCGCGCGAATGATACTCAACATATCAAGCTCGATGAGGTGGTCACGCATCCGGCGTTGGGCCAAGCGATCGGCGTCAATATGGTCTGAGAGAGATGTATAGACATCATAGACGTCACGGGTCCGAATCCCGGAATGACCGCCAAGTTCGAGAATCGTTACCGCTGCCAGCGCGAGGTGTCCCTGGGTCGTGAGCTGTTCCATCCCCTCGATGATGAGTTCTCGCTCAGCTTCGCCCTGAGCGGCTCGGACGTGCTCTTCTCCGACGCGTGCATCACCCTCGGACTCAGCAATCGCAGCGGCTTTTCGGAGGTACTTGATCGCCTGGCGGGCACTCCCCTTGTCCTGGGCGGCGTACGCAGCACAGAGCGGAATCACGTCGTCAGACAAGATGTCTGAATCGATACGAAGGAGCGTACAATCGGTCCGATCGGCGTCTATTTGGTCGAAAGCTTTGGCAAGCGAGCCATCGTCGTCGTCCAGATCGATGTTGATCTCGAACTCCTCGCCCTCTGGAGTTTCATACACGAGCGATGTGTCACGGAAGGCCTTGCTCGCACGGCGGGAGAGAATATCGCGGAGTTCGTCCGCATCGTACGGCGCAAAGAAAATAGAGTCATCGTAGAGGCTGTCTTTCGCGGCAGGATCGAGGTTATCACGCCACTGGAGGTCGTTGCTGATGCCGATAATTGACGGATAGACATCGTCGTTGACGTAGTCCTTATCGCGTGCACGAGGGAGGGAGTAGAGGATCTTGTCGTCCGTACCGAGATTATCAATCTCGTCAAGGACGATGATAACGGTCCCACCGACCTCGTTCATCGCGTCCCAGAGGTGGTCAAGGACCTTCTGCATCGGATGGCCGTTAGGGTTCACCCCACCGAGTTCCTCACAGAGTCCACACGCGAGCGTGTAGCTCGAGGAAATTCCTTCACAGGAAAAGAACACGGTTGTCAGATCGAGATCCTGAGCGTCAGCGAACGCCTCCAGCTCGGCCAGCTCTGCCTTCGCGGCCGCCGTCTTCCCCTGTCCAGCCTTGCCAGAGAGGAACGTGTTCTCGGCGCCGGCACCGCGGGCCGCGGGCTTCAACGAGCGTCGAAGCTTCAAGATCTCGTCTTCCCTCTCCGGCAACGTGGTTGGGGTGTGTCCCTCTTTGAGATAATCCTCGCCGCCGACCGCAAAGATCTCGGAGGTCGTTGAGTACGGAGACGAGTCCATTGTGTACATTTGGTGTATCCAACCCACATAAACCCCCGTGTCCGTAATGTCCGACTTGTCCGAATAACCCCCCATCTCGTCCGGGATTACAATCAGTTCATTGACACACAGCAGGTTCGCGTTTGGAGAGGAACTTCACCCTACCTTCCACCCCCGCCCCCGGGGTTGTCCGCAATTCAACAACACGAAGTGGGGCGGGAACTCGCTCACGGTGGTGTTGGCTGGTGGACTGCGTTTGGTCCAGCAACGAAAGGAAGGCAAACACCCTACCCCCGCCCCCGGGGTTGTCCGCAATTCGAGTGTAGGAATGTATAGTGACTAGATCGACAGAGCAGCAACAGTATTTAAATAACTATATTCTACGATCGGATCTGTCGTTTTAGGCCTTCTATCTGCTATATATATCTTATAATAGAAAGAGTTATAATATACGTTACCGGAGGAAAATGGAATTTGTCACGCTGATCGGCAGTCCTCCCGAAAGTCGGCTTTGTTGACCCGACTATGCCGGCCCCCCTGTTTTTCGGATAATTGCGGACAACCCCGGGGGCGGGGGTACTACCAGATAACACCGATCGAGAATCATCGATCGAGAATCATCGAGTCGTGTTACGTTAGAGGGTGAGGCGCTCGACTTCAGAGTGTCTATGGCCGAAACCGAGCGCCGCAGCAGACGTGTCGCGTGGATCGACTTGTCGTTTGTGGAGCGAGATCGAACACCGCGATGGGCGATTGAAGTAGGGATCCGCTGTTACTTGTTCGGGATGTCTCAACGAGAAGTAAGTGATTTTCTCGACAATCACGGGGTCGATCAGAGACGTCGCTATCCACAACTGGCTTCATAAAGCCGACTACAGCCCATCTCGACCGTCTCCGAGGATCAATCCGCGGTTGACGAAAAGATGATCCGCCTTCACGGTCAGCAGTTCTGGCTGTACGGCGCGATTGAACCGTATACGAACGAAATACGTCATCGCTCCCGTGAAATTGCGGACATCCCCGGGGGTGGGTACTGTCCAAATACGGTACTGTCCAAATAATGTTCTATTTCGCAATGGCGGCCGACCATGACTACTGTACCTTTCTCACGCCCGCCCGTCGATCGTTTCTCAACCGTCGAGAGCGGTCCTCGTCGATAGCATGGGATTGTCCAGTACCGATTGTCTCGGTTCGTTGCCGCCGCCGATCTCGACGTCACCCGTCAGGTGCCGCCGGCAAGATACGGGTGGCGAGATACGGGTTGGAACTCACTCGGACACGCCAGCGGCTATAATAATCAAATTCCAATACTATATATTTTTCTTATATATCTGGTGTTCGTAGGGCTCGATGTACCGTTCACACCGAGTTCACAAGGCCGATCCGAAGCCAGAAACGAGTCGGTGTCTGAGTCACGTTTCGGTTGGTAAAACGGACTCTGTTCGACGATGAATGGCTGTACGCAGCCGTCGTTCCCGTTTCGACCGAATTCCCACACGGCACGCGTGAGTCGACGAGAGCGAACGCGATCACTGACGAACGCGATCACTGGCCCGTATCTCGCGGAGTTCGGTGACAAACACGACGTGGCTGGCGCGATCGTTACCGTTGATGGCGCGATTCCACGTCACCGAGCCTATCGCAAACACGATTTCGAGTTCAGAGGCGCACGACATATCCTAGAAATATATTATATGAACCCAATACTACCGCCAATATATTAGTTTCAATTCATACTCCCAAAACATACGATTCCTTACTAGTCCAACAACGTCGAAACAGAAACTAGTCCAACAACGTCGAAACAGAAACTAGTCCAACAACGTCGAAACAGAAACTAGTCCAACAACGTCGAAACGGAAGCTGCTAACGAGTGGCTGCGATCGCTCGCTTTCACCTGCAAGCAGGTTCTCCGATCACCGAAGCGGTTCAAGCATCGGCTCGTCGAACGTCGTCGGCTCACCGGTGCGGTCGAAACAGCCGTATTCGGTGACGCCATCGATGTTCGTCGTGTCACCGCTCGAAAACTCCTGTGCGACGCGGACCACGTCTCGATCGACGGCGACCACCTCGCAATCGACGCGGAGCTCCGATTCGAAAGGTACCGGTGCCGTGAACTCCCAATGCCAGCTACGGGGCTTGTACGGCCACTTCTCGCCGCTCGTCTCCCCAACGCTCAGCCCGTGCTCTGCAACGAACGCTTCGAGAGCGGTCCCCGCAAATCGCGGATATTCCTCGAAGTACGCCAGTTCTGCACCCTCGACGTACGGGCTCCGGATCGGGACGGTCGTCCCGTATGACGGGAGCGGTTCGGGCTGGGAGACCGCGGTCGGATCCGTGTCTCCGCCGTCTCTCACGCGTTCGGACACCGGTTCCGGACCGGGGTCGACATCGTCGTCGACGCGGGCGGCGGCGTACGCGTCTCGCGCTGGCTCGGGGAGTGGTAGTGCCCCGCCGTCGGGCCCGATCGTCACGTGTGTCGCACGCAACGTCGCGATCGGATCGCCGTCGCCGTCGGTCATCTCGTACTTGAGGTCGAGGCTCGATTCCCCGACTGCGACCGGGTCGACGTCGACGTTCACCACATCGCCGATCGCGGGGTATCGGTGGACCCTCGCGTCGACGACGACGGGAGCGTACGGGATTCCGTCGTCTTCGAGGATCGCCGAGAAGGGGTAGTCGAACGCCGCCGCCAGCTCTTGGGTCGATATCAGCTGCCAGTCGAAGATCGCCGCCTCGTGAGCGAGCGGGCCGGCGAACTCGCCGAAGTGGACGCGCTTATTACTGATAGCTCGCATAGCGCGTTCTACTCGACCGACAATAAGAATGGTATAGGAAACGGCAAACGAGTCCAGACCGCGGCTCGTATCTCACCGCCCGGTGCCCGGAGCCGAATCGGCCGCCGCAGTGTCAACATCGGGGTCACGCCGCTCCACGAGTTCGTGGTTCTCGAGGGTGAGGACTTCGGTTCCGTCCCGCTTTTTCGCGACGATCCGCTCGTGAACGACCCCCACTGACGGATCGCTCTCTGAGGGACGTGTCCCGAGCACCGTCGTCTCGACGGTGATCGTGTCGCCCGGTCTAACGGGGGCGTGCCACCGGACGTCGTCGATCCCGACCCCCGCGACGACCGCTCGCTTACTCCGGACCGCATCGACTAACAGCCGTACGGACAGCGATAACGTGTGGTAGCCGCTGGCAATGATCCCGTCGTAGCGGCTCTCGGCCGCCGCCTCGGGGTCGGTGTGGATCGGAAGCGGGTCGAACTGCTCGCCGAACTCGACGATATCGTCGGCTGTGACCTCCGTCTCGCCGCATCGGATCGTTCCTTCCTCGATGTCTTCGAGGTATCGGGTCTCCTCGCCTAAATCGGTCATCGGCTCGAGCGACGGCTCCTGACCACATGAGTGTGGCCCTTCTCCTCCGGGGACGCCTCACCGTTCGCGGCGCGCTTCCGCGCTCGCTCCCTCGAATGTTGGTAAGGGTTTTATTGAACACCGTCCAGTATCCCTCGGCAAGGATGGCAGGAAAGTACGTCACGTCCGAAAACAACTTGCCCGACGATCCGGAGGGGGAGGAGATCCGGCTGCAGGTGAGCGACGAAGAGACGAAGGAAATCTTCGATATCAAGGCGAGAGTCGACAGGGATCCGGAGAACCTCGCAGACCCCGAGCGGCTCACCGTCGTCAAGGGTCCTCACGAGAACATCGAGGAGGAGTGGTATCTCGACGTGATCGAGACCGACGACGGCAAGCAGGTCGACAGCGCCCTGCTGGAGGCGACGATGGAGGACGTCAACGACCAGTCGACGGTGATCAACACCCGATCGGAGGAGGTGAAGACACTGCTGCAGTACCTCACCGAACGCGGCGAGTTCGAGTCGGTGTCGGAGGCCAGCCGGACGATCATGCTGGAGTACCTCTCCGACGCCTACCCGGATCTGGTCAGCGAGTACATCGACCTCAAGGTGGAGTCGGAGCGAAGCGAACTGGCGAGCGAGCTCCGCGAGGGCGAATGACCGTCGACAGCCTCCGAGAGTATCTCGGGGCCCTCGAGTCCTGCGGCGACCTCCACCGGATCGACGAGCCCGTCTCGTGGAACTTGGAGGCCAGCGCCGTGACGCTGCTCTTGAACGAGGCCGACGGCGATGTGCCGCTGTTCGAGGACGTCGACACGGCCCGACTCGTCGGCGACCCGTATCGCGGCTCTCAGCGCCGGCCGTGGGACCGGATTGCGCTCGGGCTCGGACTCCCGCGGGACCTCTCGTACGAGGAGTACTACGAGTCCGTGATCGACCGGCTGAAGGACCCGATCGAGCCGCGGATCGTCTCGCACGACGACGCCCCGTGCAAACGGCGGATACAGACGGGCGAGGACGTGGACCTCCTCGATTACCCGTGGCCGTATATCCACGCCGGCGACGGTGGTCGGTACTCGAACCTCCACACCCTGATCGCCCCCGACCCGGACTCCGAGTGGGTCGACTGGTCGTACCACCGGTCGATGATCCACGACAGCGAGACGTCGAGCGTCCTGCTTTTGGCGGGCGAGCAGACGCCGAACCTCTACTACTACAAGTACGAGCGACGCGACGAGCCGATGCCCGTCGCGATCGCCGTCGGCGTCGAACCGGCCGTACAGTACACGTCCGTGATGTGGATTCCGACGGGGCGGAACGAGGCGGAGTACGCCGGCGGGCTGAAGCGGGAACCCGTCGACCTCGTCCCCTGTGAGACGAACGAACTCATGGTTCCGGCGAGCGCCGAACTCGTGATCGAGGGGGAGATACTGCCGAACGAGCGCCGGGACGAGGGACCGTTCGGCGACTACTTCGGCTACATGCACGGCCCCCGGCGGTCGATGCCGCTGTTCCGGGTGACGGGGATAACCAGCCGCGAGGACCCGATCATCCCGTTCTGCGTCGAGGGGACTGGCGTCGGCGAGACGGAGAACGCGACGAGTTCGATGGAGGTCGGCTGCGTCGGCCCGGACGCGACGCTGGGACTCCGCACCGCCGGCTTCGACGTCCAGTGTATCGCGCCGTGGAAGTCGACGCCGCGGACGGTGTACGTCATCTCGACAGAAACGACGGACCCGAGTTACCTCCACGACATGGCGAACTTCATCTTCACGACGTGGGGGATGTTACACGTCGACTTCTTCGTGTTCGTCGACGCCGACGTCGACCCGCTCGACCAACGCGCGGTGATCGAGGCGCTCGCGCTGCACGCCGACCCCGACGCGGACTTCCACCAGTTCGGCGTCGAGACGATGCCGAAGGTGCCGCTGAACATCTACCAGACGCCGACGGAGAAGGGAGATATCCAGACCGGCACCTCGAAGGCGAAGACCGCGAAGGCGTACATCGACGCCACGAGCGCCGGCGACGCGGACCCCGACGATCGGTTCCGAGACGACTCCGCCGACATCGACCGTCGGTACAGAGCGCGGCGCATCCTCGAACGAGCCGGCGTGGAGACGGGAGATCTCCCGTTCGCCGAGACGGAGGCGGACCGATGACCGCGCTCCGGGACCACCTCGACTGGCTCCGAGAGACCGACACCACCGTCGACGTGACCGAACCGGTCCACTGGGACGGGACGGTCGAGGCGGTGGCGGCGGAGGCGACTCGACACGGCTGCCCGGTCGTCCGGTTCACCGAGACCTCCGGGATCGCTCGGCTGGTGAGCGGCGTCTACGGTGGTCCCGACCAGTTCTTCTCGGACGACCGGGATCCGTGGGATCGGATCGCCGGCGCGCTCGGTCACCCGCCTGACGGCTCGTACGTCGATCTGATCGATCGGCTCGCGCGCTGGGAGCCCGCTTCGATCGACGAGCGTCCGGACGCGGAACCGGACGCGACCCGCTGCGACGGAGCGGACCTGTACGACCTCGGGCTACCGACGACGCGCGAGGGGGTTCCGCTCGTCTCGCTCGGCGTGATCGCGGCCGAGGTCGACGGCGAGACGACGTGGGCGCCGATCGCCGGACGGGGGCGACGAAGCACCGAGCTTCGGCTCTCGGTCCCGCGGCCGTTCGCCGAGTGGTGTCCGCCGCGGACCGACGTGAGCGTCCTCCTCGGGGTGTCGGCACCGGTGCTGATCGCCGCGTTGCAGGCGTGGACGCAGGGCCAGCCGACGCCGGACGCGCCGGCGCTCGCCGCCGGGCTGAGCGACCTCCAGTTGGCGACTATCGACGGGCGGACCGTCCCGGCCGAGGCCGAAGTACGCGTCGACGGCCGACTGTCCGGTATTGACCCGAAAGACGCCGACCGGACCGCGACGTGGGAGATCGGACAGGAGACGACGACGGTCGCGGTCGAGACGACCGGGATCGCGACGCGAGAGCAGCCGACGATACCGTTCGCGCCGTTCGACGAGCCCTTGGCCGACGACGTCCACCTGGCGTGTCTGGTCGAGGCCGCGAAGCTGTTCCGTCGGGTGAACAACTACTGGGGCGTCTCCCCCGTTCGGTGGATACAGATCCCCGTCGAAGGGCGTCTCGGACTCTGTATCGTCTCGAGCGAGATCCTGTACGCCGGCTTCGAGTGGCAGCTCGCGAACACGCTGTTTTCGTTCTCGGACCTCTTCGATAAGGTGCTCGTCGTCGACGAGCAGGCGGACCCGACCGACCTCGCTCGGGCGTTGGACGACATGTGGGTGAAAGCGCACCCCGCGAACGACTGGGTGTTCAGCGAGTCGCACGCCTCCAGCGCCGCCGCGCCGGAATACCGCGACGAGGACGCCGGCTCTCGGCTCTACATCAACGCCACGTGGGACCCGCGCTGGGACGAGGAGTACATCGCGCCCCGGGTGACGATGGAGACCGCCTTCTCCGAGAGCGTCCTGGCGTCGCTGGCCGACCGCTGGGACGAGCTCGGGCTCGATGAGGCGGTCCGTCCCGACCGGCTCGACGGCGATGACTGATCCGCTCCGACTCCCCGTGGGCGAGGGGACGCCGGAAGGAGTGAACAGCGCGTACCTCCTGCCGGCCGAGCGTGCCGTCGTCGACCCCGGTCCGCCGACAGACGCGGCGTGGCGCGACCTCCGCGAGGGGATCGAGGCCGCCGACTACCGGCTCGACGACCTCGAACGAGTGTTTGTTACTCACTGGCACGCGGACCACGCGGGCCTCGCCTGCCGACTCGCCGACCGCGCGGACGCGACGGTACACCTCCACCGGCGCGACGCCCCGCTCGTCGGCGAGTACGCGAGCGCCCGGAAGCGACGCGTGCGGCGCGACCGCGAGACGCTCGAACGCTGGGGCGTCCCGGAGCCGGTCCGAGACGAGGTCGCCGACGGCGACGCGCCGTCGCCGATCCCGGACACGTACCCGGTTCGTCGGCACGGCGACGGCGACCGCGTCGGCGGGGTCGAGTTCGTTCACACGCCGGGCCACACCGCCGGCCACGCCTCGCTCCGCACGGAGACGGACCTCCTTCTCGGCGATCTCCTGTTGCCGACGTACACGCCCAACGTGGGCGGCAGCGACACCCGACTCTCCGATCCGCTGGGAACGTATCTCGACTCGCTGCGCCGGCTCGAGTCCGACGGGCTGACGGCCCATCCGGGACACGGGACGTCGATCGATGTCCCGGCCGAGATCGCCGCCGTGCGGCGCCACCACCGCGAGCGGGCGGCCGCCACGTTCGAGGCGGTCGCCGCCGCCGAGGAGCCGCCGACCCCGTGGGAGGTGGCGACGGCGCTGTTCGGCGAGCTGTCGGACATCCACGCGAAGTTCGGCGCCGGCGAGGCCGCGGCCCACCTCCGGCGACTCGCCGCCGTCGCCGTCGTCGAACCGCTCGACCGCTCGCCGGTCCGGTTTCGGGCGACGGTCGACGCGTATCCGACGGAGCGGCGGCTCACGCCGACGGCGACGGAACGGCCGAAAGGGAGTGAGGACTGACGACCGAGGTATCGGCGACAGCGAGAAAGGGACTGACGACAGCGGGAGAGGGACAGACTGACGACGGGTCCGGCCTTACTCGCCGGGCTCCTTGTCGCCGAGTTCGACGCCGAGGAAGTCGGGCTCGCGGTCTTCGAGGAACGCCGTGACGCCTTCCTCGGCGACGTCGGAGCCGAGCAGGCGATTCTGGAGCTCCCGCTCGTGGACGAGCGCGTCCTGAAGCGGCATCTCCAGCCCCTCGTTGACGGCCAGCTTGTTGTTGCCGACCGCGACGCTCGGCTTCTCGACGATCTGCTCGGCGAACTCGAAGGCGGCGTCCTCGATCTCCTCCGGCGCGAAGATCTTGTCGAAGATCCCCTTCTCGGTCGCCTCTTCCGGCGTGAACGTCTCGCCGGTGAGCATCATCTCGAGCGCCTCGGACCGATCGATATAGCGCGGCAGCAGCTGCGTGCCGGCCTCGCCGGCGATGAGTCCGAGGCTGATCTCCGGCATCCCGATGTTGTAGTCCTCGTCGTTGCCGACGTACCGGAAGTCACACGCGAGCGCGAGTTCGAGGCCCCCGCCCATGCAGTGGCCGTTGACCATCGCGATGAAGATGGTGTCCGTCGACCGGATCTTCATCATGACCTCCTTGCTGGTCTGGCTCGCGTAGCCGACCTGGCGGCCTGACTCCTCCGCGAGCTCCTGAATGTCGAAGCCCGTCGAGAAGAACGTGTCGTTGGCGCTGCCGAAAAGCACCGCGCGGACGTTCTCGTCGAAGCGGATCGATTCGACGGCGCGCTGGAGTTCGAGCAGGACGTCGATGTCGTGCGCGTTCGCCGGCGGCCGGTCGAGGCGAAGCACGCCCACGTGGTTATCTACTTCGGTCGTGAAATACTCGAGTTCTAGCTCGTCGAACGGTCGAAGCGACATACATGATACCGATCACGCCAACCCTACATAAATATTCCCCAAACGCCCCAAATTGGACAGTAGAGGCGCTGAGCATAGCGGACGCTGAACGGGGTCGCTCGGATTCCCCCCGATGTCGGCGTGTTTCCCTATCGGCCGGTGTCCGGATTCGCGCCGTCGTACTTGATCCGCTCGAACACGGTGTGACAGCCGTTGCAGTAGTACTGCGTTTTCGAGATCTCGCTCCCGAAGGCGGATTCCTGCTCCGTGTCCGTCGACTCACAGAACGGACAGGTCACGACGGGGTCGGTCTGTTGGTTCGTCATCGCTATCAGTTCATCGCGAACAGCTCGTTCTGTTTGCCGCTGATCTGCGTGACGTCAGCCTCTGCGATCGCGCCGGCGTCGGCGCGCCGTCGCGTCTCGTCCCACTCCCCGATCGGCGGCGCGTCCCAGTCGACGGCCTCCAGGGAGACGTCGGTATCGGCGAACAGCTCTCGGTAGTGCTCGGCGAACGCCTCGCGAAGCTCGGCGGCGGGTCGGTCGGTGAACCCGGCGTCGTACAGCGGGTCCGCGGACTCGTCGTGCGCGGCCGGGCCGATGAGCGCGAGCGCCTGCGGAAGCGTCTCCTCGAGCGTGGCCTGGATCGTCTCGGGGTCCTCGTCGGCGAGCGTCTCCAAGCGGGCGTCGTGGTACTCGAGGTGGAAGTACTCGTCTTCGCCGATCTTGGTGATCAGCCCGTCGAGGTCGTCGCGGTCGATCGCGTCCAGCATGTACCAGGCGGCGCGGTCGGTGGGAGCGATCGAGGCGAGGTATTCCGCCCAGTTCCCGTCGATCCGGTCGAGTGACGCCGCGTTGGCGAACTCCTCGGGCTCTCTGTCACCGTTGAGCCAGTCGGGGTCGCGACCCTGTCCTTCCAACTCGCGCACGAGCTGGCGAACGTGGCCGATCTCCTCTTGAGCGGCGCTGGCGCCGCCGATGTCGTCCTCGAGCGAGGGACCGGCGAGGCTCCACTGGGCGTACCGCTGGCCGAGGAGGATCTTCGTGTCGGTGATCGCCTGCACGTAGTCGACCGCCGGCTCGGGCCAGTCGCTCATTACGCGCTCACCTCCACGGTCGGCTTGGCCTCGCCCTCGACGTCGAGGAGGTGGTCCTCCCTGACGACGGCGAGTCGATCCCAGTCCTCCTCGTTGAAGGTATTTCGGGCGTACACTTTCGCGAGGCGGTCCGACTGGGCGGTGACGTTTCCGATGTGGATGGTGTCGTCGCCTTGGTTGACTCGTGCGAATACTTCGTATTTCATGTTAGAGGCTGATTCCGGATTCGTTCATTTTGCTTCTGACTTCGGGAGTGAGCATGTCCTTCGACCAGACGGGGTCCCAGACGACCTCGACGTCGACTTCGTCGACGCCGTCGAGCACGGTGAGGCAGCTCTCGACGTCGTTGTGGATCATGTCGTAGGCCGGGCACCCCATACAGGGGAACGACATCTCGACCGTGACGTGGCCGTCGGCTTCGTCGACGTCGTAGATCATCGCCATCTCGACGAGACTGACCGGGATGTGCGGGTCGGGGATCTCGTCGAGGACGTCCCACAGCTGCTGTTCGAACGCTGAAGCGTCGGCCCGTCGCTCCGCCACGAACTCGCCGCTCAGTGATGTCGTCGCCGCGCCGTCGGGGTCTGAGGATGCGCTCGACATGTTACACTTGGACGTTGACCGTGCCGGACTGGATCATGTTGACGTACTTTTCGTTGGCCGGGCCGCGAGAGCGCCATCGGTCGATGACGTCCGACCAGGAGATCGGCTCGTCGAAGCGCCACTCCTTGTTGTCGGGATCGAACGCGACCGGCATGTCGTACTCGAGCACGTACTTCTCCCGCTCCTCGTCGTAGTGGGCCGGCACGTCCAGGTCCAGTTCGTCCATCAGCGGCATCGCCCGGGAGAGCCAGTCCTGCCGCAGTTCGTCGTTGGACTTGCCCTTGATCCGGTACTCGAGCTGGTCGTCGTGCTTCTTTTTGTCGTCGGGCATGCCGAACCACTCGACGCCCATCGGGAACATCCAGTCGATCGCCTCCTGGAGCTGCCGGCGCGTCTTCTCGCTGTTGTTGGCGAGCCGGCGCATCCACGTCTCGCCGTGCCGGAGGTGGAACTGCTCTTCCTTGCTCACCTTCGTGAGCGCGCGCTTCCACGGCGCGTACGAGGTGTTCTCGTGAATGTCGCTGAGCAGCACGATCCCCGCGCGGTCGAACATCCCGTGGGCGGACACCAGCTCGGCGAAGTTGTCGATGTGCTGGTCGAACCCGTACGTGTTCCGGAACTCGTGGGGCTCGCGTTCGTAGATGAGCTCGTGTCGGTCCTCACCCAGGTCCTCCAGCAGCCGGTAGGCGATGTGACCGTGGCCCAACTCGTCCTGGATGACGCTGACACAGGAGGCGCGGGCGTCCATCGACGGCGCGTTGAGCGACTGGTCGTAGTACGCCGGCGCGCTCATCAGCTCGGTGTCCCCCGAAACGGTCAGGATCTGCTTGAGCGCCTTCTTGTAGCCGTCGGTCATCTCTTCGGTCGATTCGATCATCCGTCCGTTCTGCAACTCCTCCTTGAATCGTTTCTCTGTTGGCATAGCGCTGATCTCATCAATGCGTTTAGACTGCAAGGTTATAACTGTTTGCTGTATACGGTTCTTGTATCGGGCGATATCGGCCGATCGGGTGATCCGAATGGAATCTGCGGGGAAGCCGGAACGTGCGGTCCGAGAAGTCCGGACGCTCTCAGCGTCCGACAGGCCGGCGCTATCGCGTCTGCGTGAACGCCGTAGACGGCAACTTCCCGATCCGGACGGTCCGTAGGCGAGACGACCCCGTTGACCAGTGCATTTTTTGAGGGTCCGGTTTAGATGGGGACACATGACGTACGAGATACGAGAGGCAACGATGGACGACGGCGGAGAACTGTTGGACCTGTGGCACGGATTCACGAGCCACCTCTCGAAGCACGACGATCGCTACGAGCACAAGGAGGACGCCGACGATCGGTGGCTCAAGTACTTCGAGAACCAGCTCGTCGATTCCAAGTACGGGAACGTCATCGTCGCCGAACACGAGGAGACGGGTGACCTCGTCGGGGTCCTCGAGGCGCGTATCACGGGGAATCATCCGATCTTCCGGCTGCAGGACCACGGGTACATCAACGGTCACTTCGTCAGCGAGGACCACCGCGGGAACGGGCTCGGGGCGGCGTTGCTCGACGAGGTCCACGAGTGGTTCGCGCAGTCTCCGAAGGACGTCGACTTCTACCGTGTCGACGTCATCCACGGCGACGAGCGGTCCGAGGGGTTCTACGAGGCGAACGGGTTCGATCCGGTTGAGCACGTCTTCGAGCGGTCGATCGACCAGGAGTAGCGAGCGATGGTCGAAACCTACTCCGTGGAGTTCGTCGACGAGGGGCGGACGATAGAGATACCCGAGAACAAGCCGATACTCGAAGCGGCCGAGGAAGCGGGGCTCAGACCCCCGTACCAGTGCCGAATGGGCGTCTGCGGCGTGTGTAGCGCGATGATCGTCGAAGAGGGCGAAGTCGATCAGACGGAGGGGATGTTCCTCTCGGACAGCGAGAAGGACGAGGGGTACGCCCTCACCTGTATCGCGAAGCCTCGGTCGGATCTCCGGATCCGAACCGACGAGAGCCCCTGACTCGGCATCGCTCCCAGTTTCGTTACCCATTTCCGCAGGAGCGCAGACCGTTCTGACCCGCTTTCGAACCCTTTCGTTTGGCCCTTTTCGTTCTGAACCGTTCGTCCTGTGTACCGAAGACGCCTCGTCGATGGCGGCGTCTCCCGGCGGCCCCTCCGTTCCCGTTGTGACTTCGGCCCGCGATCGACGGCTCGTCTGACCCGGCCGAGGGCGTCGGCACCCAGTTGCCTCGTCTCGAAGCGCTCCGACATTTCTGTATACGTATTGTGTATACGACGGGAACCCGGATCGCCGCCGGAAAATTACAACCATATGAATGTAATTCTCAGGCGCTCAGATTTCTCGCTCGTCGAGGCGCGATCGAAATCGGCGCGTCGGGCTCGTAACGCGAGATGCCCCTCGTCGTTCGGCTCGCTCCTAGAGAGCGATCGGCTCGCCGAGACTGCCGTATACGTATACTGTATATGTATACGCTAGTGTCCACGGGTCACCCTCCCCGGCGCGACGCGCCGCGTGCGGGCATCAATTACCCCCCGATATCGCGATCGAACTGCTCCGTCGAACGACGCTCATCATTGTCGTCGATCGGGAGATCGCGCCCAGAGGGGGGGCTCTGCAACCGATTCGCCGGGACGTGTCGGGAGAAGACGGGCGCGACACCGCGCGAGCACGGCGAACGACGAAATGTGGTGGGGAGAGAAACGACGATGTGGAAGGGAGAACGACGAATGTGGGGGAACGACGATGTGGAAGCCGATGGACCACGAGCGGTTATGGCTCCGACGAGACCACGTCGAAACGGGAGTTACGCGTGTTCCTGCTCGCGCAGTTCGGTGCGGCGAATCTTCCCCGTGTCCGTCCGCGGAAGGGATTCGCAGAACTCGACTGAGCGGGGATACTTGTACGGCGCGAGGGTGTTTTTCACGTGATTCTGGATCTCCCCGATCAGTTCGTCTTCGTCCGTCTCGTCCTCGGCGCGAACGACGAACGCTTTGACGATCTCGCCGCGCTGCTCGTCGGGACTGCCGACGACGGCGACTTCCGAGACCGAATCGTGCTCCTCGATGACGGCCTCGACCTCCGGCCCCGGGATGTTGTATCCGCTGGAGATGATGAGGTCGTCGCTACGGGACTTGTACTCGAAGCGCCCGTCCTCGCGCTGTACGAAGATGTCTCCGGGAATCGACCAGCCGTCCTGGGTGACTTCCTCCTGTTTGTCCGGCCGGTTCCAGTACTCCATGCCGGTCGGGCCGCGCACGGCGAGCAGCCCGGACTCCCCGCGCTCGAGGTCCTCGCCCGTGTCCGGGTCGATGATCTTGCACTCGTACCCCGGAACCGGGAACCCGGTTGCACTGGGGTCTATCTCACCGTCGTGGCGATGGCTGATGAAGATGTGGAGCATCTCCGTCGTCCCGATCCCGTCGAGGAGGTCGATCCCGTACGCGGATTTGAAATTCTCGTACGTCGTCGGCGTCAGGGGCTCGCCGGCGCTGAGTCCGAGCCGCAGCGACGAAACGTCGTACTCTTCGGGGCCGTCCGGGTACTGTTCGAGGATCTGGTTGAACCCGGTCGGGATCGACGCGAGGATCGTGATCCCGTGGGCCTCGACCGCGTCCAACAGGTCGCCGGGGCTGGCGTCCTCGACGAGGCTCACGCTGGCGCCGAATCGCAACGGGAAGGTGACGAGGTCGCCGTATCCGTACGCGAACGGAAGCGGCGGATTACCGCCGAAGACGTCGTCTTCGGTCGGCTCCAAACAGTAGCGCGCGTATCCGTCGGCGGTCGCCAGGATGTTCTGGTGGGTGTGGATCGCGCCCTTCGGCCGCCCGGTCGTCCCGCTCGTGTACAGCATCAGCGCGAGGTCGTCGCGCTCCGTGTCGTGCGCCTCCAGCTCGGGGTCGGCAGCGTCGACGAGGTCGTCGTAACTGTGGTGATCGTGATCGACGCCGTTGCGCCCCGCGACGATCACGTTCTCGACCGTGTCGAGGTTCGGCAGCGCGTTATCCACCTCCTCGAGGAGCCCGTCGTAGACGATGACCGCCGCCGCCTCGGCGTTGTTGATGATGTACTCGAGCTCCTTCGCCCGAAGCAGCTTCATCGACGGGAGCGCGACGCCACCGATCTTCTGGATCGCCAGACACGAGACGATCGCCTCCGGCCGGTTAGGGAACCGAGCGACGACCCGGTCGCCCGGCTCGACGCCGAGGTCTTTGAGGGCGTTTCCGAGTCGATTCACCTGTTCCTGGAGTTCCGAGTACGTGATCTCCCGGTCCTCGAAGTAGATTGCGACGTTATCCCCGCGGCCCTCCCGAACGTGTCTGTCGACCAGCTCGTCGACGACGTTGATCCGCTTGGGGTAGTGCTGTTCGGGCAGCGTGTGGATGGTGTCGGGCGCCTCCGAGTCGCTCGGCAGGTACTCTTCCGTGACAGCCTCTTGCATGTACGGATCATCGATCATGTGGTTTCATTATATACCTAACGGTTCGCTCAGTCACGGACGCCGCTCTGCCGGGCCGGGCCGTCACTCCGAGTTCCACGCGACGGACGATCGCGGCTTCCGCGCCACTCACTGCTAGGAAGAATCCCCAGCGGGCGTCTGAGGGTGCTTTCGGTGTGTGGCCCGCTACGAGAGGAGCTTTCGAACGGCGGTCGAGAGCACGTCCACGCCGATCGAGAGGCTCTCTTCATCGATGTCGAACGTCGGCGTGTGGTGGCCGCTCGGATTGCTGCCGCCGATACCGACGTACGTCGCCGTGCCGCCGTTCTCCGTCACGGCCCGCATCAGGTACGTGGCGTCCTCGCTGGCGGCCAGCGCGTCGCGCCGGATCAGCGACAGCGAGTCCGATCGGTCGGTGACGACCTCGCTCACGGGGTCCACGAGCTCCTCGTCGCAGTCCTGCCGGATCGACTCTCCGGTGCGAGTGATCTCGGTGTCGCACCCGTGCATCTCCCCCGCCGCTTCGACGCGGCGGTGCACCGCGTCGCGCATGTCCTCCATTAGCTCGGTCGACCCGCCGCGGACCTCGATCGACGCGGTCACGCGGTCGGTGATGATGTTCGCGGCGTTGTCGGAGCGGATCTCGCTCGACGTTCACGCGCGTGGCTCCCTCCCTGTGGCGCGGGATTCCGTAGACGTTGTCGGCCGCGGTGACGAACGCCTGCACCGCGTTTCGACCCTCGTTCGGCGCCACCCCGGCGTGGGCCGATTCGCCCTCGAACGCGACCAGCACGCGGTCCCGAGCGCCCACTCGCGGAGCCACTGGATATCCCTTTCGTCCGCGATCTGTAACAGGATGAGCATTACTAAGCCCCCTGCGGCGACCGATCCCGTCTCGGGCGTTCCCGTGGCGACCTCGCCGGTCAGGAAGTAGGCGAACGCACCCAGCATCGCGGCGGCGCCGATGATCGGGATGAGCGCGTCTTTCCCTCGCCGAGCTTCTGTCTGGCCTTCTCCATGTGCGGCGTCCCGAACGCGGAGACGATCAGCCAGCCGGTACCGCCCAGCGTCATCGACCAGACCGCCGTCGCGTACGCGGTCTCGGTGATGTCGCCGTCGCCGAGGCTGTAGCCGAGCTGGCTCACGCCCAGTTCGGCCGCGGGAAGCTCGAACGCGACCGAGCCGATCACCGACAGCCGCATCCACGCGACGGGCCCGCCGATGGTGGCGACCAGCGCCAGCATGCCGACCAGGACCGCGACCGCGGGACCGATCGCGGATATCACGCCCGTCTTGAATCCGGACTTGAGCTGCTCGTCCGACAGCCCGATCTCCTTTCCGTCCGACTAGGCCCGCCGGAAGAATATCGCCGCCTGTAACAGTACCACCGACACGACCGGGACCGTTGAGAGCCACAGCCATCGGCTGTTCGCGACGTCCATATACGCCGGTACCACTGGCAGGGACCCTATCTATACCATGAGTGCGCCTTTCTACCATGGTGCATATATGTTGATAATCGCAGGAAAACGCCCGCCGAACGCTACTGGAACGGCCCCGCTTCCATAATTTATAAATATGATGGACTCGCAGTCGTGTCCATGGTTCGCAGACTCATGTCGGGCGGTAGCACGTCGGATCGAGACCAGCGCATCGAACGTGGCGACCGGGACCAATCGGCGATGTCGCGGCGGGGGTACCTCCGCACGGGTGCGGCGGTCGGGACGGCGGCCGCGATAGGCGGGTGTCTCGGCGGTAGCGGTGAGAGCGGCGATGCGCTCACCGTCGGCTACGCGCTGCCGTTTACGGGCACGTACGCGATGCTCGGCGAGAGCATCGTCAACGGGTTCGAGATGTACCTCGAACAGAACGGCGGCGAGATCGACGGGCGAGAGGTCGAGACCGTCCAGCGCGACACGGAGGCGAACACGAACCGGGGCATCGACGTGACCCGCGAGCTGCTCATCGAAGAGCAGGCCGACGTGATCGTCGGTCCGGTGTCGAGCGCGGTCGCAATCGCGATCATGGACACCATCGAGTCGGAGGGGAGCGCGATCTGGCTGAACGCCAACGCCGGCGACTACCGCGTCACGCAAGAAGGGTGCCTGGACTACCACTTCCGGACGTCGTTCAACGACTGGCAGACGAGCGCCCCGCTGGCGGAGTGGGTGTACGAGAACGTCGCCGACAACGTCTGTCTGGCGTACGCCGACTACGCGTTCGGCCAGAACTCCAAGAACTTCTTCGGCGAGGCGTTCGAGGAGGCGGGCGGCGAGATCGTCGCCGAGGTCGGCGCACCGCTCGGCACCGACGACTACTCGACGTATCTGAGCCAGATCGAGAGCAGCGGGGCGGACGCCGTCTTCTCCTTCTTCGCCGGGAGCGACGCGGTCGGATACGTCTCTGCCTTCTCCGACTACGGCCTCGACGAGGAGATGACGCAGACCGGGAGCGGGTTCCTCCTCTCGGAGGACACGCTTCCCGCACAGGGAGAGGCCGCGCTCGGCATGTACTCGCTGCTCCACTACACGCCCACACAGGAGAGCGAGCGAAACCGGACGTTCGTCGAGAACTACCGCGGCGCGTACGACAGCACGGCCAACGTGTACGCGTGTCAGGGGTACGACTCGGCGCAGGCGTTCGCCGCCGCCGTGGAGGAGACCGGCAGCGCGGAGCCCGACGAACTGTCGGGCGCGCTCAGCGGGATGGCGATCGACAGCCCGCGCGGGAGCTTCCGATTCAACGAGCAGACCCACGAGGCCGTCCAGAACATGTACGTCCGTGAGGTCGTCGAGAGCGACGGCGAACAGCCGGTCGAAAACCAGGTTGTGGAGACGATAGAGAGCGTCGAGGGTCCCACGTGGGACTGCGACCTCAGCTAACATGATCCGTATCACACCTGACGCCGCTCGCAGACCGTCCCCTGTCCCGACGAGGAGGGCCGGCTGAATGATCGAGTCGATCGTACGCGCCACCCTGCTCGGCGTCCAGTCCGGGATGATTCTCGCCCTGATCGCCGCGGGGCTGACGCTCATCTTTGGGATGCTCGACGTCATCAACTTCGCGCACGGGGCCCTGTACATGCTCGGAGCGTACTTCGGGTCGGTGATCGCGGCCGAACTCGGGAGCTTCTGGCTCGCGCTGCTGATCGCGCCGCTCCTGGTCGGCGTGGTCGGGATAGCGATCGAGGTGTTCTCGCTGCGTCCGCTGTACGGACGGAACCCCCTGTACCACATTCTGTTGACGTTCGGGTTCGCCATCATGATCCAGGGCGCCGTCGTCCAGATATGGGGCGGGCAGGCGCGGCAGATCGCCCAGCCGGCGCTGCTCACCGGCACCCTGTCGCTCGGCGTGGTGGACTACCCGGTGTACCGGCTGTTCGTCCTCGCGATCAGCACGGCGCTGATCGGCGGCGTCTGGCTCGCGATCGACCGGAGCAACCTCGGGATCATCATGCGGGCGAGCGCTCACGACACGGAGATGGTCGACGCCCTCGGGATCGACGTTTCGAAGGTATTCACCGGCGTCTTCGTGTTCGGTGCCGTGCTCGCGGGGCTCGCGGGCGTCCTCCTCGGGGCGTCGCGCTCCGTCAACCCCGGCATGGGGATGGGGATCATCATCGAGGCGTTCGTGATCGTCGTCATCGGGGGGCTCGGGAGCTTCCGCGGTGCCGTCTTCGCCGCGCTGCTCATCGGGCTCGTCACCTCGTACGGCGCGCTGATCGCCCCGACGCTGACCGACTTGGCCCTGTTCGGACTGATGGCGATCGTGTTGATGGTGAAACCGAACGGACTGTTCGGCGCCACGGAGGCCGCATGATGCCGGTGTTCGAGCTTCTTCGAGACGACGACGAAGCACGAACGGGAAACCAGATCCTCTCGCGGCCGGGGCGGATCTTGCTCGCCGTCGGTATCCTCGGTCTCGCCGCCGCGGGACCGATCGCCGGATCGATCCAGCCGTTCTGGGTCAATCTCCTCGTTCGAATGCTGGCGTTCGCACTGCTGGCGTTGAGCCTCGATTTCGTCTTCGGCTACGCCGGCCTGCTGTCGTTCGGACACGCGGCGATGTACGGTGCAGGCGGGTACACGGCCGCACTGCTCGTTGGACAGGTGACGCCGAACGCGTTGGTCGTCTTGCCCGCCTCGGTCTTGGTCGGCGTGGTCGTCGCCGCGCTGATCGGATGGCTCAGCGTTCGGGCACGCGGGATCTACTTCGCGATGCTAACGCTGGCGTTCGCCCAACTACTGTACGTCGTCGTCTTCACAGACCTCCCGGCGACGATCGCAGGCGCGGAGACGGTCACCGGCGGCGACAACGGTCTCTACGGGATCGGCTCCTACGAACTGGCCGGCGTCGGGTTCGGTGACCCGCTCGCCTACTACTTCCTCACACTCGCCCTCGTCGCGCTGTCGCTCGCGGGACTGATCCGGCTCGCGAACTCCCCGTTCGGACGGGTCATTCAGGGGGTCCGCGAGAACGAAGACCGGATCGAGTTCATCGGATACAATGTCCAGCGGTACAAGGTCATCGCCTTCGCGATAAGCGGAGGATTCGCCGGACTCGCCGGCGGGCTGTACGTCCCCTTCCAGAGCGTCGCGAACCCGGGACTGCTCCACTGGACGGTCAGCGGCGAGTTGGTCGTGATGGTGCTGCTCGGCGGGATGGGAACCCTCTGGGGGCCGATGGTGGGCGCCGGGCTCGTCGTCTTCCTCGAGGACCGACTCGGCGGCGTCGCGAGCTGGGAGGTGATCCTCGGCACCCTGTTCGTGCTCGTGGTCATCTTCGCGCCGCGCGGCATCGCCGGGGCACTGATATCGCTGCGCGACGACCCGAGCGGCGCGGTCGACAGCGTGAAGGAGGCGCTGAAAAACTACGTGCGGGAGGTGCGTGACTGACCATGAGCGGAAACACGATCGGAGGGCCCGAGACGGACGGAGACGCACCGAGCGGAGCCATCCTCAGCACAGAGGGGCTCACGAAGCAGTTCGGACCACTCACCGCGATCGACGACGTCTCGATCGAGATCCCCGACGGCGGGATCACGGCGATCATCGGGCCGAACGGCGCCGGGAAGACGACCCTGTTCAACACGTTCACCGGGAAGCACGCCCCGACCGAGGGGCGTATCGAGTTCGACGGCCAGCGGATCGGCGGCGTCGAGCCGTACGAGATCGTCCGGCGAGGGATCGTGCGGTCGTTCCAGATCACGAACTTCTTCTCGTCGCTCACCGCGTTGGAGAACGTCCGGCTCGCGGCGCAAGCCCGCTACACCGGGTTCGGTCCCGCGGACTTCCTCACCCATCACGCGTCTCACGAGGAGCCGATCGCGGACGCGGAACGGGTACTGGAGCGAGTCGGGCTCGACGGGGTCGCGACCGAGACGGCGTCGAGCCTGGCGTACGGGCAGCGTCGCCACCTCGAAGTCGCTATCGCGCTCGCGTCGGAGCCGCGGCTGCTGCTGATGGACGAACCGACGGCCGGGATGAGCCCGGAGGAGACGAACGAGACCGTCGAGCTGATCGAGGACATCGCGTCCGACACGACGGTCGTGATCATCGAACACGATATGGACATCGTCATGGACATCTCCGACCAGATCGCGGTGTTGAACGAGGGCAAACTGCTCACGCAGGGGACGCCGTCGGAGGTACAGTCGGACGAGCGGGTACAGGAGGCGTACCTCCGGGGTGGCGGTCATGAGTGATCCCCTGCTCTCCGTCGACGGGATCGACACACACTACGGGGAGAGCCACATCCTGTTCGACCTCTCGCTGTCGGTCGGGGAGGGCGAGATCATCGCGCTCGTCGGGCGCAACGGAGCGGGGAAGACGACGACGCTCCGGAGCGTGATGGGACTGACGCCGCCGACGAGCGGCACCGTCGAGATACGCGGCGAGGCGATCGACGGGCTCGACCCGAACCAGATACGCAAGCGCGGGATCTCTTGGATCCCGGAGGAGCGTCGCGTGTTCGGGGGCCTCACCGTCGAGGAGAACCTCCGACTGGCGGCCCACAGCGGCGACGGGGACCAGTCGGCGGGGTTCGAGGAGGTGTACGACCAGTTCCCTCGGCTCGACGAGCGCCGCGACCAGCAGGCCGGCACGATGAGCGGCGGGGAACAGCAGATGCTCGCCATCGCGCGCGCGCTACTGGGGCCGGAGACGGACCTCCTCCTGCTCGACGAGCCGAGCGAGGGGCTCGCGCCGCAGATCGTCGACGACGTCGCGGACATCGTCCGCGAGCTGAACGAGCGCGGCGTGACGGTGCTCCTCGTCGAGCAGAACGCCGAGATGGCGCTCGGGCTCGCGGACAGGGCGTACGTCCTCGAGACCGGGAGGATCGTCCACGAATCCCCCGCCTCGGAGCTACTCGAGGACAGGGAAACGATGGAGAGCTACTTGGGGGTGAAATGATCCGGACGATGGTTCCCCGTCACCCAGCCGCGAACGTCGAAGGTGTCGCGCTATGACTGAGCGACCGCATCCGCTCGTCCGCGTCGAGCGCGTCGCCGACGGGAACGTCATCCGGATCGCGATGGAGGAGGGCGAGGAACCGCTGAACGTGTTCCGCCCGGCGAAGGTGGAGGCGATGGCGAAAACCGTCGAGTCGGTCGCCGGCGAGGCGGGCTGTCTCGTCCTGTACGGCGACCCGGTGTTCTCCGCGGGCGCCGACCTACAGGCGATCGAACAGGCGCCACAAGAGCTGCGGTCCGCGAAGATCGACGCCATCGCGGCCGCCTCAAACCGACTGATCCGGGCAGTCCGAGAGTTCCCGGCACCGGTTATCGCGGCGGTTACGGGCGTCGCTGCGGGTGGCGCCCTCGGGTTCGCACTCGCGTCGGATCTGATCCACGTCCACGAGGACGCGGTGCTCGACACGGCGTACGCTCGGATCGGGCTCACGCCGGACAACGCGACGCCGTTCTTCCTCGTCCAGACGGTCGGGCCGTATCGCGCGCGCGAGCTGCTGTTCGACCCCGACCCGATCGACGCGGCGCAGGCGGTCGACCTCGGAATCGCGAACGAGCGGTACGAGGGGTCGGAAGCGGAGTTCCTCGCCGCGGTGACAGAGAGAGCGGTCGACTACGCTTCCGGCCCGACCGAGGCGTACGCACGGACGAAACAGTTGCTCGACACCGCCTTCGAGGGGGGACTCGATCGCCACCTCGAACGGGAGCGCTCGGCGATAAAACGCATGAGCGAGTCGGACACGTTCGACGAGGGGCTCGCGGCGTTCTTCGCGGAGCGCGATCCGGAGTGGAGCTGACGGGGCGGGACGATCCGTCGGCACCGGTGGCGCAGGCCCTCGCGAGAGAAAGAACCAAGTCTCTCACCTGCGAGCCCACCACCATGGAATTCGACACGCTCACTGTGACTGTCGACGGGGGCGTTGCGACGATCCGCCTCGACAACGACCCGGTGAACGCGATCGATCAGCGGATGCGCCACGAGCTGGCCGAGGCGGTCGACGTCTTCCGCGAGGACCGCGTGCGGGTCGGGATCGTCGCCGGCGGCGACGAGGTGTTCTCCGTCGGGGCCGACGTCGCGCTCTTCGAGGAGGCACAGGAGTGGACGACCGCCGAGTTCCGCGAGAACTCTCGGATCCTCGGCGGCGCGTTCGACGCGATAGAGACGATCGAAACGCCCGTGATCGCGGCGATCGACGGCACCTGCGTCGGCGGCGGGCTCGAACTCGCGTTGGCCTGCGACGTCCGCATCGCGGCGCCGGACGCGACGCTCGGATTTCCGGAACACAACATCGGGCTCATTCCGGGGCTCGGCGGCTGCTCTCGGTTCGTTCACCTCGTCGGACCGGGGACGGCGAAGGATCTCATCTTCAGCGGCGAACTGATCGACGGCGACCGCGCTCGCGAGGTCGGGCTCGTCGAACGCGTGGCCGACGATCCCGACTCGGCGGCCGACGCGTACGCCGAGGACCTCTGTGACCGCCCGCCACAGGCGATCGGGCTGGCGAAACGCGTCGTCAACACCGCCCGCGACGCGGACACCAGGACCGCCGGGACCGTCGAGTCGCTCGCACAGAGCACGCTGCTGGAGACCGACGACCACCGCGAGGGGATCGCGGCGTTCCGCGAGGACCGCGACCCGGAGTTCACCGGCGAGTAACCGTCGGTGATACCCGTTTGGATGAGACTCAGCGTCGGTACCTTCAGTAGCCTATTTATACTCCGAGTGTGACATGGTGACTATGAGCGAGATAGTGTTCGCTATCGACGACGACGAGGAACGCGTTGGTCGACAGGTCCGGACGGTCGCAGCGGATCTGCCGATGCGAACGGACGATCTCTCCGTGACCGTGCTGCACGTGTTCTCGGACAACCCGACCGGCGCGTCGATCACGCAGTTCCAGACGGCCAGGTTCGCGGAGGAGGAGCTCGAAGCGGCCGGCATCGACGTGGAACTCGTCGGTCGAGGCGGCGACCCGTCGACGGAGATCGTCGGGTACGCGGACGAAGCCGGGGCCGACTTGATCTGTCTCGCCGGGCGGAAGCGATCGCCGACGGGAAAGGCGCTGTTCGGAAGCGTGACGCAGGACATCATCCTGACGACCGAGCTCCCCGTGCTCATCGCCGGAGACGAACGGACGTAGAACGGACGTAGCCGTCCCGGTCGCCGTCCGATCGGCCGATCGGACGGCTCTACGCGTGGTCCGGATACCGGCGGTGGCCCGGCCGAGCGACGGACCTCACTCGCGCTCCGCGGGCGGACGCTGGAGGCGTTCGGCGAGCGGCCCGTCGAGATCGAGCTCCATTTCGATCTCGGAGAGCTTCTCCTTCGTGACCTCGAACCCGACGTTCTCGTAGACGGTGATCGCGCGCTCGTTGCCGGTCGACACCTCCAGCGTGAGCCCCTCGTGGTCCCGGTCGTCGGCGTACGCGATGAGCTGTTTGACGAGCTCCGTCCCCACCGCGTTGTTCTGGTGGTCCTGATGAACGAAGATCACGAACTCGGGCGCGGCCGAGTCGACCGGGACGGCGGCGACGTGACCGACGACCTCCGAGCCGTCGACCACGACCAGGTTCCACCCGTTCTCGAGCAGCCGGTCGAGCCACGATTCGATCTTCGGGACGGTTATCGGCGGTAACCCGTTCGCGCGGCTGAACCGGTCGAGGTCGGCGTACATCGAAACGAGCGCCGATCGGTCCCCCTCTCTGAACGGCCGCGCGACGTACGGCGTGCCGTCTTTCCCCTCGAACCGCGGACACCGCGGCGGACAGTACGGCGTGCCGCCACACTCCGAGTTGTCCCACGCGGAGCAGGACACTCCCGCCGAGTCAGATTGCGCGCTCATACGTGAGGATTCGTGTCACACCCATATAAACGTCGTTGCGAACATGTTCCGGAGACGCCGTTCGCTGACGGTCACTCCCCCGTCCCCGGCGGCCGCCGCTCGGTCGGGCGTCCGCTCTGCGACCCGTGCGGCGGCCAGCGGCGTCGCGTCGTCGAACTGCTCGCCGACGAGCATCAGCCCGACCGGGAGCCCGTCGCTCGTGCCGGCCGGAACGGAGACGGCCGGATGCCCAGTCACGTCGAACGGTGCCGTGTTCGGGAGCAACTCCCTGTCCCGTACTCCGTCAGAAGGGGAGCGTGGGGCCGCCGCTCACCCGACTCCCCGCCCGGGTCCTCAGATGGGTGTCGCCTTCGAGCCGTACCGCGGGATCCCCTCGTCGGCGTACACCCGGCGGATCGTCGCCCGAACGTCGTCGCCGACGGCGACCGTCTCGGGGTCGCAGTCGGTCAACTGCATCGGGATCGTGACCTCCTCGCCGCTATGGGTGAACCGAACGATCGCGACGGCGTAGGGGCCGTCGCGCTCCTGCTGCGGGACGAACTCCGGCGGCGCGCCGCCCTGTCCGATCACCGTCACTGCGTCGACGACGCCCTCTCGCGGGAGCTCGACGTGCTCGAACGCGCCGCGGTCGTGGCAGACGCCACAGGCCCCCTCGGCGGGGAACGTCAGGCCTCCACAGGAGGGACACCGGCCGGCGACGAGCCGGTAGCGCCCGTCGAGCGACCGGCGCCACGACGGCAGGCTGACGTGGGCGCCGCCGCCGGCGACCTCGCCGTCGACGACGTACCCCCGCTCGCGGAGGTACCGATCGTACGAGACGAGTTCACCGCCGCTGAGTCTCTCGTCGACGGATGGCGCGTTATCGAGCCCGCCCGCGAACGCGAGCCCGAGTGCGCCGCCGCCCCCGCCGAAGTCAACGGCGACGGTCGCGTCGTCGGCGTCAGCCGACGCGAGCGCCGCACAGAGCCCGAGCGGGACCGTGGCGGCCCCGGCGTCACCGACGCGGTCGACCACGGTGCCGCGTTCGATCGCGGCGCCGGCGATGTCGGTCCGCCCGCCCGCCCGGTGCGGAAGCCCGCCGTTCGGCTGGTGGAGGGCCGCCCCGGCCGGCTCGGCGACGTCGAGGTCGCTGACGACGGCCGCGACGCTCTCGCCGACGGCGTCGCGCTCGTACGTCGTCACCCCGAGCGCGTCGACCTCCTCCGAGCCGCGCTCGCGGTAGCGGACGCCGGGGTACTCGTCGGAGTGCGCGGCGCTGTCGACGAGCGTTACCGGGGCGTCGTCGTCGACGAGGAACGCGACCGCGCCGGCGCCGAGTCGGTGGTCGGCCTCGGCCGGATCTCCGGTGGGCGCGTCCGCGGCGATCGCGAGCGCCGGCCCGTCGGCCCCGACCGCCCGCTCCAGCACGTCGAGCCCGGCGAGGGGACTGGCGGTCGCCGTCACGGTGCGGGCGTCGCTCGCTCCCCCGAGCGCGCGGACGACCCGCGGCGCCAGCTCCTCCTCGGCCAGCGGCGGCGTGGTGGTCGCGAGGCCGACGAACGAGAGGTCTGCCGCGTTCGCATTGCCGCGGTCGAGCGCGTCTCTCGCGGCCGAAATCGCCATCGTCACCGCGTCCTCGTCCGCCGCCGGCAGTGCCTTCCGCTCGATTCCGCTCGCGTGATCGACGCCCCACGCCTCGCCGATCGTCGACGACTCGATCCGGAAGCGGGGGACGTGCACGCCCGCCGCGGTGAGTCCGCGGGTCACGCCGACCCACCCCCGAAGCCGCGCTCGAAGACGTGGACGGTGACGCCCCCGCCGCTCCCGCCGACGTTGTGGGTCAGTCCCCGCTCGGCGCCGTCGACCTGTACGTGTCCGTGACCGCGGAGCTGCTCGAACGCCTCCACCACCTGCCCGGTTCCGGTCGCGCCGATGGGGTGCCCCTTCGACTTGAGTCCGCCGCTCGTGTTGACCGGGAGGTCGCCGTCGGGGTCGGTGACGCCCTCGCGCAGCAGGCGGGGCGCCTCGCCGCGGTCGCAGAGGCCGAGGTCCTCGTACGCCATCAGCTCGGCGATCGCGAAGCAGTCGTGGACCTCCGCGAAGTCCACGTCGCCGGCCTCGATCCCGGCCTGGTCGTAGGCGCGCTCGGCGGCCGTCACGGTCGCCGGGACCGAGGTGAGCGAGTCGCGCTGGAACAGCCCGACCGCCCCGGAGGCGGCGCCGCTGGCGGCGACCCGGACGGGCACGTCCGACAGCTCGCGAGCGACCTCCTCGCTGGCGACGAGCGCGGCACTCGCGCCGTCGGTGGTCGGACAGCAGTGGTACAGCGTGAGGGGGTCGGCGACCGCGGGCGCCGCGGTGGCGTCCTCGAGCGAGCAGGTGAACCCGAGGTGGGCGTTCGGGTTCTCGGCGCCGTTCGCGTGGTTCTTCACCGCGACTCGGCTCAGGTCCTCCGGCGTCGCGTCGTACTCGTCCAGGTACGCGGACGCCATCTGCGCGTACACGCCGGCGAAGGTGGTACCGGAGAGCCGCTCCCACTCGGTCTCGCCGCTGACGCCGAGCCACCACTTCGTCTGGTCGGCGCTGGTGTCCGTCATCACCTCGTACCCGCCCGCGAGGACGAGGTCGGCCATGCCCGACTTCACGGCGGAGACGGCGTTTCGCATCGCGTAGCCGCTGGCCGCGCAGGCGTTCTCCACCCGCGTCGTCGGGATCCCGTGCTGGCCGATATGCTCCGTCACCGCCGGGCCGCTGAGGCCGATCTGACGGCCGCCGACGCCGAGGGTGCCGAGGAACGCCTCATCGATCCGATCCGGGTCGAAGTCGCCGTCGACGCTGTCGAGCGCGCGCTCGTACGCCGTCTCGAACAGCGATCGATAGGTCTCGTCCGGATACGATCCGAACGGCGACTGACCCGCTCCGATAACATATGCCTCACGCATGTGACGAGTAACGTCGACGCGGGCACTAAAAACTATGTGGGTCCGTCTCCCAGGGCACGTATGGAGACCGATGTCAACGGCCGCGTACAGGTGACGCGATTCGACCGACCGGACGCTCGGAACGCGATGACGCCGGCCGCGGCGCGAGAGCTCCGCGACGCGATCGAGGCGGCGGGAGAGCGGGACGTCCGCGCGCTCGTGATCACGGGCTCGGGCGGGAGCTTCTGTGCCGGCGGAGACTTAGAGTCGATGCGCGAGCGCGAGGAGACGCCCGACGAGGCCGCTCGGCGGGTACGGGAGACGCTGAACGCGAACGTGCGCGCGATCCTCTCGGCCCCGTTCCCGGTGATCGCGAAGGTGAACGGCGACGCGATCGGAGCGGGGACGAACCTCGCGGCCGCGTGTGACTTCGCCTACGCCGACGCGGACGCGCGGTTCGGCGAGGCGTTCGTGAACGTGGGGCTCGTTCCGGACACCGGGGGGACAGTGCTTCTCCCCCGGCTCGTCGGCCTTCGGCGGGCGAAGGAGCTGACGATGACCGGGCGGCTCTTCGACGCCGACGAGGCCGCCTCCATGGGGCTGATAAACGAGGCCGTGTCCGGAGACGCGCTCGACGAGCGGGTGGACGAACTGCTGGAGACGCTCGATCGGAAGCCGACGACGACGCTCGGGCTGATCAAGGAGGGAATCCACGGGAACCTCGGCCGTCCCGTCGACGACGCGCTCGATCGCGAGGCGGCGCTGCAGGTCCGGGCCTATGGGACTGACGCCCACGAAGAGGGAGTGGCAGCCTTCCTCGACGACCGCCGGCCGGACTTCGACTGACGTGAACGTTTAAGAGGAACGCGCAGGGAGTAGCGGGCATGACGCTCATCGAGCAGTCCTTGTCCGCAGAGCAGCGCGCTGTCCGGGAGCGAGCCGAGTCGTTCGCGACCGAGGTCGTCGCGGAACGCGCCGAAGCGATCGAGGAGTCGGGGGAGTTCCCCCGCGACGTGATCGAGGAGGCCGGCGACCGGGGGCTCCTCGGGATCCTCGTCCCCGAGGAGTACGGGGGGCTCGGCGCCGACTTCGTCGCCTACTGTCTCGCGATCGAGCGGATCGCGGCCGAGAGCGGCGCGGTCGCGGAGACGATCCAGGGGCACACCTTCGCGACGCTGCCGGTGGTAAACTTCGGGACGGACGCCCAGCGCGAGCGGCTGCTGCCCGACATGGTCGCGGGCGAGCGCGTCGGGTCGATGCTGTTGACGGAGCCGGGAGCGGGGTCGTCGCCCTCGGAGCTGGAGACCGTCGCGACGGCGACCGACGACGGCTACCGGATCAGCGGCGAGAAGACGTTCGGGACGAACGCCGGCGTCGCCGACCTCCACCTCGTCGTGGCGCGCAAGCGCCCGGCGCCCGAGGAGGGGCACGGCGTGAGCGTTTTCCTCGTCCCGAGCGTCGACGAGACTGACGGGTTCTCGTTCGAGCGGGGGGAGTACCTCGGCATGCGCGGGCACGTCACCGGCGACTCGACCCTCGACGAGGTCGCCGTCGACGGGGACGCGCTGCTGGGCGAGATCGGCCACGGCTTCCGCATCGCGATGGGGACGATCGACATGGCTCGGACCGGGTTGGCCGCGATCGGCGTCGGGATCGCGCGTGCGGCGTTCGACGAGGCGGTCGCCTACGCGGGCGACCGCGAGCAGGGCGGGCAGGCGGTCGGCGAGTATCAGGCCGTGCAGGTGCTCGTCGCGGAGATGGACTCGCGGCTCGCCGCCGCTCGCCACCTCGTCTACGACTCGGCCACTCGGATCGCGGCGGGCGAAGGGGACACGCGGGCCTCCTCGCGCGCGAAGTTCACCGCGAGCGAGACCGCCGAGTTCGTCGCCCGGAACGCGATGCAGGTGTACGGCGGCAAGGGGTACCGCGCGGACTACCCGCTGGAGCGCTACTACCGCGACGCCCGGATCCTCTCGATCATCGGCGGAACCGACGAGATCCAGAAGACGACGGTCGCGGAGGCGGCGCTCGGGCTCTGAGGGGCGACGACGTTCGAACTCCTCTCGGGACGCGTTCGACCGATCGCAGACGCTCCCGTAGCGCTCTCGATCGCTTGATCGCGCCCGTAATGTCCGTATTCGCGAGCCGTATACGCTGTGCGAGCAGTCGGTCACGCATCGCCCGAGATCGCCCGTTGACGTGCCGCTAACGACGCGTGTCGACGAGGTGTCGTGGCAGCGACTAGAGGATTACAACCGTATCGGTGTAATTGTGGTTGTTGTAAACGCCGCGTCGGAGCCACGGGAACGCCGTCGTCACGGGCGTATACGCCAGCCGTAATCGCGTCGGTTCGAGAGGCGGAGTCAGCCCTCGAGATTCACGTTGACGTTCTTCGCCTGCGTGTACTCCGCGAGCGCCTCCGTTCCCTGTTCGCGGCCGATGCCGCTCTGTTTGAAGCCGCCGAACGGCGTCTGCGGGAACGTCACCGGATATTCGTTGACGGAGACCATTCCGTAGTCGAGGTCGGCTGCCGCACCGTGTGCCGTCTCTAGGTCCGTCGTCCAGACGCCGGCCATGAGACCGTACGGCGAGTCGTTCGCGATCTCGATCGCCTCCTCGTAGTCGGCGAACGAGATCACCGAGAGCACGGGTCCGAAGATCTCCTCCCGGGCGACGGTCATGTCGTTCGTGACATCGGTAAGGACGGTGGGTTCGAGGAAGTACCCGTCCCCGCGGTCGTCGGGCCGCGACCCTCCGGTCGCGAGGGTCGCTCCCTCGTCGAGCCCCGCCTGCACGTACGCCTCGACGTCCTCGAGATGGGACTCGCTGATCAGGGGACCCATCCGCCCGTCGTCGTCGATCCCGCTCCCGAGAGTGGTCGCCTCGGCCCGCTCGACGACGCGCTCGACGACCGCGTCGTGGACGTCCTCGTGGACGAGCAGACGCGAGCCGGCCCAGCACATCTGGCCCGCGTTCATGAAGATCCCGTAGTGGGCGCCGGCGGCCGCGTCGTCGAGGTCCGCGTCGGGGAAGATGACGTTCGGCCCCTTCCCGCCGAGTTCCATGGTAACGCCGGTCACGTTCTCGGCGGCGCGGGACATGATCCCCTTCCCAACGTCGGTGCTCCCGGTGAACGCGACGTGATCGACGCCCGGGTGGCCGACGATGGCGTCGCCCGCTTCGCTCCCGGTACCGGGGACGACGTTGACGACGCCGTCCGGGATTCCGGCGCGTTCGGCGGCCTCGGCGTAGTACAGCGCCGACAGCGGCGTCTGGCTCGACGGTTTGAGAACCGCGGTGTTACCGCAGGCGAGCGCGGGCGCGAGGCTGCGCCCGGCGAGCTGGAACGGGTAGTTCCACGGCGCGATGTGGGCGGTCACTCCGAGCGGCTCCTGCTGGACGTAGTCGAGCCTGTCGCCCGGCACGGGGACCGTCTGCCCGGTGAGCTTGTCCGCCCACCCGGCGTAGTACCGGAACGTGTCGACGACCATGTCGACGTCGAGTCCGGCCTCGAACGGCGTCTTTCCGTTGTCGTGCGATTCCACCAAGACGATCTCGTCCGAGAGGTCGTCGATCGCGTCGGCCATGGCGTGGAGGTGTGCCGCGCGCTCGCTCGGGTCGAGCGAGCGCCACGCGCCGTCGCGAGCGGCGGCCGCGTCGGCGGCGTCGACCGCGCGATCGACGTCTTCGGCCGTCGCGCTCGCGACGGTCGCGTACGGCTCCTCCGTCGCGGGGTCTGCCGTTTCGATGGTCTGTCCGTCGGTCGCCGACGTCCACTCGCCGTCGATGTACAACTCTGTGGGGCCGTCGTATCCCATACCTCACCGTGTCGAGGTCGTTTCAAAAAGATTCCGTAACCGGCTCTGCTTTCGTATTCGAGTGCGCGCGGGCGACGAGCGGGGATCGGTCGGACGACCGAAACTGAACGCCGTTATGATCGGTATCGCGGTGACGGGTAAGCGTGCAGGGAATCTGAACGGGGAGGGTTCGCCTCGCGACCGCCCGGTCATCGAGGCGCTGTGGGGGACGTTGTCGTTGAACGTGCTCGCGACCGTCGATCAGACGGCCGGGAAGAGCCCTTCGAGATTCAGGTCGTCCGTCGGCGAGGCGAGCGCGTACGTCCCGTCCCCGTCGCGCTCGACCAGTCCCCGGTCGGTCAGGTGTTCCAGGTGGGCGGACGCCTCGCCGGGCCCGTGGAGGATGTGAATGTCCTCGAGCTCGCCGAACAGCTCGTGGCTCACGGCCCACGCGTTCGCGGGACCGCGTTCGCGGAGGACTCGGATGACCCGTCGGGTGCGCTCGCGGTGGTGTTCGATGATTTCGCGCGCCCTCCCGACCGGATCGTCGATGCGGTCGCGGTGGCCGGGCCAGGCGCTCTCCGGGGCGGTGGCGACGATGCGTTCCAGGCTCTCGAGGTACGCCGCGAGGGCGCCGTCGAGCCGCACGTCCGCGCCGCCGACGTTCGGGGTGTACCGCGGCAAGAGCGCGTCACCGCTCCAGAGGACGCCCACGTCGGCCGCGTGGTAGCCGACGTGGCCGGCGGTGTGGCCCGGGAGGTGGATCGCGGTCAGCTCGTGCGGTCCGGCCCGCACGGTCTCACCGTCGGCGATCGGCTCGATCGAGGGGCTACCGGTCGCGAGGTCCGTCTCCTCGTCGAGCACCACCCGCACGGCCTCGCGCTTCGGCTCCGGCATTCCCCACGCCTCGAAGGCCGCCTCCTGTCTCTCCCGGAGGTCGCGATACGCCGCCTCGTCCGGCGCGGCGACCGGCGCGTCGAGCTCGTGGATCCGAATCTCGGCGCCGCTTTCGGACTGCACCCAGCCCGCGAGGCCGGCGTGGTCGCCGTGGTAGTGAGTGAGCAGAATCTGGTCGACGTCGGCGACCGCGTGGCCGGCCGCTTCCATCCCGGCCGCCAACTGATCGCGGATGTCCGGAGTGTCGAATCCGGCGTCGACGAGTGTGAGCGGTCCCGTCCCGTCTGCGCCGAGGAGGTACACGGTGTTCGATCCCTCGAAGACCGTGTTTTCGAGGCCTATCGATCGCGCGTCGTCGCTATCCGTACGCATAGGGTACCCTTGGCACGGACCGTAACGAAGCTGTCGGTGTGGCCGGGCCGTCGACGAGCGGTATCCGCACCCATCTCGGTCGTCAACGGATTCGGGCCACGGCCGCCAACGGATTCGGGTCACTGCCCCATCCGATCCGACAGGAAATCAGCACCCGCGAAATCGGCTGCGCGGACAGCAAGTTTCATTTGCGTCCAAAGAGACATCGGATTCATGCGAACCACAGTACTGGGTGCGGGAACCATGGGTCACGGTATCGCACAGGTGACTGCGATGGCCGGCAACGAGGTCACGATCCGCGACATCGACGAGGAGGTGCTGGCGGACGGCGTCGACAGCATCGAGGCGAACCTCCAGGGCGGCGTCGACCGGGGGAAAGTGACCGAAGCCGAGATGACGGCGACGCTCGACCACATCTCGACGACGACGGACCTGGAGGCGGCCGTCGGCGACGCCGAGCTCGTCGTCGAGGCCGTTCCCGAGGATGTCGGTCTCAAACAGAGCGTGTTCGAGGACGTCGAGGCGGCCGCGCCCGCCGACGCGATCATCGCGACGAACACCTCGTCGCTGTCGGTGACGGAGATCGTCAGTACCCTCGACGACTCGGGCCGCGCGCTCGGCCTCCACTTCTTCAACCCCGTCCACATCATGGGACTCGTCGAGGTGATCCGCGCCGAGCAGACGGACCAGGCGACCCTCGATCGGATCACGCAGTTCGTCGAGTCGCTCGACAAGACCCCGATCACGATCCGCGACTCCGCCGGCTTCGCCTCCTCGCGGCTGGGCGTCGCCCTCGGTGCGGAGGCGATCCGCATGCTCGAGACCGGCGTCGCGAGTCCCCGCGACATCGATCAGGCGATGGAACTCGGCTACAACCACCCGATGGGACCGATCGAGCTGACCGACGTGGTCGGACTCGACGTGCGCCTCGACGTGTTGGAGTACCTCCGCGAGGAGCTGGGCGAGCGGTTCCGGCCGCCGCAGGCGCTCCGCCGGAAGGTGCGCGCGGGGAAGCTCGGCAAGAAGAGCGGCGAGGGATTCTACGTCTGGGAGGACGGCGAGATCGTCGGCGTCAGCGGTGAAGGAGACATCGACGATGTCTGATTCGGGCGACACCGGCGACGCCACCGGTTCTGAGGACGCCGCCGACCCCGTCGCCGTCGCCGCCGACTCCGACGTGGTCGAGGCGGCCGTCGGTGACCGCGCCGACGGCGTGGCGACGGTGACGATCTCCCGGCCGGACGAGCGCAACGCGTTGAACGCGGCGGTCCGCGAGGACCTGGCCGACGTGCTCGCCGCCGCGGAGGCGGACCCGTCGTCGCGGGTCGTCGTGCTCACGGGCGACGACGCGGGCGGCGCGTTCGTCTCGGGAGCCGACGTGACCGAACTCCGTGAGCGCGACGCACTCGAACAGCGAGAAGCCAGCAAACGCCCCCGGATCTACGAGCGTGTCGCCGATCTCTCGCTGCCGGTGATCGCCCGAATTAACGGGCACGCGCTCGGAGGCGGATGCGAACTCGCGCTGGCCTGTGACGTCCGCCTCGCGGCTGAGGACGCCAAGCTCGGTCAGCCCGAAATCTCTCTCGGGATCATTCCGGGAGGCGGCGGTACCCAGCGTCTCCCACGGCTCGTCGGAGAGGGACAGGCCATGCGGCTTATCCTCTCGGGCGAGCTGATCGACGCCGCCGAGGCGGGCGACATCGGACTCGTCGACGAAGTCCTCGAGGAGGAATCGCTCGACGAGCGGGTAGACGAACTGGCCGGCGCGATGGCCGACAAGAGCCCGGTCGCGCTCGAGTTCGCGAAGGATGCGGTGCGGGCAAGCGGCCGGATGGACCTCGACGACGGGCTGGCGTACGAGGCTGCCCTGTTCGCGCAACTGTTCGCGACCGACGACAAAAACGAAGGCATCGACGCCTTCCTCGAGGGACGCGATCCCGACTGGCACGGCGAATAGCACCGCGTGCCGACAGATCGATCTTGAACTCTGTTGGCCGGCGGTTCGCCGCACCTCCATGCTGATGGCCACGCAGTTGTTCGACTCGATTGGCGTGTTCAGACGATCTCGATCCTTGCTGTGTGCTACCCTTTTCTAAGGGATCTTCCGCCTCGAACGAGACGTATTCAGACGGATAAACGGCGACGATCAACGCGCGGATGTTGACTTGGAAGTGTGGATCGAGAGCGGGCACCCCGCGAGATCATTGAAAAGGTATCCGCCACTATTTCGTCATCTCATCAATTTCGAATACAGTTATTTTTTTGAGCACTTGGTGTCAACCGAAGACGTATCGCTGTTCACAGTTGGGTACTGCAAGCCGAGCTGCAGCCAGCTGACGCTGAGAGCCGGATCGTGGTGCGGTCGATCAGAACCGATCCGGATCGCCGACGAGCAGTACTTGCTGTACGTCGCGGCTGATCCCACATCTGATAGAAGCCTCACTCCCGGTTCTTTCAGACGTATGCGATTCCGATCGCACGAGAATCCCTCACCGAGTGTCCCGAGAACCACGGCGTCTTTGACGCCGTGTTTTTCGCCGATGACGAACCGATCTCATCGGTGGTATCCGACGCGAAAACCCTCAGCTACCGCGTCAACCTACCTCCGCTACCGCGTCCACCTACACGGCTTCAGGAACCCCGTTGAACGTATATCTTGTGAGGTAAGACGAGAAACCTCTCTGTTCTCAAACTGTTTTACACACATCGATCTATCGACCGCAGAAGCTGGTTGCAAGCCCACGCCGTCTGGTGGAACCGTGCTTGAGTCACCACGACCGGAGCGTACCCACGCCGCGGGATACGACGGACATTGACGCAACCAGTGACACGATCCGCGGCGACGTTCACGATCGAGGCCGGTTTCGTGGTGCCCCTCTGCGTCGGTCTCCGTCTCGGTCTGGGCGAGGTATTCGTCGTCGTCCCGTTAAGCACAGAGAAAGTCCGCTACGGTCCGAAAACGGACTCGGCTACCCGACTCGTCCGTGCTCAGCGATCGGCCCATCTCTCCTCAAGACGTTCTCCCTTGGCTCATTGATTTCACCGCCAGGGGGCTCCGACAGTTGACCTCGAAGACCGATCGACGTTGCCTCCTGATAGCTCACTCTCGCACGTAGACAGAAAGCTTCGTGATCGACGACTCGTCCGCGTTGAACTCGTAGACATCACAAAACGAGACGTCTACCGGTTGCCCCTCAACGGTTCCGACTTTTCGCCCTTGGACCACGGACACTTCCGGAACGTGGATGCGGCGGCTCACTTTGTGTTCGGACTCTTGGGGCGGCTGTTCGTCGACTTTGAATACGAGGAAATCTTCGATCCCCCTCACGTCGCGGACGGGGTGTTCGTGTACGATATCCGGGGCGAAGGCGTCTCGTAGCAGGGCTTTGTCCTCGTGATCCATCCCGTTCAAATAGGAGTCGATTAGCTGATCGCGTTTGCTCTCATTCATACGAGAACAATCTCTGGAGACGAACACATAGTTCTTCTGCTGTATCTCATCGTTGACATCCTCTCCGGCCTTCAGAGAGGGGTTTTAGCCTTGTAAGTCTCAGTGAGGAGCGGCCACCTCGTCAGTATTCAGTACCTGTAGCGGAGCGTCTTTTCGCCTCGGGGTGCACTTCGCACACCGCTCGGCGAAACCCGTATCTAAAGAAGGCTCACGTCTCTAGTTGATACCGAGGTCCGTGCGCAAGCGTGAGACCGGGGCGCTGTGGTCTTCGAGGTAGTGTCTCTGATAAATTTAATACTCGACACTCTCCGAGAATGTTGGTATTCATATACATTTAGAACCCCGATCGACGCCGACTTCGATGCGGGACGGTAGTCCACGGCGCGTTTGTTCCGCATCGGTATCGCTTCGATGAGAGTCGCTGTATTGGTGGGGGATGAGTTCGCTCTTCATTTTGTGTGGCGATTGACGACTACCGTGAACGTCCTCGCTGCGGGCGTACTGCTCTTAAAGGCATGTTGACAATCCTCTCACGGCTGATGTCGTCCAATTCCGCTGGTGACGCTCCCTGTTGGACGCTCGCTCCGGATGGGGTTGACGGAGGGGAGATTTCACGGTCGGAGAGTATACGTCGCCGGGCCTCCCAGGACGCGTTATGGCTACGACGTCGCGGTGTTACCGGTGTGGTGACCGGTACGAAGATCCCGCTCGTGTCCGGTGTACCTGTGGAGAGCCGGTTTGGTTCGAAACGGACACGGCAGCATTCTCCTGGGACGGATGTCGAGACTACGACGGGATGTGGCGCTACGAGCCGCTCCTCCCGATCGACCGGCCGAAGGGAATCGCTCGCGCCGCGGGCGGGACACCGCTCGTCAGAAGCGAGGGACTCGACGCTGTCGCAGGCTGTCAGGTGTACGTCAAAGACGAGGGAGAACACCCGACCGGCTCGTACAAAGACCGGGGCAGCGCGGTGGCGGTCCCGCATGCGGTTGCAGCGAGCGGCGGCGCCGTCGGCACCGTCTCGTACGGCAACATGGCGATGAGCACCGCTGCGCACGCAGCCGGTCTGGATCGCGAGTGCGTCGTACTCGTTCCAGACGAGATCCCGTCGGTCAGGTTGGAGCTCATCGGTCAGTATGACCCGACGATCGTGCGGGTTGACGGCGACTACGGAGCCCTCTATGACGATGCACTCGAGTTATCGACGGAGCTCCCGATCTCGATTCTCGTCAGTGACGCCCCGTCACGGATCAGCGGGTACAAGACCGCCCTGTTCGAGATCTGCGAGGCGTTTGCGCCTGACGTGCCCGACGCGATCGTCTTGCCGACGAGTTCTGGGGGCTTCGCCTCGGGGATATGGCGTGGGATTCGTGACCTCGAAGCCGCAGGATCGCTGGACGAGCCGCCGCGGCTGTACCTCGTCCAAACGGACACGTCCGATCCGTTGACAAGGGCGTTCGACGCCGGCGTAGCCGATCCGGCGCCGCTTACGGACGACGAGATCGGCGAGACGATTGCCCATTCGATTGGGAACCCGGACCCCCCAAGCGGTGGTCGTGCGCTCGCGGCTGTTCGCGACACCGGTGGCTCGGTCGTGTCGGTCAGCGATGATGACATTCGGGCGGCGCAGCGGCAGTTCGCCGTCGACGGCGGGTTCTGTGTCGAACCGGCGTCGGCGACGTCGCTCGCGGGTGCAACGCGGCTGTCGGAACGCGGTGCGATCGGCTCTGACGACGATGTCGTTCTCGTGCCGACCGGGACAGGATTCAAAGAGCTCGGTACCGGGGACGCGTCGATTGCGACCGAGCGGGCAAATCGGGCGGCCCTTCCGGAACGCCTCGCCTCGCTGCTCACTGATACGTAACCTACCCGCCCTCAAAACAGCGATTCCAGCTCCCCGTCACTATCCATCAGCTCCGAAAAACGGTCCTCGCTCTCGTCGGTGATCTCCCCGAGATTCTGTTGCGCTTCGATCGCGACCTGCTGAAGCTCTTTCACTCGCGGGACGTTCGTCACACCACCGAGCAGCACGAGCGCCGCGACCGTTCCCTCACCGCGTCGCGGATAGTCACCACCTCGGACCTCCATCGACCCGGTCTGCTCTTCGAGCCACTTGCGACCGTGCTCGATACCTTTCCGGTTGAGATACTCCGGCGGGCCGGCGACGACGAGCAACGCACGCTCCGTCCCGCTCACCTCACAGGGCAGCGTGAGCCGACCGAGCGTCGCCTTCCGGACGAGACTCGTGATCCGGTTGGTCGCTTCCGTACTGTCGATCCCGTCATCCGAATCGCCACGGAGCCGCGAGAGCAACCCCTTCCGCTCCGGCTCGTCCACCTCGACGTCGGCGTAGCCCAGCGAGGAGATCCCGCCGCCTTTGAGCGTGTTAATGATCTCCGAGGAGTCGACCACGCTCTCGGCGATGTCGCTTCCCTCGGTTATCTCGCCCGCACTGAAGAGCACGCCGAACCGCTGGACCAGCTCCTCGTTGATCGCGTCGAACCCCTCCTCAACGGATTCACCCGAACTGCGCCACGCGTCGTTGTCGAACAGCATGAGGTTGTCAACCTCATCCACGAACGTCTTGAGCGATCGAGCGGCGTTCAGCGTGTAGATCCCGCCCTCGTCGCTGCCGGGCAGAATGCCGAGCCCGTACACAGGTTCGGTGTAGATCCGCTTGAGGTTCTTAGCGATCACGGGCGCTCCACCCGATCCCGTCCCACCACCAAGCCCCGCAACGACGAGGAACGCATCGATCTCGTGGACCGGTACCGAGTCGAGCGCCCCTTGGATCTCGTCGATGTCCTCTTCCGCCACCTCTGCGCCCAGCTCGTTATCCGCCCCCACGCCGTGGCCCTTCACTCGCGACTGCCCGATCAGAATCCGGCGGTCCTCCGGGAGGCGGTCGATTCCCTGGAGATCCGCTTTGGCCGTGTTGACGGCGATCGCTCCACGGACAATGTCTGCGCCCGTCCGTGCGTCGTAGTCCAAGAACTCGTCGACCACCTTCCCGCCCGCCTGTCCGACCCCGATCAATGCGAGTTTCATGTAAACACACCACATGTAGATACGCGGGGCGGACTCATAAAGCTTGGATAACAAACGGCGTTCGACGGCTAACCACAACTTCGGCGAACAGGTCTCGGTATGCGTCGGGCTCGAAGAGTTATTCTGGTCGAACAGCTTGCGGGCGGCATCGGTGAGGTGAATGAATCGGTACGGCTGCCCCCGTTCGAGCCCTTCGCGATCTCGTTCGATGGCATCGATCAGTCCACCAAAACTGCCCTATCCCCCGACACGGTGGCAAAACCGGGTCTCAGGGGTTGAGGCCGGCGTTCTCCATGAATATGGAACTATCTTCCTTCGATGGCTCCAGCTAGAGTGTCTGCTTGACAAACTGCGACACAATGCGGTCCTCGGCGGTCCGAAGCCGATACGCTCTGTCGCGTTCCAGTTGCCGGCACTGGTGATGTGTGACACCGAGTGTGATACACTATCGCGAGGATGTGATTCCATCATATCGCACACATCCCCGATCGGAGAGTCCCCAGTACTGAGCGGAGAATGGAACGACGAGACGTTGGTGGGGTTACCCCCCGTAGCCCTCACCCTCGATTGGGCCGCTAAACACGCCGTAGAGGAACTTGAAGTACCACAGTACCAACAGCAGGACCGGAAACCCGAGGACGGTCACGAGGTTCAGCGCTAGTGGCGACACGACCGCTTCTCTAACCAACAGCCCGGTCGGCGGATAAATCGTCGGGTACAGCAGAATTGCGACCATGATCGTCAACAGTGTGGGCAGCGCCAGTGCGCTCGCGAGCCAGGCTCGGTACCGACCGCGTCTGGCCAGTCCGCTCCCGCCCAGCCCGACGGCGACCGAGAGAGAGACGACTGCAGCGACGGGCAGCGAGAGCATCGCGTCGGCAGCGCCGCCCGCATCGGTCAGGACGACGGTTCCCAGCAGCACGACCACACCGCCAAGGTACGCCAGTGTCGCACCGATGCCGTACGCTCGCAGTTCCGATGCCAGACCGGGCTCGGTCTTGGTTGCGAGGAACGCCGCCCCCGTGACTATCGAGACGGCGACTAGGGCGACGCCAGTCAACGCCACTGGTAGCGTCGCTCCGCCGAACAGCCAGCGACCCGCGAGCATCCCCAACAGGAGCGGCGCGAACACGCTCCCGCCGATGAACGCGTAGTCGGTGTAGCGCTTCCAGCGCTCGTCGTCGCGCTGCTCGCGGAGTTCCGGACCGAGGCCGCGGAACACCAGCGCGAGGACGAACCCGAGCGCGAGCAGATAGTTGTCCGCCAGCAGGCGCGAGTACACGCGCGGGAACGCCGCTAGCAGCATCGTCCCGAAGGCGACGACCCACAC
>Ga0207851_100180_pt1 | contig 45983 bp, 46 predicted proteins | sample A23E3SouthBayCA_FD_187747 | JGI IMG/M metagenome (GOLD analysis project Ga0207851, IMG submission 187747) | Aerobic enrichment media microbial communities from Eden Landing Ponds, California, USA - A23 E3 (SPAdes) | ecosystem: Environmental > Aquatic > Marine > Unclassified | place: Emeryville... | reverse complement strand
GCTCGACGGCGAGTCGCTGGTCCGCGGGGACTGCGACGTGCCGTATCCCTGCGGCGCCGTCGGCTGGCTCTCCTACGACGTGGCCCGCGAACTCGAGGACCTGCCCGAGAGCGCCGACCGCGACCGGGAGTTACCGAGACTGCAACTGGCCTTCTACGACCGTCTCGCCGCCTGGGAAGAGCCGCGAGCCGACGAGGAAGGCGACGAACCGACGACACTCCGCGTGACCGCCTGCCCGCGGATCGCTGACCCGGCCGACCCCGACGCCGTGGCCGCGGCCTACGACCGCGGCCGCGAGCGCGCGAGAGAACTCGCCCGACGGGCGGTCGAGGGCGACCCCGCGGTAGCGGACCCGCCGGTGGCGACGGACACGGCGGCCTTCGAGAGCGACTGCGGCCGCGCCGCCTTCGCCGAGCGAGTCAGGCGAGTCAAGGAGTTCATCCGCGACGGTGACACGTTCCAGGCGAACATCTCCCAGCGATTGCGCGCGCCGGCGGCGGTCCACCCGGTCGCGGCCTTCGACGCGCTCCGTGCGGTGAACCCGGCGCCGTACTCGGCGCTGCTGGAGTTCCCCGGCGTCGACCTCGTGAGCGCCAGCCCAGAGTTGCTCCTCGAACGCGAGGACGAACGGCTCCTCACCGAACCGATCGCGGGAACCCGGCCACGGGGCGACAGCGAGAGTGAAGACGCCGACCTCGAATCGGATCTCACGAGCGACGAGAAAGAACGCGCCGAACACGCCATGCTGGTCGACCTGGAGCGCAACGACCTCGGCAAGGTCAGCACCTACGGCAGCGTCGACGTGACCGAGTACCGCCGCGTCGACCGCTACTCCGAAGTGATGCACCTCGTCTCGCTCGTCGAGGGCGAACTCAGGCCGGAATACGATCTCGACGACGCGATAGCTGCGATGTTCCCGGGTGGCACCATCACGGGCGCCCCGAAACCCCGCACCATGGAGATCATCGACGAGGTCGAAGCGACGCGGCGCGGGCCGTACACCGGGAGCATCGGCATCTTCGGCCTCGACGGGCGGGCGACGCTCAACATCGTCATTCGCACCCTGGTCCGCTACGCCGAGGAGTATCATCTCCGCGTGGGCGCCGGTATCGTCCACGATTCGGACCCCGACCGCGAGTACGACGAGACCCTCGACAAAGGTCGCGCCCTCGTCACCGCCATCGACGAGGCCCTCGGCGACCGCGCGGACCTCGAAGTGGCCGAGGAGGGAGCGGAGTGATGGGTGGCCCCGGAGGTGGCGACTGATGCAGGTCCTCGTGATCGACAACTACGACTCGTTCGCCTACAACCTCGTCCAGTACGTCGGCGAGGTGGTGACGACCGAGACGTATCTCCCCGAAGTCACCGACGGCGAAGTCGTCGTGCGGCGCAACGACGCCGTCGACGTCGACGGGATCCGCGCGCTCGACCCGGACGCCATCGTCGTCTCACCGGGGCCCGGCACGCCCCGGGAAGCGGGCGTCTCGATACCGATCTTCCGGGACCTCGGCTATCCCACCCTCGGCGTCTGTCTCGGCCACCAGGCGCTCTGTGCGGCGGCGGGCGCGCCCGTCGGCCACGCCGAAGCCGTCGTCCACGGGAAGTCCTCGACCGTCGACCACGACGGTCGGGGGATATTCGCGGAGTTACCCGACCGCTTCGAGGTGGGTCGCTACCACTCGCTGGCCGTCAAGCGCGCGGACCTCCCCGACGAACTCGAAGAATCGGCCTACACCGACGACGAGGCCGGCGTCGTGATGGGCGTGCGCCACCGCGAGCGGCCCCACGTCGGCGTCCAGTTCCACCCCGAGAGCATCCTCACCGACTGCGGGAAGGAGATGGTCGAGACGTTCTGCCGCGCGGCGCTGGAGGGGGCGCTGTGAGCGACGACGCCGACCGCGAGCCGGACAGCGGGACCGACGACGGTGGGACCGACAGCGGCGGGAACAGCGAGGACGCACCGCTTTGCTACCACGTCGACGGCGAGGTTGTCCCCGCCGACGAGGCGACCGTCTCGGTGCGCGACAGGGGGTTCATGTACGGCGACGGCGTCTTCGAGACGCTCCGGGTCTACGGTGGCGAGCCCTTCGAGTGGACCGCCCACCGCGAGCGACTCCAGCGCTCGGCCGAGCGACTGGGCTTCGGCGGGGCCGTCCCCGACGACCTCCGCGAGCGCGTCGCCGAGACGCTCGCCGCCAACGACCTCGCCGACGCGTACTGCAAGGTGTCGGTCACCCGCGGCTCCCAGCCCGGCAAGCTCACGCCCGACCCGGAAGTCGATCCGACGGTCGTCGTCTACGTCGCGCCCCTCCCGCGGGGCGGCGTCGAGGGCGAGTCCGTCTGGGACGAACCCGCGACGGTCCAGACCGTGCGGACCCGCCGGCCGTCCGACGCGGCGCTCCCCGCGGACGCGAAGACGCACAACTACCTCCCCGGGATCCTCGCCCGACTGGAGCTCCAGCGGGCGGCGACCGACGACTTCGCCGCCGACGAGGCCGTGATGCGCGGGCCCGACGGCAGCGTCGCCGAGGGCGCGACGAGCAACCTCTTTTTCGTCGACGGCGGCGTCCTCAAGACGCCGAGCGCGGACCTGCCCCTGCTCCCGGGGGTCACGCGCTCTGTCGTGATGGGACTGGCCGAGCGCGAGGAGTTCACCGTCGAGACGGGCCGCTACGGCGTCGACGCCGTCCGCGAGGCCGACGAGGTCTTCCTCACCAACTCCACCTGGGAGGTTCGACCGGTGACCAGCGTCGACGGCATCGACGTCGACGTCGGCCCGATGACGAAGCTCCTCGCGCGCCTGTTCGCCGAGCGCGTCGAGGCCGACCACTACGGGTGATCCCCTGTCGCGCGACGCCGTCGGACTACCGGCCGGCCCTCTAGCCATTTTGATCCGGCGGCGATACCGTCGGCGCACACCCTCGTTTCGCGGTTACCGGCCGCGAACGGACGAAACACCTATTTCGGTCGGGCTGAACCTCGGAGCTATCGGAGGCATTTCGGATGGTTGATCTGATCGACGGGCTGAAAGGGATCGGCACGGGGCTGGTGATACTCCTGATCGGGGCCGCGATCGCGGGCGGCGGGTGGTACCTCTACCAGGACGCACAGCAGGTGACCGAGAACTCGGTCGAAGTCGACGCGACGGTCGTCTCCACGGACGTCGTCGAGGAGCGCGTCGACGACGACACCGGGTCGCACATCGCCTATTCGGCGCACATCGAGTACCGCTACACCTACGAGGGACAGACCTACACGAGCTCGAATCTCTGTCCCGGGAAGGGGTCGGCCTGTTCGGCGGCACAGAACAAAGACACGCGGAGCGGGGCCCGCGAGGTCATCTCGAAACACACCAGCGGCGAGACGGCGACGGCGTTCGTCCTCCCGAGCGACCCCTCGCGGTCGTATCTCGTCGATAAGGACTCCGCGTCGAAGTCGTACTTTATCCTGATCGGGATCGGCGGACTCGTCGCGCTGTTCGGACTCGTCGGGATCGGCGGCGGGATCAAGGAACTCGTCGCCGGCTGAGAAGCGCTTCCCGCACTCCGCTTCCCGCCTCTGCTCAGTCCGGATCGATCGACTCGACCGGCTCGTCCGAGCGCTCCACGTCGTCGATATCGAGGATCAGGTCCGGGCCGTAGGCGCCGGCGGCCGTCCGGAAGCCCGCTTCCCAGTCGCCGTCGGCGACCCGAGTCGCTATCTCCACGGCGGCGAGTTTCGTCAGCCGGTAGGTGCTCGGACAGACCAGCCGCGACACCGCCCGCTCGTCGGTCGACTCGACCTCGCCCCAGACGTAACTGCGGCCGCTCGCGCGCTCGTCCTCGTCCGGGCCGTCGACGCGCGAGTCGACCAGCGATTCGAGCAGGCCGGCCACCGGCCCCGCGCTCAGGAGCGGGTCCAGATACCGGGCGACCCGGAGCAGTCGGACGGTCCGTGGGTGCGTCGCCGCGTACACCTCGACGTTCTCGATCCCGGTGGTGTGGTAGGCGGTCGAGACGTCGCCCCAGGGGATGGTCATGCCCGTCTTCTCCCCGTCGCCGAAGTCGATCTCCCTGGTACGCCAGACCGAGGGGACGGACTCGATGCGGCCGTCGCGGCGCACCGCGCCGCCCTCCCCGAGGTTCCGGATCGTGGTCTTCGCCGTCCCGGGAGACATCCCGCCGGTCGCGCGAAAGCCCAGCGCCAGCCGCTCGGCGTCGGGCAACCGCTCGGCGAGGTGGGCCGCCAGACAGTCGGTGGGGACGACATCGAAACCGACGCCCGGGAGCACCATCATCTCCGATTCCACGGCTCGCTCGTCCATCGCCGCAGCGGCCTCGAAGACGCCGATCTCGCCGGTGATGTCGAGGTAGTGCGTCCCGGTCCGCAGACAGCCCTCGACGACCGGCTCGAAGGTTTCCTCGAAGGGACCGGCGCAGTTGAGCACTGCGGGGACTTCCTCGAGCGCCAGGTCCAGCAGGCGGCGCTCGTCGAGGGCGAAGACCCGCTCGTCGCACTTCTGACGGATCGCCTGGTTCTCGACGGCGTTGCGGTCCCGACCGGCGACGATCACGTCGAGGCCGCGGTCGACGGCTTCCGCGACGATCAGCCGGCCCGTGTAGCCGTACGAGCCGTAGACGAGCAGGTCGGCCATGCCGGAGAGTGGGCCACGCGCCCGATAAAGGCTTGTACGCGAGCGATCGCGAGAGAGCGTGATCGATCGGACTTCCGTGAGCGAGCGCGGCCGCCCTCGATCTGGCCTCTCCCGCACGCGTCGCGGTGAGGTGGAAACCGACGGTGAGGAGATAGAATTTTCCCCCTTCGAACCGTGTTTCGGTCGATGTCGGCAGGCGCGGATCGGCCGGTTCGCGCGTGGCTCGAGGAGAAGCGACCGCTCTCGGAGTCGGACGCGGTGCTGTGGTCGGTAGTCGTCCTCGCGTCGGTGTTCGACGTGGTGACGACGATGGTGGGGATAGAGCGGGGCTTCGGCGAGGGCAACGCGGTCGCGCGGGCGTTCATCGAGACCTACGGGACGCCGGGGATCGGCCTGCTGAAGTTCGCCGCGCTGGTGTTCGTCGCGGTCTGCTGGGCCGCGCTCCCCGAACGCTACGGGAGCGCCGTCCTCTCTGGGTTCGCGGTCGTCTCGCTGGCCGTCGTCGCGAGCAACGCGCTCACGCTCTTGCCGTGACCACGTCGTGCTCACGCTCTTGTCGTGACCACGTCGTGCTCACGCTCTTGTCGTGACCACGTCGTGCTCACGCTCTTGCCGTGACCGCGAGAAGCCGCCACACAGCGACCGCGGGGCTCAGCCGAACAGGCCGAACCGGCCGCCCGAATCGTCCTCGTCCTCGTCGTCTCCGTCGTCGACCTCCGCGTCGAACCACGCGGGGTCGAGCGCGGTCTCGACGTCCTCGATCGCGAGGCCCTCGAAGAAGACGCCGACGAGGCGCTCGGTGAGCTGTCGGTAGGCCTCGGCCGCGGGGCTGTCCGCGGCGTTGAGCACGAGCGGTTCGTCCTCGGTCGCCTCGATGTCGTCGGGGATGACGGCGAACAGTTTCGAGTCGAACCGGTCGGCGATGTGCTCGACGTCGGTCTCCGTCGTCGTGCGGTTGAGGACGGTGCCGAGGACCTCGCCGCCGACGCGGTCGGCGAGTTCGGCGGTCTTGACGGCGTCGCCGACCGCGACGTCGTCGGGGGTAGTGATGAGGAGGATGCCGTCCGCGAGGCCGAGGGGGACGGTCGTCTCGTGAGAGAGGCCCGCGCCGGTGTCGACAAGGACCACGTCGTAGGCGTTGCGGAGGGTGTTGACGACCTTCTTGAGCTTCGCGGGGTCGGCGTCGGCGAAGGCCTCCAGCGTCTGCTCGCCGGGGACGATGGTGATCCCGCCCTGGACGTCCATGAGCGCCTCGCTGACTGCACGGCCGCCGGCGAGGATCTCGTGGATGCTCGCGTCGGGGTCGATCCCGAGCATGGCACCGAGGTTCGCCATGCCGAGGTCGGCGTCGACGACGACGGTGTCGTAGCCGCGGTCCTCGAGGGCCGCCGCGGCGTTGACGGCCGTCGTCGTCTTCCCGACCCCGCCTTTGCCGCCGGCGACGGTGCAGACGTATCCCGCCATTACCGTGGTGAAGTGAGGGAGGCCACATAAACCCGCCGCCCGTTTCCGTCGCGCTCGCGCCGTCGCGCCGCCCGTCTCCGGGACTGCGGTGTCGCCCGCAGCGGCCGCAGTGTCTCTCCCGCGGCGGGGCGACAACGGACTCCCGCGGCAGGTCAACACTTACTTACCGCCCACGGCCCGACTCTGATGCAATGAGCGAGCAAGAAGGACAGTCGGACAAACAGAAATACGAGTTCCAGCGAGTCATCGAGAAACTCGAGGACTACCGCGGCTCGGGGACCCAGCTCGTCTCTATCTACATCCCCGAGGACAAGCAGGTCAGCGACGTCGTCGCCCACGTCACCCAGGAACACAGCGAAGCCGCGAACATCAAGTCCAAGGACACCCGGACGAACGTCCAGGACGCCCTCAAATCGATCAAGGACCGTCTGCGCTACTACGACACCTTCCCCCCCGAGAACGGGATGGTGATCTTCTCGGGCGCCATCGACACCGGCGGCGGCCGCAGCGACATGATCACCGAGACCCTCGAGAGCCCGCCCCAGCCCATCGAGTCGTTCCGCTATCACTGCGATTCCGAGTTCCTGACCGAACCGCTCGCGGACATGCTCACCGACAAGGGCCTGTTCGGCCTGATCGTCCTCGACCGGCGCGAGGCCAACGTCGGCTGGCTGCGGGGCAAGCGCGTCGAACCCGTCAAATCCGCCGAGTCGCTGGTCCCCGGCAAACAGCGCAAAGGGGGTCAGTCCGCCCAGCGGTTCGCCCGCCTGCGCCTCGAAGCCATCGACAACTTCTATCAGGAGGTCGCCGGGATGGCCAACGACCTCTTCGTCCCCGAGCGCCACGACATGAACGGCATCCTCGTCGGCGGCCCCTCGCCCACGAAAGAGGAGTTCCTCGACGGCGACTACCTCCATCACGAACTGGGCGACATGGTCCTCGGCAAGTTCGACGTCTCCTACACCGACGAGTCCGGGCTCCACGACCTCGTCGACGCCGCCCAGGACGTCCTCGACGAGCACGAGATGATGCAGGACAAGAAGCTCATGGAGCGCTTCTTCGAGGAGCTCCACGACGGCGACCTCGCGACCTACGGGTTCGGCCCGACCCGCGAGAACCTCGTCATGGGCGCCGTCGAGACCCTGCTTCTGAGCGAGGACCTTCGTCAGGACGTGGCCGTCTACGAGTGTCCCAACGGCCACGAAGAGCGGGAACTGCTCGACCCCGGCGAGAGCCTCGCCGAGCACGACTGTTCGCGCTGTGGCGAATCAGCCGAGGGCGAACGCGTCGACGTCATCGACGACCTGATGGAGATCGCCGAACAGCGCGGCACCGAGACCCACTTCGTCTCCACGGACTTCGAGAAGGGCGAACAGCTCCTCTCCGCGTTCGGCGGCGTCGCCGGCATCCTCCGGTACTCGACCGGCGTCTGAGCGCCGGACGACCGCCCGTTCGATTTTCGCGTCTTCGCGCCGCACAGCCGCCGCTCACCGGTCGAGATAGGGGGAGTGCCGGCCCGGGCCGGAAGTGGGGGAGAGTGGTCGGCCCGGGCGACGGCAAACGGGTGCTGGTGGTAAAGTGGGGGATTGGGGGGAGACGACGACGGGTCCTAAGTGTCGTCGCGGCGGCACCTGGTTGGGATGCCGCGGATCGACGTAGAAGCCGGGGGTGTAAATCCTGTATGCCTAACTGCGTAGGTACCGGCCAGACCCTGTCGTGGTCCGGCTAGAATGGCCCGTATTCGTCGGATTTGGACCCTGGGATACCAGGGTCACGTCGGCGGGCAGTCGGAACGATCGTCGGCGAGTTCGCCAGTGCCGTCCCGACTCACAGTAGCTGTTCGAGTTGTCGCCGGCGCGTCCGCAGGTCGACGCCCGCATCGATCTCGGGGTCGGCGGCCAGTCGGTCGAGCGCGAGCAGCGGGTCGGTCCCCGCACGTTCGACGCGTTCCAGCAGCGCCGATATCTCCGCCCGATTGGTCACCAGCGACGGGAGCAGACCCACGAGCAGCGCCAGCGGGACGGCGGCGTCCGGATTCGACGGGAAGCCGTCGCTGACGCGGTCGAAGTCGGGCGGATCGCTCGGCGGATCCGCGACGGGACGGAGCGCCAGACAGACCGTACACAGCGCCGCACCGCTCTCCTCGCCCGGCAGATACTCCCGCAGGTCGGCCGGGACCGAGAACGCCACCGTCTCGCCTCCGCACTCGGGACAGTCCATAGCGGGAGGTGGCGTCCGCCGGGACTAAACGGTGCCGGCCGCGCGAGAACGGTCCCGACTGGGGGAGCGTTTCGACTCGGCGGTCGGGAGAGAGAGAACCGGAAGAGGGCGGATCCGTCAGTCGTCGGCCGGGACGGCCTCGCGTTCTTCCTCGTCTTCGGCCTCGCGTTCCTCGCGTTCCTCGCGCTCTTTCTTGTCTTTGATCTTCTTCATCCGGAAGATCTCCTCGCGCTCCTGTTCTTCGAGCTTCTGCTCGATGTACTCCTGGTTGGCTCGCAGGTCGGGCAGGAGCTTGAACTCGAGGGCGTTGACGCGGCGCTTGGTGGTCTCGATCTCGTCTAAGAGTTTCTTCATCGCCGTTTCGACCTCGGCGGCGAGGATGATCTGGTCGATGAGTTCCTCGTAGGCCTCGGCGGCCTCGTCGATGCGCGCGCTCGTCCCGAGGACGCCGTAGCCCCGTTCGTCGAGGTTCTTCCGGACCTTCGTGGAGTCGATCTGCGGGACGTAGACGCCCATGACGCTTTTCGACTCGGTGGTGATCTCGGGGTGTTCTTTCAGCGCGGCGGCGGCGCCGCGGACGGCCACGTCGCCGTCGAGCGCTCGCGCCATGTTGATCGCCCGCTGGGCCTCCTCGTACTGGTCTTCGAGGTCGGCGCGGACGTCCTGGGCCTCGTCCAGGATGTCCATGAACTCCATGATGAGGCCGTCGCGTTTCTGCTCCAGCGTGTCGTGCCCGCGCTCGGAGAGCTCGATGCGGTCCTCGATCTGCATGAGCTCCTTGCGAGTCGGTTTGACGTCCTCGGCCATTGGGCGTGGCTTGACGACGTAGCCAGTTAACCGTTTTCAGTCTCGACGGCTGTCCTGCGGGGAAGTTCGCCCGTCCGTCGGGACACCGCTACCAGTACCCCTGCGCGCGGTCGATCCACGTCACCACCACCACGTGAGGGAGGGTCAAGACGGCGATGGCGACCAGATAGAGGGCGACGACGCCCGACAGGCTCTCGGGCGGCGACGGTGCCGTGACCCACAGCGCGCCCACGACGGCGAGCCCACCGAGCGTCGGGAGCGCGGCCTCGCGGGCGAACCGCCGGAGCGCCGGTCCGAGCCGACCCCGTGACAGCGCCGCCGTCGCTCGCTCGTCGAGTGTGAGCACCCGCGCGATGTGGCGCGCGGAGTGCCAGCAACAGAAGTAGACGCCGACGGCGAACACCGGCGGAACGACGAGGAAGAAGGCCCACAACAGCGCCGTCTCGCCGGCGTCGACCGCCCACGCGTGCCGGTCGCCGGCGCGCCGGTAGCCGAGCGCGAGCGTCGCCGCGGTCAGCACCGCGAAGCAGGCCCCGAGCGCGAGGCGGGCGTCGGGACCGACCGGCAACTCCGCGACGGTCCCGCCGAACGGTGCGGCGAAGGCCGCGACCACCTCGCGGTATCGGTCCGGAAACGACAGGAGCGGGACGAGCATCGGCAGGCCGCCGCGGACGAGGACGGTCAGGACGCGCTGGTCGAGACGGTCGAGGTGGTCGGCGCCGAGGACGGCCGCGAGCGGGTGGAGTTCGCCCTGGCCCCAGTGGAACCAGGTGACCGCGACGAAGACGACGGCGCTCGCGACTGGCGCGAGGAACCATCCGAGGACGTACGCGCCGCCGGCGACGAGGTAGACGACGCCGACGACGACCATCCAGCGGGCGTCGAGTCGGCCGGTCACGGCTCTCGGGAGCGTCGCCCAGTCGACGGCGCCGTGGGGCAGGCCGAGGACGACGACGCTCGCGACCAGCGGCAGGTACCGCCACGTCCGCGGGAGGTCCGCGCCGGCCGCGAACGCGACCGTACAGGCCGCGACCGGTATCCAGGGGAGCCAGACGACCGGCACGCGCAGCGTCTCGCGCACCGCTCCGGACAGGACCGGGCGCTCCGTCGCCGTCACCGTCACGGCTCCGTCACCGGTGGCTCGTCGGTCCCGACGGTCGCGGGCGCTTCGGTTTCGCCCGGCAATCGCTCGCCACGTTCGTCGCGTTCGCCCGCGAGCCCCGTCCGCCGCTCGCTCGGGTCCCGCGCCCGCCAGCGGTGGACGAGCCAGTACAGCAAGACCAGTCCCTGGACGACGAAGGCGTTGGTCACGACGAAAAACACCATCTCCTCGACCGGGAGGCCCGCGACGGCCAGTCCCGTGGAGTGGGCGTCGGCGATAGTCCAGACGCCGGCGTCGATGGCGACCCAGTCGGCGACCCAGAGGTACGCCGAGGGGACGAGGACGGCGGCGGCGACCCGGCGGCGGGTCGCGAGCAGGTACCGCCAGCCGACGGCCCACTGCAGCGCGAACACCGGTCCCGCCCACGCGAGGATGGCGCCGAGGTAGAAAGTCGGCGAGCGGGTCAGACACGCGAGCCCCGCGAGACCGACCGCGAGGCCGGCGCCGGCGCCGACGCCGCGGTCGCGCCAGGAGTGGCGGACGCCCTCGACGATCGGACCGGCGACCTGGACCGTCCACAGCGCCGTCAGCAGCGGCTGGAGGACGAAAAAGAGGAGTTCCTCGACCGGGATCGACCACACGCGCGCCGCGACGCGGCCGTCGCCGTACCACCACACGCCGGTCCGGATGAGGTAGCCGTCCCAGGGGGTGGTGTAGACGACGGCCAGCGCGGTGACGACGGCGACGCCGACACCGGTGACCCGCCAGTCCACCCGCTCGCGCCGCCGGTACGCCGCGACTGCCAGCGCGGCCAGCGGCGGGGTGAGAAACGCGGCGTGGAACTCGAGGTACGTGAGCGCCATCGGCGTCTCGTGTGGAGTATCGACCGAGGTGGTCCGTCAATCGTTCGGGCCAGTTGTCGTTGGTGATACCGCCGCTATCCGTCCGCCGCCGCGGCCTCACCGGAGGCCGAGGAGACGGTGTCGAGCACCTGCCGACTGGACAGCAGCAGGAACCCGAATCCGACCTTCGCGACCAGATCGAGCACCATGAACCCGGCCGTCTCGACGTACAGGTCGACGGCGCCGAGCCCCTCGGTGCCGACCAGCCACCAGACGGGATACACCAGCCAGACGACGACGATCAGGTTTCTGAGCTGTCCGAACTTCGCGCCCACGTCGCTGCCCAGCGCGTTCGCCTGTTCGGTGAGCGTCCCGAACAGGAAATACAGCAACACGAGCAGGAAGCCGGTGGAGACACCCCACCAGATCATCCTGGCGATGCCGACTTCGGGGAAGTACAGCGCGTCGCCGACGGGGTCGGGGAGCGCGCTCGCGGGCACGGGGTCGCCGGTCAGCGTCGCGACCGCGCCGGTCCCGATCATCAGCGCGTCGAGACTGACCAGCGTCGCGAGCTGGTTGCGGTTGGCCCGCGCGAGCAGGCCGAGGTCGATCAGCAACAGCGGCGTCGTGAACAGCCAGTCCGTGTACCTCGCCCAGTAGATCGCTGTCGCCTCGCCGTCTATCGAGACGATCGTCAGCCCGTATCCCAGGGCCATCGCGAGGTAGTTGACGAACGCGATCGCCGTTATCAGGATGGTTACGATGTAAAACTCCTGGTGCTTCTCGTCTTGCTCGCCCCAGCCGCGGGCGATGAAATACAGCATGCCCAGGAACATCCCTGCCGTCCCGAGCCAGAGCCAAAGTTGTTCGCTACCTGGTTGTGGCATGACTACGGGCAAAATTTAGATGTTTCGGAATAAAATATGCGTACCAAACTGGTTGGAAGGGCTGTCTTACCCCGTCCGCCCTGACCGTCGTTCGCCTCGCACGGTCAGTTCGGATACAGCTCCTCGAAGACCTTGCGCTGGGCGGCCCGGAGGTGCTGGTGGAACGTCGAGCGGCCGATGTCCATCGACGCGGCGAGGTCCTCGCCGGTCGTCTCGCGGGGCCACTCGAAGAAGCCGCCGACGATGGCCGTCCGCAGCGCCGTCGCCTGACGGTCGGTGAGTCGCTCGTCGATCCGCCCGCGGACGTCCCGACGCGTCTCGGCCGGCCGCTCCTGCTCCCGGTACGCCGACAGATCCGCGCCGGGCACGCCGTCCTCGACCGCCTCGACCACCGACCGCGGCTGTGCGTCCGGCGGGATCTCCACCGTGAGCTCGCCCGTTCCGCCCTCGGCCGACATCCCCGTGATCCGCCCGCCGCGGTCGAGCAACAACTGCACCAGCGGCGACCGCTCGACGGTGAACTCGACGACCGAGCGGCCCGCGGTGTCACCGTCGTCCGTGCTACCGCCGATCGTCACGGGCGCGTACGCCTTCACCTCGTCGTAATCCGCGACGAACGCCCCCACCACGTCGGGGTCGGCGTCGGTCTCGAAGAAGAACGTCGTCGCCCCCTCCTCGCGGGTGACCGTCCCCGCGTGGACGAACTCGGCGTCGAGGTCGCCCGAGAGCCCGACGAAGAACGGGTCGGACCCCGACAGCGAGAAGACCAGTTCGGTCACCTGGTCGGATCCCAGCAGTTGCTGACTGGTCAGGTCGTGCAGGGCCATCGCGGTCGAGCGCCCGACGGCCGAGAGTACCCGCTGTTCGGGCTGGCTGAGCGTCGCCCCGGACGCGAGCCCGACCGCGAGCACGCCGTAGCCCACGTCCCCGTACTGCAGCGGGACGGCCGCGAGCCCGCCGATCCCCAGGTCCGCGTACCGGGCCGGCAGCGCCGCCGGGTCGGGTTCGACCCGCACCTCGCCGGTCCGGGCCGCCCGCGCGACGGGGTCGTCCGCGTCGCCAGCGAGCGCGTCCGGGAAGGGGTCGTCGCTCCCCGCCCAGGTCGTCACCGAGAGCGCGTCGCTGGCGGGGTCGCGCTCGCAGACCCACGCCAGCGCGTACTCGTCGGTCGCGACCAGTCGGTCACACACCGCCCGCTCGACCGCCGAGCGCGAGTCCGCGCCGAGCAGACTGGAGGTCACGTCGGTCACCAGGCCGTCCAGTCGGTCGAGCAGCGCCTCGACCTTCTCGCGCTCGCGGGTCGCCTTCGCCGCCTGCCGGCGGGCCTCGCGCTCGGCCTCGACGCGCTCGGTCACGTCCAGCTGGAAACCGACGTAGTGGGTCGGCTCGCCGTCCGGCCCGGTCACCGGCGCGATGTGCACCCGGTTCCAGAACGGGTCGCCGTCCTCGGTGTAGTTGACGAGCTCGACCGAGACGGGCTCGCCCTCGTCGATCGCTTTCGCCATCGCGGCGATCTCACGCTCGCCGGAGTCGTCGCCCTGCATGAAGTTGCAGTTGCGGCCCAGCACGGCGGCCTCGTCGTAGCCCGCCAGTTCCTGGAAGGCGTCGTTGACGTAGATGAGCGGCGTGTCCCGCCGGCGCCCGTCCGCGATGGTGATCCCGACCGGCGCCTCGTCCATCGCCCGGTCTTTGAGCTGTTCGGTCACTTCGGCGAACCGCCGGTCGGGCTCTTTCGCGGCAGCCCGGAGCGCGTCGACCAGCGCCAGCCGCTGTTTCTCCGGCGGGTCGCGGGGGACGTAGTCGGTCACGTCCGCCGCGATAGCCTCGCTCGCCAGCCGTTCGTCTCCGTCACCGGTGAAGAGCACGAACGGCAGCGCCTCGTCCCGTTCGCGGACCTCCCGCAACAGCTCCAGCCCCGACCCATCGGGGAGGTGTTGCTCGCTCACGACGTAGTCGACCGCCCCGTCCCCGATCCGGTCGCGCGCCGCGGCGAAGTCCGACACGCGCTCGACCCGAAACCCCGCGGCCTCGATCACGTCGACTGTCGGATGGACGCGGTCGTCCTCGGGGTCGACGTAGAGCACCACGCCGTCGCCGCTCGGAGTCGCCATGGCCTCCTTTGATTCGGCCCACTCAAGAGCGTTACTCCGGCTCGTCGTCGGGATGGCGGGCGCTCGTCAGCCGAGACACAGAAAGACGGAGGAAGACCGCGCGAGCGGCAGTCGAGACAGCGTCAGTCGGCCGCGACTTCCGCCTCGACGCTCTCGTCGTAGTACTCCTCGATGTACTCCTCGTCGACGCGGTTGAGCTCCTCTTTCGGGAGCATCGAGAGCAGCTCCCACCCCTCGGAGAGGGTCTCCTCGATGGAGCGGTTCGTGTCGAAGCCCTGGTCGACGAACTGCTCCTCGAACTCCTCGGCGAAGTCGAGGAACTTGTTGTCACGCTCGGAGAGCGCTTCCCGACCGACGATGTTCACGAGGTCGCGCAGGTCCTTCCCCTCCGCGTACGCGTAGAACAGCTGGTCGGAGACGCCGCCGTGGTCGCCGCGGGTCAGCCCCTCGCCGATCCCGTCGTCCATCAGCCGCGAGAGGCTGGGCGAGACGTTGACCGGGGGCTGGACGCCCTGGCTGTTCAGGTCGCGGTCGATGAGGATCTGTCCCTCGGTGATGTAGCCGGTCAGGTCCGGGATCGGGTGGGTGATGTCGTCGCTCGGCATCGTCAGGATGGGCACCTGCGTGATGGAGCCCTCCTGACCCTTGATCCGGCCCGCCCGCTCGTAGAGCTGGGCGAGGTCCGTGTACATGTACCCGGGGTAACCACGCCGGCCCGGCACCTCTTCGCGCGCCGCACCGATCTCGCGCAGCGCCTCACAGTAGTTGGTCATGTCCGTGAGGATGACCAGCGTGTGGTACCCCTTCTCGAAGGCGAGGTACTCCGCCGTCGTGAGCGCGAGCCGCGGCGTGACCGTCCGCTCGACCGCGGGGTCGTTCGCGAGGTTCATGAAGACGACAGACCGCTCCAGCGCGCCCGTGCGCTCGAAGTCGTCCATGAACTCGTTCGCCTCCTCGGCGGTGATCCCCATCGCGCCGAAGATCACCGCGAACTCGGTCTCCTCGCCCTCCTCGGCCTCCTCCGGAACGGACGCCTGGCGCGCGATCTGCAGCGCCAGTTCGTTGTGAGGCAGGCCCGAACCCGAGAAGATCGGGAGCTTCTGGCCCCGAACGAGGGTGTTCATCCCGTCGATGGTGGAGACCCCGGTCTGGATGAACTCCTCGGGGTACTCCCGCGAGTAGGGGTTGATCGCTTCGCCGACGATGTCCCGGCGCTCGTCCGGGACGATGTCGGGGCCGCCGTCGATCGGGTTACCGGACCCGTCGAGGACGCGACCGAGCAGGTCCTCCGTGACGGGCATCTTCATGGTCTCGCCGAGGAACCGGACCGAGGATTGACGGTCGATGCCGTCGGTGCCCTCGAACACCTGGATGGCGACGTGGTCGCTCGAGCTGTCGAGGATCTGTCCGCGACGGACCTCGCCGTCGCCGGTCTCGATCTCGACGATCTCGTCGTAGCCGATCGGCTCGTCGATCTCGACGAAGACCAGCGGACCGCTGATTTCCGTGATAGTCTGGTATTCTTTCATCGTTAGTAGAGTGCGCGGAGCTGTTCGGTGATGTCTGCCTCGAGTTCGTCGACGAACTCGTCGACCTCGTCGTCCGGGGTCGTGCTGATGCGGTTGAGCCGCGGCGCGGCGTCGATGTCCGAGATCTCGTCGATCGGGACGCCCGCCTCGAGCGCGTCGAAGGCCTCGTCGCTGAACACCTTGATCGCCTCGAGCAGCCGGTAGGTCTTCTCCGGCGGACAGTAGCGGTCGACGTCGTGCAGCGCGTTCTGCTGGAGCCACGCCTCCTTGAGGAACTTCGCGACTTCGAGGGTGAGCTGCTGGTCTTCCGGCAGGGCGTCCTTGCCGACGAGCTGGACGATCTCCTGGAGCTCGCCCTCCTCGTCGAGGGTGTCGATGGCCCACTGGCGCTGCTCGGCCCAGTCGTCGGCCACGTTCTCGTGGAACCACGGGTCGAGCTGGTCGCGGTACAGCGAGTACGAGTCGTTCCAGTTGATCGCCGGGAAGTGCCGCTTGTTCGCCAGGTCGGAGTCCAGCGCCCAGAACGTCTTCACGATGCGCAGCGTGTTCTGGGTGACCGGCTCGGAGAAGTCGCCGCCGGGCGGCGAGACGGCCCCGATGACCGAAATCGAGCCCTCGGTGCCGTTGATGTTCTCGAAGTAGCCGGCGCGCTCGTAGAACGCGCTCAGGCGCGCGGCGAGGTAGGCCGGGTAGCCCTCCTCGCCGGGCATCTCCTCGAGGCGCGAGGAGATCTCGCGCATGGCCTCGGCCCACCGCGAGGTGGAGTCGGCCATCAGCGCCACGTCGTAGCCCATGTCGCGGTAGAACTCCGCGATGGTGATCCCCGTGTACACGCAGGATTCGCGCGCTGCGACGGGCATGTTCGACGTGTTGGCGATGAGGCAGGTCCGGTCCATCAGGGGGTTACCCGTCTGGGGGTCCGGCAGCTCCGGGAAGTCGTCGATGACCTCCGTCATCTCGTTGCCCCGCTCGCCGCAGCCGATGTAGACGACGATGTCCGCGTCCGCGAATTTGGCGAGCGACTGCTGGGTGACGGTCTTGCCCGACCCGAACGGACCGGGGATCGCGGCCGTCCCGCCCTTCGCGAGCGGGAACAGGCCGTCGAGGATGCGCTGCCCCGACGTCAGGGGCTCCGTCGGCGTCTGCTTGTCGACGGTCGGCCGCTCCTCGCGGACCGGCCACTCCTGGCGCATCTTGACCTCGGCGCCGTTCGAGAGCTCGGCGACCGTCTCCTCGACGGTGAAGTTACCCGACTCGATGGCGGTGATCTCCGCCGTCTCGCCCTCCTCCAGGGCGCCCGGCGGGACCATCACCTTGTGGTCGATACTCGCCGTCTCGGGGACGATGCCGACCACGTCGCCGCGGCCGACCTCGTCGCCCTCCTCGACGTCGGGGGTGAACTCCCACGTTTTCTCCAGGTCGATACCGGGGGCGTCGACCCCGCGGTCGAGGAACGCCGACCCCATCTTGTCCTCGAGGACGTCCAGCGGGCGCTGGACGCCGTCGTAGATGGAGTCGAGCATCCCCGGACCCAGGTCGACGGAGAGCGGTGCGCCCGTCCCCTCGACGGGTTCGCCCGGCGAGACGCCGGAGGTCTCCTCGTAGACCTGGATCGTCGTGATGTTACCTTCGATCTCGATGACCTCGCCCATCAGTCCCTCGTCGCCGACGTAGACGACGTCGTTCATCTTCGCGTCGAGGTCCGTCGCGGTGACGACGGGCCCCGAGACGCTCTCGATGACGCCGTCTTCGCGAACGTCGGAGTCTGTTGCTTGGCTCATATCAGTCTTCCTCCATCAGGTCGATGCCGATGGCGCGTTTGATCTGCTCTCGCAGGCCGCTGGAGCCGGCCGCGCCACCGAGTGTGACGAGTACCGGCTCCACGCTCGTTTCGACGTCCGACCGCACGCCGCGGGAGAGTCGCTCCAGGTCCTCGTCGTGCATCACGAGGATGCCGACGTCGTCGTCGGCGAGCATCTCCCGCACGGCCTCGTCGTACTGTTCGTCCGCGTCCTCGCCCTCGGTCTCGTCGATGTCGGCGAACTTCCGGACGCCCGCCAGGCGAAAGCCCGTCGTGAAGTCCGGACTGCCGACGACGGCGATCTCCTGACTCATCGTCGGGCCTCCACTGTCATAGTATCACCAGCTCCGCTTCGATCTCGTCGGGTCCGAGTCCGGCCTCCTTGCCGCGCGCGATGGCGCGGATGTTGTCCACCTCGCGCTCCTTGGCGAGGATGAACGAGAGCACCGGACACACCGACAGCGGATAGCGGTTCGAGAGGTGGTCCGCGTACTCGAGCAGCGCCGCGTCGAGCGCGTGCTCGAACTCGACGAGGGTGTCGGCCTCGACGAGCACGTCCAGCGCCGCGTCGAGTTCGTCGCCGTACGTGCTCTCGCGGACCCGCTCGACGAGCTGGTCCTGGTTGGCGACGAGCTGGCGGATCTCGCCCTCGTCGAAGAGCTGTCCGCCCTCGATGTAGTACTCCGAGGGGTCGAGGTCCGTCCCGCTGCGTGCCAGCCGGAGCGCGTTCCGGAGGTTCCGGAAGTCGATCTCCGCCTCGAGGAACTCGACGTACAGCCGCGTCGCCCGGTCGGGCTCGCTCGGGAGATTGCCCATCAGGTGCTCGTAGAACGTCCGGTCGATGGCGTTCTCGAGCGGGATGAGCAGGCCGGTCTCCTCGTAGTCCTCCATCGCCGCCGCGAGCGCGTCGCCGAAGATCGTCCGGTCGAGCGACTCCACGACCGCCTCGATCGACTCGGCGTCGAGCAGTCGCGCCAGCAGGTCCTCGTCGAGTTCGCCCGCGTCGATGAGGTCGTCCTCGACGCTCGCGCGGTCCGCACCGGAGTACAGCCCGCGCAGCACCGTCTTGAGGTTCCAGGCGTCGAACTTCCGCAGGTACCGGGCGATGTAGTCGTACAGGCGCCCGTTGGCCCAGCGCAACATGTCGTCGAAGTGCCCCGCGAGGTTCTCGTTCAGGGCGTACTCGATGAGGTCGCCCCCGGAGTGGCGCGCGCCGAGACGGTTCATCTCCGTCTCGTACTCGCTTTCCTCCATGAAGCGGGCGATCTCGCCGGTGCCCATCCGGACCAGCTTGCGGTAGTCGTCGTCGTCGAACAGCTTCGACCGGCGCGACCGGACGCGAGCGGTCACGTACTCGTAGTTGCTCGATTCGTAGTCGTCGGTCGTGCTCATGATTCGAACAGCCGGTCGCTGATCTCCCGGAGGTTGTCCTCCCAGACGTCCTCGAGCACCGAGTCGAACGTGTTGTTCACCCGGACGCGGGAGGCCTCGCTCTCGACGACGACGCCGCCGAGACACTCGTACTCGCCGCCGTACTCGAAAGCGTGGTCCGCGAGGACGTCCTCGAGCAGATCCTGGTCGTCGGGGCGCCCGTAGACGACCACGTCGCTGTCGTCGTCGAACTCGGTCGCCGCGGCGTCGAGCAACGCGCGGGTCAGCTCCTCGCGCGTGTCGCCGCCCAGGGTCGCGAGTTCCTCCTCGACGGCCGCGCGGACGTCCGCGAGGGCGTCGCGGCGGGCTTCGAGCCGCGCCTGTTTGGCCTCGAGCTTCGCGCTCGAGAGCTTCTGTTCGCGCTCCTGCTCGATGGTGGCCTCGACCTCGGCGGCCCGCTCCTCGCGGATTGCTTCGGCGTCGGCCTCGGCCTCCTCGATGAGTTCGTCTGCCTGTGCCTCGGCGTCAGCCCGTATCTCGTCCGCACGTGCGCGGGCCTCGTCGCGAATGTCCTCTACGACTGTATCGAGGCTCATAATTGTGGGTTAGGGGCGTTCTCAGACCAGGAAGATGGTCACGAACGCGATGATGATCAGCGTCTCGGGCAGCGCCGTGAAGATGAGCCCGGAGACGAACATGTCGTCGTCCTCGGCGACCGCGCCGACGGCCGAGGCCCCGATGGAGCGCTGTGCGATACCTGTCCCGAGCGCGCCGAGCCCGACGGCCAGGCTCGGACCGAGCGCTTTCGCGCCCTCCGTCGTGATCGCGGGACTCGATGCGTTCTGCAGTACGACTTCGGCCAGCTGTGGAAGATTGTCGATCATGGGTGTGAGTTAGGTCGCGACGGCTTCGGTTCCGTACACCCTCGAATTGCTCTATCGTGGGCATAAAGCTTCCCAAATCGGACGCATAGAAGCCGCAAAACGAGGATTAGAAACCGTCGGCTGGTCGTTCCGGTGTCCCGCGGTCCGGCCCGCGTGGCGACCCCGGCAACCGCTCTCGTCTCGTCGGCGAACCGCCGCCGGCCCCGGTCAGGAGCCGTCGTCGGCGGTGTAGTCCCGGTCGCTCCCGAACGGCGAGTAGGGCGTGCCGTTGCCCTCGTAGAACTTCCCGAAGAACTCGAAGTACTCCAGGCGGATGGACTGGATACCCGAGGACGTGACGCCCAGCAGTAGGACGACCAGGTGCCCGATCAGGAGCACGACGATCCCGAACACGAGCATCGCGGGCCCGCCGTGCATCATCCCGCCGAAGAGGATCGTCGCGTCGGGGTGGTGACTGGCGACGTAGTCGGGCCCGTGGCTGAGCATGTAGTGATACTCGCCGTGGGTCTCGTAGGCGCCGAAAAAGAGGAGATTGACCGCGAAGGCCATCCCCGCCTTCGCCAGGAGCACCGCGGCGATCCGCAGGTACGACAGCGCGTGGGCCAGCACCTGGTGGATCTCGACGAGTTCGTGGGCCGGGCCGACCGCCAGCAGCGCGATGCCGAGGCCGATCATCCCGGCGCCGACGAGCTCCATCGCCGGGATCGTGCCGACCACGAACGGCGACGGGATCCCGGTGAAACCGAGTTCGAACGCGGCGCCCGACCCCTCGTTGAAGACCTGGTAGATGAAGTCCGGCTTCGGCCCCAGATAGGTCGTCTCGCCGTCGACCGTCTCCGAGGGCGGCCGGCTGAAGATGAACAGCCACGTGCCGTTCAGCGCGAGCAGCCAGGAGCCGGTCTCGAGGACCGCCTCCTTCGTGCCGTGCAGCGCCTTGTTCTCGACGAACTCGAGCACGTAGCCCGTGTTCAGATGCAGGAGCCCGAACAGGGCCGTGACGACGAACCACGCGTTCGCGTAGTAGGCGTAGTAGGGCTGGAGACCCTTGTGGATCGGCGCCGACTCGAGGCCCACGAGACCCTCCCAGAAGTGCGTGGAGATGAGGTGGAGCCCGAATATCTCGCCGTAGAGGACGCCGAACACCGTCGTCGACACACCGGCGGCCGCCGCGACGAGCCCGAACTGCTTGAACGCCTTCGAGTCGGAGTTGGCGTACGCGTAGTACCCGATCCCCGTGTAGATCAGCCCGTACCCGAGATCGCCGATGATGAAGCCGAACATCAGCGGGAATGTCAGGAACAGGATGAGCGTCGGGTCCAGCTCCGAGTAGTTCGGCCGGCCGACGGCCTTCGTGAGCAACTCGAAGGGCTCGACGATGCCGCTGTTGTTCTGCACGACCGGCGGGTCCTCGTCGCCCATCGTGACGACGCCGCCGTCCGAGCGGACCTCTTCGGTCGCCCCGCCGTCGGCGGTCGCCTCCTGAGCGCCGTCGTCACCGCTCGCGGTCGCGTCGTCCGCGTCGTCCGCGGTCGCGGCCCCTGCGGCCGCACCGCCCGCCGCTGCGGCACCGCCCGACCCCGCGCCGCCCGCCGCGCCGTCGTGGACCTCTTCGGTCGTCTCGGCGTGGCCGTGCCGGCTGTAGGCGGCCTGCTCGAGCTCCTCGACCTCGACGTGGTCGCCGACCGCGTCGGCGAGCGCCGACTCGAACGCCGAAACCTCCTCGGTCGGGATCCACCCCTCGGCGACGAACGCGTTGCGCGTCGTCGCGAACGAGAGGGGGGCCTCCGCCTTCTGGACCTGGATGGAGAGTTTCTCCTCGGCGGCCAGCAGGAAGCCGGCCTCGTCGTAGCGCAGGTCCTCGATCTGGTTCTCGACCGTCTCGAGGTTCGACTCGAGTTGCTGCTTGCGGTGGCGAAGTTCGCCGAGCACGTCCTCCGGGTCGCCCGCCTCGTGGGGCACCTCGACGGCCGTGAAGTCGGCCTCGACGAGCGCGGATTCGAGCGTCTCGTCGTCGGTGTACGCGAACGCGGCGACGACGCCGTCCTCCGCGAAAATCTGCGTCGCGGCGTCGATATCGGCCAGCGCGCGCTCGACCGAATCGGCGTCGCCCTCGCCGACCGCGACGGCCAGCGAGTCGTAGCCCCACAGGAGGTCGAGGTCGATGCCGAGCGTCGCGAAGGGGGCCATCATGCCGATCTCCTCCTCGACCGCGCGGAGTTCGCCCTCGAGCTCGTCGCGGCGGTCGTCGAGGTCGTTCGCCTCCGTTCGAACGCGCTCGAGTTCCTCCTCGATGGTCTCGTCGGTGATGATGCGGCTCTGGCCCGCGTCCTCGGGCTCGACGCCGAGGATGCTCTTGAGCGAGCGCACGGTGACGAGCTTCTCGGAGGCCTCGTTGGCGCCCGCGGCGGGGTCGCCGTTGTCGAACTCGGGCCACCGGCCGTCGTACTCGCTCAGGTGGAGCAGGTGCAGGTCGTGGACTGCGCCGATCACGTCGTCCATGACGGCCTTCGAGCCCGTCACGGACACCTTGCTCATTCGCTTAGGTCTGAGCATGCACCGCCTCCTCGAACTGTGTCACGACGTATTCGACCACGTCCTCGGTGTTCGATTCCGCGCGCGATTCGAGCGCCTCGCGCTCCTCGCGCCCCTCGGCGAGGATCTCCTCGCGCTCGGCCTCGATCGTCTCGCGGGCCTCTTCCAGTCGCTCGTCGGCCGCGGCCTCCGCTTTCTCGCGTGCCTGTTCGCGGATCTCGTCGGCCTCCGCCCGCGCCTCGTCGATCCGCGCCTCGGCGTCTTCCTCGGCCTCGGCGACGATTTCCTCTGCCTCGTCTTCGGCGTCCGTAATTCGCTCGAGAACCTCTGGCCTTGGCATTGGCTAATCGTCCTGAGATGCGACCAGCGCCTATTTGGTAGTTGCGAAGTGTCGACGGCCCCACCCCCGCCTGTCGGCGGGAAACAGGGGAATTATGCCGGTCAGGTCCGAACTTCCGCCGATGGCTGTCCTCATGGGAGTGCTCGAAGACAAGTCCCGTGCCCGCCTGTTCTACAAGTACCTCTCGAAGGTCTACGACCGGGTGAACCCCTTCATCTGGAACGAGGAGAGCCGCAGCGAGGCGCTGGCGCTACTCGACATCGACCCCGACGACCGCGTCCTCGATGTCGGCTGTGGAACCGGCTTCGCGACCGAGGGGCTGCTCGCCCACGTCGACACCGTCTACGGACTCGACCAGAGCGTCCACCAGATGGAACAGGCCTGGAAGAAGTTCGGCAAGCGCGGCCCGGTCGTCTTCTCGCGCGGCGACGCCGAACGGCTCCCCTACAAAGACGACACCTTCGACGTCGTCTGGTCGTCGGGGTCGATCGAGTACTGGCCCAACCCCGTCGAGGGGCTGCGCGAACTCCGTCGCGTGGCGAAGCCGGGCGGCCAGGTGCTCGTCGTCGGCCCGAACTACCCCTCGAACACCGTCTTCCAGAAGCTCGCGGATGCGATCATGCTCTTCTACGACGAGGAGGAGGCCGACCGGATGTTCCGCGAGGCCGGCTACGAGGACTTTCGCCACGTGACGATGGGACCCTCGTACAACCCCGAAATCGCGATCACGACCGTCGCTACCGTCTCGGAGTAGTCCCGGTCGCTCGCGACCGGTCCTTTTGGTCCAGCTTTTGCGCGAGTGGGTCGCTCGCGACCCCGACGCGGAAAAGGTGGATGTCGGCCCCTCGTACAACCCCGAAATCGCGATCACGACCGTCGCCACCGTCTCGGAGTAGTCCCGGTCGCTCGCGATCGTCGCCGAATCGGGTCGATAGCCCGAGCATAATCGCGATAGCACCGGCCTAAACGGCGGACGCACCGGACGGGTCAGCCGGCGTAGAAGCCGAGCGTGACGGTCCGGCCGTCGGCGGTTTCGACGGCGATCCGGACCTGCTGGTAGGGCGTGACCGTCCACAGGCGGCCGTCGGCCCCGGTCGCGCCGACCTCGTAGCCGTTGACGGTGACCGTCGCGTTCAGGGGTTCACCGGTGTCTTCGGTGACGTGGACCTCGAGCGGCCCGGTGCCGTGCGTGCGGTTGACCTGCAGACGGATGCCGCTGGAGACGTTCCCCCGCGGGACCGTCGGGAGCAGCGCCACTCCCTTGCGCTGGATCTCGCGGTACGCGTCGGTCGTTCGGCCGTCGAGGTAGACGTCGAGCGTCCCGTGGGGGTTGTCCAGCGTGACCTCGTAGATGGTCGTGTTGACGAAGGTGTCGACGCCGCCGCCGCCGTAGGCGTAGGCCCACGGATACAGCTCTTTGGCGCGCTGGTCGGCCGCGCTGAACCCGCGCGGGTCGTCCTCGCTGACGAAGAGGTTGGCGCCGCTGTAGGCGCGGTTCGCCCCGAGATACGCCTCGCGATGGAACAGCCGGCCGTCGGTGTGGGCCGTGACGACGCCGTCGGCAGAGGTAACAGTGTAGACCGTGAACGGGGCGCGTTCGCCGGAGACCGCCTCGCCGATGCTCGCCCGCACCGGCCCGCGGAGCGAAACCAGTTCCATCTGCAGCGCCTGCATCCTCGTCCGCAGGTTCGTCGGCAGCGGGAGGATGACCGCGTTCTCGAGTTGCGTGAACCGCTCGTCGATGCCGCGAGCGCGCGCGTCGATCGTCGAGAGTTCGCGGAGGAACCGCTCGGACGACCACGACTGCTCGTTGTACTGCTCGATCGCGTCTCGCTGGCGCTCCCTGAGCGACGCGATCCGCGATTCGAGCCGCTCGACCTCGGTCCGGATCCCCGCGACCGTCTCCGACTCCGTGGCGTTCTCGTAGGTGTGATAGAACGAGCGCGTGGAGTAGTTGCTCCGGATCGCGGCCAGATCGCGCTCGATGGCGCCGACCACGCTCGGCGACGCGTTGGCGTGCCCGTCGCGCTCGACCTCCCGATTGGGGATCTCGAGGTAGTTGGTCGTGTTCTCCTCGGTTTCGACGACCGTGCTGAGCGCGTAGCCCGCCGTCTCGATCCGGAGGGCTGTGGCGCCGTCCGCCCCCGTGGCGGTGTCCGCTCCCGCGGAGGCGTTCGATCCGGCGGAGACGACGGGCCCGTTCGCCGCATCCGCGCTGTCGTTCGTCGTGTCCGCGCCGCCGTTCGCGTCCGCGCCGTCGGTCGCGTCCGCGACCGGACCGGCGCCCGGTCCGCCGCTCCGGACGGTGGCGTCCGCTGCGTTCACCGACGACCCGTCAGACGGCGCGGGCGCGGCGAGCGCGATCGACGCCGCCGGGCCGACCACGACGAGCGCGAGGACCGCGGCGAGAGCGAGGGGGCGGTTCGAGGGCATTCGTCCCCTCTTTCGTCCCCGGCTACAAAAATCCAGCCACTTTGCAACCGGATGTGACCTGTCGAGAGCCGATGAGACCGTTCATAACCCGCTGTGACGTTTTAATGGAAAGGGTTTTCCCCACGGCAGGAATTGTCCCGGACAGGCCATGTCCTCGCGGTCGCTCGTCTTCCCTCTCGCCGTTCTGATCGTGCTGGTCGCGGCCGGGCCCGTGGTCGGCACCCTCGGAGCGGCGCACTCACCTGCGAACCCGTCGCACGGCGACACCGCTCCGGCCGTGGCGCCGGCCGCGTCGGTCGTCACGACGGGGACCCCGCCCGGGACCGCGACGCCGGCCGAGCCGCTCGCCCCCTCGAACGTCACCTGGGCCGTCACCCTCCGGCCGGACGGCAACGCCACCTGGAACGTGGTGGTGACGCTTCCGATACGGAACGAGAACGACAGGGAGGCCTTCGAGGATATCTCGGCCCGCTTTCTCAGCGGCGAGTACAGTCTGGGGCTCGAGCAGTTCCGCGCCAACGCCGAGGCCGCCGGCCGGGCGACGAACCGCTCCATGGCGGTCGTGAACGACGTCCGCACGACCAGTTCGAGCGAGACGGAAGGGGAACTCGTCCTCGGGTTCGCGTGGACGAACTTCGGACGACAGGAGGGCGACCGCCTCGTCGTCGAGGACGCCTTCCACACGCCGTCGGGCACGTGGCTCCCGGAACGGTTCGACGAGGGGTGGTCGCTCGTGATCGGTCCCCCCGACGGATACGACATCGTCGAGGCGCCGCGGGTCGAAGACGGGACCGCCCAGTGGAACGGCCCGATCGAGTTCACCGGTCGACAGCCGCGCGTCGTCTTCGCCGGGAGCACCCCGACGCCGACCCCGACCGCGACCCCGCCGTCGCCGACGCCGACCGTCACGCCCACGCCGTCGTCCCCGACGCCGACCGTGTCGCCGACGCCCACCCCGACCGTGTCGCCGACGCCCACCCCGACCGTGTCGCCGACGCCCACCGCCAGTCCGGTCCCACCGACGACCGACGGGCCGGGCGAGTCCGGCGGGCTCCCCTCGATATTGCTGATCGTCGCCCTCGTGGTGCTCGCTGGGGCGTCCGCCGCGGTGCTGGCCGTCTACGTCAACCGCGGTGACGGAGGCGGCGTCATCGGCGCCATCCTCGGCGGAGCCGGCGGCTCGCCCGAGGAGGGATCGGCCGGAGCGAGCGCCGGGGGGGCGAGCGACGGCGCGTCGAACTCGGGGGACCCGTCACCGACCGACAGCGCCGACGCGGACGACGGATCGGCGGGCGACGCGGCGGGCGTCGCGGCCGGGGCCGCCGCGGCCGCCGCCGCCGACTCGACGGACGACGACTCGCCCGACGAGGACGATGGGGTCGACGTCGAACTGTTGAGCGACGAGGAGCGCGTCGAGCGACTCCTCGACCGGAACGGCGGGCGGATGAAACAGGCCGCGATCGTCAAGGAGACGGGCTGGTCCAACGCCAAGGTCTCGCAGTTGCTCTCGGCGATGGAGGACGACGAGCGCATCGACAAGCTCCGGATCGGTCGCGAGAACCTCATCTCGTTCCCCGACGAGGACGTCACCGACCTCGACTCCGAGTGACGGGGATCGCCCCCCGATAACCCGCCGCGGTCCCCGACAACGCCCGCCCACGATCCGGGGGTTCGGAAACGTTTAACCGCCGAGCGAGCCAATTCGGCGGCCATGAAGGTCCTCGTCACAGTGACGGACGTGGCCGTGGTCGACGACGAGTTCGAGATCGACGGGCTCGGCGTCGACGAGCGCTATCTCACCTACGAACTCAACGAGTGGGACGACTACGCCGTCGAGGAGGCCGTCCAGATCGCCGAGGCCGGCGACGACGTGGAGGTCGTGACCGTCACCGTCGGCCCCGAGCGGGTCGAGGAGACGGTCCGGAAGGCGCTGGCGAAAGGCGCCGACCGCGCGGTCCGCGTCTGGGACGACGCCGTCGCCGAGCGCGACCTGCTCGACGCCGAGACGAAAGCGGCGCTGCTCGAACCGGTCGTCCGCGAGGAGGACCCCGACATCGTGCTCTCGGGCGTGCAGTCGGGCGACGACAGCTTCGCCGCGACGGGCGTCACGCTCGCCGAACGCCTCGACTACCAGTGGGCGGCGGTCGTCAATCGGCTCGACCTCGACGCCGACGCGGGCACGGCGTCGGTCCACCGCGAGCTCGAGGGCGGCGTCGAGGAACTCACCGACGTCGACCTGCCCGCCGTCCTCACGATCCAGACGGGGATCAACGAGCCCCGGTACGCCAGCCTCCGGGGGATCCGCCAGGCCCAGACCAAGCCGCTCGAGGTGAAATCCCTCGCGGACATCGGCCTCGACGAGAGCGTGCTCGACTCGCCGCTCTCCTGGACCGCGACCTACGAGCCCGAGGCGGAGGGCGAGGCGACGGTCTTCGAGGGCGGCGCCGACGAGACGGCGGGACAACTGGCCGGCGTCCTGCGCGACAGGGGGGTCGGCGAATGACGGTGCTGGCCGTCGCCGAGCACCGCCGCGGCGAGTTGCGCGACGTGAGCCTCGAACTCGTCACGGCGGGGCGCGAACTCGCCGATGCCGTGGGGACCGACCTGCACGTCGCGATCGTGAGCGGCGACGTCGAGGACTTCGGGGAGGACCTGAACCGCGAGGGCGTCGACGCGGTCCACACCGTCGCCCGTGGCGAGGAGTTCAACCACGACGTGACCGTCCAGGCCGTCGCGGCGATGGCCGACGACCTGGACCCGCAGTACCTCCTGCTTCCCCACACGGTCAACGGGCTCGACTACGCGCCCGCGCTGGCCTCGCGGCTGGACCTGCCGCTGGTGACCGACGCCATCGACCTGGCCGTCGAGGACGACCTCGTCGTCACGCGGGAGATGTACGGCTCGAAGGTCGAGACGACCATCGCGGTCGAGGCCGAGCGCGCCGCCGTCACGATCCGGCCCGCCGAGTGGCCGCAGGCCGAGGGTGTCGGTAGCGCCGAGGTCGCGCCGTTCGACGTGACCATCGACGAGTCCGCCGTCGGGTCGACGGTGACGGGCTTCGAGGAGGTCGCGGGCGGCGACGTGGACATCTCCGACGCCGACGTGCTCGTCTCGGTCGGGCGCGGCATCGGTGAGGAGGAGAACCTCGACATCGTCTTCGACCTCGCCGAGGCGCTCGACGCCACCGTCTCGGCGTCGCGGCCGGTCGTCGACAGCGGCTGGCTCCCGAAGAATCGGCAGGTCGGCCAGTCGGGGAAGGTCGTCACACCCGACGTGTACATCGCTATCGGTATCTCCGGGGCCGTCCAGCACGTCGCCGGGATGAAAGGCGCCGAGACCATCGTCGCGATCAACAAAGACCCCAACGCGCCCATCTTCGACATCGCCGACTACGGTATCGTCGACGACCTCTTCGACGTGGTGCCGGCGCTGACCGAGGAGTTCGGCGGGTAGAACAGGGAATGTAACGGCTAGCATCCGGTGCCGCAGGCGCCGGTTCTCCGCGGCGAGCGAAGCGAGACCGGCTTTTTGATCCACCTTTTTCGAGGAGCCCTCCCGCAGTGAGCGGAGCGAACGAGGAAGGGCCCCCTCGAAAAAGGTGGTCGCCACGTGGTGCCGGCGCTGACCGAGGAGTTCGGCGGGTAGAACAGGGAATGTAACGGCTAGCATCCGGCGCCGCAGGCGCCGGTTCGCCGGGACGGTCAGGAGGATACGGAGTCGCGAGTCCAGCCGGGGTCGCGACCGGTCCGTTCGAGGGTCTCGGCCCGACAGGCCGGGCAGTAGTCGGGAGTAACGGAGTCCCCTCGTGGAACGTACACCGCGCCGCCGCACTCGACGCAGGCGTCCGCAACGATGGTCGTGCAGTCCGCACAGAGATTGAAATCGTCCACTGTGAGGTCGCGCAGGGGTTCGAGTTGTTTGTCGAGAGTGTACTCGTCGATGACCGCCTGACAGCTGTGGCACGGTTTCATTGCGATCCACCGTGCACCATGTGATCATGCAACATATACTTACCCCCAGACTCTCAGTCGACCGGGCGGGCCGATCCCTCGCGGTCGAGCCAGTGTCGGGCAGGTCCGTGGTACCCCACCTCTCGGAAGGGTTATACATCAGCCGGGTGTCTGTGTACTCGTAATGGCAAACGGTAAGGTTGATTTCTTCAACGACACTGGCGGCTACGGTTTCATTTCGACTGACGACGGCGATCTCGACGACGACGAAGACGTGTTCTTCCACATGGAAGACGTCGGCGGCCCGGACCTCGAAGAGGGGCAGGAAGTCGAGTTCGACATCGAGTCCTCCGCGAAGGGCCCGCGCGCGACGAACCTCGTCCGCAAGTAAGCCCGTCCGCGACTAAGTACGAACGTCCCCGTCGCGCGGCGCGATGGACGACATCTTCGTTCTCACACACTCCACGCCCCGGAGCCGCAGCGCTCTCCGTTGCGAGACAGCGAGAGGCCGGGGCCGGAAAGGCCGCTGGCTCGCCCCGGCGCTGACCGAGGAGCGCGCGCCGATAGCATCCGGCGCCTGCGGCGCCGGTTCACCGGACGCGAGGGAGCGAAGCGACCGGGACGTCCGGCTTTTTGGTCCAGCTTTTTCGAGGATGGTGGCCGCAGCGCCGTTTTGCGGCGCGCGAGGACACCGGACGACGAAAAAGGTGGGGTTCGGTTCGTCAGGTATAGGTCGGACCGCTCCCGAGTGCCCGTCGATGGAGTATCTGGAGCGCCGTCGTGACCGCGTCGAGGAACGCATCGAGTCGGTGCTCGACGGCGTCGAGCCGGCGGAGCTGGCCGACGAGATGCGCCACGTGGTGCTCTCGGGGGGGAAACGGGTACGCCCGACGGTGACGGTCCTGGTCTGTGAGGCGCTCGGCGGGGACGTCGACACGGCCGTCGACTACGCGGTTGGTATCGAACTCGTCCACAGCGCGTCGCTGGTGGTCGACGACATCATCGACCGCTCCGAGTTGCGGCGCGGGACGCCCTCGGCCTGGGCCGCGTACGGCCACGGGCCGGCGATCGTCGCGAGCGACGGGCTGCTCGGCGAAGCGTTCGCTCTCTTTCTGTCGGACCACCGGGCGATGCAGACAGTCTCGGAGTCGATGGTCGAACTCGGCGAGGGCGAGGCGACGGAACTGGTCGCGGAGCCGACGAACGAGGAGGAGTACATGGAGCTCGCCAGACGGAAGACGGGCGCGCTCTTCCGCGCGGCGGCGGAGCTGGGAGCCATCGCGGCCGACGCCGACGACTACACCGTCGAGCGCTTCGGCACCTACGCCGAGCGGGTCGGCGTCGCCTTCCAGATGCGCGACGACGTGCTCGACGCGACCGCCGACGCCGAGGACCTGGGGAAGCCGACCGGCCTCGACGCCGCGATGGAGCGCCCGTCGCTCGTGCAGGTCGGCGACCTGACGCCCGAGGAGGCCGACGAACACGCCCGCGAGCAGTCCGACGCGGCCCTCGAAGCGCTGGCCGCCATCGACGCCGACAACTCCCGGGCGCTCGACTACCTCGAAGACCTCGCAGAGTTCGTCGTCGTCCGCGAGCGGTGAGTCGGAGCGGTCGTCGGACCCGGCGGGTTTTCAGTCGTGTAGTCTCACCCGCTCGCGCGAAGGATCACGGCTGGCCGCGGAGCCGAACAGCCGGGGTGCCGGGACCCGAACTCACAACGAGAGGTCGACGACGACGGGGAGATGGTCGGAGGGGTACCAGCCGTTCCCGCCCATGTCGGCGGCGACGCCGTAGCCCTCGACGGTCGGGCCGTCGACGAACACGTGGTCGATCCGGATCCCCGGGCGCAGGCTCTCGAAGTCGGTCCGGGTCGTGTCGGGGCCGTGCGGACGGTGCGGGCTGGCTTGCCGGGCGTCGGTGAGCGGACTCTCGCGGTCGCCATCGCCGACGAGGATGGCGTAGGGCTCGTCGGCGTCGGTGCAGTTGAAATCGCCCCCGAGCGCGAGCGCGTCGCCGTCGGCCAGCTCGGGCAGCCGGTCGAGGAGGAGTCGTGCGGCTTCGCGGCGGGCGGTGGAGCCCTCGTGGTCGAGGTGGGTGTTGACGTAGACGAACCGTTCGTCGGTGTGACGGTCGCGCAGACGGACCCACGTGGCGATCCGGGGCCAACTGGCGTCCCAGCCGACGCTGCCGGGCTTTTCGGGCGTCTCCGAGAGCCAGAACGTGCCCGAGCCGAGGCGGTCGAAGCGCGACCGGCGGTAGCCCACCGGGCAGAACTCGTCCTCGCGTTCGCCCGCGAGACGGGACTGTCCGACCCACTCGTAGGCGTCGAGTTCGGCCTTCAGGTCGTCGTACTGGCTCGCGAGCGGTTCCTGCAACCCGACCACGTCGGGCCGGTGAAAGCGGACCGTGCTCGCGACGGCCGTGCCCCGCCCCGCCCAGTCGTAGTCGCCGTCGTCCGCGACGTCCCGCCGGACGTTGTACGTCATCGCCCGGAGGGTCTCCGTGTCCATACCTCCGGTAACGCCCACTGCGCCTTGAGCCTACGGTCTCGAGCAGTGGGGAAACGCGTTTCACCCCGCAGTGCGAGGTGGTGGATATGTCCGACCTCGGGGATTTCACCGATTTCGACGGCGACGACGACGATGACGGGAGCGGTGCGACCAGTGACGCAACCGCGGACGAAACGAGCGCCGACGACCGGCCAGCGGACGACCGACCGGCCGACGGCGGGGCCGACACCGGCACCGCGGTCGAGACGAGCGACGCCGAGGACGACTTCGCGTCGGTCGGCGTCGCGCCGGCGGGCGAGGACCGCGGCATCGGCGTCGTGTCCGCGACCGAGGGCCTGCGGATCAGCGAGGACAGCCAGGAGACCGAACTCCGCGCGTACGTCACGGTCGCCAACCGCTCGGACGTCCGCATCGGGAAATACCTCCTCGTCCCGTACAATCCGGGAGCGGCGACGGGCGGCGGCGCGACTGGGAGCGGAGCGGCCGGCGGCGAACGCCTGTTCTGCCGGATCACGGCGCTGGAGTACGCCCAGGAGTTCCGCGCCGACGACGCCACCGAGATCCACGCCCGCCGAGCGATGCGCCAGGGCGGCATCGACGAGCAGGACTTCAAGTTCGTCGCGACGCTCGACCCCGTGGCCGTCCTCTACCGCGACGACGGCGAACTCAAGCGGCGGATGACCGACCGCGTCCCCAAGCCGGAGACGGTCGTCCGCGAGGCCGACGACACCGGCGAGATCAAGACCGGCCTGAAGATCCCCGACGACGGGGTCTTCCTCGGGCACCTCGCGGTCGGCGGCGAGAAGGTGCGGACCGCCGCGGAACCGCCGACCATCGACTACCGGCTGAAAGACGACTACGCCGACGGCGACCCGCTCGTCTTCCGGCACACGCTCGTCGCCGGCGGCACGGGCTCCGGGAAGACCCACAGCGCGAAGAACGTCCTCCGGCAGTACCTCGCCGACGACCGGCGCTACCCCGTCGGCGACGGCCAGCGCGACGCGGCGCCCGGCCTCGTCATGTTCGACCCGCAGGACGAGTACGCCCAGATGCACGACGACAACCCGGACCTGGACGACGCGTTCGCCCGGCGGCTGGAACGAGAGGGCGTCGCGTACGGCGGCGTCGAGGACACGGTCGCCTTCGTGCCGAAGGTCGGGAACGCCTCCTACGCCAACAGCGACCACCGCGCCGAGCAGGTCGAGTTCACCGTTCCGTTCTCGATGGTCCACGACTACCCCTGGCTCATCGCGGGCGCGAGCCTGAACGACAACCAGTACAACGGCCTCCGGCGACTGCTCGACCGCTTCAGGCGCGAGTACGGCGCGGACGGGACCTACCAGCAGTTCACGACCTTCCTCGACGACCCGGCGCTGCGCGAGGAACTCGACGAGACCGGCGAGGTCCACGAGGCGACGTTCAACGCGGTCAAGCGGCGGGCGCTGGGCTTCGACGGCATCTTCGACCAGGACGCCCGGCCGATCACCGACCGGATCCACGAGTTCGTCCGGCCGGGCGGCATCTCCGTCGTGCCGACCTACCACATCACGAACTCCCGGTCGACGGCCACGGTCGTCCTCGCGCTCGCCGCGTTGCTGGTCGACCAGAAGCTCTCGAACGACCCCGACTACGAGCGCATCAAGGAGACGCCGCTCGTCCTGGGGCTGGACGAGGCCCACAACTTCCTCGCCGAGGCCGACAGCGTCCAGGGCCGACAGATAATCGGGAAGTTCACCGAGGCCGCCAAACAGGGCCGCAAGGAGCGACTCGGCCTCTTTCTCATCACGCAGGACCCCCAGGACATCGCCGAACCCGTCTTCAAGCAGATCAACACCACCGTCGTCCTCAACCTCGGCGACGAGGACGCCATCTCCGCGGTCAACATCCCGCCAAGCCTCGAGCAGAAGGTCCCCTACATGGAGAAAGGCCAGATGGTCGTCTACTCGCCGGACAACTCCGACCCGGTCGAACTCGTCGGCCTCTCGCGGTGCCTGACGAAACACGACTGAGCGACCGGGCGGTCGGTCCGGACCGAACCCGTCCGGGAGGTGTCGCCGGTACGGTGAGCTTATCGCGCGGTGCGCGCCTGAACGGAGGCCACAGTTATCCGTCGCTCCGGGAGTGAGTCAGGTATGGCACACGCCCCGGAAGAGCCCGGCCGCTACGTCTGCGAGCACTGCCAGATTATTCACGCGGGGACGCCGGTCCACGAGGACGGCGGCGGACACAGCTTCGCGCCCCCGGACGCCTGCGGCGGTTGCGGCGAGTCCGCGTTCGTCAGGGTCGCCGACTGGGTTCATCACCACGAGTGACCGACAGCGGTCACCGACTCGCGAGTCGCTGCCGCGACAGCCGCGCGGATCGTTACAGCGGCGACAGTTCCGTCACGTCGGCGTCGGCCACCTCGACGAGCGCCTCGCGCGCGTCGCGCTTGCAGGTCAGGTAGACCACCTGCCAGCCCGCGTCGACCAGGTCGGCGACGACCTCGGCCTGCCGCGTCAGTCGCTCGGAGTCGGCCGAGATGAAGGCGTCGTCCAGCAGGAAGAAGCCGTCGCGACCCTCGAGCAGGCGCCGGCCGAGCGCGACCCTGACGGCGAGGTAGAGCTGGTCGCGGGTCCCGCGGCTCAGTTCCGCGGGCGAGAGCGTCCGGTCGCTCGCGAGATCGACGACCAGCTCCGACTCGTCGGTCAGCCGCAGGTCCGCGTAGCGGTCGTCGGTGATCGTCGTGAAAACCCCCGTCGCCGTCCCGTCCTCGAACAGCGCGGCCATCTTCTCGTTCTCCGAGGCCGCCATCTCCTCCAGAACCGTGGCGGCGGCCCGCGAGACGTCCGCGTCGGTCTCGATGGCGGCGACGACCGCGTCGAGTTGCTCGTGGAGGTCCTCGAGCGCGTCGAGGTTCGTGACCGCCAGGTCGAGGGGCTCGCCGACGAACGCCTCGAAGTCGAGCCCGTCGGCGCGGTCGGCGAACTCCTCGAGGCGCCGTCGGTGGTCCGCGAGGCGGTCGCGGCGCTCGCGGTACCGCTCGCGGACCTCGGTGGCGCGCTCGCGAGCGTCGTCGAGTTCGTCCTCGGTGAACTCCCGGTCGACGGTCAGGTCGACCTCGGCGCGGCGGGCGTCCAGCAGGTCCTCGGCCGCGTCGACGACCTCGCGGGGCTCCTCGGCGTCGATGTCGAGCCAGGTCCGGAGGACTTCGGTGTTGCCCTGGACGACCTCGGTGTGGTTCTCGCGCTCGTCGCGGATCTCGGCGATGGCCCCGCGCACGTCCGCGAGGTTGTAGGCGTCGATGCCGACTCCGCTGGCGTCCTCGACGAGCGACTCGCGGTCGGCCGACAGCGTCGCGAGGGTCCCGCTGGTCCACCGGTGGAGCGCGAGCGCGACCAGCGCGACCAGCGCGAACGCGGCCGGTCCCGCGGCGACCACCGACACCGTCGTGACACCGAGGGCGACCGGAGCGACGCCGGAGACGACCCCCGCCGCGAGCGCGGCCAGCGTCGCGCGCCGGTACCACGTCTTGCGCGCCTCGAGTTCGGGCTCGCTCCCGGCCGCGAGGTCCTCGAGCCGGCGTTCGAGGGCGGTCAGTCGGTCGGCGTCCGGGAGCGCCGCCCGCTCTTCCAGGCTCTTCTCGAGGGCCCCCTTCGTCTTGACGAGCTCCTCGTACTCCTGGCGGGCCTTCGCGGCCTCAAGGGCCTCGACCTCGCGCTCTGCGGCGTCGAGGTCGGACTTGGCCCGGTAGCAGTCCCGCTCGAGCGCGTCGAGCCCCTCGGACTCGGCGGTTTCGAGGTAATCGGCGACGTCGGCGCGGAGCGATCTCGCCAGCTCGAGTTGCTCGTCGGCGTCGTCGTACTGGGCGGACAGCTCCATCCGCAGCGGCGTCAGGCGGCCGCGTTCGAGCACCTCGTCGCGGACGGCCTGTATGTCGCCGGTCCAGATGCCGACGATGCGGTCGGTCACCCGCTGGTAGAAGGTGTCCTCGTCGGCGATGGCGAGGTCGCCGTCTCGCACGACGAAGACGTTGCGAAACTCCGCGGGCGTCAGTTCGAGGTCGTACTCGCGCTCGTAGTAGTCGAAGAGCAGTTCGTCCGCGCCGAGTTTGTGCTCCTCGCCGTCGACGCCGAGGACGACGTACCCCTCCGGCTCCTCGTCGACGCGAGCGCCCGCGACCGACGGGCTGTCGGTCAGCGACCGGAGCAGGCTCTCGACGAGGAGGGTCTTCCCCGACTCGTTGGGACCGTAGACGACCGTCGCGCCGCCGTCGAAGCTGACGGTCTCGCGGAACGGACCGTACCGGTCGACGTGGACCTCGCTGAGCTTCACGCCGAGCCCTCCCCGGTCGATCCCGCGCCGGCCGACTGCTCCCCGGCCGACCGGTCTCCGGTGGGCCCGGCGTCCGCCACCGCACCGTTCATACGCGGCTCACCTCGCCGGTCTCGAGGAGTCGGGCGAGCGTGTCGACGAGGCGGCGTTCGACCTGTTCGCGGTCGTCGACGCGGTCGTACGCCTCGAGGTCGAGGTCCTCGAGTCGGGCGACGAAGTCCTCGTAGACGGGGTGGTCGAGGACCCGCCCGACGCCGCGGGTCTCGTTTCGCACCGTCGCCGGGCCGGCGACGGCTCGCAGTCGCTCGTCGAAGGCCGTCTCGTCGATCTCGACGAAGCCGTCGACGCGCACCTCGAGGGTGGCCCGGTCGGCGTCGTGGCCGTCGACCCACCGCTCGACGCGCTCGATGACGTCGTACCCGTCGCCGGGCGTCACCGTCTCCGAGAAGCGGTCGCGGTAGTCGGTGTCGAGCGCCACCGGCTGGACGTTGGCGTCGTCGGTGTCGACGACGACGGCGTGGCGACGCCCGAGTTCGCTCCAGGAGTGAGCGACCGGCGACCCGGGGTAGATGAACAGACCGCCGTTCGGGAGCTTGGTCTGGTAGAGGTCGCTGTGGACGTGACCCGCGAGGACGAACTCGTAGCCGAGTTCGCCGAGCGTCTCCTTCTGGACCGGGAAGTAGCCGGTGCGCTCGTCGTCGCCGGTGGCGCTGGCGGCGAAGCCGGCGTCGAGCGTGCAGTGGACCAGGAGGACGGCGTCGTCGGTCGCGTGCTCTTGCAGGCCGAAAAACAGCTCCTCGCCGAGTTCGTCGCGATAGGGGACGCCGACGACGGTTCCGTCGGCGACGCCCCGTGTCTCGTAGGGATCCATCGAGAGCACCGACAGGTCGGGGCCGAACTCGACGTTGCCGTCGAAGGCCGCGGCGTCGTGGTTCCCCGGAACGACAACCACCTCGAAGGGGTTGTCGGCGAAGCGCTCGCGGAGCGTCGGGCGGAGTTCGTCAGCGTCGGCGGCCGAGTCGAACAGGTCGCCGCCGACGGTCAGGGCGTCGACCTCCTCGCGCGCGGCCGACTCCAGGAGCGTATCGAGGGCCTCGAGCGTCCGCCCGTCGCCGCGGCCCAGATGCAGGTCGGCAGTGTGGAGCAACCTCATCGTCCGTGCCCGGTGTGGTACCGGCAAGCGCCTTAACCTTTGGTAGCCGTTTCGAGACGAGAAAACGCCCGGCGAACGCGCGCGACGCGGCAGGTCTGTCCCTCGAGATCCAGCGTGTCCGCCGCTATCCAGCGCGGCTCAGAGCCGCAGCGGCTCGGCGGCCTCCCAGCGGGGCTCGAACTCGGCGTGGACGTCGGCGGCGAACTCGACGTCCTTGAGGTCGATGACGGCGAAGACGCCGTCGCCGGTGAGCGGGTGGGGCACCTCGATGCAGACCTCGGTGTCGTCGACGATCTCGAAGGTGCCGGTCACGTCGGCGCTGGTGCGCGTCTCGAAGCGCTCGTGGGGCTGAAGCGACTCGCGGTAGCGCTCGCCGACCGTTTCGGGCAGACTGTCGACCATCTCGGGCGTGAGCAACACGGAGACGCGGACGCCGCGCTCGAGCGCCTCCTCCAGCGCCGCGGTGACCCGGGCGCCCACGTCGTCGATATCGAACCCCTGTGCGGGGGCGCCGGCGACCATCACGACCCGCTCGTCTGCCGCGCGGACGCGCTCGACCAGCAGGTCCATCGCCGCCTCCGGCCCCACCGACGCCGTCCAGAACGGCTCCTCGACCGGTTCGGAGCCGTCCAGTTCGTCGACCAGGTCGTCGACGATCTCCTCGTACTGGGTGGCCTGCTCCTCGAGTTCGGCTTTCTTCTCGGCGAGCAGGCTGTCCAGCGCCGCCTCCGACTCGACGGCGACGTACTTCTTGGGCCGCCCCGCCGTCTGACTGCGGACCAGCCCCTTGGTCTCCAGCCCGTTGAGCACGTCGTAGATCCGCCCCATCGGCACGTCACTGGCCCGTGACAACTCCTTGGCCGTTGTCGGCCCCGTCTCGAGGAGGGAGCGGTACGACCGCGCCTCGTACTCCGAGAGGCCGAGGTCTCTGAGACTCGCCATTGTCGAGAGTGTGCTCGCCCGCGTGAAAAACGTTCCGTGAGTTTACCGGGACGGGTCCCCGAGCAGTCGGGCGCCGTGCAGTCAATCCGTCAGGACGGGTTCGAGCGTCGCGGGCGAGTCCGCGCGCCCCTCGCGTTCGCCGTCGGCGAGGACGACCGCCTCGCCGTCGGGCGCTCGGTCGTCGGCGGGGGCGACGACGGTTTCGTGGTCGGTGAGCCGGAGCGCGGCGCGGTGGAGGTCGCTGCCGGCGGGCGCGCCGACCGCGACGACCCGCGGGTCCCGGAGGCGGGCGACCGCCGTCGCGTAGCTCGCGAGTTCGACGCCCATCCGGTCGGTGGCGCCGGCGAAGGCCGCCAGCGCGCCCGCGGCGGCCTCGCGGTAGCGGTCGTCGTCGGTCAGCAACCAGCAGTCGACCAGCGCGTCGGCCATCTCGGCGTTCGTGTCCAGCGGATAGAGGGGGCGGTCGAGCAGCGCGGGCCCCTCGCCGGGTCCGTCCCGGAAGGCGGCCGTCTCCGCGACCGCACCCGCGCTCTCGTCGTCGATTTCCGCTGCCCCGTCCTCGTCCTCGATACCGCCGCGCAGGTGCTCGACGGCGTAGTCGGCCACCGCGCGCGCCGGACCCGGTTCGCCCAGCACCGACCCGGCGGTGGTCAGGCCCGCGAGCGTGCGAGCCTGGGCGACGAGCAGTCCGGACGGTCCCGTCTCCTCGCGCCCCGGGTCGCGGTAGTGGACGACCGCGCCGTCCTCGTCCACGAGGTCGTCGACGAGCGTGTCCCGCGCGCGTTCGGCGTACCGCCGGGCGCGCTCGTCGTCGGTGTAGGCCGCGTAGGTGAGCAGGGCGTCGACGGCGACGCCGTTGTGGCCGGCGAAGACGGTCGGGTCGACTGTCGGCGCGTCGGCGTCGGCGCGCTCGGTCGCCGCCAGTCGGTAGTAGCCGCCCGCGCCGCCCTGGCTCGACGCCACCGCGTCGCCGGTCCAGAGGTCGGTGGTCAGGTACTCGACCGTCTTCTCGGCGGTCTCGCGGTAGGCCTCCTCGCCGGTGTAGCGGTAACCGTGGGAGAACGCGCGCAGGAGCGCGGCGTTCTCGTCGGCGAGTTTCTCGTGCTGGGTCCCGCTCCAGTCGCGGTCGCGCGCGAACCGGAAGAAGCCGCCGTCGACCGTGTCCGCCAGCCGCGTCCGGACCGCTTCGAGGGTGCGGGTCGCCTGGTCGCGCGCCCGGACGAGGGCGAACTCGATCGTTCTGGGCATGGGGAACTTCACGTCCGACCCCCAGCCGCCGAACTCGTCGTCGTAGGCCGCGAGCAACTGCTCGACCATGTGCTCTTCGACGCGAGCCGAGAGTTCACCGCCCGGCGGCGCGGCCTCGCGGAGCGGGCGCGGGACCGACCCGGCTTCGACGCCCTTGCCGTCCCAGGTGCGCCGCACCGCATCGAGGATTTCGCGGAAGCCGTCGACGCCGAGGTAGGTCGCGCCGGTGATCACGGTGCCCTCGGGCGTGAGGAAGACGGTCGAGGGGAACCCGCCCATGTTGTAGCGGTCGCGGACGCGGGGGTGGCGGTCGACGTCCGCGCGGACGGGGACGAACCCGTCGTTGACGTTGGCGGCGATGCGCGGTTCGGAGTACGTGGTGCGGTCCATCTCCGCGCACTCCTCGCTCCAGGGCGCGACGAGCGCGAGGAGGACGGGCTTGCCCGCGCGCTCGGCCGTCGCGAACGCGTCGGCCCCCCACTCGCGCCACTCGACTTTCGTCTCGGCCGCTGAATCGTCCATGGCCTCCCTAACGTCCCGCCCGAATAATCCCTTGCCATCTCCGCAGTGCGTCGCGACGGCCGCCCCGGTCGTCCCACTGGTCCGCACAGGAGCGGTCTCCCTCACCCGGACAGATCACTCGGGGTGGCGCGCGCCGTCGCGACTACAGGTAGCGAGCCGGTCACGGAGGCGTTCCATCGACCGCTACCGACGCCGATCCAGACGCCGAATCGGGCCCGTTTCCCCGCCAGACGACGCGCATTTACGTTCGCGTCGAGTACGGCGGGGCATGACAGACGTGACGGCGGGCGAGCGGGTCGCGGTGGCGTGTCCCTCGTGTTCGCCGGACCTCGAGACGGTCCACGAGGTGCTGACGACGGGGGGCGGGCAGGCGACGATCCGCTGTACGGAGTGCCATCACACGCACAAACACCAGCTCGATACGGAGACGGAACTCCAGCGCGACGTGGTCGTCTCGCAGGACGGCGAGTCGTTCACCGCGACGGTGGACGTGCCCGAGGGCGAACAGCTGGCCGTCGGCGAGGAGTTCCTCCTCGAAACCCAGGAAGCGATCATGACCGTCCGCATCACCCGCCTCGAACTCGACGAGGGCGGGCGGGCCGACGACGCGCCGGTCGAAGACGTCGAGACCATCTGGTCCCGCGCGGTCGGCAACGTCAGCGTCGACCTGACGCTGCACCCGAAAGGCGGGGCCCACGACGAGACGCGAAGCGTGACCGTTCAGGTGCCCGGCGACTACGAGTTCGTCGTCGGCGAGACCGAGGAACTGGGCGGCGAGGAGTTCGCCGTCGAGGGGATCCACCTCCGCGACGACGCCCACGGCTACGACATGGCGAAGCTCGATTACGACGGCGACACGGCGATCGCGAAGGACGTCAACCGCGTCTACGCCCGCGACCAGTCGAGCAGCGCGTGGTCGGCCTGGTAGGATGACCGCGGACGGTGCCGACGACCGCCGCGAGGAGCGCGCCCGCCTCGTCGACCGACTCCGGAGGCAGGGTCGCGTCGACGACGAGCGCGTCCTCGACGCCATCGCGGCCGTGCCGCGCCACGAGTTCGTCCCCGAGGGTCGCCGCGATGCGGCGTATCACGACACGCCGCTTCCGATCGGCGCCGGACAGACGATCAGCGCACCGCACATGGTCGCGGTCATGGCCGACCTGCTCGAGTTGCGCCCGGGTGACGAGGTCCTCGAGATCGGGACCGGTTGCGGCTACCACGCCGCCGTGACTGCCGAACTCGTCGGGGCCGAGAGCGTCTATTCCGTCGAGTACCACGACGAACTGGCCACCGAGGCGCGCGACCGTCTGGCCGACCTCGGCTACGAGGGCGTGTCCGTCCGCGCGGGTGACGGTCGCGAAGGCTGGCCCGACCACGCGCCCTACGACCGCGCGTATCTCACCTGTGCCACCGCCGAACTCCCCGACGCGGTCGTCGAGCAGGTCCGGCCCGGCGGGTACGTCCTCGCGCCCGTCGGGACCGGGCGACAGACGCTCGTCCGGGCGCGCCGCCGCGCCGACGGCACCCTGGAACGCGAGGACCACGGCGCCGTCCGATTCGTGGAGATGCAGTAGCGCGGGCCTCGGGGGTCGACACCGCGCGCCGGTGGCCTGCGGCGAGGGCGCTACCCGGGGGCGCCGGTGGTCCGCGGGGGATCGGCGTCCGGTCCCGCCGATATCCCGCGGCGGCGGCGTCCAGTCGCGTCATTCATTACCGTCGAGAGCGGACCCGCGGGCATGGACCCCGCGGTGTTGCGCGACGACATGGTCGACAGCCTGGAACACGAGAGCAAAGGCTGTGTCCACAGCGAGCGGGTCTCGGTCGCGATGCGGGCCGTCCCGCGCCACGCCTTCGTCGCCGACGAACGCGGGGCCTACGCCGACCGCCCGTTCGAACACCTCGGGACGCGCGTGCTCGCGCCGAGCACCGTCGGCCGACTGCTCGAAGCGCTCGACGCCCGCGAGGGCGACTCGGTGCTGGTGGTCGGCGCCGGCGTCGGCTACACCGCCGCCGTCCTCGCCGAGATCGCCGGCGAACGCAACGTCCACGCCGTCGACATCGCGCGCCGCCTCGTCGTCGACGCGCGGACGAACCTCGCTGACGCCGGCTACGACGGCGTGCTCGTCGACCGCCGGAACGGCGCCGACGGACTCCCCGAGTACGCCCCCTACGACCGGATACTTCTCGAAGCCGCTGCGGTCCGCCCCCCGAGCGCGCTGGTCGACCAGCTCGCCGACGACGGGCGGCTGGTGATGCCCCACGGCGCCGGCGAGCAGACGCTCGTCGCCGTGGAAAGCGGCGAGGTCGCCGACCGCCTCGGCGGCGTCGCCTTTCAGCCGATGCTCGTCGAAGGCGAGCAGGCCGAGACGGTCGAGCGCAATCGCACCCGCCGCGAAGACCGCGAGTTCGCCCGTCGGCAGGCCGAGGGTCGAACCGGCTGGGAACAGGACTGGATCGACTGGGACGACTGAAGCCGGGCAGTCGCCCCGGTTTCCGCGTCCGGGACGCTCCCGCTCACTCCGCGATCACCAGTACCTCCGTGTTGTCGCGGTCGTCCTCGTAGCCGCCGCTCGACGGCGGTTTCACCCCCAGTTCGATCCGCCCCTCCTCCTGGTTCGGGCCGAGCGAGGGGTCGATCCGGAGCGTCGCGTAGCCGCTCTCGTTGGTTCTCGCGGTCCTGACGGATTCCAGTGAGGCGGTCCCGCTCTTCGCGACGATCGTCGCGTTGGCGATGCGGTCGCCCTCCGGCCCGACGGCGGCGACGGTGAGGTTCTGTGCCGAGGTGTTGACCACTTCCGGCGACGGCCTGGTGTCGAGTTCGCTCACGCCCAGCGTCTGGATCCCCCCGAGCGTGTTCATCATCACGCCGAGACTGGCCACGCCCACGACGAGAGCGATGACCAGCCGGATCGGGAGGCCTTCGATCGCGCGTTCGTCTCCGCTGAGTGCGGGTCGCATGGGCCGGCCTGGTCCCGGGTTCGGATATAAATGCTCGGCCGCGACCGTCCCCCGGGAGGCGGTTGGCCGAAACGTTCACGGGCGGGCACGGCGTGAGGCCAGCTCGTGGGCGAACACGCCACCGCGGTTCAGGAGCGACTCCGCGACGAACTCGCGACGCGGCGACCCGGCCGCGAGTGGCACACCGAGCATCGCGTCGGCGGCACGCCGGTCGACGTGGCCGGCGCCAGCGCCGACGCGCTGGCGCTCGTCGAACTGGAGTGGCGCCGCGCCGACCCCGCCGACAACACGGCGAAACTGTTCCGTCACCTCGCCGACGGACGCTTCGACGCCGAACGGGTCACCGTCTGTCAGGTGTTCACGGCGTACTACGACCTCGCCTCGGGCGGCGTCTCCTCGAAGCGCCGGAACGCCGAGTTCGTCGGTGACGCCGCCGCGCGGGCGTTCGACCGGTTCGACTACCGGCCCGTCGACCTGCCGCTCGGCCCGCCGAAACGCGGCGGCGACCTGCCCGACGAGTGGGAGCGGGCCACGGCGACCGCGGCCGACGCGGTCGCCGACGCGCTGACGGAGCGATAGGGGGCACTCACTCGAGGGTGACGATTCCGGTCTCGACCAGATCGGCGAGGACGTTCCGCGCGTGGCCGTCGGGTTCGACGCCGTCGTAGACGGCCTGGACCGAGCCACCGACGACGACGAACGTGGTGCGACTCGCGACGCCCCGGGTCCGGTCCACGTCGAAGGCGTCGACCAGGTCGCCGTCGGGGTCGGCCAGCAGGTCGAACTCGATACCGTACTCTTCGGCGAAATCGGCGTGGGAGTCGACGCCGTCGACGCTCACGCCGTAGACGGTCACGTCGGCGTCGCGGTAGCTCTCGAGTTCGGCCTGAAACTGCTCGGCCTCGGTCGTGCAGCCGGGCGTGTCGTCTTTCGGATAGAAGTAGACAACGGAGACGCCCCGCCAGTCCGGCGTGACGCGTTCGCCGTGCTGGTTCGGTGCGGACACCTCGGGCGCGGGCTCGCCGGGTTCGAGTACCATACCCGCGCTACGGTCGACCGGCGAAAGCCGTTTGCGGTCTCTCGTAGCGAGGGAGACGCCGGTGACCGGTCCCGCCGCCGTCAGTTCACGGGGATGTCGGTCCCTTCCTCGGTGTCGGTCGAGCGCTTGGGGAGGGTGACGGTGAGGACGCCGTCCTCGTAGGCGGCGCTCGTTCCGTCCTCGTCGACGGGTTCGGGCAGTCCGACCCGCCGGCTGACCGCCCGGCGCTGGCGCTCGCGCGTGACGTAGCGCTCGGCCTCGTCGATCGTCTCGGTCTCGCGCTCGGCGGCGAGCACGAGCGTCGTCGGGTCCGAAAGGGTCACGTCTAGGTCGCTAGAGTCGTATCCGGGCAGGTCCGCGACGACGACGAACGCGTCGCCGGTGTCGGCCACGTCGACCGGCGGCGTCCCGCCCGGGTCGACGCCGCCGCCGGTCATCACGTCGAGCAGGTCCTCGATGTCGCCGAACGGGTCGCTGCGGCGTGTCATTGTCTCACTCCCTCGTACACCCGCGACGGTCTTAAGAGACGTGCCGGCGCCGCGAGACCGTCCCCGAACGCGTCGGTACCAGAGAGATATCGCCGGGCGAGCCGACGCCGACGGCGTGTCAACAGTCGAAACGGTTATATCTTCACTCGGAGAGTTGCGGTCTGACGGTACACGGGAGAGTGAACTCATGGAATACGACATTCGCGGTGAATCAGGGTTTGCAGACGTGGAGATATCGCTCGACACGAACGAGCAGATCGTGGCGGAGCCGGGGGCGATGATCAGCTACTCGCCGGGCATCGAGATGACGACCGACACGGGCGGCGGCGGGATACTGGATTCGGCCAAGCGCGCGGCGATGGGCGGGGAATCGCTATTCATGAACACGTTCACGGCCCAGCAACCGGGGTCCGTGACGCTCAGTCCGCCCGCGCCGGGAGACATCAAAGCGCGCTATCTCAACAACGAGACGATGTACGCCGAGTCCGGCGCCTACCTCGCCTCGGAGCCGAACGTGAGCGTCGACACCTCGTTCCAGGGCGCGTCGAAGTTCTTCAAGAGCGGCGACGTCTACCTGCTGGAGCTGTCGGGGGTCGGCACCGTGTTCTTCGATAGCTACGGCGCGCTCAGAGAGGTGGAACTCGACCAGGGCGAGCAGTTCAACGTCGACACCGACCACATCGTCGCCTTCGACTCGACGGTCAACTACACGACCCGTCGGATCGGCGGCCTGAAGAGCAAGGCCTTCGGCGGCGAAGGGAAAGTCGCCGAGTTCACCGGGCCGGGGACGGTCTGGCTCCAGAACCGCGACTTCGAGAGCCTCGCCGAAGCGATCGCCGAGGAACTCCCCGGCGGCGGTGGCGGGGACGACGACGACGGCGTCGGCGTCAGCGACTTCCTCTGACGCCGGACCGTCGGCGGAACCTTACTCGAGAACGGTCTCGCTGTCGTACGAGCCCAGCCGCCGGACCCATCCCTTCTCGGCGATGTCCTCGATGTCGGCCAGCGCCGCCTCGGTGCGCTCCTCGTAGAGCCCGGCGGCGATGTCGATGTGGAAGACGTAGTCGCCGAGGCGCTCGCCGCTGGGGCGGGATTCGACGCGCGTGAGGTTGATGTCGCGGTCGGCGAAGGGTTCGAGCAGTTCGAGGAGCAGGCCGGGGTAGTCGACGTTGGGGTAGACGACGAAGGACGTCTTCGAGCCGGCCTCGCTGCGCTCGTCGGCCGGTGCCACGACTAAAAAGCGCGTCGCGTTCGAGGACTGGTCCTGGATGTCCTCCCCGAGGACGGTCAGCGAGGTGCCGTTGTCGGCAGTCGCGGGGTGGGCGATGGCCGCCACGGACGGGTCCTCCCGGGCGCGCTCGACGCCGCGTGCGGTCGAACTGACCGACTCGACGCGGACGTCGGGGTAGTGCTCGTCGAGGTAGCCGCGACACTGCGCCAGCGCCTGCGAGTGGCTCATCACCACGTCGAACTCCTCGCCCTGGGCGAGCAGCGCGTGGCGGATCGGCGTGACGAGTTCCTTCACGACGGCGACGTCGTACTCGACGAAGGCGTCGAGCGACTCCGTGACCGAGCCGTCGGTGCTGTTCTCGACCGCGACGACGCCCCGGTCGACCTCGCCCTCCGCGACCGCCTGCACGATCGTCGTGAAGGACTCGGCGAAAGAGATCTCCTCGTCGTCGGCCACCGCTCGCGCGGCGCGGTGCGTGTACGTCCCCGCGGGACCGAGCGTCAGTACGTCCATTACCGCCCCGTTCGCCGGTCGCGATAAAAAGCGCCGCGGTCGACCGGAGGCGACGCGCCACGCCATCGCCCGCGCGCGGAAACGCGCTACGCGCCGCTCTCGACGTCGTCGGCGTACGACTCCAGTTCGGCCGCGAGTTCGCGAGCCTGTGCCGGCGTC
>Ga0207851_100178_pt1 | contig 46233 bp, 50 predicted proteins | sample A23E3SouthBayCA_FD_187747 | JGI IMG/M metagenome (GOLD analysis project Ga0207851, IMG submission 187747) | Aerobic enrichment media microbial communities from Eden Landing Ponds, California, USA - A23 E3 (SPAdes) | ecosystem: Environmental > Aquatic > Marine > Unclassified | place: Emeryville... | reverse complement strand
CCCGCCAAGACGCCGCGACCGGGACGTGACGGATCCCGATCGAGCCGTTCGATCGCGTGATAGACCGGCCCGGGGTCGGGTTTCCAGCCGAGATCGGGGGTACAAGAGACGAACGTGTCGAACCAGTCGCCGAGGTCGAGGCGTTCGATGACGGGTTCGGCGAGGAATTCCTGACAGTGGGTCACGACGCCGATCGGCACGTCCGCGGCGAGCAGGTCACCAACGAGTCCCGCGGCGTCGTCGTGGAGGTACGTCGCTTCCGCGCGCGACTGCGGGTCTTCGACGTCGTGAAAGACCGGCCAGAACGTCTCGGGGTCGATCCCCCACGCGCGGAGTTGCGGATCCCGCGCGCCGCCGAGGCCGTGCCAGAGGACTTCGGCCTCCCGGTCGGTGAACTCCCGGCCGAGCCTGTCGCCGACGCGGTCGAACACCTCGCGGGTGTAGGACCACTCGACGTCGACGAGCGTCCCGTCGAGGTCGAACAGCCAGAAGTCATATTCGAGGGGGTCGGCGTCGGCTGGCATCGCTAGATGCTACGGCGTAGCGGCGTAAGTGTATTTCGTCGATCAATCACTCTCATCGATCAATCGTTCTCGTCGGTCAATCGTTCTCATCGATCAATCGTTCTCGTCGATCACCCGGATACTCGACCCGAGGTGTCGGTGAAGGACGTCGCCCGGGTCGTCGCCGTCGAACGCTTCGGGGGTCGATTCGATGGCCTCTTCGAGCGCCTCGCGGTAGGCCTCGTCGAGCCGCAACTCGCTAAAGTGCACGTCGTCGACGGGGAGGGATAGCCACGACGCCGCGAGGTCGCGGGCGTGTCGCTCGTCGCCGACGTTCCCGCGCCAGAGTACGTCCCTGAAGAACAGCCAGTCGCCCTCGCCGGGCGGGTCGGCGGCGACTTCGACGACCGCCTCGACGGTTTCGGGCGAGACGGTGACGCCGGGAGCGGGGTCGAACCGGGCAGTCACGCGGAAGACGTACGCGGCGTCCATCGTCCAGTCCCGTCAGTACTCCGCGTTGAAGAGGTTCGCGAGGCGCATATCCTGCTCGGTGATTCCGCCTTCCTCGTGGCTCGTGAGCCGTACTTCCACTTCCTCGTAGCCCACGCGGATCTCGGGGTGGTGAAACTCCTCTTCGGCGACTTCGCCGACCTTCATCACGAAGGCGATTCCGGCGAGATAGTCGTCGAACGCGTACGTCCGCGTGATCTCGTCGCCGTCACGCTCCCAGCCCTCGGGGAGCTGCGTTTTGATGTCCTCGTCGTCGAGTAGTTCGACCATACCCCATACGTCTCCCGCTGGGCGCATAACGTTTCTCCCAGCGAGTATTCGGCCCACCCGTCGCCGACGACGTGGTTGGTTTCATACTGTCGGACAGAAGTCAGTGAATTATCTCGGAATACCGTCGTCCGAATCTTTTCACATCGTTCTGTCCGACAGTATCAATCGTCTGAGACGCTTTCGAGAACGAACCGTGGAATTTCGTCGTCGGAGCGATCCGACACGTCGTCGTCGGACTCCGAATCCGCCAGCGGCCGATCCCGTTCGGAGAGCGACGACCGCGACGCGCCGAAGTCGGGATCGAACAGCGCCATCGCGGTTTGGATCGTCGACCAGTCGTCCTCGATCGCGGCGTCCCGGAGGCTCTTCGTCGGCACCGAGAGCAACTGTCCGACGAGCGCGTCCGCCATCGACTCGACCGTCTCGCGCTGTTCGTCGGTCAGCTCTCCCTGTGCTTCCAACCGCGTGAGCGCGGTCTCGACCTCGCGGGCTTTCACCTGCTCGGCGGCCTCGTACATCGTGCTGATCGCCTCGTCGGCCTGCCGTCGCTTGTAGGCGTCGAGGAGCCGATCGAACTCCTCGTCGATCATCGCCTCGACCGCTTCGGCCGCGGACTTCCGGGCGGCCTTCGTCTCGGCGGTGACCGATTCTAAGGCGTCGATGTCGTGGACGACGACTTCCTCGACGGCCGCCGCCTTCGGGTGGACGTCCCGCGGTTGGGCGAGGTCGATCACGAGCGTCTCTCCGGCGTCGTTGACGTCTGTGGGGTCGAGCAGGTACTCCGACGTACTCGTCGCCGTCACGACGACCGCCGCCGTTGCGATCGCGTCGGTCACCGAGTCGAGTCCGATCGCCCGTGCTGGAACGTCCACGCTGTTTGCGATGTGTTCTGCGTGCGGCACCGTCCGGTTCGCGACGACGAGTTCGGCGATCCTCGCGTCGGCCAACGCCTCCGCGGCGAGCTTGCCCATCTCGCCGGCCCCGACGACGAGCGCCGTCTTCCCGTCGAGATCCAGTTCCGTCTCGGCGAGCCGTGCGGCGGCCGAACCGATCGAGGTCGCGCCCTCGTTGATCTCCGTCTCCGTCCGCGCGCGTTCGCCCACGTGAACCGCCTTCGTGAGCCCGGTCTCCAGCGTCGCCCCGAGCGCGCCGGCGTTCCGCGCGATGTCGATGGCTCGCTTGAACTGCCCAAGGATCTGGTCCTCGCCGAGGACGAGCGATTCGAGGCCCGCGGCGACCCGGATCAGATGCCGAAGGCTCTCTTCGTGTCCCATTTCGACGACGACGTCATCGCGTGCGGATCCGTGAACGCGTTCGAGCGCCGCCTGACCGACGCCGACGCTGTCGGCGACGACGTACGCCTCCGCGCGGTTACACGTCTGGATGGCGAAGGCCTCGCTGACGCCGTCGGCGTCGAGCAGCGTTTCGATGACTGCGCGGACGTCCTCGCCTGCCGCGTCTTCGATATCCTCGACGCACGCTTGTTCGTGCGACACACGGGACCCACAGATCACTCCTGCGTCCATCGGTCACCCCCTATCGTGTTCCGTATCACGCGTGTCGCCTCTCGACGGGGATTGGACGCCCCCGTACGTAAAGTCTTCCAAACCAGCGGGTCCCGGACCACCGCCCGTATCGCAACACGACGGACCGACGGTTCGACGTCGGCTGCCCGTAATTCGGCTCGAAGTTTCCCGGTCAACGCCGCCATCTCCTCGGCCCCCTCGATCTCGGCTTCGATCCGCTCGCGCAGGTACTTCGCCAGCGCGGGGCTCCGTCCGCCCGTCGAAATCGCGATTCGCACGTCGCCGTCGGCCACGGTCGCGGGGACAACGACGTCGCGTGCGCTCGTCTCGCGCTCCGTCTCGTCGGACGCGATCGCATCTGGTGCGATTGCACTGCTGTCGGCCCGATTGATGAGAAGCCCGCGTTCGGCCGCAGCGGCCGAGACGGCCTCGTTGACCGCCTCGTCGTCGGTCGCCGCGACGACCAGCGCGGGAGCCGTTCGCTCGATCCACGCCGCGACATCCTCGGAGGCCGGTCGGGCTCGAATCAACTCCACGTCGGCCTCCTCACCCCCGAAGTCGTCCTCGCCGAACTCGGGGCTGACGACGACGACTCGGGCTTCGGCGGCGAAACGGCGGGCCTTCCGCGCCCCGACCGGGCCGCCGCCGAAGATCAGCACGGTCTCGTCGGTGAAGTCGTGATACAGTGGGATCATTGTCCTCCTCGCGTGCGATGGGTTCGGCTCACTCGGTGTTCGCGGTTGCCCGTTCGTCCAGTCTGATTCCGGTCTTCTTCAAGATTTGCGTCGAGAACAGCGAGTCCCAGTCGCCCTCGCTGACGTCCCAGTACTCGGCCATCGTCTCGCGCACCTGTTCGATCCGCCGGTCGCTCTCCGCCTCCGAGCGCCCGTGGGTCATCGCGAAGAAGTTGTACGGCCAGACGTCGCCGTGTCGCGGCCGCCGGTAGCAGTGCGTGACGAACGGCAACGCGGCGACCGCGGGGCCGACTTCCTCGACGACCTCGTCGGGGACGTTCCAGACGGTCATCCCGTTCTCGCTGTAGCCGAGCGCGTAGTGGTTCGGGACGACGCCGACTCGCCGGACCTTCCCCTCCTGTTCGAAGCGCTTGATCGTCTCGACGACCCACGCGGTGTCGGCGTCGATCGCGTCGGCGACGTCCGCGTACGGCGTCTCGGTGATCGGCAGCCCGCCTTGGATCTCGACGACGAGGTCGCGTTCCTCGGGGGTCAGCGTCTGTCGGTCTGTGGGACTGACCTCGGGGCCGAGGTGGGAGAGGTCGACATCGCCGTCGCCGATCGGCCCGTCGACGAGGAACTTCGCTTCGACGCGGAACTCCCGCTCTTTGGGCATATTGTACGTCTCCTCGCCCGTCTCCTCCTCGATTTCGGCGAGCACCTCTGCGACTCGATCCTCGTCGGCGACGCTGACGACGAACCACATATTCAGGTAGGGATGCTCGCGCTCGTAGTTGTGCGCGACCTCCCGATGCGAGTTGACCGCCTCGGCGACTTCCTCGAATCGGTCCTCGGGCGCGTGGATCGCGACGAGCGTCGCCGTGCCGCCGATCTCCTCGGCGTTCACCAAGGCTCCGAACCGACTCAGCGTGCCCGACTCGTCGAGTTCCCGGATCCGATTGAGCAGCTCCGCGGCGCTCACGTCGACGCCGCGCTCGCGCAGGGCGGCCGCGGCCGGTTCGAACGGTCGCTCGACGACTGGAAACCCGCCTTGAAACGCGTTGATGACGGCGCGATCGAGGGTCGACAGCTCGGGTCCTGCGGCGTCTGCCTCGCTCATACTGGCTACTGGGGATGCGGGGAGGATAAGCGTCTCGGACGGGTCGGCCCGTCGTTCGGTTTTTTGAACTACGGGACCGGCGTCACGCGGTCGATGTGGTCGAGCGCCTCTAGGTCCTCGACGAGCGCCGCCTGCTCGGGGCCGGCCTCGTAGTAGAACACGAGGTCGAAGGTCCCCTCCCGGAGCAGCTGCTGGCACTCCCAGACGAACGATTCGTCCTCCAAGGTGAGGCCCTGAAACTGGTTCGAGGCGAACTCGTCGGTGTCGTTGCCGGCGTAGATGTACGTCTCGCCCTTCCCGGCGTGTTCGGCGAGGACGTCGTTGATCTCGACGGTGAGTTCGTGCATCTCCAGATCCTCTTGCCCGCCGAGATCCGTGTGGACGATCGCACCGAGGAGTTCGATCTCTCCGGGCTCTAAGAGCGCGAGGGTCCGTTGATACAGGTCGTCGTCGATCGTCTCGCTCATACCCGAGCGTCGGCGGCGCGGAATAAACGGGTGGCGATTCCGACGTCGACATTCGCCTCGGCCAGTCTGGCTCTCGACGGAACGCTTTTTCCGTCGCACGCCGCCCTTCGAGTATGGCTATCGGCGACCGCTTTCGGGTGGCAGGAACGGACGGCGTCCACTACATCGACATCGGGATGCACGGGATCTCGAATCACGGCGCGGTGTACGTCGTCGACGGCGACGAACCGGCGCTCATCGAGACGGGCACCGGATGGAACCGCGAGCACGTCTTCGACGCGCTCGACGAACTCGAAATCGACCGCGAGGCTATCGAGCACATCCTCATCACGCACGTCCACCTCGATCACGCCGGCGGTGCGGGACACTTCGCCGAGCAGTGCCCGAACGCGACGGTATACACCCACGAGATCGGCGCGCCACACCTCGTCGACCCCGATCGACTCGTCGCGGGGACGAAAGACGCCGTCGGCGACAACTGGGAGTTCTATGACGACCCGCTACCGATCCCCGAAGCCCGCGTCGAAGCGCTCGTCGACGGCGACGAGGTCGACCTCGGCGATCGGACGCTCTCGGTGATCCACGCGCCGGGGCACGCGCCTCACCAAGTAATGTTCCACGAGCCCGACGACGATCTCCTGTACACGGGCGACGCCGCGGGCGTCTACGTCCCCGAGCGCGAGGAGATCAACGAGACCTCGCCGCCCCCGCAGTTCGATCTCGAAAGCTGTCTCGACGACATTCGAACGATCGAAGAGATCGCGCCCGACACGCTCTGTTTCACGCACTTCGGCGACGTGCCGTACGATCCGGACCTCGTGGAGGCGTACAAACGCACGCTCGTCGAGTGGGTCGAGGCCGTCCGGCAGAAGCGGGACGAACTCGGTGACGACGAGGCGGTCATCGAGCACTTTCAGGAGCATTCGGAGATGGTCGAGGTGTGGGGCGAGCGGAAGGCTCGGGCCGAGGCGAGCCTGAACGTCCGCGGCGTGCTCGCGTCGCTGGACAGAGAATCAGAGTAGCCGTCAAAAAATCGGGTTCGCGTGGTTCGCCGCCGGGCGCGTCCTGTCGCACCCAGCTCAACGACCTCGGCGCGAGATCGATCAGTCGTCCGCCGGTGCCGGACTGTCGCCGCGGGAGACGCCCGTGCCGGGGCCGACGTCGATTTCGAGCTCTTCGAGGCGCTCGTCGGGGACGACGCCGTCGATCCACTGTCGGCGCTCGTAGTACTCCTCTTTCATCTTATCGAGTTCGCAGAGTTCGCCCTCGGCCGCGCCTTGGCCGGGGATGGCTTCGTCGCCCTCGACGAACCGCCCCGGCAGCGAATCGTCCTCGCCGTCGAAGCCGACGAGGTTGTTGTAGTAGCGTTCGAGCGTGTAGATGCGGTCGCCCGCCTCCATCAGCTCGTCCTCGGTGACGTCGCGGCCGGTCATCCCGTTGTACTGGGCGACGTACTCGTCGATTCCCTCCGCGAAGGCGTTGAACTTGCAGATGTCGAAGGAATCCGAGATCGCGTGGAGGTCCTGGAAGAGCGCACAGAGTTCACCCTTCCCCTCCCACTCGGTCGGGTCGACCTTCTCCGGGATGCCGAGGATTTCGGCCGACGGCGTGTACCCGCGGAGGTGACACGCGCCGCGGTTCGAGGTGGCGTAACCGATGCCCATCCCCTTCATCGCGCGGGGGTCGTAGGCGGCGATCGTCTGCCCCTTGACCGCCAGCGAGTTGTCGTGGGCGTCGCGCGCCTCGGCGACGCGGCGGGGGCCCATCGCGAGGAGTTCGCCGAGGTCGGAGTCGTGGTAGGCCATCTCCTCGAGGAGGTCCATCATGTGCTCGACGTCGCCCCACTCGACCCCGTCTCCGAGGTCGTCGAGCTTGCCCTGCTCGGTCATTTCCATTCCCATCGCGAGCATATTCCCGGCCTCGATGGTGTCGATCCCGAGGTCGTTGCACATATTGATCATCACGGCGATGCTGTCGCGGTCGTCGTTCATCGAGTTCGGTCCGAGCGCGTACGCCGACTCGTACTCGTAGGATTCCCCGCGGACGTTCAGCTCCTCGCCCTTCCGTTCGTAGGTGACTTCGGTCTCCTTCTTGCAGGCGACCGGACAGGAGTGACACGTCGGCTCGTCGACGAGGATGTTCTCGCGGACGTTCTCGCCGGAGACGTTCTCCGAGTCGATGTTCGGCTCGCTCGGATCCGCTTCGGCCTCCGAGTGCGTCGAGGTGTATCGCCCGTTTCTGGTCGGCAGCCCGTCCAGCTCCTCGGCGAGGTTCATCAGAACGTTCGTGCCGTACAGCGACAGCCCGCCCTCGTTGGGCGCAGTGACGTCGGACTCGGTGATCAGCTGCATCGCCTGCTGGTAACCCTCGGTAAACGTCTCCGGTTTCTCGGGCTTGGGCATCTTCGTGCCGGATTTGATGACGACTGCCTTCAGGTTCTTCGAGCCCATCACGCAGCCGGTGCCGCCGCGGCCCGAGGCGCGGTCGTCCTCGTTGATGATGCAGGCGAACTTCGTGCCGTTCTCGCCGCCCGGACCGATCGCCATCGCCGAGAGGTTCTTGCCGAACTGGCCGTCGTGGTCGGCTTCGATCTGCTCCATCGTGTCGTGGACGCCCAGCCCCCACAGCTCCGAGGCGTCACGGAGTTCCACCTCGCCGTCTTCGATGTACGCGTAGACCGGTTCGTCGGCCTGCCCCTCGAAGAGCAGCCCGTCGAAGCCCGACCACTTGAGCCGAGCGCCGGACCATCCGCCGTGGTGTGAATCGGTCACGGTGCCGGTCAGCGGCGATTTCGTACAGACGGCGATCCGGCCGCTCATCGGCGCTTGCGTCCCGGTGAGCGGGCCGTTCATAAACGCGAGCAGGTTCTCGGGGCCCTCCGGGTCGACGTCGGGGCCCTGATCGAACACGTACTTCACGCCGAGGCCGCGCCCGCCGATGTACTTGCGCGCGTCCTCTTCGTCGATTCCCTCGTAGCCGACGTCGCCGCTCGTGAGATCGATACGGGCGACTCGGTCATTGAATCCTCCCAAATTACTCATAGTTAATGTCCACTAATTAGTAGGGGCCGAAATCTGTTAGTCGTTATCGCTCCAGAGTAACCAGAACCAATTACGTCTCCTGTCGTTCAGAGATCGGCCACCGACGGCTGCGACAGCGGTCTCATCGACCACCCAGACGACGGAGATTTACCCCCCCGCCGAGTATCGGGAGCCAATGAGCCAGTCGAGTCCCGAGGTCTACGAGCGGGGGAAGGGGATGGACGCCCACAATCAGGTGATGCGGGAGATCAGAGGCGAAAAGGAGAAACACTACGATCCCCACGAGCCGACGCGGGTCTGGCTCGACGAGGACAACACGCCCGACGGCGTCGTTCAGTCGCTGACGATCATCCTCAACACCGGCGGCTGCCGCTGGGCCCGCGCCGGCGGCTGCACGATGTGCGGGTACGTCGCCGAGAGCGTCGAGGGCGGCAGCGTCGGTCACGACGCCTTGATGGACCAGATCGACGTCTGTCTGGAGCACGAAGAAGCGAATGCCGAGGAGCCAGCCGACCTCATCAAGATCTACACCTCGGGCTCGTTCCTCGACGAGCGCGAGGTCGGTGCCGAAACGAGACGCGCCATCGCCGAGACGTTCGCCGACCGCGAGCGGATCGTCGTCGAATCGCTGCCGGACTTCGTCGACCGCGAGAAGATCGCGGAGTTCACCGACGTCGGCCTTTCTACCGACGTCGCGATCGGGCTCGAAACCGCGACGGATCGCATCCGCCACGACTGCGTGAACAAGTACTTCGACTTCGCGGACTTCGAGGCCGCCTGCGCGGAGGCCCGCGACGCCGATATTGACTCCGAGGGCGTCTCCGCGGGCGTGAAAGCGTACCTTCTGATGAAACCGCCGTTCCTTTCGGAGTCGGAAGCGATCGAGGATATGATCTCCTCCGTTCGGAAATGCGCCGCGGTCGACGGCTGCCACACCGTCTCGATGAACCCGACGAACGTCCAACGGTACACGATGGTCGACGAGCTGTTCTTCCGCGGCGGCTACCGCCCGCCGTGGCTCTGGTCGGTCGCCGAGGTGCTCGAAGCGACTGCAGATGTCGACGCTATCGTCGTCTCCGATCCCGTCGGTCACGGCTCCGACCGCGGCCCGCACAACTGCGGCGAGTGTGACGATCGAGTCCAAAAAGCTATCAAGGACTTCGACAAGCGGCAGGACCCGACGGTCTTCTCGCAGGTCTCCTGCGACTGCGAGGACACGTGGGAGTACGTCGTCGAGGCCGAGACGAGCTACGGGATGCCGCTGGTTCGCTGACGCCGCGCCGGCCAACTACTGCGACGCGGAGTCGGTGACAGCATTAATGCCCTTGGACTTCCGAGGGTGTGCTATGGTGTTTTGGGGGGACGACCGGGGGGTCTCGGGGGTCATTGGAGCGGTGCTTGTCCTCGGATTCTTGGTCCTTCTCCTCTCGCTGTATCAGGCGTCGTACGTGCCGGCCGAAAACGAGCAGATCGAGTTCGCCCACGACCAGCAAGCGCAGAACGAGATGCTCGAAATCAGAAATTCGATCCTCTCTGCCGACACGAGCGGTGAGACCACCTACAGCTCGATCAAACTCGGAACGCGCTATCCGGCCCGGGTCATCGGGATCAACCCACCGCCCGCTTCGGGGGTACTCCGCACCAGCGATCCCGAGCCGGTCACGATCACTGACGGCGACGGATCACCCGTCTCGGTCTGTCCTGCGACCGGGCCCATCCAGACGCGGACGCTGGAGTACGAGGCCGGCTACAACGAGTACCAGAACGCGCCGACGATCGTCTACGAGAACACGGTGTTGTATCTCGACTTCGGCGAACGCACGGTCCCTCTGACCGGGCAGCAGTTGGTTCAGGGCGACACGATAACAGTCAGACCGCTGAACACGAGCCTCTACGAGACCGGCACCGAGCGAATCTCAGTGGAGTCGGTTCCGGGCAACGTCAACGATCAGGCGGTCCCAGACGCGAATATCACTGTCCCCACGAGGCTGAGTAACGAAACGTGGGTTGAGCTCTTGTCAGGACAGGTCGACCCCGGGGACGTGTCCGTCTCGAATGGAAACCTGACTATAAACTTCTCCGGCGACGTTGCCGTCGCATGTTCGCCAATCGGGCTGAACGAACCGCCGGCGGGCGGCGAGCGACAGACGGACACCCTCCAAATCAATCCCGCCGGGCCGAACGACGTCTTCCTGCAGTCGATTGAACCCGGAAGCCTTTCGAACTCCGTTAATATTACTCTGAACAACACTGCCGGCCAAGACACCAACATCACACAGGCGCGGATGTCCTTTTATTTTAATAATCAACAACCAGGCGACAACAATGTCGACCCGTACGACATCCGTAATATAAGCACGGGAACGGTTTATGCCGACGACTTCACAATCCGAGACTCGATCCAACCACTCGAACCGGACCTCCGAGTACCCGGTAACAACAGCGAGACGACTGTGACCTTCGTGTTTGATCAAGATGGAGGGAGCGACAACATCAACCAGCGTGACTTCTTCGTCGTCGAATTCCGGTTCGAGAACGGCGCACAGGGGACGTACTTTGTGGATATCCCCTCGTAGCGATGATGGATTCCCGCGCGCAGGGCGAACTGGTCGGCACGGTACTCATCACGGCTGTCGTCATCATCTCGACGGTCACAGTAGGGATGGGCCTCCTCGCCAACTACGACCGCCAAGTGAACGCCGACCGGTCACCCTCGAATTTCCAGTCTGAGCTGACCGCGACGTCACTCACGCTCACGCACGTCGGCGGCGAGGATATCCCGCTCGCGGAACTCGATCTCGTACTCCGGAGCGACGGCAGCGAGCAGCGGTACGATCTGGACGACCCGAGCGACTTGGAGAGCGACACGCTCGACGGCAACGACCGGTTCCAAGGCGGGGAGTCGGTAACGGTGTCGCACTCGTTCACCGGGGAGGTTCGAATCCTCTTGGTCAGGACGAACGACGGCGGCGCGGTGCTGTACGACACGACCGAGTCGGTGCCGACCTCGACGGGGACAGCGACCGCGACACCGACGCCGACCGCCACTCCAACAGCGACACCGACGCCGACGCCGCAAGAGCCAATGCTCGAAGGATACTCTCTCCAAGACAACACGGCGAACTCGAACGTCGAGTACGACCTGTTCTACGACGTCAACAACACTGCGCGGTTCGATCGCGTCGAAGTGACCTTCGATAACCGTAACAACGACTGGGGCGACGAGACCGTCACCGGGACCGACGCTCGCGGTAACGTCACGTTCTCCCAAGGAGGTGAAGAGGGAAGCGAGTACGAGATCACAATCCGCGTGTTCAACACGGAGGGGACGGTCACTGACACTGTTAGTTTCACTGACGTCGCCGACGGCGACTCGCAGTCCGACGGCGACGTGACCGATTCAGACAGTCCGCAGTTCGCGGGCACCGTTATCGACGACCTCGGCGGTTCGGAGGCGAACTACGAGGTGTCCTACAACGTCACGAACCGCACGAACTTCGGTACCGTGCGAGTGCGCTACGAGAACCTCGATAGTGGTGGTGCCGACGCCACCTACACCAGCACCGACCCACGTAACAACGTCGACGACTACGCTGAAGCGAGCTTCGGCGGTACGGGTGGCGATGAGTACCGTATCACGGTCCAACTGCTCGACGACGCGGGCGTCATAGTCGACGAACGCGTGGTCACGGACGTCGCCGACGGAACGGATCCGTCGGGCAACGCGGACCTCAGTCGGCCGACGAGCCCGACGCTCGACAGCGTGACGATCCAAGACAGCAGTCGGAACAGCGAGGGCAACTACCGGATCAGATACCAGGTGTCGGATCCGAACGACGAGTTCGTGCGAACCGAGGTACTCGTTCGCGACCTCAACAACTCTTGGGCGAGCACGGAGCTCTCCGGTACGAACACGAACGGCAATCTGCAGTACTCGCAGGGTGGCACCGAGGGCGACACGTTCCGATTCACCGTCCGCGTGATCGACACCGACGGCATCGTCGTCGACGAACGCGTGATAACCGATGTCGCTGACGGGACGGATCCGTAGATCCGAATATCCGATCGCTGAACGCTGCTTCTTGAACGAACACTGACAGCCGCCCCGCGCCCCGTCAGTTCAGCATCCAGAAGCGGTAGTTGAGGAACGCGGCGAAGGAAACCCACAGCAGATAGGGCACGAGCAGCAGCGCCGCCCGACGGTCCACGCGGGCGAACGCCCACATCGTCGCGACGATCAGCACCCAGAGCACACCGATGACGGCGAGGCCGAGTCCGATCTCCCGCATCCCGAAGAACGCGGCCGACCAGCCGAGATTGAAAGCGAAGTGGACGGCGAAGACGCCCATCGCGACGCGGACCGCCGCGGGCTGTTCGTCCGCTCGCTGCCAGACGAGCCAGACCGCGACGCCCATCAGGGCGAACAGCGTGGTCCAGACTGGCCCAAAGACCCAATTCGGCGGCGCGATCGCGGGCCGGACGAGCGAGTCGTACCACGTCCCGAGGCCCTGCGCGGTGAACACCGCGCCCGATGCGCCAACGATTTCGACGACGAGAATCGAGAGCGCGAGCGCGAGGAGCGGCCGCTCGTCGGGTAATCGCGTAATTCTCGCTTGGAGGGAAACCATACGTCTGGATTCGTCGCTGACGGGATAATAGATTCGGCGACAAATTCGGTCACACTCGACTCAACTCAAATACCGACCGGCCGCGACGGGGACGGTCTCAGACGAACGCCGACAGCACGCCCTCTCCGTCGACGCTCCGCCCGAGGTCCGGAAGCGTCGCGCGCTCGGGATGCGGCATCATCACGGCCACGCTCTCGCGCTCGCCGAGGATGCCCGCGACGTTGCCGCGGGAGCCGTTGGGGTTCGCCTCGTCGGTGACGTTGCCGGCGGCGTCGCAGTACCGGAACAGGATCCGATCGTCGGCGACGAGTTCGTCGTAGCGGTCCTCGCCGATCTCGAAGCGGCCTTCGCCGTGGGCGATCGGGATCTCGATCACGTCGCCAGCGTCGTAGGCGGCGGTCCACGGCGTGTCGCTATTCTCGACGCGGAGGTAGACCGATTCACACTGGAACCGCGCGCTGGCGTTCGTCGTGAACGCCCCCGGCGTCAGTTTCGATTCGCAGCCGATCTGTGCGCCGTTGCAGACGCCGAGTACCGGAATCCCATCCTCGGCGGCGTCGCGGACCTCGTTCATAATCGGCGATTGCGCGGCCATCGCGCCCGCGCGGAGGTAGTCGCCGTAGGAGAAGCCGCCCGGGAGCACCACGCCGTCGACGTCGCTCGGCAAGCCGTCCTCGTGCCAGACGCGCTCGGCGTCGACGCCGACGTGTGCGAGCGCGCGTACCGCGTCGCGGTCGCAGTTCGAGCCGCCGAAAGTAATCACTGCGACGGTCATCAGGCTTCGTCCACCTCGACGTCGTAGTCGTGGATCGTCGGGTTCGCGAGGAGGCGCTCGGCCATCTCGTCGGCGCGGTCGGCCGCAGCCTCGGGGGAGTCGGCGTCGAGATCGATCTCGAACTGGTCGGCCGAGCGGAGGGCGTCGAGCTCGAAGCCGAGGCGTTCGAGCGCGCGCTTGGTCGTCTCGGCTTCGGGGTCCAACACGCCCCGCTTGAGGCGAACCGTCACCGTCGCGGTGTACGTCGTCATCGATTCATACTGCGCGGTCGTGTGTAAAAGACGTTTTGGAGTGAACCGGATATACACGAACTTGATTGCCCCGTGGCCGCGAGACGCTACAGGTCGCGAACGGCGTCGACCGCGTCGGCGACGTCCGGCGCGTCGAACCACTCTGTTCCCGTGTAGGCGTTCGTTCCCGCGGCGTAGAGGTCCGACACGGCGGCCAGCACGTCTTCCGGAAGCGGCTCCGGAGAGCGCTCACAGAGCGTCCGCCAGTCGGCGACGCCCTCCTCGCGAGCCCGCGACTTCGCAGCCGAAACTGCCTCGACCCACTCGGGGTCTGTCTGCTTGTAGTACTGTCGGACGACCTCCTTCGAGAGCTCTTGGCCCTCGCAGGAAAAGCGGTTCTCGTCGAACGTGCCGACGACGTCGGCGACCGTGATCTCGCCGTCGTGGTAGAGACACTCGATCTTGCCGTCCTCGTGGACGAAGCCCCGCTTCTCGGCGCGACGATTGAGGACGTCGTTCACGGCGAGCGCGACCGATTCGAGCGCGTCGAGGTCGGCGACGCCCGCGATCCGGTCGGCCTCCTCCCGCGTGAGATATCGGTCTTGCTCCTCGTACTTCGTCGAGAACTCGACGACTGGCTCCGGGAGGTCGACGACTTCATCGGGCCACTCGTCGGCGTCGAAATAAGACTCCTCGGCGTCGACGTCGACGCCGTAGTCCGCCGGCGACCCGCGCGAGCGGAGGCTCGATCCGATCGGGACCGTGTTCCGGAAGACGATTTCGAGCGGGATCAGGAAGTTCTCGCCCGCGGCGTCGTGGTAGGCGTCGTAGTCGTACTCGCTCTCGCCGAGATAGGGGAGGTCGGGGACCTGCGTGAGTTCGATGGCCATCTCGGTCGGCGGTTCGTCGCACTCGTCGAGCGCGACTGGTTCGTCGCCGTCGACTCCCTCGCTGGCAGTCCTGTACACGCCCGCGTAGTGCGTCGGGACGTCGTGCTCGGCGAGTAACTCGAAGTTGTACGCGCCCATCGTGCACAGCGAGGCCCCCTTCTTCGGCACGTGGTCGGGCATCTCCCCCCAGTCGAAGACGGAGTACTGGTCGGTGAAGACGAACCGGCCGCGGCCGAGATCCGTCGCGGTCGGCTCCGACTCGACGCGGAACTCCTTGACGCTCGTCATACGCCGAACTGACTCGGGAGCGCACAAGAATCCTTCCACTCTTATGCGTACTTGCGTCGGGTGAACCGCGTACCTATCCACATTCGCGCATACCGGTCTGCATTCGCCCGAACGTTCGGATGTGAGGTCCGGGCATCCCCACCCGGCCCGCCGGGAGACCTACCTTTTTGGGCTCAGACCTCCCGTATTCGGTATGCGCGAGCCAGCCGTAACGGTGAACGACTCATCCGACTTCGAGTTCCAGACCGTCCCCGAAACGGACCAGTCGTTCGAGAACGCGCTGGCGAAGGCACGGGCGGGCGAACGCCTCACGGTCGACGACGGGATCGAACTGATTACGACGGGCACCGAGAGCGGCGGGATCGACCTCGTACGCAAAGAACAGGTGCTCGAAGCGGCGGACCGGCGGCGTGCGGACGTCGTCGGCGACGACGTGACGTTCGTCGCGAACCTGAACAACAACGTCACGACCGCCTGCAACACCGGCTGTCTGTTCTGCAATTTCAAGGACACCGCCCACCAGTTCGAGGCCGACTACGACGGCGAGCACGCGGGGTTTACCAAGACGCCCGCCGAGTCGCGCGCGATCGTCGAAGAGGCCCTCGAAATGGGAATCTCCGAGGTGACGTCGGTGTCGGGGCTCCACCCGGCGTTCGCGCTGAACGAGGAACACCACGAGATCCTCGCGGCCCACGAGGACCCCGCGACCACCGTCGATTACAAACCGCCGGAGGTCTACGACACGGACCCCGGAACGTACGTCGAGCAGATGCGGGCGATGTCCGTCGGCGGCGTCCACCTCCACTCGATGACCCCGGAGGAGGCCCACCACGCCTGCCGCGGGACGGAGCGGTCCTACGAGGACGTGTACCGCACACTCCGAGCAGCGGGGCTCGACTCCGCTCCCGGAACTGCCGCGGAGATTCTCGTCGATGAGGTGCGAGAGGTCATCTGTCCCGGAAAGATCTCCACGGACGAGTGGGTCGCGGCCATCGAAGGCGCGGTCGCTGCCGGCCTCGACGTCACCTCGACGATGATGTACGGTCACGTCGAGAACGAGGCCCACCGCGTGCATCACCTCAAAGTGATCCGCGACCTGCAGGATCGGATCGGCGGGATCACCGAGTTCGTCCCGCTGTCGTTCGTCCACGAGCACACGCCGCTGTACGAGCGCGGCGTCGTCGACGGCGGTGCGAGCGACGCTGAGGACGAACTGCTCGTCGCCGTCGCGCGTCTCTTCCTCGACAACGTCGACAACGTCCAGTCCTCGTGGGTAAAATACGGGAACGCGAAGGGGCTGAAACTGCTCAACTGCGGGGCGAACGACTTTATGGGGACGATCCTCTCCGAGGAGATCACCACCCGGGCGGGCGGCTCCTACGGGGAGTTCCGCTCGTTCGCCGACTACGTCGAGATGATTACGGCCATCGGCCGTCGCCCCGTCGAGCGCTCGACGGATTACCGGACGAAACGGCCGGTCGACGTCGACGCGCCGGTGCACGGTCCGGAACTCGGCCCGCAAGCGGACGGGACGCCACTGCTCGACGGTACGGCGAACGAGCGAACAGGGCCGGCTCACGCCGACGACTAGAGCGCGTCTTCCCGCTCCGACACCGACGACTAGGTTCGGCTCACCGTTTCGACATCGACGACTCCACCCGCTTCCAGCCCGCAGTCTCAAGTCCGCCGCGTCCCTCTCTTCCACCAATGATGGTCACCACGCACGTCGCCTCCGGGTTGCTTCTGGCGGTCCCCGTGGCGATGACCGCACCCGCTCTTGCTCTCCCGGCCGCGGTCGGCGCGGTCCTCGGCGGGATTCTCCCCGATGTCGACCTCTTCGTCGGCGTGCATCGGAAAACGCTGCACTTCCCGGTGTACTACTCGGTACTTGGCGTTCTCGCCGGCGGTGTCGCGCTCGTCGCCCCCGCTCCCGTAACCGTCGCTGTCGCACTCGGCTTCCTCGCGGCTGGAGTCCACTCGATCACGGATTGGCTCGGCGCGGGCGAGGAACTCAGGCCGTGGGAGCGGACCTCCGATCGGGCGGTCTATCTGCACCCGCGACGTCAGTGGTTGCGCCCGCGGTACCTCGTCCGTTACGACGGCGCGCCCGAGGACCTTCTGCTCACAGTCGTCCTCGCGATTCCCGCAGTCGCGACGTTCGACGGCTGGCTCCGCGCGCTCGTCGTCGGCGGTGTCGTCCTCGCGGCCGCGTACACGCTTTGCAGAAAACGGGTGCCCGACTGGCTCGGAATCTGAGCGCCGTTGGCCCCCTCCGCGACGCGCTCAGTCGTCGGCCCCCGCCGCTCGCGTCGCGTCGACGTCGAGTGGCGCGTTTCGCTGCGCGACGCCACGATACCGTCGTCCGTGCACGTCCGCGGCGGTGAGCGCCTGTTCGATCGGCGGCGCGAGCCACTTCCCCTCCGCGGGTCGCCCGTCGAAATCACCCCGCCGAAGCGCTTCCGGAAGGTACCGATCATATACCGGCAGGCGTTCGTAAAGCGGGACGTCGGCGTCAGCCGCCAACGCGACCAACTCCCCGAGCGCCGGCCACTCGTAGGCCGGATTGATGTAGTCGTCAGTGATCGGCGAGACGCCGCCGAGGTCGTCGACGCCGCAGTCGACGAGCGCCCGCGTCGGCGAGAGGTTCGGCGGCACCTGCACTGACACGTCCTCGGGGAGCGCGGCGCGAGCCATCGCGACGACTCGCCGCATCGTCTCGACGGAGGGGCGCTCGAAGTCCGACCGCTCGTTGGGAACGACGTTCTGGACGATCACCTCCTGAATGTGATCGTATCGCTCGTGGAGCGCGCCGATCGCGAGCAGACTTTCAGCCCGGTCGCGCCACGTCTCGCCGATGCCGACGAGGATGCCGGTCGTGAACGGCACACCGACACGCCCGGCCGCGCGGATCGTATCGAGCCGCTGGCCGGGAGTCTTTCTCCGAATCCCTGAGTGCGCCGGCACGTCGGCGGTCGTCTCCAGCATCACGCCCATACTCGCGTTGACCGGTGCGAGCCGCTCGAAATCCTTTTCGGTCAGGTCACCGGGGTTCGAGTGCGGGAGCAGGCCCTCGGCCAACGCGATCTCACAACAGTCGCGGAGGTACGCGAGGATGTCGTCGTAGCCCCACTCGGACAGTTGGTCGTGGATCTCGGCGTAGCGTCCGTCGGGTTTGTCGCCGAACGTGAACAGCGCCTCCGTACAGCCTGCGTCGGCTCCGATTCGAAGTTGTTCGCGGACTTCCTCGGGTGAGAGCAGCGTCGCCTCGCCGGGAACGTCGTAGTAGGTGCAGTACGTACAGGTGTACCGGCAGGCGGTCGTCAGCGGAATGAACACGTTCCGCGAGAAGGTGAGTTCCTCGGCGGCCGAGACGTCCCCGGGCGTCACCGAACACAGTCGCTCAACGTCGGCCTCGTCTATTTCGACGTCGACGCCGTCGGCGTCGCCCGCGGGGACCATCGTGCCCCGACCTTCGAAACCGACGCACAAAAACCGTCGTGCTTCCGGCCACTCTGTCGAGGAATCACCTCGGTCACTTCGTCGAGCAATCCACCTCCGCCGCCGAGAGTTTATATCGGAACGCGCGGCCACTCGCGCTGTGACGTAGCAGCGATCCCGCGTCGGGCAGCGGTTGTCTGGCACGACGGCGCGGGACGGACGACGACAGCGACGGCGTTAGCGCGGCCGCCGCGAGTCGCGGGCGGGTGCCAGCTGTTCGCCACTTGTCGCGATCGGCTAGCCTGCGCTCCGCAAATCAGGTGCGCTCGACGCCGACTCGCCCGTCGCCGGCGTCGATCTCGAACCCGGCGTCGACTAGCCACGCCTGCGCCCGCCCGTCGCCGTGGAGCAACACCTCCGCGAGATCCGCCGGATCGTCGACGTCAGTCGCCAGCCGCATCGAATCGACGACGCCGACCGAGAGGCCTCGCTGTTCGGCGATCCGTCGATGGTCGCGATAGGACGCCCCGTGGTAGTCGACCGAGAATCCGGGGTCGCGGACGACGAGCGCGTTGGTCCCGCCGCCGCGACCGGGCGCGATCGCGACGTCGCCGCCGACGCCGAACAGCCGTCGGAGCGCGGTGGGCGTCGCGAGCGCGAGGTCCGCCATCACGACCGCTTGCTCCGGTTCAGTTCCGTCGCCGAGCGCCGCGTTCACCGCGGTACTCAACGGCCTATCGTCGACGAGCTGCGGTAACGAGCCGAGGACGTCCGCCGCGTCTTCGACGGCCGCAGGCAGTTCGCGCGCTGGGTCGACGTCGCCACCGACGTCCAACGGCTCGGTGACGAGTAACTCGGGATCGTAGCCGACGGCTCGAACGACGTCGACGACGTCGGAGAGCATCGCGAGCGCGAAGACGCGCCGCTCGCGAGCGTCGAGCACCGAAGCAAGCCGGCTCTTCGGATCGTGGTTCGTGTAGGGAACGAGGACGCGCATCGAAAACGTGGCGAGTCGGGGATCAGCCGAGCTTGTCGTAGCCCGACTGCTGGGAGCGCCAGTAGAGGAACCCGCCGACCAGCAGGCCGATCACGACGAGCGCGCCGACGCCGTACAGCGCATATTGCATCCGCTGGTTCGACTGCTGGGTCTGCTCGGCCCGCTCTTCGGCCTGCTCGGCGAGATCGGTCGCGAGGCCGAACTCCTCGCCGTCATAGGCTTCGATCGCGTTCTGGAGCCGGCGCTCGGCCTCCTCGTCGTCGACTTCTTCGACGGCTGTCGCCGCCTCGTCTATCGCGTCGCGAGCCTCGCGGCTCTCCTGCGTGTAGTGGGTCGCCGACCACGTTTCGATTTCGTTCGTCGAACCGCCCTCACGCGTCTGTTCGAGGGCCATCACGGTGAACGACTGGGCGGGATCGTACGCGTAGTCGTCGACCTCGGGGACCGTCCCCGTCATTCGGATTTCGACCCGGCTCGTGCCGTCCTCAGCGTTGACCTGCGCGCCGGAGAACGACTGTCCGTCGAAGGACTCCTGATCGACCTTCGCGCCGGTCTGATCGTAGTACTCGACGGTCCACGTCACGTCGGTCAGTTCGGTGCTCCCCGCGAGCGTCCACGATTCCAGCGAGGGGTTCTGATACAGCTCGGTCAGCGTGGCTGATGCGGTGACCTCTGTGCCGACCTCCTCGTCGCTGGGGACGGTCGAATCGCCGACCGAGACGGCGGCGACGGGGACCGTTGCGACGGAGAGGACGAAGAGACAGGCCAGCGCGAGTCTAGAAAAGCGACTCCAGCTCGTCTTCGTCATCGTTGATGAGATTCTCCAGATTGTCTTCGCTCTCCTCTCGGATGTCGTCGATGTTGTCCTGCGCCTCGATCGCGACCTGTTGGAGCTCCTTGATTCGGGGGACGTTCGTCACGCCCGAGAGGAGAATGACGGACGCGACTTTGCCGGAGTCCCGAATCGGGTAGTCGCCACCACGTACTTCCATACTGCCGGTCTGCTCTTCGATCCACTTGCGACCGCGCTCTATTCCCTTCCGATTGAGGTGCTGGGAGGGACCGGCCATCACGAGCAGAGCGCGCTCGGTACCTTCGATCTCACAGGGGAGCGTGAGCCGTCCGAGCGCGGCCTTCCGAACTAGCGAGGTGATCCGGTTGGTGGTGTGGGCAGTATCGAGTTCGTTCTCCTCGTTGCTTCCGGTGATCCGCGAGAGCAGTCCGCCGTTGGAGGAGTCGCTCTCGACGGTCTCGGACGCGTAGCCGACAGTGGAGACGCCGCCGCCGGCGAGCGTGTTGATGATTTCGGAGGAGTCGACGACGCTCTCGGCGACTTCGCCGCCTTGGCCGATCTCGCCGGCTCCGAAGAGGACGCCGAAGCGGGTGACGATCTCCTCGTTGATCTCGTCGTAGCCGCCCTGAACCGATTCGCCCGTCTTCCGCCACGCGTCGTTGTCGAAGACGAGCAGGTTGTCGACTTCGCGGACGAACGTCTGGAACGACCGGGCGGCGTTGAGGGTGTAGATCCCGCCCTCGTCGCTTCCGGGCAGAACCCCCAGTCCGTACACCGGTTCGGTGTAGATACGCTGGAGGTGTTTCGCGAGCACGGGCGAACCGCCGCTGCCGGTGCCGCCGCCGAGGCCGGCGACGACGAGGAAAGCGTCGATCTCGTGGACCGGGATGCTGTCGATCGCACCCTGTACTTCGTCGATGTCTTCCTCGGCGACTTCCGCGCCGAGTTCGTTGTCAGCGCCGACGCCGTGGCCCTTCACGCGCGATTGACCGATGAGGACCCGCTGGTCCTTCGGGATGTGTTCCAGTCCCATCAGGTCGGCCTTCGCGGTGTTGACGGCGACCGCCGCGCGGACGATCCCCGAGTTGTGGCGCTTGTCGTATTCGACGAATTTGTCGACGATCTTTCCCCCGGCCTGCCCGAAACCGATCATTGCAAGCTTCATTTATCGGGTCCCCTCGCCATTGCGTGTAACCCAGTGCAAACGCGGACATAAACCTTGTGATGGGGTGAAATCCGCGGTAGGACGTGCATATTCTGCTAACCGACAGACTGCGTCGAGATGTTAATACGTCATTACGACACCCTCGGTGCACCGTAGGGACCTATTTCTCAGGATTTATATTCGGAAGCGCCTGGGCCGACCCCGACGGTGACAGAAGGCCAAGGGGGAACTCGTCACTCGGCGGTCGCTGTTGCGGTTTCGCTTCCTCCGCCACTATGACCGTTCAGATAAGCCTTCAGCGTGGTGAGTTCACCCGTGCTCACGTCGAAAGCGTCGAGGTCGTTGTCGTCGGTGACGTTATCGAACTGGAGCGATCGGTACTGATCTTTCCCCATCGGGAAGCCCGGAACGAGATCACCGATGCTGAGTCCGATCTTCGCCAGTCCCATCGGGACCGGGACGATGGTCGTCGATCGGCCGTCGGATTCGTGGATCAGTCGTGCGATTTCGGCGAGGGTTAGCTTGTCGGGGCCGCCGATCTCGTAGATCTGCCCGACGTGTTTCTCGTCTTCGATCGCGTCGGCGAGCATCGGAACGAGGTCACCGACCCAGATCGGTTGGAAGCGGGTCTTCCCGCCGCCCGGGAGCGCGCTGACGTACGGCGGGGCGAGCAGTTTCGTGAACGAGACGAACTCGCCGCCGTCGCCGAAGACGACCGAGGGGCGGACGATCGTGTAATCGAGAACGGACTCGGTGACGATCTCCTCGGCCTCGCCTTTCGAGCGGATGTACGCGGTCGGCCCGTCGGGATCGGCTCCGAGCGCACTCATCTGTACGAGGTGGCCGACCTCGTGCTTCTCGGCCGCGCGGACGACGTGTTCAGTCCCCTGTCGATGCACTTTGTCGTGCATCCCGTCGCCGCCGCTGGGTTTGAAGAGCGGCGAGAGCGCGACGAGGTTGTAGACGGCGTCCATCCCCTCGAACGCTCCTTTAATGGAGTCGTAGTCGGCCACGTTGCCCATCACCTTGTTCACGCCTTTGGGGAGGTCCTCGCTGCTCGGACTGCGCGACAGGGCGGTGACCTCGTGGCCGCGACCCTTCAGCTCTCGGCAGAGGGTGCTACCGATGAATCCGCTTCCGCCGACAACAAGTACTTTCATAGCTGTGATATCTCTCCGTTTTGCCGTAAAGGTAACTGCCGATTTGACCCGCCGTCGGCCTCGTGGTTTCTATTGTGGGTTCGGTAGTCCGAATCCAAACCAAGTGGGGACGGACTCCGAGGAGTTTTAATGCTGCTCGCCGCCACCTCGACGTATGCTGCTCACGTTGGAGGGACTGGACGGCAGCGGCAAGAGCACTGCGTGGGAGGCGCTCCGACAGGAGTACCCGGACGCGGTGTTCACCCGCGAACCGACCGATTCGTGGTACGGCGACGCGGTCGCCCGCTCCATGGGCGACGGCGACGCCGACCCCCTCGCGGAACTCTTCTTGTTCACGGCCGACCACGCCGACCACCTCTCGCGCGTCGTCCGTCCGGCACTCGCCGAGGGGAACCTCGTCGTCACCGATCGCTACACCGACTCTCGCTACGCCTACCAAGCGGCGTCGCTCTCGGAGTCGTACTTGGCCGGTGGCCGCCATCCGTTGACGTACATCCAAGAGATTCACGAGGCGTTCACGCATCCGCCGGACGCGACGATCTATCTCGACGTCGATCCGGAGACGGCGGCCGAACGAGCGGGCGCGACCAACAAATTCGAACGGGCGACGTATCTCGAACGCGTTCGTGAGAACTACGAGCGACTCATCGACGCCGACCCCGACCGATTCGTCCGCGTCGACGCGACCCAACCGCTCGACGACGCGCTCGCGGACGTGTCGGCCGCCGTCGAGACGATTCTAGAGCGCCGCTAGGCCGCCTCGCCAGTTGGGATCACTGTCGCTGTGGCAGATCGATCTCCTCCGGCGGCGGCACGTACAGCGTGTCGATCGTGAATCCGAGCGCGAGCGGGAGACCCACCGCGGCACCGAGTAGCGCGGTCGCCCCGAGGTTCAATCCAGCACCGATCGGGAAGACGCCGAAGAAGACGAGCGTCGTGACGAAGAGCACGACCGGCGTGATGGTGAACGAGTAGATCACGTACCCCCACTGCGTGTTCAGTCGCAGCCGGAAGAATCGGGTCAACACCGCCGCGAACAGCGTGTGGACCGCGAGTACCGCTGCGAACAGGATCAGCCCGACGACGGAGACCATAGCGGTGGTAGGAACGCCGGTGACTTTACGGATTCGGCTTCGCGGGCGTCCCGATCGACAGCACGCGACCACCGCGGCACGGAGTTGCAATGCCCGAGATATTGTCCTTCGTGAGAGCGCCCTGCGGTCGGTCCGGTCATTCCATCGCGATATACGTCTTCGTGTCGGTGACGCCGGTCAACCCCTGAATCTCGTTCGATGCGGCATTCAAGATGTCGTAGACCGCTTCCGCGTCCGCCTCGACGATGATGTCGTACCCGCCGGCGACGATGTGCGCCTCCGTCACGTTCGCGAGACCGCGGATCGATTCGAGGATCTGCTCGGACGTTCCCGGACCGGTCTTCACCATAATGAATGCCTGCACCATAGTACCACGGTACGTGGTAGCATCCCAAAGCGTTTGTGCCGAGCGTCCGGAGAAACATTATTGACGGGAGACGGCGTACGAAAACGTATGCGGTTTGTTATCATTGGTGCCGGTCGGGTTGGACTTCGGACTGCCCGAGTTCTCAGGGAGGAGGGCCATCAGATCACGCTCGTCGAACAGGATCGTGATCAGGCCGAGCGCGCCCGCGAAGACGGCTTCGAGGTCGTCGAAGGCGACGGATCACTGGAGGACGTGCTCTTGGAGGCCGACATCGCGGAGGCCGACGGGTTGGGGGCGCTCACGAGCGATCTGAACGTCAACTTCGCGGCGTGCTCGATCGCGAAGCACTACCGGACGTGGACGGTCCTCCGGGTCGACGAGGACTACCGCGAGGAGGTCTACGAGAAGTACGCCGACGAGGTCGACGAGGTCGTCTACCCCGAGCGCTTGGGTGCGATCGGCGCGAAGAACGCGCTGCTCGGCGGATCGATCCGCGCGATCGCGGACATCGCACAGCATCTCCAAGTGGTGCTGATGACCGTGACCGAACAGTCGCCGATGCGCGGCTACACGATCGAGGAAGTAGCCCTCCCCGCCAACTCGCGGATCGTCGCGTTCGGGAAGGCCGACGAGCCGATGGGACTGCCGCTCTCGGACGATTCGCTCGAAGTGGGGGACCGACTCGCGGTGCTCGCGGACTTCGACGTCCTCGAAGAGGTCCGCCAGTTGATCGTCGGTGAACGGCTCGCACCCGAGGGGGGTGTCGCCTGATGGTCACCGCCTACGTGATGGTCAAAGCCTCCACGGGCGACGTCGACCGACTCAAAGCAGAAATGGCGGCGCTCGACGACGGCTTGGAAGACATCAGCGTCGTCGCGGGCGACATCGACTACATCGTCAAAGTCCGCGTCGACGGCCCCGAAGACGTCAAAAACATCGCCACCTCGATCCACGAGATGCCGGGCATCGAGAGCACGCAGACCTACATCGCGATGGACTGATATCGGTCTCGCTTACAACGGCGTCCCGCCCTGACTGCCGCCTGCGGCGTCCGTCGCGCGTTGAATCAGCGCTGTCACCGGTTCCGTGTAGTCGTAGCCCGGGATGATCCCCTCGACGTACGTCCCCTCGACGTAGTCGGCGACGGCGACGGCGTCGGTGGCACCACGTTTCGCGTCGAGATCCGTGAGCTCAGTACTAATGACCGCTTCGTCGCCCTCGCGCGTGACGTCGACGTCGAGGTCGTCGCTGCCGCGGAGCGCCCCGCCGACGTCCGCGACCCGGAGCGCGAACGTATCGAACCAGCCGTCCTCGACGACCGGCGCGACCCGATCGGCCGTGGCCGCGTCGAGCATCGGCACGCGCACGCTGACGGCAAACGCCGCGCTTCCGTCGTCGTCGGTGACGGTGACCGTCGCATCGAAGACGGTCGTCGTGATCGTGTACTGCCCCTCCGCTGTTTCCTCCAACGCCGCCTCGGCCGCGGCGGCGCGTCGGGCGCGATCGACTGCATCGGACCCGCTCATCGGGATTCACTCATTACCGAGTGGAGGGGCTCGGGCGACAAAAACGTCTCGCAGCGGCCCCGTGGTCGTGCGGTGCGGCACCCGCTCGAAGGAGGGGAATTCGGGAACTCGTTTCCGCGTGCGGCACGTTTAAGTACATCCATCTCAATCGCCCAAGTGACGCTTCGTCTGGAGGGCCGAAGCGTCAGCGGGGACCAATTCAGGGCGGTAGCGGCCGTCCGGGCTGTTCCCGGACGGCTGCTTCCTTTTCCGCGATCCGCAACCGTGAGCGGCGTCGCCGACGAGTGACTCGCGTACTGTACTGTGTCAGTTGTAGGCGATCTCGAGTGTCAGCTGTAGGCGGGCTCGAACGGCGATTCGAGCCATTGAAGTACTCGCCCGGACAGGTGTTCCGTATGAAGGACCAAGGACGCTCCAAGCGGAAGCGCACCGGCGGCCGACGTCGCCGCTCGCACAAGAAGACCCGACACCAGCTGGGTCGCCAGCCCGCCGAGACGACCGTCGGCGAGCCCCGATTCCAGATCATCGACTCCCGCGGCAACAACGAGAAGGTCCGCGCGCTCTCGGCGAACACCGCGCAGGTCGCCATCGACGGCGAGGTCACCGAGACGACGATCGAGAACGTGGTCGAAAACCCCGCGAACGTCAACTACGTCCGCCGGAACATCATCACGAAGGGTGCCATCATCGAGACCAGCGAGGGTCGCGCTCGCGTGACGTCCCGGCCCGGCCAGAGCGGCCAAGTCAACGCCGTTCTCGTCGAAGAGTAATCGGGACTATCGTAGCGTTTGCACGTCTTCACTCACTCGATCGCACGACCGCGTGCGATCGGATGAGCAATCAGTTGCAAACGCTACTATCCGTTTTCTGCGCGTCGCCTACGGCGTCGGCGCGGCTTTCTGCAACGCGGTTTCGGCGATATTCCCGCCGTAGTCCGCACTCCGCGACACGGAGTCGACGATGAGCCCGAGCAGTTGCGCGCGGGCGGGATCGAGATCCCGAAGCAGTTCGTCGATCTTTCTCGCTCGTTCGTCGATCATTTGGACGGATTCGCGCGCCTCGTTCGCGAGGCGCGTCGCCTCGTCGCTGTCGTCGGCAAGCAGCGCCTGCATCCCGTCGTCGATGATCGCTCTGGCCTCCTCGTGGAGTTCGTCGAGGGCGTCGACGACGTCTTCGGGAATCGGCTTCTCGAACTCCAAGGTGAGATGGGCGATCTTCGTCGCGTGGTCGGCGATCCGTTCGAGTTGGCGCGCCGCAGACTGGTAGTCGAAGCAGACCTCTCGGGGGAGCCCGAGTTCCTCGGCGGCCTTCGGCGTGCGCAACGTGGCGCGGAAGATGCGCGAGACGACCATCCAGAGTCGGTCGACGTCGTCGTCGCGCTGAATCACGTCACGAGCCATATCGGTGTCGAGTTCGCCGAGCGCGTCGACCGCATCGGCGAGCATCGACAGCGAAATGAGCCGCATTCGCCTGACGGCCGTGTGGATCGACAGTTCCGCGGAGTCCAGTAGGTCTCGAATGACGACCGTGTCGCGGGTCTCCTCGAGGACTTCGAGCCCGACGAGACTCTGCGTGGCCTTTCGGATCGTCCGTCGCTGATCGGTCGTGATCCGCGCGCCTTCCAACGTGATGATGTCGAATCCACTCACGTACATCGTCGTCACCGCGCGCATAAGCTCGTCACCGGCGAGGTCGCTCACGTCGAGTGTCCCCTCGGTTCGCTCCTCACCGTTCGTCGGGGCCAAAAACAGGGAGTCGCCTTCGGGGTAGAACTCGACGACGCTCCCGGCTGAGACGTCGTTCTCGGTCGCCCAGTCTTTCGGAATCGACACGGTGAATGTCGACCCGCCCGTGACCTGCACCTTCCGCGTTTCCACCATACGAGCCGTAGATATCCGCGGAATATAAATGTACTTCTTTTTCTATATAGACGGGTTGATTTTGGTGCTGTCACGGATCGATCTTTGTCCTCCAATCGAGACTATAGATACCAATTACCACACGAGTTGTAGAACCGTCTGTGAGGACCTACTCCCATTTTAGAAAACCGAGAATCCGAATCCCGCTACTATCCCGTTCTGTGTGGTTCGTCGAAACTCGGGATTAGTTCAGCTACTTTCGAATCGTACTCCCTCTACGCTCCGAATTCGAGACTCTCGCATGTCTGTCGTGTCGATATATGGCCTCGTATTGAATACTATTTTTTCTATATAGTCATATTAGTAGGGGTTTTATTCTAACTCAGGATAGGATGAGGTGATGACGCGCGAACCACAGCGCAATAGTCGTGTTTCACGTCGGAAACTGCTCGCAGTCGCCGGTGGCCTAGGCGTCGCTGGCCTTGCTGGCTGTACGCAGCAAAATACAGGCGGTGACGATACCGCGGAGCCGACCTCCGGTGGCTCCGACGGTAGCGGATCGGGTGGCTCTGGAGACGGCGGTTCCCAAGAGCTCTCCGGCGACATCGCAATCGCCGGCTCCTCGACGGTGTTCCCGTTGGCCACCGCGATGGGCGAGCGGTTCGAGGAAGAACACAACCAGGTCAGTATCAGCCTCCAGTCGACCGGCTCCGGTGGCGGGTTCGCGAACTACTTCTGTACGGGACAGACGGACTTCAACAACGCCTCCCGGCCGATCCAGCCCGAGGAGGAAGAGCAGTGCGCGGGCAACGACGTCGAACCCGTCGAACTCAAGGTCGCGACCGACGCGCTCACCGTGATCGTCAACAACGACAACGACTGGATCGGCGAGGGACTCACCGTCGAGGAACTCCGTCAGATCTGGTCGGCAGAATCCCAGCCTGAGACGTGGGCCGACGTCAACTCCGACTGGCCGGACGAACCGCTGGAACTGTACGGGCCGTCCGACGCCTCGGGGACCTACGACTACTTTATCGAGGCCATCATCGGCGAGGAGGGTCCCGGTCACCGTCAGGACTACTCGCCGACCGAGCAGGATCGGACGATCGTGCAGGGCGTGAGCGGGTCGGAGTACGCGATGGGATACCTCGGCTTCGCGTACTACAGCGAGAACACCGATACCGTCCAAGCGGTCCCGATCGAGAACGACGAGGGCAACTACGTCGAACCCTCGCTCGACACCGCGCTCTCGGGCGAGTACAATCCACTCTCGCGTCCGCTCTTCACGTATCCCAAGGTCTCGGCGCTGCAGGAGGCACATATCGGGGAGTTCGCGCGATTCTGGATCGAGAACGCCACCAGCCGCGAGATCGTCGCCGACGAGGTCGGCTACGTCCCGCTCAGTGACGAGGAGCAGTCGACGATGCTCTCGCGGATCGAAGACGCCATCAGCGGATAGTTCGCGGTCCAATACGGGAAATCGCGTAACAAAGCGCTTTTTTCGACCTCCAATGATACACCAACACAATGGGAACTGATGAACTGACTTCGGACCTCACGCGGCAAACGGAGAACTCGCCGCGAGAGTTGCTGACGCGGACGTTCTTCTTCCTGTGTGCGGGCCTCTCTATCGTAACCACGATCAGCATCGTCGTTCTCCTCGTTACCGAGGCCGCGAAGTTCTTCACGATCACCGCGCCGTTGATGGGCATCACCGGGCCGACAGCCTCGATCGTCGACTTTCTCACCGGGACGACGTGGCAGATCAACAGCGGCGAGTTCGGCGTTCTCACGCTCGTTTCGGCGACTGCGATGATCACGCTCGGGTCGGCCGTCATCGCGATCCCGCTCGGCGTCGCGACGGCAATCTACCTCAGCGAGTACGCGAGCAACCGGGCGCGCTCGGTACTGAAGCCCGCCTTGGAGATCCTCGCGGGCGTCCCGACGGTCGTCTACGGATTCTTCGCGCTGATCTACATCACGCCGGCGCTCTCGGTGATCCTTCCGAGCATCGGGACGTTCAATATGCTCTCTGCGAGCATCGTCGTCGGCGTGATGATCATCCCGATGGTCGCCTCCATCAGCGAGGACGCGATGTCGGCGGTGCCGGACGACCTTCGACAGGCCGGATACGGGATGGGCGCGACGAAGTTCGACGTCGCGACCGGCATCGTCGTTCCCGCTGCGCTCTCGGGGATCTTCTCGTCGTTCATCCTCGCGCTCTCGCGCGCCATCGGCGAGACGATGGCGGTGACGATCGCCGCGGGATCCCGAGCTCAGTTCCTCAATCCGCTCAACCCCGCTTCGTTCCTCGAAGGGTCCCTCCCGATGACCGCCGCGATGGTCCAGTTGCTCCTCGGCGATATCACCGGCGGCGGTCTCGCGTACCGCAGCCTCTTCGCCATCGGACTCGTGCTCTTCGTCATCACCCTGATTATGAACGTAATTAGCGATTTCATCGCACAGCGATACCGGGAGGAGTACTGAGATGGCGACCAACACGGAATCCGGAGAGATCGAGGGGTTCGGACAGGTCAGCCGGACGGTCGGAACGATCTTCCGCTATCTGCTGGTGGCGGCGACGATGTTCGGTATCGTGATGTTGGCGGTGCTGTTGCTCTACGTCGCCAACGACGCGATCCAGCCGTCGACCGCCGATCCGGGCTGGTATCTCACGTTCTTCCTCGCGCTCGTCGTTCCGAGCGTCGCCGTCGGGTGGACGGTTCGACGACGCGACCGCGGGGCGTTCGGTTTCGGCGCGCTGCTCGTCGGGATGCTCGTCGTTTCGTTGATGTTCAGCGGCGGGGTCGCCCTACTCGTCATCGACGTCGTCCCGCCGCTCGCTGCGCTGGCGTACGCGATCGGGATCGTCGTCCCCGTCGGATTTGCGGTGCTGCTGACCCAACAGGCCCACCGGATCTCGTTCACGCCCCGGCTGGCGGCGACTACGGCGCTGTTTTACCTCTCGCTGTTCGGGCTTCCCGGACCGATCGGCGCGGCCGCCGGGATCCCGCAGATCGTCCCGAGCCTCGTCGGCGCGATCCAATCGATTCCGGTCATCCCGGTCGATTGGATGATGGTCACCGCGGTCGTCGGCGGCGGGTCGGCGGCGGCGATCGGCGCGTACGTGGCGAGCGTTCGCGACACAAGAGCTGGACTCTACGCGACCGCTGCCGCATTTGCCGCCACGGTCGTCGCCGGCGCTCTGGGACCTGCTGTCGGCATCGATTCGGTTCCGGCGGTCGTGATCGCCGCGATCGCGTTCGTGCCGACGGGGACGTACGCGTGGCGCGGCGCGTTCACCGAGGAGGGATCGCCGCTCGGACTGGTCTTCGCCGTGACGGTCGTCGGCGGTGCGCTCGTCGGCGCATTCGCCGTCAACGTGCTCGGGTTCGCCGGGCCCCAGTCGTGGGTCGACTGGCAGTTCCTGACGAGCGCCCACAGCGGGACCGCCGAGAACGCCGGGCTCTACCCCGCGATCGGTGGATCGATCCTCCTTATGGCGACCGTCGCCGCGCTCTCGTTCCCGCTGGGCGTCGGCGCGGCGGTCTACCTCGAAGAGTACGCGTCCGACAACGCCCTGACCCGATTCGTCGACGTCAACATCTCGAACCTCGCGGGCGTGCCTTCGGTCGTGTACGGACTGCTCGGCCTCGGCATCTTCGTGACGTACCTCGGTCGGTCGGCCGGGACCGTCCTCGTCGGCGGCGCGACGCTGGCGCTGCTCATCCTCCCGATCGTCATCATCTCCTCGCGGGAGGCGATCCGATCGGTTCCCTCGGATATGCGGCAGGCGTCTTACGGGATGGGCGCGACGCGCTGGCAGACGGTGAAGAACGTGGTCCTCCCCGAGGCGTTCCCCGGGATCCTCACGGGGACGATCCTCGCGCTCGGCCGGGCGATCGGCGAGACCGCACCGCTCATTATGATCGGCGCGCCGAACGTCGTGTTCAACCTCCCGAACGCGCTCGGCGCGAAGGTGAGCGCGATGCCGCTGCAAGTGTACGCGTGGTCGAGCCTGTTCGCCAGCGAGGACTTCTACACGAAAGCGGTTCCTGCGGGTGTCGTAGTGCTTCTCGCCGTCTTACTGGCGATGAACTCGGTGGCAATCGTGCTCCGGAACAAGTTTGAACGCACAGGATGAGTCAGAACCCAATGAGTGAGCAGAACCGAGACGAACAGCGAACAGGCGGCGACGGATCGGCGGACCCGACGGACGAGGATATGCTGGTCCAGACGGACGTCAGCGACAGCGTGTCGTCCGCCGGTGCGTCGTTCGACCGCGACACCGTCGTCAGCGCGGAAGATATCAACGTCTGGTACGGTGAGAAACAGGCGCTACAGAACATCTCGATGGACATCCCCGAGCAGAGCGTCACCGCGATGGTCGGGCCGTCGGGCTGCGGGAAGTCGACGTTCCTCCGGTGTATCAACCGAATGAACGACCTGATCGACGCCGCGCGCGTCGAGGGCGACCTCTACCTCCGCGGCAAGAACGTCTACGACGACGACGTCGACCCGGTCGCGCTGCGCCGCCGCGTCGGGATGGTGTTCCAGAAGCCGAACCCGTTCCCGAAATCGATCCGCGACAACGTCACGTACGGATTAAAGATCCAGGACAAAGGCGGCGACTACGACGAGATCGTCGAGGAGTCGCTCAAACGCGCGGCGCTGTGGGACGAGGTGAAAGACCAGCTCGACGAGTCCGGCCTCGACCTCTCCGGCGGACAGCAGCAGCGACTCTGCATCGCGCGTGCGATCGCGCCGGACCCGGAAGTCCTGCTGATGGACGAGCCCGCATCGGCGCTCGATCCGGTCGCGACCTCCCAGATCGAGGATCTCATCGAGGAACTCGCCGAGGACTACACCGTCGTCATCGTGACCCACAATATGCAGCAGGCGGCACGTATCTCCGATCAGACCGCGGTGTTCCTGACGGGCGGCGAACTCGTCGAGTTCGACGAGACCCAGAAGATCTTCGAGAACCCCGAGAGCCAGCGCGTCGAAGACTACATCACCGGTAAGTTCGGGTGATTCGGCGGTGAGGGGCGGCCGTGCCGTACACGGTGACCGCAGACCGCATCGCCGCGTCGTGGCCGGAACCTCCGCGACAGAATTAAACCAGATTCACGTGATTCGATAACTATGCCCAGACAAGAGTACCAAGAGTCCCTCTCGAACCTCCGCGAGGACGTCCTCTACATGAGCGAGGTCGTCGCCGAGCGGCTTCGATTAGGGCTCGACGCGCTCGAACAGAAGGACCAATCGATAGCCACGGAAGTCGTCTCCGGCGACGACGAGGTCAACCAGATGTATCTCGACTTGGAGGGCGAGTGCGTCGACCTCATCGCGCTCCAGCAGCCCGTCGCCTCCGACCTCCGCTTCATCGCGGCGTCGTTCAAGATCATCACCGACCTCGAACGCATCGGCGATCTCGCGGTGAACCTCGCCCAGTACGCGATGGACGCCGATCGCGACGTCTTCCCCGAGGTCGACGTCCAACAGATCGGCACGGAGACGCTCGATATGCTGGAGTCTGCGATGGCCGCCTACGCGAACGAGGACGCCGAGGCGTGCCACGCGGTCGCCGATCGCGACGACGACCTCGACGCGATGTGTGAAGCGGCGAGTTCGACGGTCGTCCGCGACCTCATCGAACGCGACCCCTTCGGCGAGGAGAACGCGGACGCGGAGGCGTACCTGCAGGACATCTCCAGACTCCTCCTCACGGTTCGGGACCTCGAACGCGTCGGCGATCACGCGGTCAACATCGCCGCGCGGTCGCTGTATATGATCGAAGACGACGCGACGCTTTTGTACTGACTCTCGGCGTTCGACTGGTGACGCGCACAGCGCTTCAGAAAATGTTCGCCTGTCGGTAGACGGAGATTCCGGTTCCGGTGAGCTCGTAGGGCTTCGTCGCCCGGGAGTGGTTCGCGTCCCTGATCTTCTGGATCTCGATGGCGAGTCGCGTCTCGCGGAAGTCGCTCCCGCGGACGTACTGCAGGACGAATACGGCGTCGGCGAGGTATTCGACGATCCCGAACCGAGAGGCGTAGGCGTTCTCCTCGTTCGCCTCCGAGGTCAGAAGCGTCGTGATCCCCGCACGCTTCAACGCACGCGTGAAGCCGAACACCTGACTCCGCCGCTTGGGTGCGCGTTCGTACATCATTTCCAACAGCGAGACGGAGTCTAAGACCAGTCGATCCGCGCCGAAGTCCTCGATCAGCCCGGGTAAGTCGTTCTGGATGGTGTCTAGGCTGTTTGCCATCTCCACGGGGTCGATGTCGACGATCGCCAGTTGGTCGTCGTCGACGTACCCCTCGAAGTCCCAGCCCTTCTCGTTCGCCGTCGAGAGGATCCGGTCGTAGCTCTCCTCGAGTGTGATGTACACGGCGGCTTCCCCCTGTTCGAGCCCGTGATTGAGGAATTGAAGTCCGAAGGTCGTCTTGCCCGTCCCGGCCGATCCGATCGCGACCATCAGCGAGCGGCGTGGGACGCCGCCGAGGATCATATCGTCGAGTCCCTCGATGCCGATCTCTAATCTCTCGAGGTCAGATTCGAACGATTCCTCGTCGAAGGCGGCTTCATCGAAGCCGCCTTGCTCCGGGTCGAATTCGCCCTCGCTTCCTCCGGGGAACCCACCGGATTCAGGTGACGGGGCGCTCTCGAATGCCTCGCTAAAGTCCTGCTCGAACGGATTCTCCTCGCTCTCGCCGTCTTCCCGTGGACGGTCACCGGCGGCAACGCCGTCGCCGTCGTTTTCGGGAGCGTCTGCGTCCTCCGTTCCGGGGCCAGCGGGCTCGTCGGTGCCGGCGTCCTGTTCCGCAGCGTCGTCGTCGGCAACGTGTCCGTCGGAACCGTCGGCAGCGTCCTTTTCCGGCTCGTCGGTCTCAACATCCTCTTCCGGCTCGTCGGTCTCAACATCCTCTTCCGGCTCGTCGGTCTCAGCGTCCCCTTCCGGCTCGTCGGCCTCAGCCCCCCCTTCCGACTCGTCCGGACGCTCGTCTGCGTCGTCATCGCGGATCGCGCGCTCGAACCAGTCGTCTTCGTCGCTCATAGCGGCGGTGCTCCGGCTCCAGCGACGCGTTCCAGTCGAGACGGACGTCCGATGCCCTCGTGGCTCCGATCCATCGCAGTCGTTCACACCTCGTCCGGCGCGGCTATCAATGTTGCCCGTGACGCTTCACAATCGATGCGCTCGATGCGCGCTGTGACGGAGCCCTTTTTTGACGTCGCGTCGAACGCTGCGATGGAGATGAAGGTGGCCATCGTCGCGCAGTGGGGAAATGACCGGACGGCCGCGCTGGCCGGAGAGATCCGGGAACGGCTGGTCGAGGCGGACGTCACGGTGTGGGTCGATTCGGCGACCGCCGCCGAACTGGGCCTTTCCGGCCGCGATATCGACGAGTTCGACGCCGCGGACCTCGTCGTGAGTATCGGCGGTGACGGCACGTTTCTGTTCGCCGCCCACGGCGCAGGGGAGACGCCGATTCTCGGCGTGAACCTCGGAGAAGTCGGATTTCTCAACGCCGTTACGCCGGACGACGCCGTCGACGCGGTGTTGGCCGAAGTGCGGCAGTTCCGCGAGCACGGCGAACTCCCGACGAGAGCGATGCCCCGCCTCGCTGCCAGCGGCGACGACTGGACGCTCCCGCCCGCGGTCAACGAAATCGTCGTGCAAGGGTCCCACCGCGGCCACGGCGGCGGCGCGTCGATCGACGTCGCGGTCGATGGATCGCCGTACGCGAGCGGGCACGCGGATGGCGTGTTGATTTCGACGCCGACGGGCAGCACTGCGTACAACCTCAGCGAGGACGGACCGTTGATCCACCCGGGGGTCTCGGGCATCGTGATCACCGAAATGGCAGCGGTAGACGGAATGCCGCCGCTCGTCGTCGACCGCGATTCCACGGTTTCCGTCTCCGTCTCGGATACCGAGGAGGCGGTCGTCGTCGTCGACGGGCGGATCCGCGAACGGATGGAGCCGCCGACGGACGTGACGATCGAAACCGCGGCCCAACCCGTTCTGATGGCGGGTCCGGCCTCGGATTTCTTCGAGGCGCTCGGCAAACTGAAGTAACGAACGCTTTTCGGACCTTTCACCGGGACTGTCCGTTGGTGTGCGTCCTTCGCGTTTGTACAGAAAATCACGGTAACAGTTGTCAAACCACCCGCCGATCGGATAGCAATCCACATTAACCCCGAAGCCGAACCGATTTCATATGACTCAGTCGTACGTGATCATCGGCGACGGTGTGGCTGGCAGTTCCGCCGCCGAGACCCTCCGCGAGGAGGAACCCGATGCCGACATTACCGTCATCACGGACGAGGGTGAGGCCCTCTATAACCGGATCCTGATCAAGGAGTTCGCCAAGGGGAAACTCCCGGAGGCCCCGATCTCGATCCACGACGAATCGTGGTACGACGAGCGAGAGATCGATCTCCGACTCAACACGCTCGTCGTCGACGTCGACGTCGATGGCCACACCGTCGAAACGCACGAGGGCGAGGAAATCTCGTGGGACAAGCTCCTCCTCTCGATGGGCGGGACGCCGACGCAGCTTCCCGTCGACAACTCCGATGCGGAGGGCGTACACCACTTTTGGACCTTCCAAGACGCGCGCGGAATCAAGGATCATATGGAAGAAGCCGACAGCTCCGTCGTCGTCGGGGCGGGACTGCTCGGTATCGACCTCGCGGCGATCACCGCGGCGCAGGACGTCGAGGGCAAGTACCTGATGCGCGGGAACCGCTGGTGGCGCTACGCGCTCTCGAAGGAGGGCGCGGAGATCATCCACGACGCGCTGCGCGAGCGCGACGTCGAACCGGTGTTCGACTCGGGCGTCGACCACTTCGTCACCGACGACGACGGCCGCGTCACGACCGCCGTCGACCCCAACGGCGACGAGTACGACGCCGACTTCGTCGGCATCGCGATCGGCCTGAACTTCAACACCGAGATCCTCCAAGACACCCCGATCGAGACGGATACGGGCATCATCGTCGACGAGTTTATGCGCACGAACCACGACGACGTCTTCGCGGCGGGCGACATCACCGAGTTCGACGACCTCATCCTCGGCGAGCGCGCGCAGAACGGCGCGTGGGGCTCCGCGAAAGAGCAGGGCTCGATCGCGGCGCAGAATATGGTCGAATACGGCTCCGAGGCGTTCGAGTGGGTCTCGTCGTACTCGATCACCCACTTCGACTTCCCGTTCCTCTCCTTCGGTCACCCGACACTCGGCGACGACGAGGCCGAGGCGAAGTACTCCGACACCGAGTGGCGGCGGCTCGCGTTCAAAGACGGTCGCATCGTCGGCGGCGTCCTCATCGGCGACCTCTCCCCGCAGACCAAGTACAAGCAGTTGATGCGCGAGCGGCGCGCCGTCGCCGACCAGAAAGACATCCTGATGGAGCAGAACTTCGAGCTCGACGACCTCGAACTCGAAGAGACGGCCGCCGAGTAACGCGATCTCTGCGGACGGTTTCGGTTTTGTTCTATCTATGGTGAGCGACTGGTACGCTGCGTCCCCGAATCTTTATCGTCTTCTATGACAATTGGTATCGTATGTCACGATCGGTCCGAAATCGAGGCGGTATCGATATCTCCGCGACGCTCGTGGAGTGCGATCCGACCGAACTAACAGGGAGAGAGCGGGTCCACGATCTCGATCAGCTATCGGCCGTGGACCGTCGCCTCTTCCTCGATGCGGTCGAACGGCCCGCTCCCACTCCCGAGATCGACGCGGCGGGGCTCTCGACGGGCGATGTCGTCCGCTACACGTCGTACTACCGCGTGGTGTAACCGAAGGCGGACCGACCCGGGTGACGCAGTCTATGACGTTGCCCGGGACCGATGCAGTTTTCGGCGGCTAGCCGATATGGTCGGGTATGAGCGATGAGTCCTCGGCTTCGTCTTCAGGCGGTCCCGGCGGCGGCGACGCCGATATGACGTTGGCGTTCGAGTTGTCGGCACTGCAGGCGCTCGCGGATCCGAACGCGGTGTTCAGCGACGCGCGACAGTGGACCGAGTACGTCGGCGTCCTCAGCGACAAGCCCACGTACGTCGTCACCAACTTCACGCGGAAACACCGCATCCGGCAGGACTTTTTCTCCGGCCCGCGCGGCGTCGAAGACAGCTTAGCGAACGTCAAGCGGCAGTTCGACACCGACCGGCACGTCTTCGTCGGAACCACCGAGGAGGACGAAGCCGTCGCCGAGGCGGCGGGCTGGGAGTACCTGCCGCTCGAACAGGCCGCGGAGGCCGCCGGATGGGCAGTCGCCGGCGACACCGATACCGAGGATCACTTCGCGTCAGGCGGACGCGACGACTGGCCATAACCGGACGGCAGGGTCACCGGTAACACGCCCCGTTCGACCGTCTCGCCCAGCCTTCGGCTAACGAAAGCGTTAATCGAACTCCGTCCTTCCCGAGTGACAATGAGTCACCAGCTTCCCGACGTGCAGGCCAGCGAGCCGGACGTCACAGTCGGGCTGAGTCAGGTCGGTGTCACCGGAGTCGACAAACTCGTCAAACTCGCCCGCGACGGCAAGCGACCACTGATTCTGACGGCGGAGTTCGAGGTCTTTGTCGACCTGCCCAGCGGTCGCAAGGGCATCGATATGAGCCGGAATATGCAGGTCATCGACGAGACGCTCGAATCCGCCGTCGCCGAACCCGCCTATCGCGTCGAGGACCTCTGCGGCGACGTCGCAGAGCGACTGCTCGAAAAGCACGAGTACACCTCGACCGCCGAGGTCGGGATGACGGCTGACTTCGTCGTCCGCGAGGACACGCCGGCGAGCGAACTCCCGACCCAGAGCACGATCAAGATCGTCGCCAGCGCGACGGCGACCGAGGAGGGCACCCGCGAGGAGATCGGTGCGGAAGTCGTCGGGATGACGGTCTGTCCGTGCTCGCAGGGGATGTCCGCGTCCCGCGCTCGCGACGTGCTTCGCGACCTCGCGGTCGACGACGAGACCATCGAGGAGTTCTTAGAACAGGTACCACAGCCGGGTCACTCCCAGCGCGGCCACGCGACGCTGACGATCACGACTGACGGCTCTCCCGACGTCGATCTGATGGACATCGTCGAGGTCGCTCGCGACTCGATGTCCGCGCGGATCTACAATCTCGCGAAGCGCCCCGACGAGGATTATATGACCTATCACGCGCACGCGGACGCGAAGTTCGTCGAGGACTGCGTCCGCTCGATGGCCGAGCAGGTCGTCGACGAGTTCGATCACCTCGGGGACAACGCGGTCGTCCATATGAAGCAGTCGAACGACGAGTCGATCCACCAGCACAACGCTCACGCCGAGCGCGAGGTCACGCTCGAACGGCTCCGCAGTGAATTGAACGGCGACGAGTAACGCTCCTCCGCTATTTTTCGTCCGCGAGCGCCGATAACGACAGCGGCTCGGCGGCCTCCCAACGCGGGTCGAACAGCGATCGAACGTCAGCAGCGAACTCCGGATCTTTCAGATCGATCATCGCGAACGCCTGCCCGGGTTCGAGCGGATTCGGCACTTCGATGCAGACCTCCACGTCGTCGATGAGCTCGAACGTCCCCGAGAGGTCCGGCGCAGTTCGGACCGAAAAGGATGGGTGATCGGCGAGCGTGTCGGAATAGCGCTCGCCGACGCTTGGCGGGAGCGACGCGACGAGCGCCGGCGACATCAACACGGAGACGTCGACGCCGCGCGCTAACGCCGCTGCCAGTTCCTCCGTGACCCGCTCGCCGATCGTACCGAGGTCGAACTGCGGGGAGACGTCGCCGGAGACGACCACCAAGGAGTCGTCAGCGGCGGCGAGTCGTTCCACGAGGAGTTCGATCCACTCGTTGGTGCCGACCGCCGCGGTCCAAAACTGGCTCTGGACCGGCTCGGCGGTCTCCAACTCCGTCGTGAGTTCGTCGACGACGCCCTCGTACTGCTCGACTTTCTCCGCCAGTTCTCGCCGCTTGTCCTCCAACAATCGATCGAGCGCCGTGTCGGGCTCGACGGCGACGTACTTTTTCGGCCGGCTCGCTGCCTGGCTCCTGACGAGGCTGTGCTGTTCGAGACTGTTCAGCACGTCGTAGATCCGTCCCATCGGGACGTCGCTCGCCCGGGACAACTCTTTGGCGGTTGTCGGACCCGTTCTGAGCAACGATCGGTACGCGCGCGCTTCGTACTCCGACAGCCCGAGATCCCTGAGGCTCGCCATATCTCAGGCTGCGGCCCCACAAATAAAAACGAACCGGCGGTTTACGGCCGGAACATCCTGCCAGCACTGGCAGCCGCCAGCGCTTCACTCGCCGCTCGTGAGCGCGGCCACCGACGCCATCAACTCGTCGGGAGTCGTCGCTTCGCGGCGCTCGTCGCCGCGGGACGCGACCGCGACGCCGTCGGCGACATCGGGCGCGTCGGGCACGACGACTGCTTCGTGATCGGCCACGCGGAGCGCGGCTCGGTGGAGGTCGCTGCCGGCGCTCCCGCCGACGCTAACGACGAGGTCCGAACGCGTGAGCCGCGCCGCCACCGAGCCGTAGCCGGCCACTTGGATCCCGATTCGATCCCACGCGCCCGCGAACGCCGCGATCCCTGCGTGCGCCGCGTCGACGTATCTCCTCGGATTCGCGTCGTCCTCGCTTCTCGAATCGGTCCGTTCTGCCGCGAGCACAGCGGAAAGGTCGAGCAGCGCCTCGGCCATCTCGACGCCCCCGTCGAGCGGTCGGAGCGGTTCGTCGAGCAGGCCGACGCCCTCCTCGGGCCCGTCGCGGAACGCGCCGTCGGGCTCTTGCAGTTCGTCGATCGCGCGGTCGGCGACGACCTGTGCGACCTCGGTCGGGGCCCGTTCGGTCGCGAGCGCGTTCGGGCCGAGAACCTGTCGGGCCCGCGTGAACGCGGCGACGACGCGCGCGTGATCTTCGAGGAGGAGGCGCGGATCGCCGGAATTCACGTGGGCGACGGTGCCGTCCGAGGCGACGTACTCCGCTTCGAGCTCCTCCAGTACGCGCGTTGCGTACTCCCGCGCCGTCTCGTCGTCCGTGTACGCCGCGAGCGTCAAGAGTGCCTCCGCGATCAGCGCGTTTCCGCCGGCGTAGGCCGTGAGGTCGCGGCGAGGACCGAATTCGGTCGTGCCGTCGGCGGTGCCGCCGGCGATGCCGCCGTTGCCGTTGCTCTCCCCGTCTGCGTCGTCATCAGCGTCTTCCGCGGGTGCGACGCTGCCGCCGAAGGCCGCGCCGTTCCAGAGGTGGTCGATCAGGAACTGTTGGGTTCCGAACGCGGGATCGAGCAGCGACTCGTCGCCGGTGTAGAGGTACCCGTTCGCGAACGCTCGGACGAGTGCGGCGTTGGCGTCGAGGACCTTCTCGGTGTGGGGATCGGTCCAGTCGCGGCCCTCCGCGTACCGGTAGAATCCGCCCTCGTCGGCGTCGTACAGCGACTCGCCGATCACGCCGAGCGTTTCGATTCCTTTCTCGCGGGCGCGCTTGAGCGCGAACTCGATCGTCCGCGGGAGCGGGAACTTCGCGTCGGTCCCCCACCCGGCGAAGCGGGGATCCCACTTCTCGTCGAGTTGCCCCGCGAGGTGCGATTCGATCCGCTCGTCGACAGGACCTGCGGGCGTCGGCTCCCCCGCGAGCGCCCGCGGGATCCGACCGGCGTCCTCGCCCCGGTCGGTCCAGACGTCGCGGACGGAATCGAGCACTTGCCGCATCCCGTCGGGCGCGAGGTAGGTCGCGCCGGTGATGACCTTCCCCGACGGCGTGCAGAACACCGTCGAGGGGAAGCCGCCCATATTGTACCGCTCGCGGACGCGCGGGTGGCGGTCGACGTCGACGCGGACCGGCACGAATCCGTCGTTGACGTTGGCCGCAATTCGCGGTTCGCCGTACGTCTCGGCGTCCATCTCGTGACAGCTGTCGCACCACGTCGCAGTGAGCGCGAGGAGTACTGGGCGGTCGGTCGCGCGGGCCTCCTCGAACGGCGCGGGGCCCCACTCGCGCCACTCGACGTGCGTCCTGTCGTCGGTCATACCTGCGCTCGGATGCGACGGCGGGTAAGCCCTTCGAGGCTGGGGAGCGCAGTCGACTTCGCTCGTTGGCAGATCGGCTCTGGATACGCGATTGCGACTTCACAACTGCTGTGGGCGGGAGTCCCGCGAGTGGAACGAGCGGGACGTCGATGGACGCGACGCGTTTATCGGGAATGGAAGGGGCGGGGCTTCCGAGGTGTTCATCTCTCCCGTTTTCGCCACGAATCGGTTTTCTTTCTGTTCGAAGAAATATCGCTGCGACACAAGGGCTATGAACGGCGGTCCCAAACGGGCGCGTATGCGAACGCGCTGGGTCATCGCCATTCTGCTCGCGATCCCGCTCGCCGACACGCTGCTGTTGCTGCCGGTCGCGCAGGCGATCGGCTTCGTGCCGACTGTCCTCCTCGTCGTCCTCACCGGACTGCTCGGGATGCTTCTCGTCCGCGCGGAGGGCCGACACACGTTGGCGAAACTCCAGCGAAAGGCCGCGACGGGCGAAGCCCCGACGAACGAACTGCTCGACGGCGGGCTGTTGATCGCCGCGGGCGCGTTCCTGCTAACGCCCGGCATCGTCACCGACGCCCTCGGATTCGCGCTGGCACTCCCGGTGACCCGGTATCCGATTCGGGAGGTCCTGAAACGGTACGTCGTCCGTCCCTATCTGGACAAACAGACCGGCGGCTTCGTCTCCGGCAACGTGTGGGTCGGCGGGTTCCCGAACGACGGCGACGACGTGGTCAATCTCGACCCCGAGGAGTACGGTCGCTCCGGCGACGACAACACCTGATTGGGGCCGTCTCTGAACCGTGCTGCGGGGTGTCGAACCCCGGGACTGCGTGTCCAACTGCGGTCGAAAGGAAACCCTTAAACTACTCATCGAACAACGAGTAGATGCGCTCACCTGGGCCAATAGCTCAGTCAGGTTGAGCGCTCGGCTGATAACCGGGAGGTCCGCGGTTCAAATCCGCGTTGGCCCATATCGATCCATCACCGTGATGGGTCGGGTGATTTGGGGCCGTACAACTCCCCAGCCACCCAACTTCGTCGTTATACCAAATCTGAGACGGTAGTCTCTCGTCTTGTACCAGAACGTTCCTTACCACCTCTCCGCGCAGTCGGGCGATTAGTCTTAGCCGGACGCAGACCTGAGCGAATTCGTCAGAGGTGGCTCCGGTGAGGTTCAATCGCCTCGGTACGGGGTTCGTTTGGTACAATTGTCGAAGCTGTCCAGATGGATGTGTTGCCCAGCGTAAACAATCCCGCGCCCGTCTGGGCAGCCGTTCACTCCTCTCTGATTTCCACCTTCTACCGCAAGCGATGGAGCGGCCCCTTTTCACAGGGGCCCATAACCGCTCACTCCGCCGACCAAGGGGGGGGAGGCGACACATTTAGTACAACCCGAAATCATAAGTAAAACTAAGAATGTCGAGTAGCACTCAAGCCAAACAAGTAATACACGTGTCGCAAAAAGGACAAGCGACGATTCCGAAACCGCTGCGTGAGAAGTTCGGAATCGACACGCCGGGAGAGGTGTTCGTGTACGAGGAAGAGGGTCGCATCGTCATCGAGCCCGTTCCGTCAGTCGAGGAACTACACGGAATCCACGCCGAGGGTCACGAGCACGGTGAGGTGCTTGACAACGTGCGCGAACTCAAAGACGAGGAGACGCGCCTCGAAGAAGCGCGCGCTGAACGACTTCGTCCGTCTTCGGACGAGGACACCGAAGAATGAGTTCGGGCTACGTCTTCGACACCGAGGCAATCATTGCGTTCCTGTATAACGAACCGGGACACGACACCGTCGCCAAGCTACTGACTGATGTTTTTGCCGACGACACACCGGGGCGGATCGCCGAGACGAACGCCAGCGAGGTATTCTATCTCGTTGCGCGTTTCGAGGGGACTGACGAGGGGAAGCCAACGAAGGAATCGCTTCGAGAGGCCGATCGCGATCTCCGGGCGCTGGAACGTCGCGGGCTCCAGTTCGATCGGGCCGATTGGCGGCTCGCGGGCGAAATCAAAGCCGACGGTCACGTCTCGCTCGCGGACGCTCACGCCGTGACGTTGGCGCACGAGCAGAACGAGACACTGGTCGTCGGTGCCGACGACGATTTCGACGATCTCCCGGTAACAGTGGATCTTCTGCAGTTTCGAAACGACAGCGTTTGATTCCTCCCGCAGGCGACTGTTAGCATCGGAACTCAATTGATAAAATGCTCGTCGGCGCTTCTGATATGAGGGGAAAGTCGGGAAGCAGTGTTCAGATTAGCTGATTGAAGCAGACGGCGAACGCTTGCAGCCACGTTTCTGCGGTGTTCGGATCAGTGTCTCTGAAGTGGTTTGCGAAGGCTTCAGCTCGGCGTTTTAGCTCTTTGAAGACGCGTTCGACTGCATTTCGATTCCCGTGGGTGATGTGTTGGAATCGGAGGGCGTGGCGGTGGCAGACCGCCTGCAGCCACGGCGCTCCATCGATCAAAAAAGATCGCGTCGTCGACGAGATGTTTCTCGCGGAGTCCGCGAGGAACATCTCGGTCGGCGCAGAGGTCCGAGTCGCAAACAATCGCACGTGCAGCAGGCGATTCGAGTCGGGGTCAACCGCCGCAAACAGCCAGTAGCGCTGGTCGTTGACTCGGATTACAGTCTCCGTCGACGGCGACGTAATCCGGGTCGTGACCCTCTGCAGGTTGTAAATTAGCCTTTTGAATCCAGTTGTGAACGGTGGATCGACAGCGCTCGACACCCCACCCATCGAGGACAGAGACGGTATCCGCCAGCGAAAGACCCGCCAACTGTAGTTGGATAGCGAGCTTCATCGCCGGCTCGGGTGTTGCCTCACACTCCACAAACGCTAACTCCGGGAAGTCACTACATCCGATGAGGCGGTCCGGCTCTTGCATAGGTACCAACGAACTATGACCACCTCACTTTTCGATCTTATCTACACACTGTCCCGGAATCGGGGTGGAAACCGGGGTGATTTCGATAGTTCACTTCCGATTTCTGTACCTACCCGGAAGTTGTATATATCCAAAATGAATTTACAATTATATGAAACGTCGGCACTTTCTCACTTCCTCTTGTGCTTTGACGACGGCGATTGCGGGATGCACTGGGTCTTCAAACGATATTCAAGATTCTGATGGTGATGGTGTAATCGATAGCGAGGATTACGCACCACAAGACCCGGAGGTTCAAGAAAAATCGGATCTCAGAGATACGGCTACGGTCACACCCACTCCAGAACCAACATCAACACCAACTCCGACACCACCTCCGACAACGGCTCCTAATCCGGAGGAAGAGGCGCTTACAGTCACTGATGACTATTGGATGGATGTTTCACATATAACTGAATATAGCGTTGACCACGTTTCTATAAAAGTTCATCCTGAATATCCAAGCGCGGACTTTGACACTGCGAAAGTATTTGTCGGTGTCGCAGATTTCACTCGGAACCAAGTCCTCAGGGAAATGCTGAGTCCAGAATTCGAGCACGGGGATCAGGTAGTGACACAAACAGTCGAAATCGAGTCCCTATCATTCGACTCAGACTCAAAATACTACTATTACGCGGGGCTTGTCCCCGGAGATACCTCCTCGACATCTAATCTCGATCCTGAAGAGGCCGTGTCCATAATGCAGACAGACGCGTTCAAATGGGATCAAGATTCAACAAAAATCACACGTACCTCATTCCCAAATGAACTCTCTGACGATTCTGGGGAGAACTATTCGAGGAATTCCATAGAGGGCGCTTATTCGCTTGAACTCTCGGGACGCAGTTTCGGCCAGAATTGGACCGTGGATTTCTTCGCCCAAAAATCGGCATATTCGAGAGCATCTCAGCGAAGTCGAGGTCGCTCTCGGCCCGAATATGTACAATATGAATTAACGGATGGTACGGCAACAGACTTGGCAGATCTACTTCAGGGAGTCGCCGACTCTCGGGAGTATTCCGACGCAGAGACGGCTGCGTTCTTGATTGACTTCGTACAGAGTCTGCCGTATGTCCCCGACGACGTCAGTACAGGGTACGATGATTATACGAAGTTCATTATGGAAACGGTGACCGAAATGGGTGGTGATTGTGAGGATTCAGCGATCCTTCTCGCCAGTATCCTTCAAGCAGAACCCTTCAACTACGATACGATCTTAATTCAACCACCCGGACATATGGCGATCGGCGTCTACCAGAGCGATCCATCTGGGTATTACTTCGAATTTGACGGTCGAAAATATTCGTACGTCGAAACGACAGGACAAGGATGGGGCATTGGAGACTGTCCTGAGGAGTATCAAGGCGTAGAGGCACGCCTCTATCAGGTGTGAATGTTGACGAGGTTGTGTTCAGTCTCTCCCCGAGGTCAGAACGTTCTCGACCTCTCCGACCAGAGAAATCGCGCGTGGATCGCTCATCCCTCAAACCACGGAGCGTCCGGAACCGTGGCGTCGGTGTCGTCTTCACGCGCTTCGATCGTTAGTTCGACAGCCTCGTCGAGCATCTCCAGCGCCTCCTCACGCGTCTCACCGCACGAGGCGACGCCAGTCTCCTCATCGATCGCGGACCAGCCGCCATCGTCCTCCTCGATCAGGCGGATCTCACGGCCCATACTCATACTCGGTAGTAGACGACAATTCGGGATAAGCGTTCTGTCGCTACGGCTGGTACTGTTTAGTTACGATTGAAATCCGCGAGAACGGTGCGGAGAAGACTTCGGAAGCCCCCGCGCTCTCGAACGATGATTCTCGGCGCTCGCGGTGCTCGCGCCTGCAGTCCTCGCATCACCCGTCTTCGCCGTCACTTCGCTCCGCTCGTGACGAGCCATCCACTCGCTTCGCTCGTGGAGACGTCACCAGAACGCACGGCGTTCTGGTTGGCGAGCAAGAGCT
>Ga0207851_100175_pt1 | contig 46663 bp, 45 predicted proteins | sample A23E3SouthBayCA_FD_187747 | JGI IMG/M metagenome (GOLD analysis project Ga0207851, IMG submission 187747) | Aerobic enrichment media microbial communities from Eden Landing Ponds, California, USA - A23 E3 (SPAdes) | ecosystem: Environmental > Aquatic > Marine > Unclassified | place: Emeryville... | reverse complement strand
GGGGAGCCAGCGGCTCGGGGCCTGTGGCGGACGGGGGAGAAGGTCCGATTTAGAGGTCGACGTACTGCTCTTCCCACTCGCGACGCGCCTCGATCTCGCGGCGACCGCGCCGGGTCAGGCTGTAGAAGTTCGTCCGTCGGTCGCGCTGCCCCTTCTCGACGAGACCCTTGTCGACGAGCGTGTCGAGGTTCGGATACAGCCGGCCGTGATGGATCTCCTTCTCGTAGTACTCCTCGAGCTCTTCTTTGATCGCGAGACCGTGTGGCTCCTCTTTCCCCGCGATGGTGTACAGCAGGTCCCGCTGAAATCCTGTCAGGTCGTACATCGGTAATGTCCGTGTTATAGTTACTGTCGGATGCGCATAAATATGTCGACTGATGTGCGGAGGCGTTGCACGAGCGTCGTCGAATATCCCCGTGCTGGTTCCTGACTGATTGATAACGGTGTTGATGTGAACTGTTCGGGTTTCGTATTCGTCCGTTTTCACGTTCCCTGCGGAATTCCGCTGCTCTGCGCCCGGTGCGTCCGCTCGTCTGACCCGGGATCCGGTTTCGGCGGGGGCGAAGTTTATCCCTACCCGGTACGTACGGGAAGTATGTCAGAAGAAGTCCTTTTCGCGGACGAACGGCACCAGTCGCGCGGCGAGGTCGCGGAGTATCTCCGGGCGGTCGCGGACCGTCTCGACGGCGACGGCGAGGTCACCTTCGACCGCGGCGCCGACTCCCTGTCGGTCGACGTCCCCTCGCGGGTCGAGTTCGAGGTCAAAGTCGAGCGCGAGGGTCCGGCCGACGGCGTCGGCGAGATCGGACTGGAACTCGAACTCGAGTGGCCCGAGGACGCTGCCGAACGAGGCGACGCCGGCGACGACTCGCTGAGTATCAGCTGAGCCGCGCATCCGTCCGGCGATAGCCTGTCGGCTCCGACACGTACTGCCTCGTCACCGATACGCTGATTCGACCGAGAGCGACGCGGCTACGCGCGTCTGACGTACATCTCCGAGAAATACACCGACCGGTGGTCGTATTGCGTCGAAAGGAATGGAAAGCGACAGCGTGGGGAAAAGCCCACGCGATCGCTTGCCGCCCTGAATTGGTCCCCGCTGACGCTTCGGCCCTCCAAGCGAAGCGTCACCTGACACTCCGGCCGGGAATTACTTAAAATTACCGACCCGGGAGCGTCACGTCGGGCCCCCTCGCAGTCTCTCGGTTTTCGCCGATGCGCCGGTGGTCTCCTGCCGGGTCACGCACGGGTGCATGGTATACCCGGGTGAACCTGACTGTTTCGACACCGTTCCGAGTCTCGACCCCTTCCTCCGTGCGTCCGAAAGCGCGACCGGCTTCGCTGTCGTGACCGACCGCGCTCGTTATGGGTCGGGCCCTCCGAGACGGCGGTATGAAGATCCGCGGCGAGCGCGAGTGCACCGAGTGTGGAACGCGGTGGTCCTACTACGACACCGGGAGCGTCGTCTGCCCCTCGTGTGGCAGTATGCGGAGCGTCGGCGTCGACGAGCGCCGCGAACACACCGCCGGCGCGGCGTCGCTGAACCTCACCGAGATCCGCCACCTCGTCGACGAGGAACCGCTCGCGACCGTCGCCGAGGAGGCCGAGTCGGTCTGTCGCGAGTACGTCCGCAAGAGCGGGTTCGTCCACGGCGGCGACCTGCTCCCCCTCGACGACACGTACCTCGCCGCGGCGGAACTGCGACACGTCGCCGCCGAGATCTCGCGCGCGATGCGAGTCTCCGACGACGAGGAGTACTACTTCCTCACGCTCCTCCGCGGCGCCGACCAGGGAGAGCGTCCCGACTTCGGCGAGATCCCCGACTCGCTCCGGAGCGCGCGCGGCCTCGCCTACGCGAACGCCGTCGATGCCTACCGCGCGGACGCCCGCCGGTACCTGTCGGACCACCCCGACGACCTCGCGAGCAGGCTGCTCGGCGCGCTCGGCGAACACCAGAAACGCGTCGAGGCCCTCGACGGAGACGTGGCTCCCCGGAGCGTCGAACACCTCGTCCGCGTCGCCCGCGACATCGGTCGCGCGCTCGCCGAGGGCGAGGAGGGAGCACTCGCCGAGGCGCAGGGGCGCCTCGACGGGCTCGAACTCAGGACTTGAGGAGAACCCGCTCCGCCTACAGCGAGATATCTGCGCCCGAGCGCAGGCTCGCCGCCTTCGTCGTGTTGTGGAGGAGCATCGCGCGAGTCATCGGGCCGACACCGCCGGGGACCGGCGTGATCGCCGACGCCTTCTCCTTCGCGCTCTCGAAGTCCACGTCGCCGACGAGCTCGTACCCTTTCTCGTTGTCGGCGTCGACCTGGTTGATACCCACGTCGACGACGACGGCTCCCTCGGCGATCATCGAACCGTCGATCATGCCGGGGACGCCGGCCGCGGCGACGAGGATGTCGGCGCCGCGGGTCTTCTCGGCGAGGTCGTCGGTGCGGGAGTGACAGACCGTCACCGTCGCGTTACCGCCCGCGGCCTTCTGGATCAGGAGGTTCGCCATCGGCTTGCCGACCAGCCGCGAACGGCCGACGACGACGGCGTCTTTGCCCTCGGGGTCCACGTCGGCGGCCGCCAGCAGCCGCTGGACGCCGTGGGGCGTACAGGGCTTGTAGCGGGCGTCGCCGGCGACGAGACGGCCGATGTTCTCCGGGTGGAGACCGTCGACGTCCTTCTCGGGGTCGATGCTCCGGAGGACGCGCCTGTCGTCGACGTGGTCCGGGACGGGCATCTGCACGAGGATGCCGTCCACGTCGTCGTCGGCGTTGAGGTCGTCGATGGTGTCGTATAGCTCCTCGGCGGGCGCGTCGGAGTCGATCTCGACGTCGACGGTGTCGATGCCGACCTCCTCGCAGTCGCTCTGTTTCATCGAGACGTACGTCTCGCTGGCCGGGTCTGTGCTCATCAGTACGGTCGCGAGCGTCGGCGTGACGCCCGCGTCGCCGAGTTCGTCCACCGCGTCGCTGACCTCCGCGCGGACGTCCTCGGCGACGGCGTTGCCGTCGATCAGTTCCGTCATACTCCGAGTTCCGACCGGCGGGGGTAAGAACGTTCCCGATACGCGGTCGACACGGTCGACAGCGTCCGCACAGTCGCGCTTTTCACACGAAATGACAGGAATATTTCCTGTCGTGGTTCGGTGCCCGCAACGGACCACGACTGGTCGGTCCGCGGAGACATCTCCGCCCCGCCAGCGGTGCCTGCGTCAGGCTTCGGTCAGGTCGTCCCGTCTGTCCACGTCCCGACGGACGCCAGGGTCGCGAGTCTCGACGAGCGCGGTCGTCTCCGCGGTCCGCAGTATCTCTCGCCCCCCGACGTCACCGTCGACGGCTGCGAGTCGGTCGAAAAACTGCCGACCGAAGAGGACGGGGTTGCCGCGCTGGCCCTCGAACGCGGCGGCGAGGGGGTCGCCCGCGCCGGCCGCGAAAGCTGCGACGAGCGCCGCGACCGTCTCGGGGCGCACGTCCGGCATGTCCCCGAGCGCGAACAGCGCGGCGTCGGCGGCCTCGTCGACCGCCGCGACGCCCGCGCGAACCGAGGTCGCCTGTCCCGCCGCGTAGTCGTCGTTGACCACGAACTCGACGGGGAAGTCCGCGAGCGCGTCGCGGACGGCGTCGGCCTCGTGACCGAGGACGACCACGATTTCGTGGAGATTCGCAGCCACGAGCGGGGCGATAGCCCGGCGGACCAGCGGTTCCCCGCCGACCGTCGCGAGGAGCTTGTTCGCGTCGCCGAAGCGCGAACTCGTCCCGGCCGCGAGGAGGACGCCCGAGACCGCGGGAGAATCGGTACCGCCGTTGTCCGCCTGGTCGGCGTCGAACGGCGGTTCGACCACCGGGAAGTCGGGATCGCTCACGAGTCGACCACCTCGTAGGGCACGACCGACAGCGAGTCGCCCGTTTCGAAACCGTCGGCGGTGACGACGAACCCCTCGGCCGCCGAGAGGTGCGGACACGACGAAACGAGGTGCGGCCGGTACCGCTCGCCGTACAGCCGAACGGTCGAATCCGGCGAGCCGAACGGGACCGCTCGCGGTTCGCCTCCGTTGCCCCGGTCGCTGCCGTCGCCGCCGTTATCGCTGCCGCCGCCGTCATCGCTGCCGTCGCCCCCGTCACTGCCGTTACCGCCGTCACCACCGTTATCGCCGCCGCGGAACTCGACCGGGACGACGAACTCGATGTCGCGGTCGGGGACCGCGAGGTCGCGCGCGGCGGTGGCGGACACCGTCGCCTCGCGCGCGACACCGACGAACAGCGGCCGTACCAGGACCGTGGCGCTGGCGAGCATCGCGCCCGGCGGGCCCGGGAGCGCGACGACCGCCGCGTCTCTCTCGGGGAGCCACGCGACCGTCGTCCCCGATCCCGGCCGGAGCGCGGTGTCGGTGACCAGAACGTCTGCGCGGTCGGCGAGCGCGCCTGCGGTCTCGTCGGCGGCCGCGACCCCGGTACCGCCGGTCGTCAGGACCACGTCGTGCTCGCCCGCGAGCGCCGCGATCCGGTTGCCCACTCGCTCGGGGTCGTCGGGGACGCTCCCGGCGAATTCAGGGTCGCCGCCCCACGCGCGGGCGAGGGTCGCCAGCACGTCCGAGTCGCGGTCGGGTTCGGTCCCGTCGTGGATCTCGGTCCCCGTGGCGAGAACCGCGGTCGAGAGCCGATCGCGGACCGCGACCTCCGCGCGCCCGAGTCCGCGCAGCACCGCGGGGTCACGCGGCGCGAGTCGACGGCCCGATTCGAGGACCGTCTCGCCCGCGGCGAGGATGCTCCCGCGTTCGAGCACGTGCTGGCCCGCTGTGACGCCGTCGGCGTCGAAGCGGAGTTCGCCGTCCGCGACCGTCGCCCGCTCTCGAACGACGACGACGTCCGCGCCGTCCGGGACCGGCCCGCCGGTCCTGACGCGGATCGCGGTCCCGGGTTCGTGGGCCGGTCGAGTGTCTCCGGGGCCAGCGGGTTCCGCTCGCAGGGTCAGCGGTGGCTCGTCCGCGGTGGCGACGGCGAAGCCGTCCATCGTCGCCTGCGAGACCGGCGGCACGTCGCGCTCCGCGACGACCGACTCGGCGAGGACACGCCCGGAGATCCGGTCGAGCGAGACGCTGGTCGCATCCAGATTCGCGAGCAGGTCACCGCGGAGGTCGCGGACGGTCGCGACGGCCTGTTCGCGCGTCGGCGAGGACGGAACCATCTGCACGGGCGTTCGACTGGCGAGCACTTAACGGCGGCCGCCGAGACCGCCGCGGACGGGCCCGGATCAATTCTCCACGTGTGAGAGCGGTAACAGCAATTCATGATTCGGGCGCGCGTAGCGTTCGGTATGACTACCTCGACATCGCGGCCGGAGACCGACGGCGGGACGAACGTGAGCGACGCGAGCACCGCGGAGACCGGCAGCGCAGACGGGGCCGGGGCGACCGAGCCGGGACGTTCGACCGGAGAACGGGTCGGCTTCGCGGTTCGGTCGGCTGACCGCTGGCTGGCCGCAGGGCTGGTCGCCCTCGCCGTCGCGCTCGCGGGGAACTCGCTGCTCGGCCCCCTCGTCACCGACGCGGTCGAGTACCCTTTCTCCGACACGATGGTCAACCAGACCATCGGCCTGGAGGCCGTGACGCTCGCGCTCGTCGCGCCGTGGTGTCTCGCCGCAGCGGTCCTGATCCTGCGCGGTCACCGCGCGGGTACGGTGTTCGCGATCCCGCCGAGCGCCTACGCCGCTTACATGTTCGCGCAGTACGTCGTCGGGCCGCAGTACCTCGAATACCAGCCGGTCATCGCCTTCCACCTGGGTATCTTCGTGCTCAGCGGCGCGGTGCTGGCGGTCGCCTGGAGTCGGATCCGGCCGGAGACGCTCCCGACCATCACCGAGGACCGCGCCCGCAGAGCGGCCGTGGGGCTGTTCCTCCTGGCGGCGTTCGTCACCTCGCGCTATCTCCCCGCGTTCGGGGCGATGGCGACCGGCGGCGACCTCTCCGCGGAGGCCGCGCTCGACCCGACGATGTACTGGACCATCGTTCTGCTCGACCTGGGCGTGATCGTTCCGGTCACCGTCGCGACGGGGTGGGCGCTGCTGCGCGGTGCGGAGTGGGCCGAGCGCGCGGTCTACGGCGTCGCCGGCTGGTACGTCCTCGTGCCGGTCTCGGTCGCCGCGATGGGGACCGCGATGTGGCTCAACGACGACCCCTTCGCCGATCCGGGAGGCGTCGCGGTGCTCTCGGTCGTCGCCGTGCTCTTCACCGCCTTCGCGGTCTGGGTCTTCCGCCCGCTGTTCGGCCGCGAACCCGACGCGCGTTGACCGTCGGGTCGGCCGCCCGAACCCGGGTCGGCCGCTCGCACCCCCGGAAACGAGAGTGGTAAGCAACTCTAGAGGAATACTTAATGCACTATCATGCAATTTAGCCGCGTGTAGGAACGGATGGTAACACGATGCACACGACAGTAGCCCCTTCGAGCGAGGTGTAAGGAATGGAGTTCAGCGGAACCGTTTCCATCGAGGACGTCACGACGGAGGAGGTCTGGCTGGCGCTCTCGGACCCGGTGATGATAAAGCAGTCTCTCCCGGGCTGTCAGTTCCTGGTCGCCGTCGACGACGAGGACCCCGATTTCGAGGCTCTGGCGGAGTCGGCGCCCGACGAAGACCCCGAGACGCTGCCCGAGGCCGACCCGGAAGACATCGCCGAGCGGGCGTTCGTCGAGGGCGGCCGCTACGCGGCGCTGATGGAGATCAGCGTCGGGAGCGTCTCGCCGAGTTTCGAGACGGTCGTGACCATCGAGGAGCGGGAGTTTCCCCGGATGGACGCGGCCGGCGAGGGTAGCGCCTCCGGCAGTTCCTTCGAGATGTCGTCCGGGATGGAACTCGTCGAGACCGACGACGGCGTCGACGTGGAGTGGTGGGCCGAGGCGGACGTCTTCGGCCGCATCGCCCAGATGGGCCAGCGGGTCATCAATCCCGTCGCCAACCGCGTCGTCGGCCGTTTTTTCGACCGTATCGAGAACCAGCTGCGGGACGTCAGCACGGACTCCTCGGGCGGCCTGCGAGAGCGCGTCTCGGGGCTGTTCTGAGACTACCGATTTCAAATGACAGACCACGACATCACACTCACGGTAAACGGCACCGACCACGAATGCAGCGTCGAACCCCGCACGCTGCTCATCCACGCCCTCCGCGACGAGATGGGCTACACCGGCCCGAACGTCGGTTGCGAATCGAGCATGTGCGGCGCCTGCACCGTCCACGTCGACGGCGAGGCCGTCAAGGCCTGCACCGAGCTCGCCGTCCGCGCCGACGGCTCCGAGGTCACCACTATCGAGGGCATGGGCGACGAGGACGACATGCACCCCCTCCAGGAGAGCTTTCAGGAAGAACACGGCCTCCAGTGTGGCTACTGCACGCCCGGCATGGTCATGACCGCCGCCGAGTTCCTCGACGAGGAGCCCGACCCCTCGCGCGAGGAGATCCGGGAAGCGCTGGAGGGCAACCTCTGTCGCTGCACCGGCTACCAGAACATCGTCAACGCCGTCGAGACGGCCGCCGCGGACATGCGCGGCGCGGCGACGGACGGTGGCGAGGCGCGGACGGACGGAAGCGAGGCCGCGACGGACGGGGGCGAACGGGTCGAACAGGAAGGGGGTGACTGAGATGGCGACCGAGGAGCGCCAGTCGCGGCCGGAGGGCGTTCGCACTGTCGAGGCCGAGGACGTCGACGCCGCGGACATTCTCGGCTCCGCGGTCGAGCGCCGGGAGGACCCCTCGCTGCTCACCGGCGACGCGGAGTACACCGACGACATCCAGCTGCCCGAGATGGCCCACATGGCCATCCTCCGGAGCCAGCACGCTCACGCCCGGATCGAGGGGATCGATACGGCCGCGGCCGAGGACAGCGAGGGCGTCGTCGCCGTCTACACCGCCGAGGACATCGACGTGTCGGGGTCGGTCCCGACCGCCTGGGAGATCGAGGGCATGGCCGAACCGGCCCACCCGCTGCTCGCCGACGGTCGGGTGCGCTACCAGGGCGACGCGCTCGCCGTCGTCGTCGCCGAGGAGCGCTACCAGGCCCACGACGCGCTGGACCTGATCGACGCGGACTACAACCGCCTCGACGCCGTCGTCGACCCCGGTGACGCGCTCGACGGGGACGCCCCGGTCCTGCACGACGACGAGGGCGACAACACCGTCTTCGAGTGGGAAATCGGCGACGAGAGCGAGACCGACGAGGCCTTCGACGGCGCCGACAACGTGGTCGAACTCGACGTCACGAACCAGTTGCTGATCCCCAACGCGATGGAACCGCGGGCCGCCGTCGCCGACTACGACCCCGGCGACGACGAACTGACGGTCCACATGACCTCCCAGAACCCCCACGTCCACCGCCTGCTGATGTCGGGGGTCATCGACCACCCCGAACACAAACTGCGGATCAACGCCCCCGACGTGGGCGGCGGCTTCGGCTCGAAGATCCACCACTACCCCGACGAGGCCCTGGTCGCGCTGGCCTCCAAGGACCTCGAACGCCCGGTCAAGTGGACCGCCACGCGCACCGAGACGTACCTCACCGACGCGCAGGGCCGGGGCCACGAGACCCACGGCGAGGTCGCCGTCGACGACGACGGCACCATCCAGGGGCTTCGCATCGACACGAAGGCGAACCTCGGGGCCTACCTCTCGACGTTCGCGCCCGCGGTCCCCACGTACCTCTACGGCACGCTCACCTCCGGGCAGTACGCCGTCCCGGCGATCCACTGCGAGGTGACCGGCGCGTTCACCAACGTCCCGCCGGTCGACGCCTACCGCGGGGCGGGCCGGCCCGAGGCGTCGTTCATCGTCGAGCGACTGGTCAACCGCGCCGCCGCGGCCGTCGACATGGACCCCGCCGAGTTCCGCCGACACAACTTCGTCGACGCCGACGACTTCCCGTACGCGACGCCGGTCGCCGTCGAGTACGACTCGGGCGACTACGAGAAGACCCTCGACCGCGCGCTCGAGATGGTCGACTACGAGGCCTTCCGCGAGCGCCAGGAACAGGCCCGCGAGGAGGGGAAACACCTCGGTATCGGCTTCTCCTCGTACATCGAGGCCTGCGGGCTCGCGCCCTCGGAACTCGTCGGCGCGCTCGGCGCCCGCGCGGGCCTGTGGGAGAGCGGTCTCGTTCGCTTTACCCCCACGGGAACTGTGCGGGCGATGTGTGGCACCTCCGGTCACGGCCAGGGCCACGACACCACCTACGCGCAGGTGGTCGCGAACGAACTCGGCATCGACTACGACGACGTGGAAGTCGTCGAGGGCGACACCGACGCCATCCCGCAGGGGATGGGCACCTACGGCTCCCGGAGCGCCGCCGTCGGCGCCTCGGCGCTCGTCAAGAGCGCGGAGAAAGTCGTCGAGAAGGCGAAGACGATCGCCGCCCACCAGCTCGAAGCCGACCCCGCCGACCTGGAGTTCGAGAACGGCGAGTTCCACGTCGCGGGCGCGCCCGACCGCTCGATGGGCATTCAGGACGTGGCGCTCGAAGCCTACCTCGCCCACGACATCCCCGACGACATCGAACCCGGACTCGAGGCGACCTCTTTCTTCGACCCCGACAACTTCGTGTTCCCGTTCGGGACCCACGTCGCAATCGTCGAGGTCGACCCCAGGACGGGGGAGATCGAGTTCGAGAACTACGTCGCCGTCGACGACGTGGGCAACCAGATCAACCCGAAGATCGTCGAGGGACAGATCCACGGCGGCGTCGCACAGGGCGTCGGGCAGGCGCTCTACGAGGGCGCCGAGTACGACGAGAACGGGCAGTTGCTGACCGGCTCGATGCAGGACTACGCCGTGCCCAAGACGTTCCACGTCCCGGAGATGGAGACCGACAGCACGACGACGCCGTCGCCGGTGAACCCGCTCGGCGTCAAGGGCGTCGGCGAGGCCGGAACCATCGCCTCGCCCCAGGCCGTCGTCAACGCCGTCGTCGACGCGCTGGAGCCGTTCGGCGTCGAGCACATCGAGATGCCGATGACCAACGAGCGGGTGTGGGAAGCCGCCAACGGCGAGGGAGGTGAGAACTGATGTACCCCGACGAGTTCGAGTACGAGAGCCCGGAGTCGGTCGAGGGCGCGGTCGAACTACTCGCCGAGGATCCCGACGCCGAACTCATCGCGGGCGGCCACAGCCTGCTGCCGACGATGAAGTCCGGGCTCGCGAGTCCCGGCACGCTCGTCGACATCAGTGGCGTCGACGGCCTCGCGGGGATCGACGCGGACGGGGACGCCACGCGCATCGGCGCGATGACGCCGTACGCCGACGTGGCCGACCACGAGGGCCTCTGGACGAACGTCACCGTCGTCGCGGAGGCCACGAGCGAAATCGGCGACCGGCAGGTCCGCAACCGCGGGACCGTCGGCGGCAACATCGCTCACGCCGACCCCGCCTCTGACCTGCCGGCGGCGGTCCTGGCGGCCGACGCCACCGTCCACGTTCAGGGTCCCGACGGACAGCGGACGATCGACGTCGACAACTTCTTCAAAGGGATGTACGCTACCGGGGCGGACGACGACGAGGTCGTCACCGCGGTCGAGGTGCCCCACGAGGACGACTCGACGGGGAGCGCCTACGAGAAGAAACCGAGTCCGTCGTCGGGCTACGCGCTCGTCGGCGCCGCGGTCAGGCTGACCGCCGACGGCGACACCGTGACCGACGCGCGAGTCGCCGCCAACGGCGTGATGGACCACGGCGTCCGTCTGACCGCCGTCGAGGACGCACTCGAGGGCGAGAGTTTCGACGGCGACACCGCGGAGGCCGCGGCCCAGCACGCGGGCGACAGCCTCGACGAGTACATGATCATGGAGGACCAGCAGGCCTCCGCGCGCTTCCGGATCCAGCTGCTCGGCGCCTACACCCAGGAGGCCATCGAGAGCGCCGCCGGACGCGCCGGGCTCTTGTAGCCCCCCGCGTTACAGTCTTCCAATGGGCGAGGACACGGAGCCGACCGACGACGCGGCCGCCGGGAGTGGAGTCGACGGGGCCAGCGACGCGTCCCCTCGGCGGGATGCCGCCGGTGAGAGCGACCAGTTCGCCGACCTGACAGAGGCCGACCTCCGGGAGACGTTCGAGCGCGCGGACTACGTCGCCGAGGACGACATCGTGACGACCGTCCTCCTCGCGCTCCGACTGGGAAAGCCGCTCCTGGTGGAGGGCGAACCCGGTGCCGGCAAGACCGAACTCGCGAAGGTGCTCGCGGCGGGACTGGGCGAGGAACTCGTCCGCCTGCAGTGTTACGAGGGGCTCGCCGCCGAGAACGCCCTCTACGAGTGGAACTACACGAAGCAACTGCTCGCGGTGCAAGCGAGCGAGAGCGGCGTCACCGAGGATTCGGACGCCACCGGCGACGGGTCCGGTCGCGGCGAGTCCGTCTTCAGCGAGGAGTTCCTGCTGGAGCGGCCGCTCCTGCGCGCGCTCCGGGCGGGCGGCGACGCGCCGCCCGTACTGCTGATCGACGAGGTCGACCGCGCCGACGAGGAGTTCGAGGCGCTCCTGCTGGAGGTGCTCTCGGACTTCCAGGTGTCCGTGCCGGAACTGGGCACCGTTCGCGCGCCGACACCGCCGGTCGTCGTCATCACCTCGAACCGGACGCGGGCGCTCAGCGACGCGCTCAAGCGGCGGTGTCTCTACCTCTACGTCGAGCCGCCGACCTTCGAGAAAGAACGCGAGATCGTCCGCCGGAAGGTGCCCGAACTCGACGCGGTCGTCGCGGCCGAGCTCTGCGGTGTCACTCGTCGGCTCCGGGAGGAACCGCTGCTCAAACGGCCCGGCGTCGCCGAGACGCTGGACCTGGCTCGCGGCGTCGCGGCGCTCGGTGCGGACCGCGACGACAGGATCTCTCGGGAGAAGTTGCGGACGCTCCTCGGGACCGTCCTCAAGGAGGCCGAGGACGTCGAGCGCGTCGACGAGGCGCTGCTCGACGACCTCGTCGCAGCCGCCGGCGAGGCGCGGGAGGCGGTCGCCGAGATCGACGGCGGCGAGGCGGTCACCGACAGCGACGGGGTCGAGCCCGCCGAACGTACCGCTGGAGACACGGATGACCCCACCTGAGAACGGTCGGCGGCCCGGAGCGGATCCGCCCGGCCCCGACGACTTCGTCGCGACGCGCGACGAGACGCTGGACGCCGTCGTCGGCTTCGCACGCTCGCTGCGCGCCGCGGGCGTCCAGGTACCCGCGAACGCGGCCGTCGAGGCGACGCGGGCGCTAACGGTGGTAGGTAGGACGGACAAGTCGGCCGTGCGGGCCGCGATGCGAGCGACGCTGCTCTCTCGACGCGAGGACATCGAGACGTTCGAGGACCGCTTCGAGCGGTTCTGGCGCGAACTCCGCGCCGCGGGTCGGGAGCCGCCGGCCGTGCTCGAAGACCTGGCCGACGCGGCGGACCCGCCCGGTGCGGGACTGCCGGCGGGCGCGGACGCGGCCGATCCGGCCGCCGATCCGTCGAGCGGCGAGCGCGACGAAGGCGCGGAGAGCGACGACGCGGACCGGGAGTCGTCTCGCCCCGCTGGATTCGCGAGCGCGACCGACGAGGGGACGACCGGCGAGGGAGCCACCGTCGAGGGAGCCACCGTCGAGCGGGCGCGCTACAGCCCCTCGGGCGGATCCGAGACCGTATCGCGCTCGGTCACCCTCGACCGCTACGACCTCGCCGAACCCGTCGCGCGACTGACGGACGCGCTCGGCACGTTGCCGGGGCGGCGCCGCGAGCGGTCCGGCAACGGCCGCTTCGTCGACGCGCGGCGGGCGCTCCGTGCGAGCTTCCAGACCGGCGGGGTTGTCCCATCGCTCCCGGAGGCCGACCGGACAGACACCGACGTGCGGGGGGTCGTCCTCGTCGACGTGAGCCAGTCGGTGCTCGATAGCATCGACCGGGAGTTCCTGCTGGAGTGGCTCCGTCTGCTCGTCGAATCCTGGCGCTCGACGCGCGTTTTCTTCTTCGATACCGACGTCCGCGAGGTGACTGACGCCTTCGACGAGCGCACAGTCGAGGACGTGACCGACGCGCTCGCTGGGGCGGAGGCGAGCTGGGGCGGTGGCACGCGGATCGGCCACGCGCTCGCGACGCTCCGGCGGGAGGCCCCGGAGGCCGTCGACCGTCGGACGGTCGTGACCGTCGTCAGCGACGGACTGGAACGGGGCGACGTGGCCGACCTGGAGACCAGCGCCGCGTGGATCGGCCGACGCGCCCGCCTCTTTCTCTGGTTGAATCCGCTCGCGAAGAGCCCGGTCTACGAGCCGACGGCCCGCGGGATGGCCGCGGCGCTCCCGGCCGTCGACGGGCTGTTCGCCTTCGCCGGCCCGGCGGACGTGACCGAACTCGCGCGGCAACTGGAGCGCAACGACCGCACGCGGCTTGGGTACCGGTACGACCCGCGGCGGAGCGGCGGCGCCGACGAACCGTCTTCGACCGATTCGACAGCTACGATACGCACATGAGCGAACACCGATCCCCGACCGACGACGAGTGGAGCGTCCCCGAAACCGCCGTGATGGGTACCATCAGCGAGGCGCTCGCCGAGGGCCGCCCGGCCGTCGTCGCGACGATCACCGCCGTCGAGGGCAGTGCCTACCGCCGACCGGGCGCGAAGATGCTCGTCGACGACGAGTCCGGGATGGGCAGCATCACCGCCGGCTGTCTCGAAGACGAGGTAGTTCGGATGGCACAGGACGTCCTCGAGACGGGCCGGCCCCGCGTCGAGCGGTTCGACCTCACCGACGACGAGGAGTGGGGACTCGGTCTCGGGTGCAACGGCGTGATCGACCTCCTCCTCGAACCGCTGGACGACCGCTTCGCCGCGCTGCTCGACCGCTACGCCGCCGGCGAGGACGGCCTCGCGCTCGCTGTCACCGACCCCGACGGGACCGACCTCTCCGTCGGCGACCGCGCCTACGCGACCGACGGCGCCCTCTCCGAAATCCGCGGGGACGCATTCCCGGGCTGGCTCGTCGACGGCGTCGCCGACGCCGCGAGCGAGATGTACGAGCGCGGTCGATCCGAGACAGTCACGGTGGACGTGCCTGATGACCGTGGGTCGAATAGCGACGCCGTCCGCGTGTTCGTCGATTCGGTCCTGGCGCCGCCGAACCTCTACGTCCTCGGCAGCGGCAACGACGCCAAACCGGTGAGCGAACTCGCGGCGAAGGCGGACTTCCGTGTGACGGTCGTCGCCTTCCGCGGCGGCCGCGCGAAGTCGGAGAGCTTCCCCCACGCCGACCGCGTCGTCTCGGCGTCGGCACCGCGTGTCGCCGACGAACTCGACTTCGACGAGGATTCCTACGCGGTCGTGATGAGCCACAACTTCGTCGACGACCGGATGGCCGCCGAGGCGCTGCTGGACACCCCAGTCGAGTACATCGGGCTGATGGGCCCCGAGTCCAGGTTCGAGCGCCTGCGCGGCGAACTGGAGGACTCTCGTGGGTTGAGCGACGAGGACCTGGACCGACTCTACGCGCCCATCGGGATCGACCTCGGTGGGGGAGCGCCCTATCAGATCGCGATGAGCATCGTCGGCGAGGCGCTCGCGGTCCACAACGGCCGCGAGCCGACCCATCTCCGCGAGCGCAAGTCACCCATCCACGGGCGCGTCGACGCGGAGTAGTTGGTTGTCGTCTCGTGCGAGATGTCCTCAGTTTGGGCCTTTGACTCGTCGAAACCAGTGTGAGATTCCTCGGTCGACCAACCGTATCAGCAACCCAGGATGTCATTGAACAGTTGGCATGCCTGTTGTGTGACTCGCTCGGTACGGAGGAACGAGATGATACCTCAGTCAGATAACTATCGGATATTGGATGAGGGCGGCGTACAAGACATAGAAGGTGTCTTCAGCAAGCGGTTAGCCACAGAATCAGCAGCAGGTCAAGCAGGGTCCGATTTACTATCGACGGTGCCAGTGTAGATCACCTCGCAAGTCTCCTCGCCGAAGACTGTCGTCTCGCGCTCTTCGATGACCTCGTATCCGCGTTTCTCGTAGAATGCTGTTCCCACCGCGTTTTCAGCGAGTACGCGAATCCGGATTCGATCGTATGACTCACGACGGCAGAAAGCCTCAAACTCTGTCAGCAGTGTCGTTCCAATACCGTTCCCCCAGTAGTCTGGGTCAACGTAGATTGCCCACAGCGACGCCAAATGCTCTTTTTCTGTCGGGCCTCCGTTGAGATAGCCGACGATGTTCCCATCGAACTCGGCGACGAGGTATTCGGTGTCTGATCGTCGGATGTACTCCCGCACGTCGTCGGGATCGTACCACTCTGTCATTGCAGAGTCAATCGTTTCTTGAGAGAGGAATTCGGCGTACGCACTGTTCCACCCTCGCTCCGCGATAGCGAGGATCCGTTCGATATCACCCTCTCGAGCCTCGCGAATGGTAATCTCGCCCATATCAATGCTTACTGAACCCGAGACAGATGAAACTCGGGCAGACACTGACCACTCTGACTTGCGGGTTCTCCGTACGGGACCCACGCTGTTCTGCTTGACGCCTGGCCGATCAGCGCCCTGTATTCGTCACGATGCTGTAGACCTTGACGCAATCTGGCAGATGTTCCGGCGTTCAATTCGCACAACACACTGAGCGGGGGATTCAGCTCCGACGGCTCTGAAATCCATCCCTTCGCGAACTGTTCGATGATATCATCGTGACAGCGGACGGTTCACGTCGTTCTCGATCCGGTCCCATCGACCGAAGCACATCTCTCCGCTCACGACACTCGTTTCTCGTGCTCGCCGGCGCGTGTCGCAGGGGTCTTTGCCCCCGCTGTCGAATCCGGGGGTATGCAGGTCACCGACCGGTACGCGACGACGGAGGGGCGCGAGCGCGTGACCGTCGTCCCCGAGAGCCTGGACGACCTCTGGCATCTCACCTACGTCGTCGAACCGGGCGACCTCGTCGGCGGCGACACCACCCGCCGGATCCAGCGCAACGACGACGACCTCAGAGACTCCGGCGGCGAGCGCGAGCCGATGTGGGTCGAGATCGAGGTCGAAGAGGTCGAGTTCGCCAAGTTCGCGAACAGACTCCGGGTCGCGGGCGTCATCTCCGACTGCTCGCGCGAGGACCAGCTCGGCTTTCACCACACCCTCAACGTCGAGGAACGCACCGAGATCGAGATCGAGAAGGTCTGGAAACCGGACCAGAACGACCGCCTCGACGAGGCCGTCGAGGCCACCGAGAACCCCGACGTGGCCGTCGCCACCGTCGAGGAGGGCCAGGCCTACATCCACACCGTCGCCCAGTACGGCACGGAAGAGCGCGCGAGCATCTCCGGTTCGTCGGGCAAAGACGAGGACGCCCGCCCGCGCTCGGAGCTGTTCGGCGAACTCGGCGCCGCCCTGGCGCGGATGGACGTCGAGGCCGTCATCCTCGCCGGCCCGGGCTTCACGAAACAGGAGGCGCTCAACTTCATCGAAGACGAGTACCCCGACCTCGCGGCGAAGATCACGACCGTCGACACCGCCGGTGTGGGTGACCGGGGCGTCCACGAAGTGCTCAAACGCGGCGCAGTGGACGAGATCCAGACGCAGACCCGCATCGCGAACGAGGCCGAACTGATCGACGAACTGATGGAACGTCTCGCGACCGGCGCGGAGGTCGCCTACGGTCCCGAACCCGTCGCCGAAGCGGCCGACTACGGCGCCATCGAGACGCTGCTCGTCCTCGACGACCGACTGCGAGCGGAGCGGGGCGAGGAGGGCGAGTGGGCGATCGACGTCGACCGGATCATCGAGACGACCGAGCAGAAAGGCGGCGAGGTGACCGTCTTCTCGGGCGAGTTCGACCCCGGTCAGCAGCTCCGGAACCTCGGCGGTATCGCCGCGCTCCTTCGCTACCGTATCGACTGAAAACCGGCCGTGAATCGTCGGACCAGATTCGAACGCTCGCGACCTCTCTCTTTCAGGAACGATAACGGCGGGGAAACCGTTTTTATTCGATATCCCCCAGTGATGGTAATCCACTACCGGGGGTTCGGAATGAGTTTCGAGGAACGACAGGACTTCGCACGGCAGGTGGCCGACCTCAACAAGTACGGTCAGGCGCTGAACCAGTGCGCGACCGCCGACGAGGTGGTCTCGCTGACGCTGGAAGCCATCACGCTCCTGTTCGATTTCACCGACGTGACCCTCGTCGAGGTCCGGGGCTGTGACTGTCGCGTCGTGGGGAGCACGAACCCCGCGCTCTCCGACGGTGACCAGCCGACGCCGCTCGCAGAACGGGCGGCGGACTCGGGCGAGACGCTCACTGAAACGGACGGTTCAGCCCGCATCGACGACGATTCGGCCGTCACGGCGGCGGTGGCGGTGCCGGCGGTCATCGTCGACGAACCCATCGCCGTCATCGTCGTGCGCTCCACGGCCGTCGACGAGTTCGACGAGGAGCACGTCCGGCCGATGGAGATCCTCGCCTCCCACGCCGCCACGGCGATCAGCAACATCCGCTCGCACGAGCGCCTCGAACGCGCCCGGCAGAACCTCGAGACCCAGAAGGAGATGGTCGAGATGTACGACCGCCTCCTGCGTCACGACATCGGCAACGACCTCCAGGTCATCGCGGGCTTCGCCGAAGCCGTCGAAGAGCGGGTCGACGAGGACCCGCAGGCCGAATACGTCGGTAAAATATCGCGAGCAGCACGCAACTCCGCCGACCTCATCGAGCGCGTCGGTGACCTCGTCTCGACGCTCGAGTCCCAGCGCGAACCCGAAGCCCGGGACCTCGCACCGCTGCTCGACGAGACGATCCGGGACGTCGCCGACCAGTACGAATCGCTCACGGTCGCGTTCGACCGCGTCGATTTCGAGTACCGCGTCTTCGTCGGCGACCTCCTCGACTCGGTGTTCACGAACCTCCTCTCGAACGCCGCCGTCCACAACGACGGACCGGTCACCGTCGAGTGGTACGCCGAGGAGCCCACCGCCGACACCGTCGTGGTCGGACTGGCCGACGACGGCAGTGGGATCCCGCCGGAGGTCGGCGACGAACTCTTCGAGATGGGTGCCAGGGGACCGGACAGCGACGGGACCGGCTTCGGTCTCGGGTTCGTCCGCGCGCTCACCGAGTCCTACGGCGGGACCGTCGAGGTCCGCGAGAGCGCCGGCGGCGGCGCCGACTTCCGCGTCACGCTCGAACGCGCCTGAACCCTGCTTCCGTTCGCCGTCCGTGCGGTGCGCCGCCGCGTGCGGGTGGAACTCGTTTGGGCGGAGCTTTATTTCAGTGCGCCTCGATGTTTGCGATAGAGTACCATGGATGTCGTCGACGGCGACTGGGATCGCGACCGCGCCGAGGCCTTCCTCGAGACGCAGGCGATCCCGGTCAGGATCGCCTGCCACACGCCGAAGGGCGGGCTCTGGATGCTTTCGCTGTGGTACCGCTACCGCGACGGGACGCTCGAATGCGCGACCGGTGCGGGGGCGAAGGTCGTTCGATACCTGCGGGAAGACCCGGCGGTCGCCTGGGAGATATCGACGAACGACCCGCCGTACCGGGGCGTTCGCGGGACCGGCACGGCGACGCTCGCCCCCGACGAGGACAAGGCGGTCCTGAGATCGCTGCTCGAACGCTACCTCGGCGGGACCGGCTCGCCGCTCGCGGAGCGGTTGCTCTCGCCCGAGCGGGAGGAGTTGCTGATCTCCGTCGACATCGAGCGCGCCTTCACCTGGGACTTCTCCGAGCGGATGTCGACGCCGGACACCTGACCTACTCGCTGCCACTGCGCCGCCGCGTCACGGGGCCATCGCGCCGCCGCGCCAATGAGCCGCCGCGTCACGGGGCCATCGCGCCGCCGCGCCAATGAGCCGCCGCGCCACGGAGTCACCGCGCCGCCGCGCTTCACTCGATGTCGAGCGAGAGCCCATCGCGAGCGAAGCGCACGTCGCCCTCGTAGTGTTCCCCGATGGAGTCGAGCATTTCGTCGTGTTTCCCGTCGGTGTGCGGGTAGAGGTGGGTCAGGTAGACGCGGCCGACGGTCGCGTCGGCGTTCGCAAGCACGCGGCCCAGCGAGGAGGGGGTCGGGTGGTTCGACACGTCGACGGAGTCGGGAAACGAGCAGTCGTGGGCGAGCACGGCCGCGCCGTCGGCGAACTCGACCAGTTCCTCGAAGGCCTCGGAGTCGCCGCTGAAGACGAACGCCGGCGGCTCCTCGTCCGCGTCGCTCCCCTCGAATTCCGGGTCGGCGAAGCGATAGGCCAGACAGTACATCGAGTGGCGCGTCTCCGTCGCGGCCACGGAAAACCCCGCGAGGTCGAAGCGGCCCGGCTCGACCTCGCGGACGGAGAGGTCCAGTCTGTCCTGCAGGTATTCGTGAACGTCGAAGAGGTCCGCGACGAGTTCGCGGGTACCCGGTGGTCCGGCGACCGTCAGGTCGGTCTCGCCGGCGAGCCAGCGGGCCTTGCACAGGGCCATGAGGTCCGAGACGTGGTCGAGGTGATGATGGGTGAGGAGGACCGCGTCGATCCCCTCGTGGCCGACGTCGGTGCGCTGGAGGACGTGGATGACGCCGCTGCCGCAGTCGACGAGGAGGCTGCGCTCGCCCGATTCGACCAGGAGCCCGGTCTGGAATCGCTCGCCGGTCGGCATCGCGCTGCCGGTTCCGAGGAAAGTGACGCGCATATGTGTCTCTGACGTGGCCGACGAATGGACGTGTCGGTCGAGCGGTAGCGGACCTACCGGATGGACCGTCGGTCAGGATCCGCCGACGTTTAGAACCCACCCGTATTCATCGTGTTTTCGCTGTAGATCTTCCACTCACCGTCCTCTTTCCGGAGTTCGTAGAGGATCTGCGAGTTCGACGACTGGGTCTCCCCGTTCATCTGGAACTCGACGGTCACGTCCGCGATCACGTAGGTCCGTTCCGGGGCGTCCGGCGCCGGAGTCGTGCCGCCCGCTCCCGACCCCGTCGGATCGTCCTCCTGAGACAGGCTGTTGATCGAGATCGACGCCGTGCCTGAATTCGAGACGCTCGGCGAGAACGTCGCCTGCGAGTGGACGTAGCTCCGGGCTTCCTCCGCGTCCCCGCTCTCGACGGCGTTGATGTATCCCCGCACGACCGACTTCGGCCCGCCGCCGGCGAGGAACTCCGAGTAGGCGAGGTATCCCCCGCCCAGCAACACCGCCGCACCGCCGCCGTACTTCAGCACTTCCCGGCGCTCGTAGCCCGCGATCTTGTTCGACCCTTGACCGCCGCCGGGCGGACCGCGAGCGGGCTGACCCTGCTGGTAGCCCTGTCCCTGCTGTTGCCCCTGATACCCCTGCCCTCGGCCCTGTCCCTGGCCTTGCCGGGGCTGGTTCTGGTAGCCCTGTCCCTGCCCTTGCTGTGGCTGGTTCTGATAGCCCTGTCCCTGGGGCTGCTGTCCCTGCGGCTGGCCGCGGCCCTGCTGGGGCTGACCTCTACCACCCTGTGGCTGCTGGTGACCCTGGCCGCCCTGCTGGGGTTGTCCCTGGCCGCCTTGCTGAGGTTGCCCCTGACCACCCTGACGGGGTTGCCTTTGGTCACCCTGTCGGGGCTGTCTCTGGCCCTCACGGCCCTGGCCCTGGCGCGGCTGGCCCTGGTTGTTCCGTGGCTGTCCCTGACCGCCTTGCGGTTGGCCCTGACCGCCCTGCTGCCCCTGATAGCCTCCGTCGTCCTGGTGACTCTGCTGGTGCCCCTGTTCGTGGTGCGCTCCGGATTCCCCGTTCCCTTGCAGCGAAGCGCCGCAGTTCGCACACGCGACGGCCCCGCTCTCGAGTTCGGCTCCGCAGTTCGGACAGTTCGCCATGCTGTATGCACGTCTGTAACACCCTCTATTAAAACTCCTGATAGTTCGATACGATCTGATACGTTCCGGGCAACTACCCGGGTTCCGATATCGGACCCGAAGTAGCTAGACCGTCCGGTTCGCGACAGTCGCGGCGATGGGGCCGCGACGTATCGTTTCTCGCGGCACGTCGCTGCCGGCTATGGAGAACATTCTTGTGACCGCGCGGAAAACTATCGGACACGATGACACATCGGTCCCGGCTCTCCGAAGCCCGCTCGCTCGGCCTCGGCGCGGTCGTCGTCGTGGCGTTTATGGCCGTCCTCGAAGCGACGCGACGGCTCGAGGTGGGTCCCGGCGTGGTCCGAGAACAGCCGTTCGCGATCGCGCTCGGCGCGGCAGTGGTCGTCGCCTTCGCGGTGACCTGGGTCGCGACCGAATCGGCCTTCGAGTCCTGAGAACGCTCTTCTACCCCCTGGGAAAAACAGTCGTTCGAACGCGCGCCGACCGGCTCCCCGCTGATCGAGACTCTCGGAGTCACGGCCGCGGCCCTGGTCGTGACGGTCGTGGTGTCGCTCCTCTGGACGCGCGGGCTGGAACCGTGACTCCGAACCAGGGGTCGGCGGTGCGACTGTCGGAACCCACTTGACGCGGCGGCCCTAACCGGGCGTCGGGAAGGCCGTCAATGGGAGGACGAGAGTTGCTCGCCGAGTGCGACGTGGACTTCGACCCAGCGTCGGCGACGATCGACGACGCCGAGGTGCTCGACCTGCTCGCGCCCGTGGTCCGCGAGTGGTGGGCCGACGAGTTCGGCGCGTTCGTCCCCGAGAACGACGGCTTCTTCACGCCGCCACAGAAGGAGGCCATCCCGCTCATCCACGAGGGGGAAAACGCCCTCATCGCCGCGCCGACGGGCTCGGGCAAGACGCTGGCTTCCTTCACGGGAATCATCAACGAACTCTTCGAGCGCGACCGGGACGAGGGACTCGAGAACTCGGTCTACTGCCTGTACGTCTCGCCGCTGAAGTCGCTCGCGAACGACATCCACCGCAACCTGGAGGTGCCCCTCGACGCGATCACGGAGCGGCTGGCCGACCGCGACGAGGAGGTGTCGATCCGCCACGCGATCCGCCACGGTGACACCAGCGACGCCGACCGACAGGCGATGCTCGACGAGACCCCGCACATCCTCAACACCACCCCCGAGACGCTCGCTATCCTGCTCAACTCGCCGAAGTTCCGCGAGAAACTGCGTACTGTGGAGTACGTGGTCGTCGACGAGATCCACAGCCTCGCGGAGAACAAGCGCGGGACTCACCTCTCCGTCTCGCTGGAGCGCCTCGAAGCGCTCGCAGACGGGTCGCCGACGCGGATCGGCTGTTCCGCGACGGTCGAACCGCTCGACGCGATGGCGGAGTATCTCGTCGGACAGGCCGAACCGGGCGGCCCCCCGCGAGACTACGAGGTCGTCGACGCCCGCTTCGCCCGCGAGTTCGACATGGAACTCGTCTGCCCGACCGACGACCTGGTGAACACGCCGCAAAGCACCGTCAACGACCGCTTCTACAGCGATCTGCACGACCTGATCGGCGACCACACCAACACGCTCGTGTTCACGAACACCCGTTCGGGCGCCGAGCGCGTCCTGCACAACCTCCGCGAGCGATACGACGACTACGACGAGGGCAACTCCGGCTGTCACCACGGGAGCCTCTCGAAAGAGCGCCGACAGGAGATCGAAGGCCGACTCAAGGAGGGCGACCTCGACGTGGTGACGACCTCGACGAGCCTCGAACTCGGGATCGACATGCCCTACATCGACCTCGTGGTACAGGTCGGATCGCCGAAATCCGTCGCGGCACTGCTTCAGCGCGTGGGCCGGGCCGGCCACCAGCTCGGCCAGACCGTGACGGGGAGAGTCTTCGCGCTCGACCGCGACGAGCTCGTCGAGTGCGCGGTCATGCTCAAGAAGGCCGAAGAGGGGTTCGTCGACCGCGTGTTCGTGCCAGAGCGCGCGCAGGACGTGGCCACCCAGCACGTCTACGGCATGGCTATCGCCGAGATCCGCCCCGAACGAGAGATCCGCGGCATCCTCGAGCGGGCCTATCCCTACCGGAACTACACCGACGAGGAGTGGGACGCGCTCCTGCGCTACCTGACCGCCGACTACGACGGGCTTGAGGAGAAAAACGTCTACGCGAAGGTGTGGCGCGACGCCAACGACCCGCCCGGGGGCGAGTACCACTACGAGGAGTACCCGGTCGGCGAGGTGCTGATGGGAAAGCGCGGCCGCCTCGCGCGAGTCATCTACATGACCAACATCGGCACCATCCCCGATTCGTTCACCTGCGAGGTGTTCACCCGGTCGGGCGACGAGTGGGTGGGGCAACTCGACGAGCAGTACCTCGACACGCTCGAATCGGGCGACGTGTTCGTCCTCGGCGGCGACCGCTTCGAGTACCGCTACCGCCGCGGGTCCAAGGTGTACGTCGACCGCACGTCGGCGCGCCCGACCGTCCCGTCGTGGTACTCCGAGCGCCTGCCGCTATCGTACGATCTGGGCCGGGAAATTCTCGCCTTTCAGCGGGACCTCCTCGACCGGTTCGAGAACCGCGGCGTTCCGGGCGTGCGCAACTGGCTCCGTGAGTTCCCCCTCGACGAGAACGCCGTCCGGGCGGTGGCGCGGATGTTCGACGAGCAGGTCCGCTATGCCGGTCCCGAGAGCGTCAGCACCGACGAGCGCCTCGTCGTCGAGGAGGAACTCGACCGCGACGAGTACGAGCGGCGCTACTACGTCCACTCGAACTACGGCCGCCGGTTCAACGACGGCCTCTCGCGGCTGCTGGCTTACCGGATCGCACAGGAAGCCAACGCCAACGTCCAGGTCGCCGTCGCCGACCACGGGTTCACGCTCTCGATGCCGCTCAACAGGAAAGTCGACGTCGAGGGCGTCATCGCCGACCTCGAACCGGCGGACGTGCGTCCGGACCTGCGGGCGAGCCTCGACGGGACGGACCTGCTCCAGCGCTACTTCCGGATCAACGCGACCCGCGCGCTGATGATCCTCAAACGCTACAAGGGCTACGAGAAGTCGGCGAGCGAACAGCAGGTCAGCTCCGAGATGCTGCTCGGGTTCGCCGAAGACCTGGAGGACTTCGCGGTCATCGAGGAGACCTACCGCGAAATCCTGGAGGACAAACTCGCCGTCGACGCCATCGAGCGCGTCGTCGCGGCCATCGACGCCGACGAGGTCGATCTCTCCCACCACCGCGTCGACTCGCCGACCCCTCGGGCGTTCGGACTCGCCACGCTCATGGCTTCGGACGTGGTGCTCGCGGAAGACGAGAGCGCCGTCTTGCAGGACTTCCACGAGCGCGTCCTCGACGAGATTGAGGGTGAGTACGCCGACGGCGACCCCGAAGCCGAAGCGGGGCGGAACTGACGACCCGGCGGCCGATCCGTTCCGCCTCGCTCTGTCGCGCCGTCGCTACATCGACGGCGGACCGACGCGCACCTCGATCACGTCGCTCACGTCCGGGTAGTCGTAGCCGTCCATGACCTCCTCGATGGGTCGAACGGTGCCCATCTCGCTGGGACCCGTGTCCGGGCCGGACTGGCGGGGCGCCTGGTTCTCGCCGACGCCGGGCTCCTCGTTTTCCTCGGTGCCGGCGTCCCAGAGCCGGATCCGGTCGGTCACGTCGCCGGCGAGCGGGTCGCCGTCTTCGAAGAGCGCGATGCCCTCGGGATCCGGCGCGTAGAACAGGTCGTTCGACTGGACGAACATCGTGACGACCGACAGCCGGTGGGTCGGCTCGGCGGTGACCTCGAACGTGTAACTCCCGCCGGGACCGATCGGGCCGGGGCCGTCCGCGCCGTCGGCCGTCGCGGCGGCGCCCGCCGCGTGGACGCCGTTCGCGCTCTCCAGTTCGCCGGCGAGTCCGCTCGCCATGCCGTCCTCGGCGAGGGCTTCCAGCCCGTCGCTGGCCGCTTCACCGGCGGTAAAGGCCGCCGCCTCGTCGGTGTGAACGGCGAATGCGACCGGCGAGAGCGGCACCGCGAGGTCGTCGCCCGTCGACGTGGTGATCGTCCCGGCCTCGGAGACGTTCGTGACCGTCACCTCGAAGGTGGTCAGTTCGCCCATGCCGTCGCCGGTGTCTGTCATGCCGCCCATCCCGTCGTCGGTGGGCGTCATGCCCCCCATGCCGTCATCCGTATCGGTCATGCCGCCCATTCCGTTGTCAGTGTCGGTCATGCCGCCCATCCCGTCGTCGGTCGGGGTCATGCCGCCGTCGTCAATCTCGTCGCTCGTGTCGGTGCCGTCGTTCCCGCCACCGCCGCCGCTGTCGAGACAGCCGGCGACGCCGGCTACGGCGAGTGTCGCGGCGGTACCACGCAGGAAGTCACGGCGGTTCGTATCGCGTGTCATGGCTCCGTCCGTCAGCGCGACCGGACCGCCGATAAGGAATTTTCAAACTCCGCTCAGCGTCTCTCTCGACTCCGTTCGGAGGGACTCCGGGGTTCGCACAAACTCCGTTCAAAATTCGCCGTTCGGTGACCGCCGACAGCCTCGCCGCGGTCAGGACCCGTCGACGAGGAGCGTATCGAGCGCGTCCGGGACGACCAGCACGTCGCTGCCCGCGTCGACCGCGTCGGCGACCGACTCGCGGGCGCGCATCAGGCACGCCTCGACGACTTCGGGATGTTCGCTATCGGTGACGTACACGTCGTGGTCTCGGAGCGTGCGAGCGACGACGAAGGCCCGCTGGGCCCCCGCACCGTACCCGTCGCGCATCTCCTCGTAGAGCGCGTCGGCGCTCTCGGCCCCGGAGAGCCAGTCGTAGAAGCGCCGTTCGCCCGTCCCTTCGCCGGCACCCTCGGGCAGCGCCGCGGGGAGGACGACCCGGCCACCCTTCCGAAGGGGGTTGCGCGCGCCGAGGGCGACGTACGTCGCGGCGCGGGTCGCCTGGTAGAGGTTGGCGTCCTTCGGCGCGCCGACGCCGGCGATCACGGCATCGTACTCCTCCGTCACGGGTGTCGCGAGCGCGTCTCGGGCCGTCGCGGCGAGGTCCTGCACGACCGCACGGTGGTCGCCGGCGCTCGCGCCGTAGATGCCCTCGGGACCGTGGGTGACGTTCAGCACGAAGTCGACGCCCGCGAGGTCGCCGGCCTCGTCGAGGAACTCTCGGAAGGGGTTGTCGTCGACGCGTCCCAGGCGGACGCCCTCCTGCGAGAGCATCTCGGGGCCGTGCGTGTAGCCGATCTGCGATTCGCTGCCGGCGCCGATCACGGCCGTCTTGGCGCCGCCGGAGAAGCCGGCGTACTGGTGGGGCTCGACCATCCCCGTCGAGACCACCCTGTCGGCCGCGGCGACGGTCTCGTTGATCTCGATGGGGACGCGCTGTCCGCTCGACTCGATTTCCCCTGCTTCGACGACCGCCTCGGGGTCGTGGTTCTCGGCGAGGTCGGCGTTGTCACCGAGCGCGCGTTCGATTTCCGCTTCGTCCATCGGCCTGTGAAGCCCGAGGCCGAGGACGACCGAGACCTGCTCGCGGACGACGCCGGCGGCTTCGAGCTCGGCAAGGAGGACCTCCAGCAACGCGTCGTCGGGCGTGGCGCGGGTCACGTCGGTCACGACGACGGCGACGGTGTCGTCGGGGTCGACGCGCCGGCCGAGACGCGGGCCGTGCGGGTCGGCGGCGGCGGCCTCGGCCGCGGCGCGCGGGTCGACGGCCTCGCCGCCGGGCGGCCGCGCGACCGTCACGTCACAGTCGGGGAGCGAGACGGTGATCGTCCGGTCGCCGAGGGGCAGTTCGACTGGCACACCCTCACAGTGCGCCCGGCGAGTCGAGAAACTATCGGTCGTCCGGTCGCGGTCGCGCCGCGCCGTCGAGAGGTGTCAGTCCGCGGTCTCCGGCCTCGCGAGGGCGTCGGCCCGCCCGGCCAGCGTCGGGAGCGCGACGATCCCGAACGCGAGGGCGAAGTTCGCGACTCCGGCGACGAGGATCAGCGACTCGACCGTCTCGGCGATCGCGACCGCGGCCCCGACGAACAGGAGACCGCCGGCGCTGAGAAGCGCCCGCTCGGCTCGCGTCCGGATCCGACCGTCGTCGAAGACGCCGGCCGAGCGGCCGACGGTGCCCGCGAGCGCGCCGAGGCTGCCCCCGAGCGCGAGCGCGGCGTCGGCGTTCCCGCCGGTGACGACGAACGCCGGGACCGACAGGAGGGCCGCGAGGGCGAAGACGCCGGTCGGGCCGCGGTCGAGCGCGACGGCGAGAGCGCCGAGCGCCGCGAGACCGACGGCGAAGCCGGCCAGAACGTCGCCGAGGTAGTGAACGCCGAGGACGACGCGGGAGAGGCCGACCGCGAGGACCAGCGCGCCGGCGCCGAGGACCGCGCGCGCGTCGCGGTATCGGTCGGCGACCACGAGCGCGCCGCCGTAGACGACCGTCGCGGAGATGGCGTGACCGCTCGGGAAGGCGACGGGGCTCGGCTCGACGGGGTAGCGCTGGACCGCGGCCGGCGGACGCGGCAGGTCGAACCAGTACTTGATCAGGAGCGTCGCCGCGAGCGCGAGGAAGGCGGTGCTGACCAGGGCGAGGAGCTTCTCGCGGTGGGCCTCGAGGTTCCAGTACGCCAGCGAGAGCCCGACCATGAGGAACTTGGCGCTCCCGAGCATCGTGACGGCCCAGACGACCGGGATCAGTTCGTCCGGAACCGCCGCCCTGAACGGTTCGCTCGCGTCGACCAGCCTGAACACGTTCGCCGGTCGGCGCTCGGTGGCCTATAATCTTCTGGCCCGCGGCGGTGGGACTGGCCGCCCGTAGTCCCGGGCTACCGTCGATGAATCCGGAGCTACCGCGGGTGGACCGGTTCGCCGCAGTCGGGACACTCAGCGAACAGTCGCGGCCAGTCGCCCGCGCTCTCGTAGCGGATCAGGAGGTTCGCCCGCGGTATCTGCACATCGCAGGTCGGACACGTCCCGAGCGGTCCATCTCGCGACTCGTGGTTGCTCGCCCCGCTCATGATCCACCGTTCGAACGGACCGTACGTTGTTAATGACACTATAACGGCCGAACGACGGACCCCGCAGACGGGCACCCGTCCGGAAGTCGGCCTCGAATTCCTGACCCGACGCGCCGAGAACCGGGAGCGAGCGTCAGCCGCGCGCCCACTCGACCATCCGACCGTAGGTCTCGTCGGTCCCGAGCGCGTCGGCGTCGCCGACGAGGACGAGTCCTTTCTTCGCCCGCGTCAGCGCGACGTTCACGCGGCGGTAGTCCTCGAATATCGGGCTGTCGAGGTCGCCGGTCGCGACGAAGGAGATGACGATGACCTCCTTGCTGGAGCCCTGGAAGCGGTCGACGGTGTCGACCGCGACGTCCTCGGGGAGTCGTTTCCCGATCTCCGCGACCTGCGCGCGGAACGGTGCGATGACGCCGATATCGGCGGCCGCGACGCCGGCGTCGAGGTAGCTGTCGACGACGGCCGCGACCGCCTCCGCTTCGGTGGGGTTCGTGTTGCCGTCGGCGTGCCCGTCCGGGTCGACGAACGCGACGCGACCCCGCAGATGCTCGTGGAGCGCGGCCGGGTCGACGCCCGGCAGGTCCGTGACGTGCTGGCCGGCCACCTCGCCGGTCGCCGGGCGCAGTCGCCCGTCGTAGAACTCCCGCGAGGCGAACGCCTGGATGTGCTGGGCCATGCGGTACTGGCGGTCGAGCATCACCGAGGCGTCGGGGTAGCGCTCGATCAGCCGCTGGAACAGCGACCGCGAGAGGTCCGCCTCGGCGGGCTGACCGTCCTCACCGTCCGCGCCCTCGGCCTCGTCGGGTTGCTCGGCGCGGACCACGGGCGGCAGTTGCTGGTGGTCGCCGACGAGGACGAACCGCTCGGCGAGATTCGTCGCCGCGAAGGTCCCGGGCTCGGTCAGTTGGCCGGCCTCGTCGATGACGGCCGCGTCGAACTCCTGCTCGCGCATGATCCGCGACCCGCAGGAGGCCGTCGTCGCCGCGACGACGGGCGCGTTTCGAAGTTCCGCCACGCGCTCGTCGGGGTCGCCCGCCTGCTCCAGTCTGTACTCCTGCATGTCCGCGCGGACGCCGCTCTCGGTGCCGACCCGGAGGAAATCGGTGAACCCCTGGTCTTCGAGCGCTTCGAGCGCGTTGTCGACCGCCCGGTTCGTGAAAGCCGAGAGGAGCACTCGATCCCCGCGGTCGACGAGCGAGCGGACGACCTGCCCGAGCGTGTAGGTCTTGCCGGTGCCCGGCGGCCCGTGGATGAGTGCGCAGTCCTCGGCGCCGACGGCGAGTTTCACGGCGTCGTCCTGCGCGTCGTTGTTGTCGACGAACGTCTCGGACACGTCCGAAAATTCGGGCTCGCGACGGCCGAACAGGACGTCTTTCTCGTCGGGCGACTGCGTGAGGACGGCGTCGTGGAGCGCGGTGAGCATCCGGTCGGTCGTCAGCTCCGAGGGGTAGATGTCGAGTCGTCGCAGATCGACTGGCTCGTCGGCGGTGACGATTATCTCTTCTCCCAACCGCTCGACGCGCGCGAGTTCGGCCTCGCCGCGGATCGGCTCGCCGTCGCTGGCGAGGACGAGGTCGCCCTCGCGGATCTTCGAGACGGCGCCGGTCCCGCGGGCGCGGAGCTCCCAGCGGCCGCCGTCGAGCTCCGTCTTCCCGGTCGGTTCCAGATTCACGAGCGCCCGGTCGTCGTCGGCCCGTTCATCGGGGCTCTGCTCCCAGAGCTTGGCGTACTCGCGGTGGACGGCGCTCCGTTCGCGCTCGATGGCGCGGTAGGTCCGGTCGAAGTACGCCCGCTCTTCTTCCGGGACGGCCGTCCCGACCTGTCCGGCCTTCGATTCCTGGCCGAGTCGGCCGGAGACGGCCATGCAGGTGTCCTGTTCGAAGCAGTACTCGCACTTGGCGTCGGCCTCGTATCCCGTCGGCACACCGGAGTCGTGCTCCATCGCCGCGAGCGCGTTCCGCGTCCGGAGGACGAACTTGAGGAGTCCGGTCCCGATGGAGAAGTCCTTCGCCGGCGAGAGGTCGCCGCTCTCCTCGGTGCGCTCGACGGCGGCGTTCTTGGTGTACAGGAGGGTTCCGGTGTCGGGCGCTTCGCCGCGACGCTCGCCGAGGATGAGGGCGTAGCAGGTGGCCTGCACCTTGTCGTGGAATCGCGGTTCGCGGCGCGTGTTCTTCCCGGTCTTCAGTTCGACCGGCATCCCGCGCCGGACCGCGTCGGCCCGCCCCTTCAGGCCGTAGGTCTCGCTGACGAGCGTCATCTCCGAGCGCCACTCGTCGGTCTCAGTGAGGGTTCCCTGGTTGAGCCAGCCCTCGATGGCGCTCGCGTGCTGGCGGACTTCCTCGCGGACCGCGTCGGCGTCCTTCCCGAGCAGGCCGAGTTCCAGCCCAGCCTCGTCGACCTGCTCGTCGATGGCCTCGTCCAGGTCCCGGCCCCGGAGCAGGTCGCCGAACACCTCGTGGACGATGGTCCCCTTGACCACGGGGTAGGCGTTCGGGACGCCGCCGATCTTGTTGAGGTAGTACATCCGCGGGCACTGGACCCACGAGCGCACGTCGGTCACGTCGACGAGGAAGTCCGGCTCGACGACGACCATCGAGTCGCCGGTCGTCTGGTACTGCGTCTCTCCCTGATACTCGCGTTCCTCGGGGTCGGTCACGGCGAGTTCCATCCCCGGTTCGAGGTACTCGCCCGTCTCGGTCCACTTGTCCCACAGCGTCACCTGCGTCGGGTCGCCCCGGCCCCGATCCGGTCGGAGCGTCACTTCGAGCAGTTCGCTCTCGCCGTACTGCGTCGAGACGGTCTTGGGGCCGTCCACGCCGACGACGACGCCGCGGAGAGTCACGCCAGACCCTCCGCCGTGCAGTGACTAAAGCCCTGCCGTCCGGGCCGAACCCCCGCGTAGCCGACGGAGGTGTGGCGCTGGTGCGGTTTCCGCGAACCGGTGCCTTCATTCTCCGTCGCGCCCTTGACCCGGGCATGCGCGTCCGCGACTGGCAGGACATACTGACCGACGTCGTGGAGAGCAACGCCGACCCCGACGGCTGGCGCGCGGTCGGCGGCGACCGCGCCCGCGGGATCGGCGAAGACCTCTACTTCGGCCACCCCCGCGTCGGGGTCTTCCAGGTGAAGACCTACGCGAAAAACCCCTACGAGGTCCAGGGCGTCGGCGCGGAAGTCGCACGCCGGATCGACGACGAACTCGACCCGCTCTTCCCGAAGGAGGCGGACGAGGGGATGTTCGGCGTCCAGCAGGGTATCGAGGACGAAGACGAGGCCGAGGACAAGGCCTCGAAACTCGAGGAGGTCGTCCAGACCCACGCGGACGCACCGACCACGCCCGACGCGCTGTTCGAGGACGTGATGGACGTGCTCGACAGCCCGGCCTACGGCCCGATGGAGTTCGACCACTACGACCGCCCCGACGCGCTCGACGACCTCGCCGACACCTTCGAGGAGGCCGAGGAGTTGCTCGACGCCGAGTTCGAGGACGTCGTCGAGGAAGACGTCGATCGAGGGTTCCAGTGATGGGGGGTTCAGGTGACGTGAGGAATCCAGTGACGGGGGGTTCAGGTGACGTGAGGATTCCAGTGACGGGGGGATTCCAGTGACGGGGGGATTCCAGTGACGGGCGCTCGCTCGCGAATCGAAGCCTACTACGACGCCCTCAGAGACGGCGACCCGCTGTATCCCTACTTCGCGCCGGACACCGGAATCGTCAAGTGCGCCATTTCGGAGCGCCTCGTCGGCTACGAAGCCATCGAGACGGCGCTCCGTGAACAGAGCCGAACGACCGCCGACTGGACCGTCGAGAGCGCGGACCTGCGGGTGACCGAGCGCGACCGGCACGCATGGTTCGCCGACGCCGTGTCGCTGGCCTGGACCGACACCGAGAGCGACGAGCGCAACGCCTTCGAGACGCGCTGGAGCGGCACGCTCGAACGCGAGCGCCGGACCGCGGGCGAGAGCGAGGACGCGCCGGGCGACTGGCGGTTCGTCGGCATGCACGTCAGCACCGCGGAGGGGATCGAATGAGAGAGAAACCGAAGTCCGGGACGGAGAGGCGTCGATGGTCGACCCGATAGGCGACGCCGAACGCGCCTCGTTCACCCGGCGCGTGAAGTGGGGCGTGACGGCGCTGGTCGCCCTCTCCGCCGGCCTCGTCACCACGCAGGTCGACGCCACACTCGCCGAGTCAGCGGGTGCGATCGCCCTCGGCCTCGCCGCCGGCTACGTCATCGCGTGGTTCATCGTCCCCTCCGGCCCGGCGCCCGCGACGCGCCAGCGCCGGCGCCGCGAGCGCCAGCGCGACGAGCGCGTCGAGAACCCGTTCGCCGACGGCGGCGACCCCGGTGACGACGGAGCGACCGACGACGCGTCGACAGATGGTGCGGCCGGCGAGGCGCAGGCGGACGAGTCGGTCGGCGAATCGGACGACCGACGCTTTCGGTAGAAACGACGGAAGACGGAAACGAGAAAAACCGGCCGCGTTCTCCCTCTCTCAGACCCGTTCCTGTTCGGCGTTGGGCGCGTTGCGCTTGACGCTCTCGATGGCGTCGTAGGCCTTGTTGCGCTCGGTGTATCCCTCGCCGGAGTCGGCGAGGATGTTGCCGTTCCGGTGGCGGAGCCGCCAGCGGAACTCGCCGGCCGAATCCTCGAACACCTCGAAGGCCGCGCGGCCGATGTCGAGGATCCGGGCGTCGGGCGCGTAGTTCTGGATCCGCTCGACGGCCTCTTCGGCGTCGTTGCGGCGGCTGTACCCCTCGCCGCTGTCGGCGACGATCCGGTCGTTACCGCCCGTCAGCCGCCAGCGGTACTCGCCCGCGGAGTCCTCGAACACCTCGAACTCCAGTTCGTCGACGCGCTCGCGGAGACGGTCGGCCGCGCGTCGGGCGTCGTTGCGGCGGCTGTACCCCTCGCCGGAGTCGGCGAGGATGTTGCCGTTGCGATGGACGAGCCGCCAGCGCCACTCCTCGGCGGCGTCGCGGTACACCTCGAAGCCGACCGGGTCGAACCGCAGGTAGTCTGCCGGACCGACGTAGTCGCGGATGCGGTCGAGCGAGCGCCGGGCGTTGCTCGCCGAGGAGTACCCCTCGCCGCTGTCGGCGATGATGTTGCCGTTGTCGTGGCGGAGCCGCCAGCGGTACTTCCCTTCCGCGTCCTCGTGGACCTCGAAGGTGCCCCGGCTCTCGACTTCCTCGACCGGTTCGAACTCCTCGTCTTCCTCCGGGACCTCTTCCTCTGGTTCGATGTGCATGACCGTCGCGCCGAGGGCGTTGCGACGGACGCTCTGCATCCCCTTCTGGGCGTTGTGCTTGCGGGTGTAGCCCTCGCCGCTGTCGGCGATGACGTTGCCGTTGCGGTGGCGGAGCCGCCAGCGCCACTGGTCGCCGCGGTCCTGGAAGAGCTCGAAGCGGCCCTGGCTCGCGCGGATTGCCTCGAGACGCGCCGCCAGGTCCGCCTCGTCGGCCGCCGTGTCGGCCTGCCGGGCGCGGATCTCGTCGATGACCTGCGCGAGGTCCTCCTCGTCGGCCTCGGCGTCTTCGAGCGCCTCCTGCAACTCCTCGAGTCGCTCGCGCTGGTAGGACAGCTCCGACTGCTGGCTCTCGATCTCCGACTGCTGTCGGGCTATCTCCGCCTCGCGCTCGGCGTTTTTGCCGAGGATCGGGACGAACACGCCGCCGACGGCCATGACGAGCAATCCGACGGAGTACAGGCCGATGATCATGCTCGCGTCGGCGCGCCAGCCCGGGTAGGCCGTGACGAACCACGGCACCGCCGCGAGCCCGAGCAACGCGCCCAGATAGACGAGCACGTTCGCCAGCGGTCGCAACGGCAGCCTGATCAGCGGCCCGGCGATCAGACAGATCAGCGCGACCGCCGCGAGAACCACGGGCCACTGCGGGACCGGCCCCTGCAGGTCGTTCGACACGAGGAGCCCCACCCCGACGATTCCCAGCACCACCCCCAGCGCGAACACCAGATAGCCGCGCGCCTCGTCCGCCGTATCGGGCTTCCCGATACGGGAGCTGTACCACTGTGTCAGCGAATCGTCCGTGGGTTCTTCGGCAGCCATAGTGAGTGCAGTCGTCTATTCGCAGACCTCTCACTTAGCTTTTAGCCGAGAAATTACATTATGATAAATCAAACATAATGTCCGGGCCGTCGGATCGGGAGCGGCGACACCCGTCGAACGGATCCGGCGATGGTATCGGTGTCGGGAGGAGGTGTCGCTACTGGGAGCGGCCGCCGTTCGCGCGGCCTGCGGTCCCGGAGCGGATGACACTGGACAGGACAGTTACTCGTCCATCCGGGCGAGCCACAGGTCGGGGTCGTCGAGTTCCTCGTCGGTCGGGAGGTAGTTCGAACTCCCCCAGACGCGGCCGGCGTACTCGACCCCGCGGGCGTCGGCGACGGCGTCGAAGAAGGCTTTTCCGCGCTCGTACTGTCGCCGTTTCATTCCCAGGCCGAGCAGGCGCCGGACGAGCTTCGCGACCGGGCCCCGACCCCGGCGGCGCTCGTCGACTTTCCGCCGGAGGTCCGCGTACTCGTCGTCGAACGCCCGGTCCATGATCAGCTCGGCGTAGCCCTCGACCGCGGTCATCGTCGCGTCGAGCTCCGAGAGCGCGTCCCGGTCGAGCGTGCCCTCGGTCAGGTCCTCGATAGCGCCCTCCATCGTCTCTTCGAGGTAGCCCGACAGCCACGGCGCGGCTCCGAACTCGGCGGCGTGGGTCACCTCGTGGAAGGCGATCCAGCGGCGAAAGCGCGGGAAGTCGACGTCGAGGGCGTCGGCGACGCGTTCGATGTTCGGGTGGACGAAATACAGCGCGTGGTCGTCGCCCTCGGCGAGCAAGAGCGGGTCGTACTGTCCGAGGACGTTGTTCCCGAGAAAGCCCAGCGCGACGGCCATCGAGCCCGTGTTCACGACGCGCGCGGCCCCGGGGAAGATACCGGTCTGGTCCTCGATCGGGCGCATGACGCGCTCGAAGGTGGCGACGTTCGCGTCGATCCAGTGGTGGCGGTGCTGGATCTCGACGGTCGCGGGCAGGTCGAAATCGAGCGCGGCCACCTCGCGGACGCGGTCGCGGGCGTCGCGAACGTCCGTCGCGTAGCCGTCCTCGACGTCGGGGGCGAGGGCGATCGACCCGGGTTCGGTCGCGGCCTTCGCCGCCGCCGCGACCGCCTCCCAGTCGACGGGCCCGTCGCCCGAAGCCCCCGATACCGCCCGGACGCTCTCGTAGAGTCCCATATCCGGACCTGGCACTGCCCACGCATAGGCCTTCCCCTCGCACGGCTTCACTGCGAAAAAATCCGGTGTCTCGGGCGCTGCGGTTCCTCGAAGCGGATGAGCCGACAGGTCACTCCGCGTCGCCGCCCCCGCCGAGGACCTTCTTGATCACGACCGCGAGGACGACGGCCAGGACCACCGCGAAGACGGCCTTCCCGGGGTTCGGACCGCCGCCGGCATCCTCGCTTTCGCCCCCCTCGTCGCCGCCGAGCACCTCCCAGTCGGCGTCGTCGGCTTCTTCCGCGTCTGCGCTGCTGAACGGCGCGTTCGCCGTGAACTCCGCTCCGTCGAGGTGGACCTCGAAAAGGGTCAGTTCGACCATACGTCGGCTTCGCCCGGCGACCGGAAAGGGGTTTCGCCCGTTTCTCGCTGCGAAGGGTCTCGCCCGTTTCTCGCTTCGAGAGGGGGCGCCCGCTCGTTTCCGCGAGGAGGTCCCCGGTCGCCCCGTCAGTTCGCGCTCTCGCGGGCGGCGAGAGTCATCTGGACGGTGCGGCGGCGACCGTCCCGGACGACCGTCACGTCGATGGCGTCGCCGGGGCTGGTCTGGAGCGCGAGGAAGCTCGCGAGAGCGTTGTTCGTCGGGATCGGGGTGTCGTCGAGCGCGACGATGACGTCGCCGCCGACCTCGACGGTGCGGCCGTCGACCGTCGTCTGGCCGGTGCTCCCGCGGAGGACGCCGTCGGCCGGCGTCCCCTGTCTGACGGTCGCGACGTAGACGCCGCTGCCGCCGTCGATGTCGTTCGCTTCGGCAAGCAACGGGCCCACGTCCTGTATCCCGACGCCCATGTAGGAGTGGCGGAACTCGCCGTCGCGGATCAGGGCGGGAACGACCCTGCGGGTGAGCGAGGCCGAGATGGCGAAGCCGATGTTGTCGCCGCCGCCGGAGTTGATGACGCCGGCGACGTTGCCGTCGAGGTCGACGAGCGGGCCGCCCGAGTTGCCGGGATTGACCGCCGCATCCGTCTGGATGGCGTCGGGGATCGAGAAGTTGTTCGGCCCCTCGAGCGCGCGGTCGACGCCGCTGACGATGCCCGCCGAGACCGACCCCGAGAAGCCGAACGGATTGCCGATCGCGACGACCTCGGCGCCCACCGCCGGGTCGGAGTCGCGCAGCGGGAGCCCGCTCGCGCTGTCGGGAAGCGTGGGGACCGAGAGTACCGCGAGGTCGCTGTAGATGTCCGATCCGACGACGGTCCCGTCGATCCAGCCGCCCTCGGAGAAGCGCAGCGAGATCTCCTCGGCGCCCTCGACGACGTGGTGGTTGGTGACCACGTAATCGTCGCGGAAGACCCACCCGGTGCCGCTGCCGGCGCCGCTGGGGGTGTAGACCTGTATCTGACCGACCGAGGGGCTCGTCCGGTCGTACACTTCGGCGTACGTGCTGGTGCCCTTCTGAGAGCCGTCGAAGCGGTCGAACTGACCGCTCGATCCGCCCGCGGGGGTCAGCGGGCTCACCACGTCGCCCGTCCCGCCCCCGGGCCGGCGGTTCCCGCTGTCGTCGTCCGCGTCGCCACCGCCGCCGAACGGCGAGGCGTTGCAGCCCGCGACGCCGGCCCCCAGGGCGACGCCGCAACTCGCGAGGAACCGCCGCCGAGTCTGGTCTGACTCGTCCATACCGCCACCAGGGACAGGAGACGAATAAATCCGCGGACAGCACGCCCAAGGTCCCACCGGCCACGGGTCGGACCCGACGACCACGCTCCCGGCACGGGTCCGGCGCCGCGATAGAGGTGAATGCGCTCCCGGCACGGGTCCGGCGCTGCGATAGAGGTGAATCTCTCCCGGTCAGAGTGGTTTTTCAGTGCGAGCGGTCAAGCGGGTCCGAACGATCGAATGGCACGTCCCGACCCAACCGGCAGTTTCGAAGCGATCCGCGACGAAGTCGACGAACACCCGATGGTGAGCCTGTTCAGGTACGCGACGCCGTACTGGGCGCCGCTGACCGCGGGCGTCGTCTCGACGATGATCAACCGGGTGGCCCGGCTGTTCCCCGCGCTGCTCATCGCCGCGGCCATCGACCTCGCGGTCAACCCCTCCGGCACCGCGAGCAGCGTCCTCTCCTCCGTGGGGGTCGTCCCCTCGGAGCCCGTCTCGGCGGCCGACACCGCCGCCCGGCTCGACCTCCTCTACTACCTCGGCGCGCTCGCCGCGGGCGCCTACGTCGTCCAGGCGATCAGTCACTTCGGCTCGCGCTACTTCTTCCAGACGACGGCCCAGCGCATCCAGCACGACCTGCGGCTGGACACCTACGACCACATGCAGCGCCTCTCGCTCGACTTCTTCGACAACCACCAGACCGGCGGCATGATGTCGATCCTCAACAGCGACGTCAACAGGTTAGAGGACTTCTTCAACGCCGAGATCCGCGAGATAACGCGGGCGGTGATGGTCCTCTCGCTCGTCGGCGGCTGGATGGTATACACCGCGCCGTGGCTCGGCCTACTCGTGCTCGTCCCCGTCCCGATCATCGCCTTCGTCACGGCGAGGTTCATCATCTGGATCGAGCCGAAGTACAAGCGCATCCGCGAACTCGTCGCGCTGATGAACACGCGCCTGTCGAACAACCTCGGCGGCGCGGCCATCGTGAAATCGTTCGACCGCTACGACGTGGAACACGACCGCGTCGCCGACCAGAGCGGGGACTACCGCGACGAGAAGATCGACGCGATCACCATCCGGAAGGCGTTTTTCGCCTCGCTGCGCCTGCTCGTCGGCGCGATGTTCGTGACCATCCTCGTCCTCGGCGGCCGCGACGCGGTCACGACCGGCGGCCTCACCGCTGGCGCGTTCGTCACCTACTTCATGTTCCTGCGCTACCTCGACGGGCCGATGACCCGGATCGGCAAGACCGCGAACAACTACCAGAAGGCCAAATCCAGCGCCGAGCGCGTGTTCGGGATCCTCGGCTACGAGGCCGACGTGACCGCGCCGACGGCGGGGGAACGCCCCGACGAGTTCGACGGCGAAGTCACGTTCGAGGACGTCGACTTCAGCTACGCCGAGGACGGCGAGCAGATCCTGAACGGCGTGGACCTCACCGTCGAACCGGGTGAGACGGTAGGCTTCGCCGGCACGTCCGGGTCCGGCAAGTCCACGCTGCTGAAGCTCCCGCCGCGGTTCTACGACGTGGACGACGGCAGCGTCAGCATCGACGGCGTGGACGTGCGCGACTACGACCTCCAGACCCTGCGCGACCACATCGGGGTCGTCGAACAGGACCCCTACATGTTCTCGGGGACGATCCGCGAGAACATCGCCTACGGCGACCACGACGCCTTTCAAACTGTGCTGGCCGACGACGTGTCCGAGGACCTCGACGCGCGGATCCGCGAGGCCGCGGCTGCCGCGGGCGCCCACGAGTTCGTCACCGACCTGCCGGAGGGGTACGACACGATGGTCGGCGAGCGCGGCGTGAAGCTCTCGGGCGGCCAGCGCCAGCGGGTCTCCATCGCCCGGACACTCCTGAACGACCCCGAGGTGATCGTCCTCGACGAGGCGACCTCCGACGTGGACACGGAGACGGAGAAGCTCATCCAGGAGAACCTCGAGACGCTGACCGACGACCGGACGGCGTTCGTCATCGCCCACCGGCTCTCGACGATCCAGGACGCCGACCGGATCGTCGTCATGGAAGACGGCGAAGTGATCGAGACGGGCGCCCACGACGAACTCGTCGCCGACGAGGGCGCCTACGCGGGGCTGTGGGCCTCACAGACCGACGGCGGTGGCCGCTCCGTGGCGAGCGCCGACGACTGACGCAGCCGCCGCGATCTCTTCCGCGACCGGACGGCGGTCCGCGTGGGCAAACTACAACACGGAGCGCCCGAAACGACGGGGCATGCCTCGGGTCGCGACGGACGGGTCGGGCGGCAAGCCGGACTGGCGACCGGCGGCGGTCCGCTGCGGGCTCGAACTCTCGCTCATCGCCCTCTCGACGGTGTATCTCACGCTCGAACTCGGGTCGAGCCTGCTGTCGGGCGTCGTGCTCGTCTTCGGTATCGTGGGCTCGGTCGCGGTGCTGTTCTGGTGTCTCGACGACCACGTCCTCGCGTGGGTGCGCTACGCGAGCAGCCAGGCGCGACGGCGCCAGCGCGCTCGCGAGCGCCAGCGGCTGGACCGCGGCGACGATTCGGAGTGAGCGACGGCGGGCGGAAGGCGAGGTGGATAAGCCGCGACGAGTCAGTCGACTGTACCGTTAAGTGTGCTTGCGCCGTACGTCGAACCGGTATGGAACTGACCTGGCACGGCCACTCGACGTGGCACGTCTCGGTGGGGAGTACAGACCTGCTGATCGACCCGTTCTTCGACAATCCGTTCACCGATACCGACCCGGAGGAGCTCGATCCCGACTACGTGTTCCTGACACACGGGCACGCCGACCACATCGCCGACATTGACCGATATCGGGGAACCACAGTCGCCGGGACCCCCGAAGTCGTCGGCTACGTCGAAGACACGTACGGCGTCGAGGACACCCTCGGGTTCAACCTCGGCGGGACGGTCGAAATCGGGGACACCTTCGTGACGATGCACCGGGCCGATCACTCGAACGGGATGGACACGGGCTACGGGGCGACCGGCGGCATGCCCGCCGGTTACGTCATCTCGGACACGAAACCGTCGCAGGTCAGCGACGCCGAGAGCGAGACGTTCTACCACGCCGGCGACACCGGCCTGATGACCGAGATGCGCGACGTGATCGGCCCGTTCCTCGAGCCGGACGCCGCGGCCGTTCCCATCGGCGACCACTTCACGATGGGGCCGATGCAGGCCGCCGTCGCCGTCGACTGGCTCGACGTGGACCACGCGTTCCCGATGCACTACGACACGTTCCCGGCCATCGAGGTCGACACCGACCGGTTCGTCTCCGAAGTCGAGGCGACCGGGAGCGACGCCGAGGTCCACGTCCTCGACGGGGACGAGACGTTCGACCTCTCCGAGGGGTACTGACCGACGCCCCGTCGCGTCGAGGTCCGGGCACCGAACGACTTCGGGTAGGTACCCTTTAGGACCGGGGGGCCGAGGTGGCGAACGCAATGTCCGACATCGAAGTCACGAGCGTCTGCGAAGCGGGATACACGGTCGAAAGCGAGATCGACGGCGAGTGGCAGCTGGTCGTCGACGCCCTCTCGGAGGACGGGCCGTCGGCGAATCAGGTGCTGGCCGCCGACTACGTCTCCTGTTACATCCCGGCGCTGCGCGTCGCCGCCGGTCAGGAGGGCTACGACGACATCGGTCGCGTCGAGGCCGAGGTCGAGGCCGACCTCGACGCTGACGACGACATCGAGTGGTTCGAATGGACGCTGAAGGTCGAGGCCGACCTCGGGAACGACGGGCAGGACATCGTCGAACTCGGCGAGGAGATCTGTCACGTCCACTCGGCGCTGCGCGACGAGCTCCACGCCGAGATCACGCTCGAAGACGACGCGTTCTGAGAGTCGACCCGCGGGCCGTTCCGACGGGCCGAGAAGCGAGACGGCGAGCGGTCAGGCGGCGACTTCCTGTTCGTCGTCTTCCTCTTCCTGCTGGACTCGTTCGATCACGTCGTTGACGATGACGATGTCGCCGACGGCCTGGACCCATCGGTAGGGGAGAATGACGCCGCGAGAGGAGTGGACTTCTGGGCCGAACAGTTCGCCGTTGAGCTGGTGGAGGGCGAGGCCGGTGACCTGCTCGACGTCGAGGTCGAGACGGAGGTCCTCTACTTCCCCCACGAAGACCCCGTTTTTCGTGTACACTTCCCGCCCGACCAGGGTCGTAATCTCCTGTGGGACGCTTCCGGTATCCATACCGAACGGGTCGGCTGGCAGGGTCTTAAATTTGTGTTCCCGCGCGTCGGTCTCGGTCCGTCGCGGTCCGCCAGACGTCACTCGCGTGTATGACGGACCGGCGGGAGCGAGTCGCGTCTCCGAGCGGCCCGCGACACCGGGTCGCGTCGGTCGGGGAGTCGCGGCGGTCGGGGCGTCACGCCGGTAGGTGAGTCGCGCACTGCCGTGGGTGGTCGCGACGGGTCGCGCACCGTCGCGGTTAAACGGACCGAACACCTACGACCGGCCATGAGCGACGCGAGCGACGCGGCCGAAGAGGAGTCCGACGACGAACTCGCCGAGATCCGCGAGCAAAAGCGGGAGGAACTGCTCTCGGAGGACACGCCGGGCCGGCCGGTCCACGTCGAGAGCCGCGAGCAGTTCGACGAGCTGACGGGCGGGGACGGCGTCGTGATGGTCGATTTCCACGCGGACTGGTGTGGCCCCTGCCAGATGCTCGAACCGGTCGTCGGCGCCGTCGCGGAGACGATGCCGGCCACCGTCGCGAAGGTCGACGTCGACGACCACCAGGCCATCGCCCGCGAATTCGAGGTTCAGGGCGTTCCGACGCTGCTCTTTTTCGTCGACGGCGAGTTGGAAGAGCGCCTCGTCGGCGTGCAAGACGAGACCGATATCGGGCGGATCATCGAACAGTACGCCTGAGTCGGCCGTTTCTTCCCCCTGATCACCGCTCTGCCGGTCGGCGGCCGGAGTACCCAACGGTTTAATCCCCGCTCCGAGAACGCCTTGCGCGATGAGCTCCCTCGTGACCGTTGGACGACTCCTGGGCGGCGTCGTCCTGTTGCTCGCGAACGGCTTTTTCGTCGGCATCGAGTTCGCGATGACCCGCGTCAGGCAGTTCCCCGAGTCGGAGTTCCAGGGTCACCGCGGCCTGGAACGCGCCTGGGAGATGACCGAGCGCCTCGAGATCTTCCTCTCCGGATGTCAGGTGGGAATCACGATCTCGAGCGTCGGCCTCGGTGTCGTCGCCGAACCGGCGTTGACGACCGTCATCGCGGAGGCGACTCACGCGCTCGGGTTCGGCGCGCCCGACGGCGGCCACACGACGCTGTCGGTCGTCCTCTCGCTCGCGCTGATCAACATCCTCCACGTCATCATCGGCGAGCAGACGCCGACCTACTTCGGCGTCGAGCGCACCAAGACCGCTGCGAAGTACGGCGCGCTCCCGCTGTACTGGTGGACGAAGGTCATGTCGCCGGTCATCTACCTCGCCGACAAGACCGCGAAGGCGATCCTCCGAGCCTTCGGCATCACCATCTCCCGGTCGTGGACGGAGGGCGAGGTCGAGGAAGGCGAAGAGGGCGGGCCACTCCCGTCGTCGCGCTCCGAACTCCGCCGTCAGATGGGCGAGTCGCTCAGCAACGTCGGCCTCAGCGAGGAACGCCGCGAGGAAGTCATCAACGCATTCGAGATCGGCCAGATATCGGTCGGCGATATCATGGTCCCGCGCGAGGACGTCGCGGCCCTGTCGACCGAGGACTCGCTGGAGGCGAACATGGTGACGATGGCCGAACACCCGCACGTCCGGCTTCCGCTGATCGACGGGGAACTCGAGGAGTTCGTCGGGGTCATCTACACCCCCGAGGTGCTGGCGAATATCGACGCGCTGGAGGCGGGTGAGACGACGCTCGAAGAACTCGCGGCGCCGCAGATGACCGTCGCGGCAACGACGAGCGTCAGCGACCTGATCGACCAGTTCCAGGCGGTCAATCAGGAGCTCGCGCTGGTGCTCGACGACGGCGAAGTCGTGGGTCTCGTGACGACGACCGACGCCTTCGAGTCCATCGCGGGCGAGCTCGAAGACCCGCTCGACGAGGAGTGACACCCGGTTGACCGCGACCGGGTCGCAGTTCGGACCCGCCTGAAAGGTTATCACGTTCCACGACCGACGAGCGGGTATGCCCTCGACACTGGTTCACATGGCCTTCGCGGGCCTCCTCGCGGCCGCGCTTCTCCAGACGCACTTCGACCGCCGCGCCGTCCTCGTCGTGATGGCCGTCACCGCCGTCCCTGATCTCGACTCGTTCATCGCGCTGGTCTCCGTCGCGGGCCATCGGACCGTCCTCCACACCTATCTCCTGCCGATCGGTCTCGGGGTCCTCCTCGCGGCGGACACCCGTCTGCGAGAGGAGTCGTTCGTCCGTGGCCGCTGGGGCGACTGGGGGGTCGCCGTCGGCTGGATGAGTCTGCTCTGTCTGGCCGTCGCGGGCATCGGTCTGGACTTCATCGAGGCCGGCGTGAACCCGCTCTGGCCCCTCCACGACCAGTTCTACGTCCTCAACGGGAAGATCGAACTCTCGGACAAGCGGGGCCTGATCCAGACGTTCGTCGAGGTCGATCTGGACGGTGGCGGATCCGGTGGCGGCGGGGACGGTAGCGGCGGAGGGAGCGACGCCGGCGGCGGTGGGCCATCAGTCGCTCCCGAGAGCCTCGGCTCCTCGCAGGAGGTCAACATGAGCACCGGTATCGACCCCGACCCCGACGGGAATCAGGAAGACCCCGAGCGCGTGTTCCCCATCGCCCGCGCCGGATGGCAGCTACACCTGCTCGTGACCGGCTTCGCCGTCACCGCGGCGCGGCTCTGGCGCGAGGACGACTGAGCGGACCGCGGATACGACCGCGACGATTACTGTTCGACCGCGACGATTACTGTTCGACCGCGACGCGAGCCGTCGCGGTGTCCTTGAGGCCGCTGCCGGTCGCGACGACGACGACGCGCTCGTCCGGGCCGATCACGTCGGCATTGACGGCTTCGCGGACGCCCGCGACGGCCGCCGCGCTGGCCGGTTCGACGAAGACTCCCTCGGTCGCGCCGAGCAGCGCCTGCGCGTCGACGATAGCGTCGTCGCTCACGACGACGGCGTCGCCGCCGCTCTCGCGGAGGGCGTCACACGCCGCGGCGGCGTTGTGGGGTTCGCGCACGTCGATGCTGTCCGCGGTCGTCTCGCCGCCGCCGTCCGCGATCCGTCCAGCTGCATCGGTCGGGTCGTCTTCTGCTCTGTCGCTGACGAAGCGGTCGTAGATCGGCGTCGTACCGGCGGCCTGGACGCCCAGCATTCGAGGCGCGGCGTCGACGACGCCGCGGCGTTCGAACTCGCGCAGCCCCTTCCGGACGGCCGCGAGCGAGCAGCCGTTGCCCATCGGCATCGCGGCCCAGTCCGCGCCCGGGACCTGTCGGGCGAGTTCGAATCCGAGCGTGCGCATCCCTTCCAGCGCGTAGGGGTTCATCGCGGCGTTGCAGTTGTACCAGCCGCGCTCGGCCGCGACGGCGCGACACCGCTCGTAGGCGTCGGTGTATCCGCCGGCGACGGACCGGACGCTCGCGCCGTAGAGGCGCGGCTGGACGCCCTTCGCGTCCGGGATCCCCTCGGGGACGAAGATGCGACAGTCGAGGTCGGCACGGGCGGCGTAGCCGGCCAGCGACGCGGCCGCGTTCCCGGTCGACGCGCAGGCGACGGTTTCGTGACCCAGCTGGCGAGCGCGCGAGACGACCACGGCGCTCGCGCGGTCCTTGTTCGACCCTGTCGGGTTGCCGGTCTCGTCTTTCACCAGCGTCTCGACGCCGAGTTCGTCGGAGAGCGCCGGCGCGTCGAGCAGCGGTGTCCCGCCGGCGCCGAGCCGAACCGGGTCGCCGGAGACGGGGAGCCAGGGCTCGAAGGCCCACAGGTCCGTGACGGGGCCGGTCGGGAGGGCCGCATCGACGGCGCCCTCGTCGTAGCGCACGTCGAGAATCCCCGCGACGCCCTCGTGTTCGGGGCAGGTGTACTCGACGTCGCCGGGGGCGTACGAGCGGCCGCAGCGGCGACAGACGAGAGCGTCGACGGGAGTCATGCGTCGGTCGCTCGTGTGTGGGTGCGACGCTCACAAATGCCTTCTGGCTTTCCCGGCTGGGCCGGACCGACACCGCCCGGCCCCGTCGCTCCCGCATGCTGACGCGGGCGGGCGAGCGACCTATTCGGAGACGCGGACGACCTGCTTGCCGATGTTCTCTCCGGAGAACAGTCCGAGAAAGGCGTCGGGCGCGTTCTCCAGTCCCTCGACGACGGTCTCGCGGTGGACGAGGTTTCCGGATTCCACCCACGCGGCGAGTCGTTCGGTGGCCTGTGCGAATCGCGGTGCGAAGTCCCTGACGAGCAGTCCCTCGACCTTCGCTCGCGTCGCGATGAGTTGCGGGAGCTTTCGCGGTCCCGTCGGAACGCTCTCGTCGTTGTAGTGGGCGATCTGTCCGCAGACCGCGACCCGCGCGTCGAGGTTCAACCGCGCGAACACGGCGTCGGTGATCGGACCGCCGACGTTGTCGAAGTAGACGTCGACGCCGTCGGGCGCGGCGTCGTCGAGGGCCGCCCGATAGTCGTCGGTCGTCTTGTAGTTTATCGCCGCGTCGAAGCCGAGGTCGTCGGTGAGCCACGCGACTTTCTCCTCGGAGCCCGCGAACCCGACGACGCGACAGCCGTTCAGCCGGGCTATCTGGCCGACGACGGACCCGACCGCCCCGGCGGCGCCGGACACCACGACGGTGTCGCCGGGGGTCGGCTCGCCGACGTCGAGCAGTCCGAAGTAGGCCGTCCGGCCGGGCATGCCGAGCACGCCGAGGTGGGCGGGCAGATCCGCGACCGCGGGGTCGACGCTGACGGCGCTGTCGGCGTCGAGAACGCTGTAGTCCGCCCACGTCCCGTTCCCGGTCACGAGGTCACCGGCGTCGTAGGCTTCGCTCTCGCTCTCGACGACTTCGCCGACGACGCCGCCGCTCATCGCGTCGCCCACGTCCCACGGCTCCGCGTACGACTCCGCGTCCCGCATCCGGCCGCGCATGTACGGGTCGACGGAGAGGTACCGGACCCGGACGAGTAGCTCTCCGTGTTCGGGCTCCGGAACGTCGCGCTCGCGGAGTTCGAAGCTATCCATCTCCGGTTCGCCCTCGGGTCGCGCCGCCAGTATCCACTCGCGGTTCGAATCTCGCATACTCCGTGGGAGGTGCGCTGGGCCGAAAACGGTGCTGTTTCGGACGGCTCGGCTACTCTAGGTTTCCCGGTAGCGCCTCCAGTTTCGAGCCGCGACCCCTGGGGGGCGAATAAAATATCATTTACGTGTAGGCTGGAAATGGTTTTATGTTTTCAGAAGACGAGTACTCTGATTATCTCAAGTATGAGGAAGACATCGTCTACGAGGTCGAGGGCGACGACGGAGTGGAAGACGACGCGTCCTCCGCCCTCGAATCCATGGGATACGACGGGGACGGCGGGAACGAAATCGACAGGATGAGCGAGGAGCCCGACGATTCGGGGAGACTCCCGGATTGGGTGGGAACGGCCCTGAGAGCGGGGCCGATAGTCGTCGTTTTCGGGATTTTCCTGTTTTTCATCGTCCTCGAACTGGTCTGAACAGCCGCGACGAGGTGCGTGTCACACTGTGCCAGTGGAGAGCGGCCCCGCGGCCCGGAGTCGGTTCCCGGTGATTCATGTACCCGCCTCGCATCGTCGGGGACATGGACGAGGGGTTGCAGGTGCGCGAGCGCCTCGGCGTGGCCGACGTGGTGACGCTGTTGAACGCCGTCGTCGGCGTCGTCGCGGCCGTCGTCGCACTGTCCGACCCTTCACTCGCCGCGCGACTCGTTCTCCTCGCGGCCATCGCCGACGCCGTCGACGGTATCGTCGCCCGACAGTTCGGTTCCACCGAGGTCGGCCCGCTGCTCGATTCTATCGCCGACGTGGTCTCCTTCGGTGCGACGCCTGCACTCTTTGTCTACGGCGCCGCCGCGGCCGAGTGGGGCTGGCTCGCCGACGGACTCGCGGAGG
>Ga0207851_100174_pt1 | contig 47434 bp, 51 predicted proteins | sample A23E3SouthBayCA_FD_187747 | JGI IMG/M metagenome (GOLD analysis project Ga0207851, IMG submission 187747) | Aerobic enrichment media microbial communities from Eden Landing Ponds, California, USA - A23 E3 (SPAdes) | ecosystem: Environmental > Aquatic > Marine > Unclassified | place: Emeryville... | reverse complement strand
TCTGCTGGAGCTCTTCGTCCCCCTCCACGCCGCCCTTCGGGAACTCCCAGTCCCCGGGCCGGCTCTTCAGGAGGAGGTATTCGCGCCGGTCCCGCGTGTTGCGGAACAGGATTGCTCCGGCGCTGGTCGCTTCGACCGTCATTACCGTTGGGTAGTGGCCGACCAGTTAAGAGAATGTCGGAGTGGGTGGGTCGCTGACATGCGCCAGGACGCCAAACACACGCTTTTTCACGGTGGAATGCGTCACTACGGACAACACCCAGCCATGACCTTCGTAACTAAACTCTCCCTGGAGAGCGGGGACCGCGCTGCCCTCGACGGGGTCGTCTCCGACATCAAGGAGACGTGCCGTCGGAAGGGCGCGCAGATGAAAGGCCCGCACTCCGAACCCCCGGCCGACCAGTCCGTGCCACTGTACAGCCAGCTCGGCGGCGAACAGTCCGAGAAAACGGGGTCGTGGCACTACACGGTCTACCGGCGACGCCTCGAACTCCACGGCCACGACGACCTCGCGCGCGCCATCATGGAGCGGGACTTCCCGGAGAGCGTGCACGTCGAAGCGGAACTCGAGCAAGTGAAGCCGCTGGGCTCCTCGTAGCTGTTCTTCGTCGCGACCAGTTCCTGCGGTTTGTCGTCCCGACTGGGCTACTGACTCCGCAGCCGACGCAGCGACTGCGTCCTCGTCGTGCGTCGCCGTACTGACCCGGCTGCTGTCGGCCGGCTCGCCGAAGAAATGCGGGCGGAGAACGCGTTAGAAGGCGCTCTCGCCGACCGTCTCGACGTACTCTGCTTCGCCGAGGTGGTTGTGGTCGTCGAATGACGTCACCCGTAACAGCACTCGCTTGTCGACGAGGCCCGCCGGCGCGTCCGGCAGGCGGAGTTTCGTGTCACCGATGCGGGCGATCGGCGTGCCGTCCTCCATGCCGGTGACGAATACTGCTATCTCGTCGCCCTCGCTGAACGACGGCTTGTTCGTCCGGAACGACCAGCCTTTCGTGTACTTCTCGAGCAGACTCATAGGCGTGCCACCTCCTCGGATTCGCGGTCGCTCGTGTACTCGAGGCCGAACCCGGTGAGAGCGGCCAACAGGAACACGATGACGAGCACCCAGCCGTGGAACACGTACAGCACGACGTCCGCGGGGTTGACCACCATCGCTTCAGTGAACCAGTCGTACTGGCCTGGCAGGTCCTGGATGACCGCGTAGCCGACGAGAACGCCGCCGGACCACGGGAAGATGTACCCGAGTGCGGCGGTGTTCGCGTCGAGGATGTTCGCGCGACGGTACCCGTTGATGTTGAACCGTTCACCGAGACGCGCGATGTACGGCCCGATGGCGATTTCGGCGGCGGTGTTGATCGTGATCATCGCGTTGACGAGCGCCGTGCCGAACACCATCGTGGTCTCGGCGCGGCGCACGGACGTCGCGACGGACTCCAGCAGCCAGTCCTGGATGGCCTGGAAGCCGCCGCCGCGGATCATGATCTGTGCGCCCGCGACGATGAGCAACACGAGCACGATCAGCGGGAAGAACCCCTGCGCGCCCGAGTAGAAGCTGCCGCCGACGCCCGTCGACCCGGCGTCGACGAGTTCGACGAACGGCAACACGGCCAGCGACTGCGCGATGTCGAGGTTCTCGGGGGCGTTGAACACGACCATGTCCGAGACCGACGCCAGCCCGAACACGACGTTGAAGACGAACGCGACGATGATGCCCCACGAGATCGCCTCGATGATGTGGCGACCCGCGACGGCGGTCGCAATGACGACGAGCATCGAGAGGAGGTGGAGGAGCCCGGCGGGTTCGCTGGCGGCCGCGAGCAGGTCCTCCTGGCCGGCCACGTCGAAGCCGTCCATCGATGCGCCGGCGACGAGGTAACCGACGAATGCGATCACGGCTGCCAGTATCGCATACTTGAACCGGGACGCGACGACGCCGCCGATGTCGGAGTCCTGCGTGACGGCGCTGACGATAGTGGTGTCGCTGACCGGCGCGAGGTTGTCCCCGAAGACCGCCCCGGAGAGGATGGCGCCGAACAGCAACACCGGGTTCGCGCCGACGAGGACGCCCGCGGGGAAGAACAGCGTCGTGAACGCCACGGTCGTCCCGTACCCGGTGCCGATACCGGTCGCGAGGAGTGCAGCGAGGATGAACGTCGCCGCGGGGAAGACGCTCGCGCCGATGCCGGCGGCGTCCGCCGCCCACACCAGTCCGTCCACGAAGCCACCGACCTGAATCGTTTCGGCGAACATCCCCGCCCACAGCCACGCGACGACGGCGGTGGCTGCGACGCGGCGGGTCATCCCTTCGAAGATTGTGTTCGCGTAGTTTTTCCACGACCCCTTCGCGAAGAGCATCCCGAGGATGAGGGCGATGAGCATGCCCGCGACGAGCCCCGTGGTGTCGCCGATGCGCAGAACGCCGCTCTGCACGATGGCCCAGACCACGAAGAACGCGAGCGGGAATGCGCTCATCCACTTGCCCCCGTAGAACGAAATCTCCGGCGGGCCCGACGATGCCGCGCCGGTCGCCGCCAGTTCGTCGGAGAACTCTTCGCTATCGTCCTCACTGCTCATGGTACCACATTTCACCCCTTACGGCACATATATAAATATCTTAGCTGAGGCCTCAGAGTCTGTACATTTATCAGGACCGCTAACCCGAATTAGTGTATGACTACGGAGACTGGACGCTCCCGACGCGATCTCCGCCGGGAGCTCCACCGCCACCCGGAGCCGGCGTGGTGTGAGTTCTACACGACCGCTCGCGTCGTCGAGGAGTGCCGCCGCATCGGCGTCGACGAACTCCACGTCGGGCCCGACGCCATCGACGCCGACGCGCGGATGGCAGTTCCGGACGAGGACACGCTCGCGGAGTGGTTCGAGCGCGCGCTCGCGGACGGCGCCGACGAGGACATTCTGGCGCAACTGGAGGGGGGCCACACTGGCGCTGTCGCGGTGCTGCACCGCGGTGACGGCCCGACGGTCGGGTTGCGGGTAGACATCGACGCACTCCAGATCCGGGAGGCAGACACTGACGGCCACCGCCCCGCAGCCGAGGGGTTCCGGTCAGACCACGAGGGTTACATGCACGCCTGCGGCCACGACGGCCACACCACCATCGGGCTGGGGGTTCTCGAGGCCGTCGCTGACAGCGACTTCCAGGGGACGCTGAAGGTGGTCTTCCAGCCGGCCGAGGAGCGCGTCGGCGGCGGGCGAGCGGTCGCCGAGAGCGGCCACCTCGACGACGTCGACTACCTGTACGCGGTCCACCTCGGTCTCGACCACCCGAGCGGCGAGGTGGTCGCGGGCATCGACGACTTCCTGGCGGTGAGCCACGTACTCGCGGAGTTCGAGGGCGAGTCCGCGCACGCCGGCGCCCACCCCGAGCAGGGCCGCAACGCCGTGCAGGCGATGGCGGCAGCCATCCAGAACCTCTACGCGATTCCGCGCCACGAGGAGGGTGCGACGCGCGTGAACGCGGGCCGCGCGGGCGGCGGCACCGCCACCAACATCGTCCCCGAGGAAGCGTTCGTCGAGGGCGAGGTGCGCGGCGAGACGACCGAATTGATGCAGTACATGAAAGACCACGCCGAGCGGGTCATCCGGTCGGCCGCCGACATGCACGACTGCGATGTCACGCTCTCGACAGAGGGGCAGGCGCCGAGCGCGCGCAGCGACCAGCCGCTCGTGGACGCGTTCGCGGCGGAAGCAGCGGGCGTCGACGGGGTCGACCGGGTCGTCGAGCGGGACGCGCTCGGCGGCAGCGAGGACGCCACCTACCTCATGAAACGCGTGCAGGAACACGGCGGGCTGGCGTGTTACGTCTGCGTCGGCACTGACCACCCCGGCGGCCACCACACGCCCACGTTCGACGTGGACGAGGAGTCACTCGCCGTCGGCATCGACGCGCTCACTCGGTCGATTCAGCGGGTCGCAGCCCGGCGACCGTAGGGTCTGCGTCCGCTCGCCAGGAGGGGGCTGGGTGGTGCGTTTGTCTAGACGCGGGAAAACGTCTTATGTCGAAGCGGAGAACAGTCACACATGGACACTGAGTTGTCTCGGCGAGGATTTCTCGCCTCAGTGGCCGGTATAGTAGGAGTCGGCGTGACTGGGGAGGCAGCAGCCCAGGAGAACACGCGGACGATAGACATGACTGACGACCTGGTGTTCGCCCCGGACTCGACGGCAGTCACTCCGGGCACGACCGTCGTCTGGGAGAACGTCGGCAGCATCGGACACAGCGTCACCGCCTACGAGGACGACATCCCCGAAGAGGCGGAGTACTTCGCCAGCGGCGGATTCGACTCCGAACAGCCCGCTCGCGAGGCCTACCCCGACCAGGGAGACATTCCGGGTGGAGAGTCCTACGAGCACACGTTCGACGTCGAGGGGACCTACGACTACTTCTGCATCCCGCACGAGTCCGTCGGCATGGTCGCCACTCTCGAGGTGACGCCGGACGCCGGCGAGGAGGAGGGGTACTCCTCGCTGCTCCCCGCGAGAGCCCAACAAGTGGCAGTCTGGGCAGTCGCCGCGCTGGTCGGCGTGCTCGGGTTCACGTGGGCGCTGCTGAAGTTCGGCGGCGAGTACGGCGAGGGTGGCGAAGGCGGGGAGTCGGAGTGACGCCTCGTCCGCCCTGACTCGATTTCGCCGGACGCGTTCGAGCGAAAGCCCGTCTTGAAACGGTGTGAGCCACTTGGTCACGGCGGCGGACTGCGTTGGAGCAATGCAGAACGACCCGGTGCGGCAGGACCGGAGACTTCGAGGTGTGTGGCCGCGTGGCCCGTTGCTGCGAGCTATGTGGCCGCGTGACCTGTGGCTGCGAGGTGTGTACGGACGAGACAAGTGACCGCCAGGTGTTGGGCGGCGATACGGGGTGACCGGGGGAAAGCCACCCAGAACGTCGGCTAATCGGGTGGCCGGGGGGAGGGCCACCCAGAACGTGTGACGTGCCCCAGCCCACTCGGTCACGCGCGGAGACTACACAAAAATGTTGCTGCGCCAGTATCAGCGCGGATAATTTCGACTGGTCTCGGCGGCGGTGACGCGGCCTCAGTACTTGGGGTCTGCGCCAGTGACCGCGTAGACGTCTTCCATGATGTCGTCGCGGGTGTCCTGCCAGTCAGCCAGCGCGTCGGGGCTGGACGGGTAGTCCTCGTAGTGGGCGAGCAGGCGGTCGGCCTCCTGTTTCGTCTTGTAGAAGTTCCAGATGTTGCTCCAGTAGCCGAAGGACTTCAGCGCGGTGACCACCTTCAATCGGAGGCTGAAGTCGGCGCTCCCGCCGTAGAGCGCTTCCGCGAGCTTCTCGCCGGGGAGCGCCGCGAGCAAGCCCATCAGGTCGTCGACGTCGACGGCCGTCGAGAGGATGTTGTAGACGTCCAGCGCCGCGTACCGCGCGCCGTAGTGGTCCATCACGCGCTCGTTGTACGCCCAGAGCGCGTCCTCGGAGACGTCGCCGGCCTCGATGGCTTCCATGGCTTGCTCGCCCGCGTACTTCCCGGCGTACGCCGCGCCGGCGATGCCGCCGCCGGTCGTCGGGTTGACGTGGCCGGCCGCGTCCCCCACGGCCATGAAGCCGGGTGCGGTCGCGGAGTCGTACGGCCGCCGCGTCGGGAGCGCAGCGCCGAGTTTGTCCTTCACCTCCGCGCCCTCGAACTCGGGGCGCTCGTTCAGGTCCTTCTTGAGGTCGTCGACGAGTTCCATCGGCTCCTCGTTCATCTGGAACCCGAGGCCGGCGTTGATTTCCGTGCTGGTTCGCGGGAAGTACCAGAGGTAGCCGGCGGCGCGCTCGGTCGGCTTGAACACGAGCGCGTCGTCCCACTCGACGTCCTCGGGGACTTCGACGATCTCCCGGTACGCCGAACAGAACTGCGAGTACGAGACGTTCGTGTCGAAGGTGGCTTCCGAGAAGTCCGTCTTGTCCTGGAGGATCGAGAGGGAGCCGGCCGCGTCGATGACGACGTCGGCGTCGAACTCGTGGACGTCGCCGTTTCGTTTCCCGGTCACGCCGGTGACAGTCCCCTCGTCGTCCTGGTCGACGTTCTGGACCACGACGTTGTAGTGGAAGTCGGCGCCCGCGTCGCTGGCGCCCTCAATGATGCAGCGGCCGTACTCCCAGCGGTCGATGACGGCGAGTTCGCCGGGGACGGGAATCTCGAGGACGGTGTCCTCCTGGGGAATCTCGAAGCGCCCGTGGTCGACACCGGTGTTCGTGAACGCGGGTTCGAGACGCTCCTTGGGGATGGCCTCGGGGAAGGCGTCCGCGCCCTTGAGCGCGTCACCGCAGGCGATGTGCCCGGCTTCCTCCTCGGATTTACGCTCGACGATAGCGACGTCGTAGCCAGCGTTGGCCACCGTCGCGGCGGTGTAACAGCCGGCTGTCCCGGCGCCGACGACGACGACGTCGTACTCGTGGGTGGTCATACACCCGCGTTCGTAGCCGCGAGGAAAACTCTTTATGCACCAATCCGTCGGGGCGTCGAGGACAGAGTGCGGACTAGTGGCGAGTCGGGGGCGCGGTGAGTAAAGAGTTTTCCCGGTGCTCCTGCAATCGCCCCCTATGACCGAGTACACCGTCGAGTTCGTCGGGACCGGCGAGGAGATCCGGGTCTCCGACACGGAAACTGTCCTGAAGGCGTGCCTCCGCGAGGGCATCGCCCAGGAGTACTCCTGCCGCGTCGGCATGTGCCTGGCGTGCTCCGCGAAGATCGTCGAGGGCGACGTCACGCAGCCCGCCGCCCGCGGACTCACGGACGAGGAATCCGAGGACTACGCGCTGACGTGCATGGCGCGCCCGCAGTCCGACCTGAAACTCGACCGCGGCCAGTACCCGCCGAGCATCGAGTCCGACGCCAGCGCCCAGGGACAGGCCGCGGCAGACGACGACTGATGCCACCCCGGAAAAGTCAGTCAGCCGACGAGACCGCGCAGTTGTTCGGCCCGCGCTCTAACTCCAGGGTCTCCGGTTCGAGCGGTCGGGTTCCAAGATTCACGGCGACAATTTCCTCGTAGTTCGCGGGCCGCGGCGGCAGGTCCGTCGTGAGTCGCTCGACGAACGCCTCGCGAGGACGGGCTGCGAGGTACAGACCATCCCGGACCTCGCCTAGCGAACGCTCGAAGCCGCCGTCCGAGCGCTCCGTGTCGGCTTCTACGTGCCCGGGAAGCACGCGAGTATCGTCCGGGAACGCGAACACGACGTCCGCCAGGGTGTCGTACTGCCGGCCGGCGAGTTCGCGGGCGCGGTCCTCGTCCTCGAGGTCCGGACGCCCGACGCCGTCCAGGAACAGGCAGTCTGCGGTGAGCAGGTCCGTCCCCCACTCCAGGACGACGAGTTCGGTGGTGTGCCCGGGCGCGTGGTGGACGGCGAGTTCCCGGTCGCCGACCGTCAGCACGTCGCCGTCGCCGACGAGTGACACGTCGTACTCGAGACCACGGCCCTCAGCGCCCGCCGGGAGCACGCGCTCCGCGTCCGTCTCGGTTGCGACTGCCCGGACGCCCGACACGTGGTCTGCGTGGACGTGGGTGTCGACGGCGTACTCGATAGTCACGCCGCGGTCGGCGGCGTCCGCGGCGTACCGCTGGCAGGCCGCCGCCAGCGGGTCGACCACGGCGGCTCCCTCACCGTTCGAGAGCAGGTACGAGAGACACCCCGACGACGGTCGCTCGTACTGCACGACGCCCTCCCCCAGGTCGTGGGCGACGACGAGGTCCGCCCAGGCGTCCATCCCGCCCGCGAGGTTGACCGCCTCGACGCCCTCGTCGCCGAGCGCGTCCGCGACCTCGGCGCTCGCTTCGCCGACGCCACACACGGCGACAATCGGCTCATCGAGGTCCGCCGGCACGAGGTCCGCTGCATCCCCCGTGACCTGCGCGGACACGAACTCCATGTAGGGCACGTGCTCAGCGGTCACACCCGGACCGTCGACGTGCCACGCGTCGAACTCGTCGCGGTCTCGGACGTCCAGCACCGAGACCGCGCCCTCGCGGATGCGGTCGTAGAGCTCGCGCGCGGAGACGGATGGTGTAGTCACGCGCCACACTTCGGGCCGAACGGGCAAAAGCTCACGTCCACCCGCGCCGAAGTGACCCGCATGGACGCAGCCGACTTCCGGGCGCGAGTCGACGCCGACCGCCAGACCGAACTCGACCGGCTCGGCTCCTCGAAGCGCCTCGTCGCGCTCACGGACGCCAGCCTGGACGACGAGACGGTCCTCCGCACGGCCGCCGCCAGCGAGGCCGCCGCGGCCGCCGTCTTCGACGACTGGGCCGCCGACGCCACGGGCGACGCGGAGGACGCGTTCGCCTCGTTCGCTGACCGGGAACGCGACCACTACGAGCGCCTCGGCGATGAACTCGGCGAAGACGTCGACGCCGCCCCGGGCGCAGTCCACGACTTCCTGCGGGACTGTGATTCGACCGTGGAGCGGGCGGGCGGCGTAGTCGGCCGCGGCGCCGTCGCGGAGCGCACGCTCACGCAGTTCGTGAGCTACTTCGTGAACCAGGCCGACGAGTCCCGCGCGGACCTGTTCCGCGAGTTGAAGACCGAGACGCAGGCGGACACCGAGACCGCGGTGGCCCTCCTCGCGGAGGCGGCGAGCGGGGACGACGACTGGGAGCGCGCACTGAGCGCCGCGGTCGGCGCGATCGACGCCGCCTACGAGGAGTACGTCGACGCGCTCGAATCGATGGGCGTGAACGCCAAATCGATCTGCTAGACGGGGAAAATACAGCGGGGACCGCGGACGCCTATTTCCCGTTCGAGATCGTGGTGTGGGCGCCGATGAGCGCGCCGGAGAAGTCGATGCCCTCGAGCCGCGTGTTCTCGTCGATGATGGAGTCGCGGACGTCGCAGTCGTGCAGGACCGCGTCCGGGAAGACGACGGTGTTGTCGACGCTGGAGTTGACGAGTTCGGCGTTCCCCATGATGTGGACGTTCTCGCCGATGGTGGTGTTCTCGACGGTGGCGTCGTCGCTGACGAGGTTCTCGCCGTCGAGTTTCCAGCGCACCGCGTCCAGGTAGGATTCCGGCGTTCCGATGTCGTACCACGCGCCCTCGAACGTGAACGCGTGGACGGACTGGCGGTCCTGTAGCCACTGGACGAACCAGCCGGGTTCGTCGGGATTCTCGCCCTCCGCGAGGTACGTCTCGAGGTCCGAGAGCGTCTCCTCGGGGTACGCGTAGCACGCGATGGAGACGAGCGTGCTCTTGGGCTGTTCGGGTTTCTCCTGGAAGTCCACGACCTCGTCGCCGTCGAGGTCCACGAGCCCGTAGGACTTCGCGCGTTCGAGACTCCCGACGTCGTAGGCGGCCAGTGTCGGGGCGTCCTTCTCCTCGAAGAAGTCCACGAACTCCGCGATGTCGAAGGAGATGAGGTTGTCGCCGGCGACCACGACCAGGTCGTCGTCGACGTTCTCGCGGTCGACGAGTTGCGCGAGCGCGCCGATGACGCCGAACTTCTCGTCTTCCGCTTGGGTGTCCTCGACGCTGAGCGTCGGTTTGTCGAACTCGCTGTCCGAGAGGTGTTCGCGGAAGTCCTCCGCGAACCGTTCGTTCGTGGACACGTACACCTCGTCGATGCGGTCGTCGGCCTCCAGATCCGCGAAGATCTCGTCGATGACTGTCGAGTCGCCGACCGGGAGGAACATCTTCGGCCGGTGTTTCGTGATCGGCCAGAGACGCGTCGCGTATCCGCCGGCGAGAACGACGGCTTTCATACTCGGACGGTCCCACGCGTCCGATAAGTCCTTTTTCATCCAGTGTCGGTGTACGAGCATGGACGACCAGACCACCCGCGAACGGATGCTGGACGCGCTCCGCGACCGACCGGACACCCCCAGCGGCCTCGCCGAGGAGTTCGGCGTCTCGCGCGGCACGGTACTGACGCACGTCCGCCACCTCTCCCAGACGCTCGACGGAACCGACGAGGAACTACTCGTGAAGCCCCCGGAGTGCCGTGAGTGCGGGTTCAACGACTTCGACGACCCGGTGAACGTGCCCTCGCGCTGCCCGGAGTGCAAACACGAGAACGTCGAGGAGCCGGCGTTCGTCGTTGAGGAACTCTAATCAGCGGGCGGTGCTGTCGCGGGGAGCGGTTAGAAGCCGAGGCGTTCGCCGGGCGACGTCGAGAGGTCGACCGGGTCGCCGTCTTCGACGCCCGCTCGAACGAACTCGTAGTCGGTGTCGTCGAGGTAGACATCGCCGTTCCGGACCGTGACCGAGACTGGGTCGAGTTGTGCACCCTCACAGGGACCGTGCGTGCAGACGCCGGAGTCCTTCTCGAACGTCGCGGCGTGCTTCCGGCAGACGACGTCGTCGCCGCGGACTGGCGCGCCGTCGCCCGTGTCGAGTTTCACGTCCGTCCAGTGCATGCAGTAGTTCAGGAACGACGACGCCGACCCGTCCGACAGCTGGAGGAGGATGGCTTCGCGTTCCTCGCCGTCGTCGGAAACGGTGTACAGCAGCGACCCGTCCGCCGGCACCTCGTCGACCGCGGCAATGCGCTCGGCTCCCATCACGGCCGAATAGCTACCCTCTGGATTTGAGGCTACCGGAAGCCGACGGATATTGGGTTTCCATCGGTTCGAAAATCAAGCGGTCCGGTGCAATCTGAAGGGGACAGGATGCCTGGCAACGTACAATCCAACCGACTGACAAACATCGGCGAGCGAGCGGTTCGAAGAACCCGAGCGAAGCCGTTCACCGCGCGAACGGCGGAGCCGTGAGCGCGGGCCGACGAGCGACCGCAGGGAGTGGTTCGAAAGGCGCTTTGCGCCTTTCGTCATCACGAAAGACGGCGTTGCCGTCTTTCGAACGACGAGGAGTGCCTTTCCCCAAGTTTTTGCGAGCGAGGCGCGCGTAGCGCGCCGAGCGCAGGAAAAAGCGGGTTAATAGTGCCGCTGTTCGACTTCGTCGGCGATGGCGCGGGCGAGGCGGGCGCCGACTTTGCAGGTGGCGTAGGTGGCGTCGTCGTAGGTCGCCACGGGGCGGATTTCCCACGTGGTGTTGGTGAGAAAGAGTTCGTCGGCGTCGCGGAGGTCGCGGGGCGTGTAGTGGCCTTCTTCGATGGGAATGCCGATGGTGTCGGCGAGTTCGAGGACGGCCCAGCGGGTGACGCCGGGGAGGACGTCGAGGTCGAGGCTGGGGGTGTGGAGGACGCCGTCGTCGACGAAGAAGACGTTGCTGGTGGCGCCTTCGGTGACGCGCCCGTGGGCGTCGAGCATGATGGCTTCGTCGGCGTCGCCGGCGTCGTTGCGTGCGAGGATGCCGTTGAGATAGTTGTGCGTCTTCGCAGTCGCGGGGAGTGCGGCGTCGCGGACGCGTTCGACGTCGACGGTCTCGACGGTCGCGGGGTCGTCCCAGACGCGGGTGCCGTCGACGCCACCGCGGGGGAGCGATTTGGTGACGACGACGACCGTGGGGTCGGTGTCGTCGCTGGGCGAGAGTTTCCCCGGCTGGACGCCGCGGGAGATGGTCAGGCGGACGTAGGCGTCCGCGAGGTCGTTCGCGGCGAGGGTGCCGTGGACGCGCCCGCGGAGTTTGCTCTCCGAGAGCCCGTGGTCGATGCCGAGCGCGTTGCACGTCGAGCGGAGGCGCTTGAAGTGAGCGGCCCATGCGAACACCTGGCCGCCGTACGCGCGCATCGTCTCGAAGGCGGCGTCGCCGTACTGGAACCCGCGGTCGCTGACGCTCACGGCGGCGTCGTCGGCGGCGACGAGGTCGCCGTTTACGTTGTAGAGCATGTGTCGAGGAAGGTGGCGAGCAGTCGTTTGCCGGTCGGCGTGAGGATACTCTCGGGGTGGAACTGGACGCCTGCGTGGGGTCGGTCGCGGTGGCGGACCGCCATCACCACGTCGCTGTCGTCGGCCGTCTCGACGGTCCACGCCGAGGGCACCAGCGAGTCCGGGAGTTCGGACTCCGGGACGGCGAGCGAGTGATAGCGCCCCGTTTCGAGGCGGTCCGGGAGCCCCGAGAAGATTCCCTGCCCGTCGTGGCGGACCGTCGACGGCTTTCCGTGTACGACGGCGGGAGCGTGCTGGACTGTCGCGCCGTTGGCAGCGCACAGCGCCTGGTGGCCGAGGCAGACGCCCAGCGTCGGGTAGTCGAGGTCGCGGAACACGGGCACCGAGACACCGGCGTCGTCGGGCGTGCCCGGGCCGGGTGAGACGACGATTGCGTCCGGGTCGATGGCGCGGATGCCGTCGACGTCGACGTCGTCGTTGCGGCGGACGACCACGTCGGCGTGCTCGCCGACGTACTGGACGAGGTTGTACGCGAACGAGTCGTAGTTGTCGACGACGAGTACGCGCGTCACTGTCCCGCCTCCGGGTCCGGTTCGAGTGCGAACTGCTCGCCGGACTGCTCGAGCGCGTCGTCGATGGCGGTCACGAGCGCGCGGGCCTTGTCGAGGGTCTCTTCGTACTCGGCTGCGGGGTCGGAGTCGTGGACGACGCCCGCGCCGACGCGCAGGTGGTACTCGTCGCAGTGCCGGACGAGCGTCCGGATGACGATGTTGAGCGTGGCGTCGCCGTCGAACCCGACGGCCGCCATGCTCCCGGTGTAGGGGCCGCGCCGGGTGGCTTCCACCTCGTCGATGAGTTCCATCGTCCGGGGCTTGGGCGCCCCAGTGATAGTTCCACCGGGAAACGCGGCGGCGATCGCGTCAGCGAGATCACAATCCTCGCGGAGTCGCCCCCGTACCTCGCTGACCAGATGCATCACCTCGCTGTACCTGTCGACTCGGCGGTACTCCCCGACCTCGACGCTGCCGTACGCCGACACCTTCCCGAGGTCGTTGCGTTCGAGGTCCACGAGCATCGCGTGCTCGGCGCGCTCCTTCTCGTCGCTGGTCAGTTCGGCTTCCAGCGCGTCGTCCTCGTCGAGCGTGTCGCCGCGGGGTCGCGTCCCCGCAATCGGTTCGGTGACGAGGTCGCGGCCCCGCTTCGACAACAGGAGTTCGGGACTCGCGGACACGAGGTCCACGCCCGGGAACTCGACGAGGCCGGAGTACGGCGCGGGGTTCGTCTCCCGGAGCGCCGCGTACACCGCGAGCGGGTGGACGCTCGCGGGCGCTTCGAGGCGCTGGCTGACGTTCGTCTGGAACGTCTCGCCGTCCCTGACGGCCCCCTTGATAGTGCGGACGCGGTCCTCGAACGCCGCCCGGCCGCACGCGCTCTCGAAGCCGGCCGCGTCGCTCACCGCTCGCTGCCTGGCTCCGTTCGCCGGTGGTTCGCCACTCGTCTGGTCACCGTCCCGCACTCGGGCGGCGAGACCCAGTACGCGCTCCCGGCCCGCGTCGAACGCCGCGTCGGCGTCCTCGTGGGGGGCCAGCGGGACGCTCGCGACGAACCGAAGTGGGTCGCCGGGCTCGAACGGCTCCCGCCAGGCAGCCACCACCGAGTAGACGCCGAACTGCATGCGGGGGAGTTCCCGGTCGTCTGTCGCGTCGTTCGGCAGGTCCTCCAGGTCGCGGGCGACGTCGTAGGACAGCCACCCGAACAGGCCACCTGGGTGGGGAACGTCACAGTCCCCACGCCGAACGTCGTCGCCGACGTGGTCGGCGAGCACGTCCAGTGCTCCCGATTCGTCCGGGCCGACGGTCACGACCTCGTCGGGCGCCACGCCGAAGTACCCCCAGCCGTCGCTCCCGCCGGTAGTCTCGTAGTAGAAAGCGGGGTCGCCGCCGCGAGCACGGCGGTACGCGTCGAAGGGGTCCCGGACCGCACTTCGGGCCTCCACGACGACCCGCGTGTCGCTGGACGCGTCGCTGGCAGTCCCAACGAGGTCGTCGCGGTCGGTGTGTAGCGTCGCCGGGCCGTCAGCCATGCATCGGCAGCGACCCGGTGGTCGTCGCGTCCAATCCAGTGTCCGCCATCACTCGTGGTCCTGGGCGCTGTCGACCCAGCGGCCGATGCGCTTCGCGGAGAGGTCCGTCTGGTCGGCGAGTTCCTCGGGGTCGGCGGCCGCGAGCTCCGCGACCGTCTCGACGCCCGCCTCGTTGAGACGGCCGGCGTACGCCGGACCGATGCCCTTGACGTTGCTGACGGGTTCGCCGTCGGACGACTGTTCGCCGGTCTCGTCGCCCGCGCCGGCCGCCTCTGCGGGTTCGGCTGCGCGCGTCGGGTCGTCAGTGTGGTCCTCGTCGACCAGTGACTCCGTGGACGCCGACGCGTCCGTCTCCGTCGCAACGGGTTCGTCAACGTCCTCTGCAACTTCGGTTTCGGCTTCCGCCTCGGCTTCGCCTCCGGCTTCCGCGTCCGTTTCGGCCTCGTCTTCTGTGTCCGCTTCGGATTCGGCTCCCGCTTCAGTCTCGGCCTCGTCCGCCGTTTCCACAACGTCCGCGACTTCCTGTTCGTCCGCTTGTTGGTCCGCGACAGCCTCCGACTCGTCGGCGGTCACGGGTTCGTCATCCTCCGCCGGTTCCTTGACAGCACGCTCCGACTCGGCGGACGGGTCTCGTTCCACCGTCACGTCGACGCCACTGCCAGCAGTTCGGCTCTCCTCCTCCATGCCGAGCAGCGACTTGAGTTTCGAGAGCAGTCCCATTGTCGAGTTATATCCCCCGCCCGTACTTAAAGCCGTGCCTGACTCAGAGGCGGTCGCGGAGCGCCTCGTTCATGGAGGGGACCGGCGCGTCGTGACCCGTCCACAGTTCGAACGCCGCGACGCCCTGGAACAGCAGCATCCACGCGCCGTCGATGGTGGTCGCGCCCGCGGCGTCGGCGTCCCGGAGCAGTTTCGTCCGGAGCGGCGAGTACACCGCGTCGAGGACAGCCAGTTCCCCGTGGAGTGCGTCCGCCGGGACCGGCGACCGGTCCTCCTCCATGCCGACGCTCGTGGCGTTCACCAAGACGTCCGCGTCGTCGAGCAGTCCGGGAAGGTCGTCCAGTGAATGTGGTGACGCCGCCGGCCCCACGTCGGCAGCGACTGCTTCGGCCGTCTCGACGGTCCGGTTCGCGATGTCGACGTTCGACCCGGCGTCGGCCAGCGCGAACGCGCCCGCACGGCCCGCGCCGCCAGCGCCCACGACGACAGCGTCCTGCCCCGCAAGCGGAACGTCGTGATAGCTGAACGACCGGCGGACGCCTGCGACGTCCGTGTTGTGGCCGGTGACCGCCTCACCCGAGAAATCGATGGTGTTGACCGCGCCGATGCGCGTCGCGAGGTCGTCGGCGTCCACCAGCGACAGGACGTCCTGCTTGAACGGGATGGTGACGTTGAGGCCGGCGACGCCGAGCGCCTCCGCGCCACGGATCGCCGTCGCGAGGTCCGCCCGCGACGGCTCGAACGTGACGTACCTCGCGTCGAGGCCGAGTTCCGCGTACGCCGCCTCGTGCATCGGCGGCGACAGCGAGTGTTCGACCGGATTCCCGACGAGTCCGAATACCTGCACGCCTCCACCCAGCGGCCGGACGCTTATAACTGACACTGACACCGAACGGTTTTTTGCCGGGAACTGCTTCCCCGCTGTATGGCCGGGTCACTCGCCGTCGATGCCGGGATACTGTTGGCCGGCATCGTCTTGCTCTACGTCGGTGCGGAGCTCCTCGTCTCCGCTGCGTCCGCGCTGGCGCTCTCTCACGGCGTGAAAGCCACGACAGTCGGCGTCACCGTCATCGCGTTCGCTACGACGGCACCAGAGCTGTTCGTCAGTTCCATCGGCGCGCTCACCGAATCCGACAGCATCGCCCTCGGGAACATCGTCGGGTCGAACATCGCCAACATCGGCCTCGTGCTCGGGGCCTCCGCCGTCGTCCGGCCGATGCAGGTCGACGACGACACGCTCTACCAGCACGGCCCGTTCATGTTCGTCGCCGCCGTCGCGCTCGTCGGCCTCGGCCTCGACGGCCGCATCGGCGCCGGCGACGGCGTCGTCCTGCTCGCGTTGCTCGCAGGGTTCACGGGCTATCTCTTCTACAAGTCCCGGCAGAACGACGTCGTCCTCCCCGAAGACGTCGACATGAGCGCGGACACGACGAGCGCCAGTATCCGGGACTACGTCGCGCTCGTCGGTTCGATTCTGCTGTTGCTCGCCGGCTCTCGCGCGCTCATTGTCGGCGGCCGTGGCGTCCTGGTCGCGTGGGGATTCGGTGACCTCTTCATCGGCCTCACCATCATCGCGTTCGGCACGTCCGTCCCCGAACTCGCGACGTCGCTCGTGAGCGCCATCCGCGGCGAAGCCCAGTTCTCCGTCGGGAACGTCGTCGGGTCGAACATCTACAACGTGCTCGCCGTCATCGGCGTCGTCGCCGTCATCGTCCCGATCACCGTCCAATCCGCGACGGTCAGCTACGAGTTCCCCATCATGCTCGGGTTCACCGTGGTCGCGCTCGCCATGATGGCGCTCGGCGACCGCATCACGCGCATCGAAGGAGCCGGGCTGCTGGCGGGGTACGTCGGCTTCCTCTACTTCCTGCTCCCGTGATGGCGGCTGTTTCGCCACGGACGCCCGCCACCGAAGCGGTGCACAGACTCCCTGCTCTCGCATCCGCCCCCAATCATAAGGATTAGGGCGCCCGTCCCGGACAGTGTAGCTATGTTACGCGAGCGGGTGCGCCACCCCATCGCAGCACTCGTCTTCGCCGTACTGCTGACAGTCCCGTGGGTGGTGGTCCACTTCACCGGCGGGCCGGACGCCTACGGCCTCGGCCATCCAGGGACGGTTGCTGTCAGCGGCATCGCCGTGCTCGGCGCGTCGTTCCTGCTCGCGTGGGGCGCCGAAACCGCGGAGAAGGACGTCCCGCGGTCGTTCGCCATCGCCGTGCTCGCGGTGCTCGCCGTCGCCCCGGAGTACGCCGTCGACGCGCTGTACGCCTGGACCGCTGGGGCGAACATCGGAACGGAGCGGGGCGTGGAAGCCGCGAACCTCGCCGTCGCGAACATGACCGGCGCGAACCGCATCCTCATCGGCCTCGGGTGGTCGGGCATCGCGCTGTTCACCGTCTACCAGGCGAGGAAGACGATGGACCCGGCGGTCACATTCGACGGCGGTCTCCGGAGTCGCGTGAACCTCGACCCCTCCATCGCCACCGAAGTCACGTTCCTGCTCGCGGCGACGGCGTACGCCTTCGTCGTCCCGCTCGGCGACGGCATCGGCCTCCTCGACACGGTCGTGCTCGTCGGCCTGTTCGGGGCGTACATCGCCATCATCATCCGGGGCGACGTCTCCCACGACACCGACCACGTCGGCGTCCCCGCGTACCTCCAGCACTTCCGGCGCCCCGCTCGCGTCGCCAGCGTCGTCGCGCTGTTCGCGTTCTCCGGGTTCGCCATCTACACCGCCGTCCACCCGTTCGCACACGGGCTCGAGGAGATCGGGGAGGCGGCCGGCATCCCGCCGTTCTTCATGATCCAGTGGGTCGCTCCGCTGGCCTCGGAGAGCCCGGAGCTCATCGTCGTCGTCTACCTCGTGAACAAGGCCCGCTCGACGGCCGGCTTCAACGCGCTCATCTCCTCGAAGCTCAACCAGTGGACGCTGCTCATCGGGACGCTGGCGGTCGTCTACAGCATCGCATCGGGGAGCCTGGGGACGCTCCCGTTCGACGAGAAGCAGGCGGTCGAGATCTGGATCACCGCCGCCCAGAGCCTGTTCGCCATCGCCATCCTCACGGACTTCTCGATCGCCGTCTGGGAGGGGGTCACCCTGCTCGTGCTGTTCCTCACCCAGGTGGTCGCCGAGTTCGTCATCATCCAGACGGTCGCCGAACCCGCCGCGACGGAACTCAGCATTCTCGTCCTCTACGCGTACACCGCCGTCTACCTCGTGCTCGCGGCCGTACTGCTGGTTCGGCGCCGGGAGTCCATGGTGCGACTCGTCCGGAAGACCGCGGACGACGCCGGGGCCGCGTTCGGCGCGGGCGGCGACTGACGCCCGGAACCCGTGCCGCCGCCGACGCCGGGATGCGACGACGCGGGGCTGTTCCGCCGACCCCGGCACCACGAGCCTCGAACAGCAGGCGTTTTACTGGCCGCGGCGTACGCCGGGCCGTGATTGGAATCGTCGTGAGTACCGCCGACGAGGCCTCCGAGCACATCGGCGACCACCTCCTGGACGTCGGTGACTTCGAGGCGGTCGGTGACGGCGTCTACCGGACCGACGGCTTCGAGTTGCGGGAGTTCGAGGAGCTTCACATCGACCTCGAGGACCCCGCCGCGCCGTTCGACGACCCCGAGTTCGTCGTCGTGGTGTCCCGGCACGCCGGCGACACCGGCCCGCTGCTGACCGCCCACCACACCGGGAACTTCGGGGACGCGCAGTACGGCGGCGAGGACAGGTCGCTCGCCGAGGCGTGCCCGAACGCCCACCGTCGTGTGGTCGCGGCGCTCCGGGAGCACGCGCCGGACGGCTACGACGTCGGCATGGAGTGCACGCACCACGGACCGACCGAGGTGAGCGCGCCCTCCATGTTCGTCGAACTCGGCAGCGGCGAGGAGGAGTGGCGCGACCCCGATGGCGCGCGAGCGGTCGCCCGAGCAGTCCTCGACCTCCGGGACGTCACCCCGCGTGACGGCCGAGCGCTGGTCGCGTTCGGGGGCGGGCACTACGCGCCGCGGCCGACCCGCATCCTCGAAGCGACGGACTGGGGCGTCGGACACGTCGCTGCGGACTGGAGCCTGAGTGAACTCGGCGACCCCCGCGAGGACAGCCGGGTCGTCGACCGGATGTTCGATGCCAGCGGCGCCGAACACGCCGTCGTCGACGGCGAGCAGCCGGCCGTGGAAGCGGTGGTCGAGGACCTCGGCTACCGCGTGGTCAGCGAGACGTGGGTCAGAGAGACGGACGGCGTCCCGCCTGCGCTCGTCGCCAGTCTCGAAGCCGAGGTCCGTCCGGTCGACGAGGGGCTCCGGTTCGGCGCGCCCGCTGTGGGCTACGACGACTCCGCCCGCGACTCTGAGGACGACGACGCCGACGGCTACACTGTCGTCGAGTTTCCCGCCGACCTGCTCGACGCGGCGCACGCCGCAGACCCGGAAGCTACCGTCGAAGCGGCCCGCGAGACGGCGCTCGCGTACGCCACCGGGGAGAACGGGAACCGGCTGACGGGCGTCGCCGCGTACGCCGACGAGTCGGCCTGGGACGCGTTCGTCGACCGCGTCGTCAGCGTGTTAGCAGACGATTACGACGAGGTGAGTCGCGAGGACGAGGTGCTCACTGCGACGCGGGAGACCTTCGACCCCGCCGCAGCCAGCACGCTGGGGGTGCCCGAGGGCCCGAAGTTCGGGCAACTCGCGGCCGGCGAATCGGTCGAGGTTAACGGGAGTGAAATCCGACCCGCGGACGTCGCGCGATCCGAGTCCGTATCGGTTTCGCTGGGGTTCCGCGAGTGGGCGCGTGAGCGCGTACGACGCCCGTCCGACGCGGAGGGGAAAGGTAATTAAGCTTCACCTGCTACCCGTTACGCAACAATGGACTCGATTGTGCAGGACGCCATCGACGAGGCCGAGGAAGCGGACTCGGCTTCGGACGCGGGTGACGTCCCGTCGGAGGGTACCTCCTCCAGCGTCCCCACGGGGGAGATGACTGACGACGAACTCCAGGACGTTCTCCAGGAACTCCAGACCACGATCACCGTCGTGGGGTGTGGCGGTGCCGGGTCGAACACCATCAACCGGATGTTCGAGGAAGGCATCCACGGCGCGTCGCTGGTCGCCGCGAACACGGACGTCCAGCACCTCGTGGAGATCGACGCCGACACGAAGATTCTCATGGGCCAGCAGAAGACCCAGGGCCGCGGCGCCGGGTCGCTCCCCCAGGTCGGCGAGGAAGCCGCCCTCGAGTCCCAGGAGGAGATCCGGGACTCCATCGAGGGCTCGGACATGGTCTTCGTCACCGCCGGACTCGGCGGCGGCACGGGCACGGGTTCCGCCCCTGTCGTCGCGAAGGCCGCCCGCGAAGCCGGCGCGCTCACAATCGCCATCGTCACGACGCCGTTCACCGCGGAAGGCGAGGTTCGACGCACGAACGCGGAAGCCGGCCTCGAGCGCCTCCGCGACGTCGCCGACACCGTCATCGTCGTGCCGAACGACCGCCTGCTGGACTCGGTCGGCAAACTCCCGGTCCGCGAGGCGTTCAAGGTCTCGGACGAAGTCCTCATGCGCTCCGTGAAGGGCATCACGGAGCTCATCACCAAGCCCGGTCTCGTCAACCTCGACTTCGCCGACGTTCGCACCGTCATGGAGAAGGGCGGCGTCGCCATGATCGGTCTCGGCGAAGCCGACTCCGACGCGAAGGCAGCGGACTCCGTGAAGAGCGCACTGCGCTCCCCGCTGCTCGACGTCGACATCTCCTCCGCGAACTCCGCGCTCGTCAACGTCACCGGCGGCCCGGACATGAGCATCGAGGAGGCCGAGGGCGTCGTCGAACAGCTCTACGACCGCATCGACCCCGACGCCCGCATCATCTGGGGGACCAGCATCGACGAGGAACTCGACGGCGAGATGCGCACCATGGTCGTCGTCACCGGCGTCGACTCCCCGCAGATCTACGGCCGCGGTGACGCCCCCGAGCCCGAACCGGAGCCCGACGGCGGCGAAACCGAAATCGAGGACATCGACTACGTCGAATAGCTGTTCCGCTCTTCGGTCGCGTTCGCGTCGTTCGCCCGCTCTGTCTCGAAAGTGCAGCACGAACACCGTCCGCTAGCCGCTGCGTTCCGGTTGCCAGCACGCATCACTCGTTGGTGGCGGTCGGTGACAGGTACAGGGTGTCGCCACTCTGGGAACGCCGCCGCCCAGCATCGCCCGGATTTACGTTGGATGCTCATAGACCGACTCGCATGGCACAGGGAACGGACGAGGACGCCGAGGAAACTCTGCTCTCCCCCGGGGAGGCGTTCGCCGCAATCGGTCACGAGACCCGCGTCCAGATTCTGGAAGCCCTCGCGACGGCTCACAGGTCGGAGCGCCCGCTGTCGTTCTCGGCGCTCCGGGAGCGCGTCGGAGCCGTCGACTCCTCGCGGTTCAATTACCACCTCGACCAGCTCGTCGGCCACTTCCTCGAGCGCAGTGAGGACGGGTACGGCCTCAGCAGCGCGGGTGAGCGCATGGCCGAAGCGATTCAGTCGGGCGCGGTCACGGAGGACCCGCTGCGCGAGCGCGTCCAGCTCGAGGAGTCCTGTCACTACTGTGGCGCCCCCATCGAGGTGAGCTATCGCCGGGAGCGCGTAGAGCTGTACTGTACGGAGTGCCCCGGGACGTACGGCACGAGCAACACGCAGGAAGCCGGCGAGGGCGACATCCCGGCGGAGTACGGCTTCCTGGGCCTGCTGAACCTTCCCCCGGCCGGGCTCCAGGACCGGACGCCGTCGGGCATCCTCCAGTCGGCGTTGTCGTGGCACGTCACCGAGGCGCTGTTGTCTGCCGACGGGACGTGTCCGCGGTGCTCGGCACGGATGGACGCTCACGTCACGCTCTGCGAGGACCACGACCACGCCGGCGGCACCTGTACTGATTGCGAGAATCGGTACGCCGCACAGCACTCCGCACACTGCACGAACTGCGTGTACTCGCGGCGCGTGTTCTTCGGCGCGTCGCTGCTCTCGAACACCGCACTGCAGGCGTTCCTCACCGGGCACGACCGAAACCTCGTCGCGCCCGAGTTCGACCGGTACGCGTCCGTGATGATGGACTACGAGGAGCGGATTCTCGGGACCGACCCCTTCGAGGCGACGTTCACGTTCACCGCGGACGGCGACGCCATCACCGTCACCGTCGACGACGACCTGGACGTAGTCGACGTCGCGCGACGGGACGCGGCCGACGATTGACCCGACGCCCCGCCTGCGCCCCACAGCTCCACGGGCGAAGCTGCGTCCGGAATTGCTCAGTTCTCTTTCACAAAAATCCGACAGGGAGCGCTTTAGTGAACGCCGACACTCTCGGAGGCCATGTTGGTGGTAGGCAGCGACGACGGCGTCTATCTCGTCACCAGCGTCTTCGAGAATGGTGACACGGACGTGGAGCACGTACTGGAATCGGCACCCGTGATGCGCGTACGGACGTTCGACCCCGTCGACGGGATGTTCGCCGCAACGAAGGACGGCCTCTACCACTCACAGAAGGGGCAACGCTGGACCGCACTCGGCGTCCCCGGCAGCGACGTGTACGCGGTCGGTGCGAGTCCGGCCGGCGACCGGCTCTACGCCGGCACCCGTCCCGCTCGTCTCTACGTCACCCGCCCGGACGCCGACGGACGGTTCGATGCGAAACCGGAGTGGACGGAACTGACTGCATTCGGGAGCCTGGCCAGTCGCCACGACTGGGGTATCGACCGCCACGACGGCGTCGCGCAGGTCCGGGACGTCGTGGTTCCCGAAGACGCGCCCGAACGGCTCGTCGCGGGCGTCGAGGTCGGCGGCGTCTACGTCAGCGACGACGGCGGCGAGACGTGGGACGACCGCGCTATCGAGGGCTTCGAGGCGCCGCACACCGACGACGTCCACCACGTTCTCCTCCGGAACAAGCACTCGTTCGTCGCAGCGACTGGGAGCGGCCTCTACCGGACGACCGACGCCGGGCGGACCTGGCAGCGCCTCGACGCGGCACACCGCCAGTGGTACTTCCGGGAGTCGTTCGAGCACGACGACGTCGTGTTCGCCGGCGCGTCGCCGACGCCGCCGAACGGTTGGACGGACGACCGCGACCACGCTCTGTTCGAGTACCGCGACGGAGAATCCCTCGCGGCCGTCTCCTCGCCCACGCCCGACGAGGTGGCCGTCGGCTGGTGCGCCAGCGACGAGGGCGCCCTCGCAGCGACGAACCGCGGAACACTGCTCCACCGCGAGGGAGACGGCTGGCGGCGAGTCGGGACCGTTCCGGTCGCCGAGTCCATTCACGGCCGCTGTGTCCCGTTGGCGTGGCACCGGCCCTGAGTGAGCGCGATTGCTGCAGCGAGTCTCGCTGGCACGCGGGCAAACGGCCGAGTGGGGTGGGCCCGGCTTCGCATCAATAGATAAAAGAGCGCTCGCCGACTCAGTACGAATATGGACGTTCCCCTAGAGCTTTCCGCGTATACGCGCGTGCTCCGCCTCGCCAGCACGCCGTCGTGGGAGGAGTTCTCCCAGATTTCGAAAATCGCCGGCGCTGGCATCCTGCTCGTTGGCCTGATGGGCTTCATGATCTTCCTCCTGATGGAAGGCGTCACGTCGGTGATCTAGATGGGCGTGTACGCTGTGAAGACGACGGCGAGCCAGGAGCAGACCGTCGCGAGCATGATCGCGAACCGCGAGGCCGACGAGATCCACGCGGTGCTCGCGCCGGACGCGCTCACCAGCTACGTGATGGTGGAGGCCTCCGACCACAACATCATCGAGCGCGTGATGGAGGAGATCCCCCACGCCCGCAGCCTCGTCCCCGGCGAGTCCGGCATCAGCGAAGTCGAGCACTTCCTGTCCCCGAAGCCGGACGTCGAGGGCATCGCGGAGGGCGACATCGTGGAACTCATCGCCGGCCCGTTCAAGGGCGAGAAGGCGCAGGTGCAGCGCATCGACGAGAGCAAAGACCAGGTCACCGTCGAGCTGTACGAGGCGACGGTCCCGATTCCCGTGACTGTCCGCGGGGACCAGATTCGCGTGCTCGACTCCGAAGAGCGCCAGTAACCTCGGTTTTCGACGGCCGTTTTCGCGGAATTCGTTCGCCGATAGCGTCGGCTACTCCGGCTCGGGTTCGACAATCGCGTTCCGGAGCGTGCCGACGCCCTCGTAGGTGATTTCGACGGTGTCGCCGGGTTCGACGAGCCCGGGGTTCGCGGGGCTCCCGAACGCGACGACGTCCCCGGGCTGGAAGGTGAACCGCTCGGAGAGGAACGCGACGACCTCGTAGGGGTCGAACAGCATCAGGTCCGTGTTGGCTTCCTGGCGGCGTTCGCCCGCGACGTCGGTGTGCATGTCGACGCCTCGGGGGTCGACGTCGGTTTCGACCCAGGGGCCGAGCGGGCCGGAGGCGTCGAAGGCCTTCCGCGCGCTGCGGCCCGGCTGGTCGAGCGCGTCGAGGTCGTTCAGAACGGTGAATCCGCGGAGGACGTCGGGGACGTCGGCTTGGGCGACGCGGTGGCAGCGCTCGTCGACGACGGCCGCGAGTTCGCCGGCGTACGTCAGTTCGTCCGTGAACGACGGGTAGGGGACTGGCGTCTCGTGGCCGACCACTGAGACCGGCGGCTTGATGAAGAAGTCCGGCTGGTCGGGGCGTTCGTAGTCCATCTGGTCGATGGTCGCGGCGTAGTTCCGGCCGACGCAGTAGACAGCCGAGGGGTCACAGGGCGGCGCGAGCGTTCCGTCCTCGCCGACGACGTACTCCGCGTCGTCGGTGACGACGGCGCCGCCGCGGTATTCGCCCTCGATGACGCCCTGGTCCGTGCGGAGTCGCGCGAGTCGCATACCTGGACGTCACTCGGGGGTCGCAAGTCGGTTACGGAGCGAGGAGGCAGGAGAGACAAGACAGGAACGGCGACCAAAGCGGCGACGGGAGCGGCGACCGAAATCTAGCTCGTGGTCGCGTGGACCGGCTCGGTGGTGTCGATGGCGTCCGCGGTCTCGTCGCTCAACAGGTCTTCGAGGACGTCGACGTCAAGCGTATCGGAGACGTCGTCGATGACTCGCTCGCGTTCCCGGATGGCGGCGGCGTCGCCGTCGTAGAAGCGGACGTATTCGGCGCGAGTGTGCTCTTTCAGGCCGTGCTTGATGGCGAAGTAGCCCTCGGGCACGTCGTCGCCACAGATCTCGCACTCGTGGGTCTCGTGGTCGGTCACCTGGTGGGCGAGCAGCGCCTCGACGCTCTCGAAGGCGGACCCACAGTCGACGATTGCACATTCCCACCGGGACATGGATGCCCTTAGCCTTAGCGCGCAAATAAACTTTGTGTCGGGGTTTCGACCACAGTACGGTTTTGTCCGCCACTCGTCAGAGCCCCGTCAGACAAATTCTCTCGCGTGAAACCGATTTAGCCCCCCATTAACAGTGCGCAGTTAGCGCCGCCAACGCCCGAGGCTACTCGGCTACGGGCCGGTCTCGAATCTACGGGCGGATTGCGGCCAGCACTCGGTCGACAGGAGACCAGGGAGGAGTCAGCAGGCGGGGTTTCGACTCTCGTCCGGGTCCGAGACGCCGAGGTGCGTCTGGCCCCAGTCCTCGAGTGCAGTGATGACGGGGCGCAGCGAGCGCCCGCGGTCGGTCAGCGAGTACTCGACGGTGACCGGCTTCTCCGCCACGACCTCGCGGTCGACCACCCCGCTGGCTTCCAGGTCGTCGAGCGTCTCGGAGAGCACCTTGTTCGTCACGGGGTCGAGGTCGTCGGCGAGTTCGCTGAACCGGAGCGGACCGCCGTCCAGCAGGCGGTGGACGACGACCGGCCCCCACTTCTTCCCGAGGACGTCCATCGTACACGTCACCCCGCACCAGTCGTCGTCCGCGCACCAGTCCGCGACGCAGTCGGCGTCTGGAACGTCGGTATCCGGAGCGTCGGTGTCGCTAGTCACACTCGACGGCTTCTCGCGCCAGCCAGAAAGGCATACCTGCGCTAGCCACGCGGGACCGCCATGTCCCCGCTGCGCCACGTCCCCGCTCCACCACGCGCCCACGTCGCTACGTGGAACGTCGGAGGGGGCGCAAGACGGTCCTCGCAAACCATCTGCGGTTACCAGTCGAAACCTCGTTTCCGCGGGGGAGCCAGGGACTTATGCGGCCCGTCGCCCACCACGGTGACACATGCCCGACGTCACCATCGAATACTGCGTTCCCTGCGGCCACCTCGAGCGAGCGATCGACACACAGGAGTTGCTCCTCGAAACGTTCGGTCAGCAACTCGACGGCGTCCGCCTCCAGACCGGCGACGGCGGCGTCTTCGAGGTGCGCGTCGACGGCGAACGCGTCTGGGACAAGAGCGACCCCGGCGACGAGACGCCGGTCGAAGCGGCCGCGGACGCGGTCCGCGACCGACTCGACGACTGACCGCCGCGAGCCACCGAACACTGGATGACTGCCTCCGGACGGACGACGACGAGACGACTGTGAGCCGACAATGACGCGGCTGTCCAGCGCGTGGCTTCGACGCCACCAGGTCGGCTTCTACGCAGTCGCCGTCGCACTCGCTCTGGTCGTCGGGTTCGGCCAGCCGGACGCGAGCCCCGGGCTCGAACCGTTCATCAACCCCGTTCTCGCCGTGCTGCTGTACGTGACGTTCCTGGAGATTCCGTTCGTTCGCATCCGGCGCGCGTTCCGGAACCGCGAGTTCATGCTCGCGGCCCTCGGGATGAACTTCCTGGTCGTCCCAGTGGTCGTGTACGGTCTCACGCGGTTCCTCCCCCAGGACCCGGTGGTTCTCGTCGGCGCGTTCATGGTGTTGCTGACGCCGTGCATCGACTACGTCATCACGTTCACGGAACTCGCGGGCGGCGACGCCGAACAGATCACCGCAACGACGCCGGTGTTGATGGTCGTCCAGTTGCTGTTGCTGCCGGTGTACCTCTGGCTGTTCGTCGGCCCGCGGGTCGCGTCGTACATCGAAGCCGGACCGTTCGTCGAGGCGTTCGTCGTCATCATCGCGGCGCCGTTGACGCTCGCCTGGACGACGGAACTCTGGGCGGACCGCGCTGGCCGCGGGCGAACCTGGCAGCAGGCGATGGGGTGGCTGCCCGTGCCGATGATGGGGCTGACGTTGTTCGTCGTCATCGCGTCCCAGCTCCCGCGCGTCCAGGACTCGCCGGGGACTGTCGCCGCGGTCGTCCCCGTCTACGTCGCGTTCCTCGTCGTGATGTCGCTGCTCGGGCGGGCCGTCGCCGGGCGCCTCGAGATGGACGTCGGCGAGCGCCGCGCGCTCGTGTTCACGTCCGTGACGCGGAACTCGCTGGTCGTGCTCCCTCTGGCGCTGGCGCTCCCTTCGGGGTTCGCGCTCGCCCCCGCCGTCGTCGTGACGCAGACGCTCGTCGAACTCACCGGGATGGTCGTCCTGACGCGGGTCGTTCCGGCCTGGCTGGTCCCCGGACCGGCTGTCTGACGGGCAGCGTTCGCGCGCGGTCGAAGCGCGAGAACCGTAAACAGCTAATTGTCGGCCCCCGAACGCTCGAGTCGTGCCGACGACACGGGTCGACCTCCACGCGAAGGTCCTCGACGACGAGGTTGTGCGCCGGGCGAAAGCCGCGGGCATCGACGTGCTCGTGTACGCGCCCCACTTCACGCGCCTCCCGGACGCCCGCGACAGGGCCGCCGAGTACTCCGACGACGAACTGCTCGTCGTGCCCGGCCGCGAACTGTTCACGGGGTCGTGGCGCGACCGCAAGCACGTCCTCGCAGTCGGCCTGACCGACCCGGTGCCTGACTTCATCACCCTGGACGCCGTCTTCGACGAGCTCCGCCGCCAGGACGCGGCCGCGCTCGTCCCGCACCCCGGGTTCCTGAACGTCAGTCTCACGCCGACCGACGTCGAGCGGTTCCGGGACACGGTCGCCGCCGTCGAGACCCACAACCCGAAACACCTCCCTCACCACAACAGGCGCGCGCGTGCTATCGCCGACGCCTACGACATCCCGGGGTTCGCGTCCTCGTACGCCCACCTCCCCGAGACGGTCGGCGGCGTCTGGACGGCGTTCGACGCCGCAATCGACACCGAAGCCGACCTCGTGGACGCCCTCGAATCCGGCGTCCCGCGGCAGACCTACCACCAGCGGGGCGCCCGCTACCAGGCCCGGTCGCTGGCGGAGAAACTCCACCTCGGGTACGAGAACACGTGGGAGAAGATCGACCGCATCCTCCTCTCGGGGACGGAGCCGACCCACCCCCGCCACATCGCGTACGACGGCCAGTTCGACGACGTCGCCGTCTACTGAGTCACGGCAGGACGCTCTCGACGTCGAGGAGATTCTGGATCGCGTCCGTGGGGAAGAACTCGGGCGCGACGTGGACGACGACGGCGATAGCGGCGAGTTCGAGAGCCGTGATGACGACGGTGACCGGGGTTGCAAACTTCGAGACGGTAGTGACGCCGACGGGGAGACCGTACTCCTGGTCGAGCAGCGGATAGAACAGCGCGACACCGCGCTTGCTGCCGACGACGTCGAGCACGTAGTGCGTGGCGACGCCGATCCAGACGTACTGGAGGTTGCCGAAGTACACCGGGAAGACGTACAGCAACGCGAGCACGGGGAGATTGTGGAGGGTCTTGCGGTGTTTCCCGAAGTCAGTGTCGACGTCGGGGAACAGGGCGCCGAGGACGACGGGAATGAGGACCGCGGCGATCGTGCGCAGGGTCTCGACGCCGCCGGAGGGGTAGAGGACGTACCCGAGACCAATTGCCAGCAGAATACCGTTCAGAATGTGGTCGCCCTTGTTCATTGGCGAAACCCTGCACCCACGTGTACGTCACAATTTCGGTCGAATCCCGGACGGCGTCCGGGTCGAGGCGACCACGACCACCCGAGTGTTGGCCCGTCGGTCACCTGGGCGACTGCCTGGTCCGTCACTGCCGACCCGTTCGGAGTTCCTCGTGGAGTTTCTGGAGCGCGCGGCGCGCGATCTGCTCCTTGATGGCGACCCTGTCGCCGTCGAACTCGCGGCGCTCGACGGTGGTGTAACTGGACTGCGTCCCCCAGTCGCCGGCGTACGCGACGCCGATGTATACGGTCCCGACGGGTTTCTCGTCGGTGCCGCCCGACGGCCCCGCGATGCCCGTCGTCGAGACGCCCCACGTCGTGCCGGCGGCGTCCCGGGTCGCCTGCGCCATCTGGCGCGCGACGGGGTCGCTGACGGCGCCGTGTTCGTCGAGGGCTTCCCGGGCGACGCCGAGAGCGAGTTTCGCGTCGTACGTGTACGTCACCCGCGACCGGTCGAAGTAGTCGCTCGACCCCGCGACGTCAGTCAGAAGCGACCCGATGAGACCGCCGGTGCAGGACTCCGCCGTCGCGACGGTGTGGCCGGCCGCCGGGAGCGCGTCGTTCAGCGTCTCCTCGATCGGAGGGTCGGCGGCGTGTTCGCGCATACTGTCCGCTTCCCGGTCGGCGGCAAAGAAGGTGGTGGGTGGCCCCGTCGCGTCCGGGAGATCGGTGCCAGCGCACGAGACCGACGACGGGACGGAGCGTCAGATGGTGTCGCGGTCGGTGTACGTGAACCGCTCGGTAATCAGGCCGTCCGCGTCGAAGAGGTAGACGTCCGCGAATCCCAGTTCCACGTCCGTCCCGTCCTGGACGCCGGAATACGTCCCACGGACTGCAACCTTGTCGTCGTCCACGAGCAGGTCGCGGACCTCGTGGCGCCCCTCTGAGAGCGGGCGGTCCCGGCGGTAGAACGCCTCGAGGTCGTCCTTCCCGTCGATGCTCGGCTGTCCCGGCCGATCGTAGACGACGTCGTCGGCGAACAGCGCGAGCAGGTCGTCGATGCGGCCGTCGTCGACGGCCTCGTAGTAGGCGTGGATGTGCTCTACGTAGTACGCGCGAAGGTGCGCAGCGTGCCCTTGCACGCGTAGAGGTATCTCTGCCACGGGAATTAACCGTTCACTTCCAGCAAACGCTGCCACGGTGGGGCGAAAGACACTCCTACTGTCGCGGGTATCCCCGTACATGGAGTACGAGGAGCCGCTATTCTTCCGCGTGATGGAGTACGCGGCCCGCGCGGACGGCGACATCATCGACATGGTCTCCGGGAACCCCGACTGGGGGTCGCCGCCCGCGCTCGCGGCGGGCCTCCACCAGTACGCCGATACCGGGGGCCGGGAGTTCCAGTATCCGCCCAGCGAGGGCCTCCGGGAACTCCGCGAGGAGATTGCCCAGCGCCGGCAGGTCGACAGCGAGCAGGTCGTCGTGACGAACGGCGCCGGGGAGGCGAACTATCTCGCGATGGGGCGCGCGCTCGAACGCGACGCCGGCAGCGAGGTCGTGATGACCGACCCCGTCTACCCGTACTACCCGGGGAAGACGAACATGCTCGGCGGCGACCAGGTGTACGTCGAGACGGCCAGGGACGGACGACTGGACCCGGCGGACGTCCGCGAGGTGGTCAGCGAGGAGACGGCGTGCATCATGGCGACGACGCCGAACAACCCCACGGGGGCGGTGTACGGCGCGGACACGGTGCGAGAACTGGTCGCTATCGCCGAGGACCACGACGCGCTGCTCGTCAGCGACGAGGTGTACGACCACTTCGACTTCTCCGGGCGCTTCACGTCGGCCCTGGAGTTCGACTCGGACCACCGCGTGGTCGTGAACGCGTTCTCGAAGTCGATGGCCATCACGGGGTTCCGGGTCGGGTACTGCGTCGCGCCGCCGGACCACGTCGGCCCGATGAAGTCCCGGCACATGCTCACGAACGTCGCGACGACGCGCCCCGGACAGGCGGCGGTCCTGCACGCGCTCACGGAGACTGGCCCGGAGTACTACCAGGAGAACCGCCAGCGCCTCGCGGAGCGCGTGGAGACGTTTACGGACGCGCTCGACGACGCGGGCGCCGAGTACACGAGCCCGGACGGCGGGTTCTACGTGCTCGCGCGGTTCCCGGACTTCCCGGGCACGCTGGAGAACACGTTCGAACTCGTCGACGAAGCGGGCGTCGCGGGGATGCCCGGCTCCGGCTTCGGCACCGCTCGCGAGGACTGGCTCCGGTTCGCGCTCGTCACCCCGCGCGTCGAGGCGGCCGCGCAGCGACTCGCCGACTACTTCGACGACCGCTAGACGGTCGGCTGTACGGGGCGAACTCGTCAGTCGTCGAGAGAGACGGCGTGGCGTCAGTAGCCGCCGGCGTCGGCGAAACACCGGCCGCACCGGCAGGCGTCGAAGTCGTCGACCGCGCGCTCGACGGGAACCGTACGGAGTTCGTTGTGTCCGAGGTCGTTGGTCGCACCGCACTTGGTCCGGCTGTACGGGTTCTCGACCCCCTTCTTGTGCACCGTGTGGGTGCGTTCGTTCAGCACTCCCTCCATGGCAGCTAGTGACACGCGCACCACCGATAACTGCTCTGGCCAAGGTCTTCGCCATTGGCACGAGCACCCGTTCCAGGGAAGACCCGCAACCGACGCATTCACCCCGCTGGGTGGCCGAACCCAGGCATGGACGAAATCGAGGTCGAGGCCGTCGACTCGCTCGACCCCGGCGTGGCGCGTGACACCGCCGAGTACGTGCTCTACGGTGGGAAGGGCGGCGTCGGGAAGACGACGATGGCGGCCGCCACCGCGCTTGCGAGCGCGAACGACGGGACGGCGACGCTGGTCGTCTCCACGGACCCGGCGCACTCGCTGTCGGACACCCTCGAGTTCGACGTGCCGAGTCGCCCAGCGCGGGTCCGCGAGGACGCGCCGCTGTGGGCGGTCGAGATCGACCCGGACGACGCGCTCTCGCAGGCGGGGATGTTCGGCCAGGACGGCGGATTCGCGGGCGGGCTGGACAGCCTGCTCGGCGGCGCCGCGGGCGACACCGCCGAGGACGCCGCGATGATGCCGGGCGCCGACGAGGCCGCTGCGATGCAGCTCCTCCTGGAGTACATGGACGACGAGCGCTTCGACCGCGTCGTCGTCGACACCGCGCCGACGGGCCACACGCTGCGCCTGCTGGAACTCCCGGAGGTCATGGATTCGATGGTCGGTCGCCTGATGCAACTGCGGGACCGCCTCGGCGGCATGATGGACGGGCTCTCGGGGATGTTCGGCGACGGTGACACGGCCGACGAGGACCAGTTCGGCGACCTGGACGCCGTCAAGGAGCGCGTGCAGCGACTGCGCGCGGTCCTCACTGACCCGACCCGGACCGACTTCCGCGTCGTGCTCGTGCCCGAGGAGATGAGCGTGCTGGAGGCCCAGCGACTCACCGACCGCCTCGACGAGTTCGGCGTCCCCGTCGGCACCGTCGTCGTGAACCGGGTGATGGAGCCGCTGGCGGACGCCGTCGACGTCCCCGACGAGGCGTTCGTCGAACCGAACCCCGAGGGCTGCGAGTTCTGTTCGCGGCGCTGGGACGTCCAGCAGGCAGCGCTCGCGGAAGCACAGGACCTCTTCCGTGAGTACGACGTCAAGCGCGTTCCGCTGCTCGCCGACGAAGTCCGCGGCGAGCGCCCGCTACGCGTCGTCGCCGCGTGCCTGGACTGACCGGGCACCGATACCGGGAATACCCGCTTAGCGGCTGAACCGGCGGACGAGCGCGTACACGGCGTCCAGCCACTTGTCCGGGAGGAATCGCGCCGCGACGCCGAAGCGGCCGGCCTGCCCGACCGGATACCGCGACCGCGGGTCCGGACTGACCGCGGCCTCGGTGATGACCTCCGCCACCGCTTCGGGCGGGACGGCGCCGATGCCGTTGACCGCGCTGGCATCCTCGAAGAACGCGTACAGTTGTTCGTAGGCGCCGCTGCGGTCAAGATCCTCGATTTCTGCCTCGGCCCGGTCGTCGAAGTTCGTCTCCACGGGCCCGGGTTCGACGACGGCGACGTCGATGTCGTAGTCGCTGACCTCGCCGCGGAGCGCGTCGCTCATCCCCTCGAGCGCGAACTTCGACCCGTTGTAGACGCCCATCCCCGGCGTGGCGACGCGGCCGGAGACGCTGGAGACGTTCACGATGGTGCCGTCCTCGCGTTCGCGCATGTGCGGGAGGGCGGCGCGAATCAGCCGGTGCGGGCCGTAGACGTTCACGTCGAACTGCCGGTGGAGTTCGCGCGTCGGCACGTCCTCCAGGGGCCCGAGCTGGGCGTAGCCAGCGTTGTTCACGAGACAGTCCAGCCGTCCGTGGCGCTCGACGACGTCGTCGACGACGTTCTTGCACTGCGCCGGCTTCGTGACGTCCAGTTCGGCCGTCTCGCAGCCCGCGTCGGCGAGGCTCTCGAGGTCCTCGGTGTTCCGCGCGGTGGCGACGACAGTCCACTCCTCGTGCAGCAGCGAGCGCGCCGTCGCGTCGCCGATACCCGACGAACAGCCCGTGATGAGCGCGACCTTCTCCATGCTCGTGGCGTCGCGCGCCCCGCAGTTAACAGTTGAGTAGTCGGCACCGCGGTGACGGACTCTCAGCGACCGGACTGCTTCAGTTTGTCCGCGTATTTGTCGGCGAGTCGCGTCGGCGCGGGGAGCTTGTACCCCGCGCAGGTGGCTTCCACGACGTCCACGGTCGTCTCGGCGCTGAGGCGGTGCCCGGGACTCGTGATCAGGGGGTTGACGTGGCGGCGCTGTGGGTTCGGGTACTGGCGGGACTGGTAGGCGTACCCGATGACTGTCCCGTGGGGCGCGTCCACGCCGTCGTCGGCCTCGATGGCGACCCGCGCGCCCTCCGGGAGCGGGTCGTCCAGTGGCTCCCTGGGCGTTCCGCAGAGCAGGTTCTTCGCGACGCCGACCGCCGCCACGTCGAACAGCACGCCGACGTGCGTGGCGATGCCGGCCTGCCGGAAGTGGATGCGGCCGCTGCCGTCCAGCACGAGCACGTCGGGGTCGACGGACAGCGACTCGAGTGCGTCCACGATGGCGTCCCCCTCGCGGAACGCCAGCAACCCCGGGATGTACGGAATCTCGAGGGGGGCGGACCCGGCGGCGCGCTCGACGACGGCGCCGTTCTGGACCGCGACTGCCGCGCTCACAGAGCGCTCGTCGCCGACGAACGCCTGGTCGACGCCCACGACCACCGGCGCGTCGGCGTCGCTCAGCGTCGCCTGCTGGCTCGTCGAACCGGGGTCGCCGGTCGCGTCCCGGGGCGTCTCCGCGAGCGCGAGCGTCGCGGCGTCGAAGCCGTGGTCGTCCGAGAAGACGGCAGCGTCGGCGATCTCGCGCTGGAGCGCTTCCATCTCGCCGTGGGAGCGGTCCGGGTCGGGGAGGAACTCGGGGCGGGCGACGTCCATGTCAGCGCCGGCGTCGGCCCGGGCCGCCGCGGCCACCGCCGCCACCGAACTGGAGACGGTTCGGCGCGCGCTCGCCCTCGCGTTTCAGTTTCGCGCCGTACAGCAGGCCGATGCCGAGGCCCGCGAGGTGCGCGAACTGCGCGACGCCGCCGGCGCCGATGCCGCCGACCGTCGACGCGAAGATGGAGTAGCCCGCGAACAGCAGGGTCGCCAGCCACAGCGGCATCGGGATCACGAAGTAGAGGTAGATGCGGAGGTTCGGGTTCAACACCGTCAGCACGCCGAGCAGGGCGGCAATAGCGCCGCTCGCACCGAGCACCGCGGAGCCGGTGGTGGTCGTCAGCTGCTGGCCCCACCACGACGGGTTCGCGATGAGCGCGGCGCCGACCTGGGCGAGACCGGCGAGCGCGCCCGCAATCACGAACAGGCCGACGAGTTTCGCGGAGCCGATGCGCTTCTCGACGACCGGCCCGAAGAAGTACAGCACGATGCTGTTCAACACGATGTGCCCGAAGCCGCCGTGGGAGAACACCGACGTCACCCACGTCCAGACGGCGAGCGGTTCGGCCGTGTTGATCGTGAAGAGGTTGAACCACTGCTGGGTGTAGGCCCCGATGCCGAGCGCGGGCGCGACCAGGTACTGCAGCAGGAACGTCACCCACATCAGCGCCAGCAGCGTGAACGCGACGTTCCCGCGGAAGTACGCGAGCACGCCCCCAGGGCCGGTGTCCACGGGGACGCGGGCGGCGAGCCCGTCGCCGTTGGTGCCCGTGTCCTGGACGCTGTCGTCGAATCCGCTGTCGAAGACGCCGCCGGGGTCGTTCCAGTCGTCGAGGCCCGGACAGCCGTGGTTCTCCGGGAGCCTGTGTTTCGAGCAGTACGTCCCGCCGCAGAGCCGACACTGGTATGGCATCGACTCCTGCTCGCCACACCGGTCACACTTCGCCATTGGCGGTGGGTTAGGTAGGCCAGTGGTTATCGTTTTGGGTCTCCGACGCTCCGGCCGGGAAATCCCGACCGGGGCGGTAACTGTGCGCTCCACTCTCGGGCGGGTCGGCGGCGAGGTGACGTAGCCGGGGGGCTTTTGCGGGTGCCGACGGTAGGTCAGGTATGCGCGAGTTCGAGCGGAAACAACTCCTCGAACGGGTCGACCGGGAGGCTGCGACCGTGGGGGCGTCCATCCCGGCCGTCGTCGACCTGCAGGGGGAGGAGTTCGAGTTACGGGAGTTCGTCTTCGAGGTGAAGAAGACCGAGTCGGTGCCGGCGGACCGCCGCGAGGACGTCGAGGAGGCCAAGAAGCTCCTGCGCCGAGAGCGCCTGCAGCGCCGACAGCGCCTCGAGGACGGGGACGTCACGCGCGAGGAGGGCGAGCGCCTCGTCGAGGGCATCATCGGTCTCGACCGGGCACTGAACGCCCTGGAGTCGCTGGGCACGACGAACCTCGAAGCCGAGATCGAGGCCAGCGAGCGCGCCGACAAGAAGCGGTGGTTCTCGTTCCTGAAGGAGGCGCTGGGAAACGACGACAACGAGGGCATCAAGCGATGACCGAACGCGGAATCCGGGCTGGCGTCCCGGAGGCCGGGCGATGAGCCGGAACAACGAGGTCGCGAGCGTGCTCGAGGAGTACGCGGACCTGCTGGAGGCCCAGGACGTCGACTACAAGCCGAACACGTACCGGCGCGCGGCGTCGAACATCCGCGACTACCCGGACGCGGTCGAGGACCTCGCCGCTGAGGGCGCGGACGCAGTCCAGCAGATAGAGGCGGTGGGGGAGTCCATCGCGGCGAAGGTCGTCGAGTACATCGAGACCGGGGAGATCGAGGAACTGGCGGCCGAACGCGAGAAACTCCCAGTGGACATCGAGCAGTTGACCGCCGTCGAGGGCGTCGGCCCGAAGACCGTCAAGAAGCTCTACGACGCGCTCGACGTGCAGACGCTGGACGACCTGGAGGACGTGGCCCGCGCGGGAGACATCCAGGACGTGGAGGGGTTCGGGCCGAAGACCGAGCAGAACATCCTCGACCACATCGGGTTCGCGCGGGAGGCCCAGGAGCGCGAACTGCTCGGGGACGGCCGCCCCGTCGCCGAGGACGTGCGGTCGTTCCTCGCAGACGTCGACGAGGTCGACCGCGTCGACGTCGCGGGGTCGACGCGGCGCTGGCGGGAGACCATCGGTGACGTGGACGTGCTCGCGGCCAGCGACGCCGGCGAAGCCGTGGGCGAAGCCCTCGTCGACTGGGACCGCGTCGACGAGACGCTGGACCTCGGGCCGACGAAGACGAGCGTGCGGATGAACGACCTGCGCGTTGACCTCCGCGTGGTGGTCGACGAGGAGTTCGGCGCGGCACTGCAGTACTTCACGGGGAACAAGGACCACAACATCACCCTGCGCAACCACGCCATCGAGCAGGGCAAGAAGGTCAACGAGTACGGCGTCTTCGACGTCAGCGACGTCGAGGGTGACGCGGAGGGCCAGCGAATCGGCGAGCGACTCGCCGGCGAGACGGAGGAAGGGGTCTACGACGCGGTCGGGCTCCCCTGGATGCCGCCGGAACTCCGCGAGGACCGCGGTGAGGTCGAGGCGGCCATCAGCGGCGACCTCCCCGACCTCGTCGAACTGCCGGACGTCCGCGGGGACCTGCATACGCACACGAACTGGTCAGACGCAGAACTCTCGGTGCGGGACATGGTCGAGGCCGCCGAGTCTTTCGGCCACGAGTACGTCGCAATCACAGACCACGCCAACGGACCGGGCGTGTTCGGCGACACCGGGCTCTCGGACGCGGACATCCGCGAACAGGTGGACGAACTCGAGGCCGCGCGGGACGCCGTGGACATCGACGTGTTCCACGGCATCGAGGTGAACATCGACACCGACGGCGACGTCGTGGAGACCAGCGACGGCCTGCTGGCCGACCTCGACGTCGTCATCGCCAGCCCGCACAGCGGCCTCGGCGAGAGCGGCGGCGACCAGACCGACCGCCTCGTCGCGGCCATCGACCACCCCGGGGTCGACGTCCTCGGCCACCCGTCGGGTCGCCTCATCAACGACCGGCCCGCGATGCAGTTCGACCCGGACGCGCTCGCTGCGGCCGCCGCGGACGCCGGCACGGCGCTCGAAATCAACAGCAACCCCCACCGCCTGGACCTCTGGGGGAGCGTCGTCCAGACGGCCGTCGACGCGGGCGCGACTATCTCCGTTAACACGGACGCGCACTCCGCCAGCGAGTACGACTACATCGAGTACGGCGTCCACACCGCCCGCCGCGGGTGGGCGGAGGCCGGCGACGTCCTCAACGCCCGTGACGCGGACGGCGTCCGGGAGTTCCTCGAGTAGCCGCGATGCGGTTCCTGCTGGACGCGATGCTCGGTGACCTCGCGTGCCTGCTTCGGATGTGCGGCTACGACGCCGCGTACGCGCTCGACCGCGGCGTCGAGGCGGACGACGACCTCCGGCGACTCGCCGACCGCGAGGACCGCGTGCTGATCACTCGGGACCGACAGTTGGCAGCGCGGGCGTCGGACGGCATTCTCGTGATCGCGAAAGACACGGACGAGCAACTCCGCGAACTCGCGGCCGCCGACGTCGACCTATCGCTTTCGCCCGGCGATCGCTGTGGCGCGTGCAACGGCGACCTGGCCCGCGTCTCCGAACCGACGGATTTGCCGGACTACGTCCCCAACGACGTCGACGCCCTGTGGCGCTGCGAGGACTGCGGGCAGTACTTCTGGCGCGGCAGTCACTGGGACGACGTCGAAGACCGGGTCGCAGAACTCTAGACGGCTGGATGGTGTGGTGTCCCTCGAACGGTCAGCGGTCGTTTCGCTCCCACCACTCGCAGGCTTCCATGTCGCTCATCTCCTCCTCGTAGAGCCCGCAGTACGGCTGCATGCCCTGCCCGGTGTCGGTGTACTCGAAGTGCGTGCAGTTCCCGCAGTACTTGTCCGGCGTCGGCCCGCCCGCGGACGGCGGCGACCCGGTCTGCTCGTCGAGCGGCGACGTGAGTTCGTCGGACGCCTCGGCGCCGCCGTCTGAGACGGACGCGGAGGCGCCCGGCGCGGGCGTCTGTTTCGAGGACGTCGACCCGGTCGACGTCCCGCCCGAGGTAGTCGCCGTTCCGTCGTCGGTGGTGACCGTCGCGCCGTCACTGGTCGTCGACGGCGCGGGCTCCGAGGCGTTCGCGCGCGTCTCCTGCTTCGGGTCCTCGACCCCGCCGAAGACGCCGACGCCGCCGAAACTCCCGGAGGCCAGCTTCTCGCGAGCGCTCTCCACGTCGTCTGCTGGCACCTCGACAGTGTGCGTTTCGCCGTCCTTCGTGACGGTGAGCGTGACGGTGCCGCCGGGGTCGTTGCGGGTCTTGAACGTCGCGACCGCCGTGAACAGACACCAGAACGTCGTGATGATGCCGGCGGCGTACACGAGAATGAACGCCAGCGTCCCCGTGGACGGCACCCCGGTGCCGGGCGTGTACCAGTTGTACGGGTACGACGCCCGGAACAACATGACGCCGAGCACGGCGAGGCCCGCCCCGACCGCCGCTGCGGCGCGCTGGAGTCGGTTCGCGGGGAGGACAGTGAAGATACCCACGAACACCGCGGGGATGCCGAGTCCAGCCAGGATGCCGGCAATCTCGCGGCTCTCGTAGGGACCGTAGCCGTTGTTGATGAGTACGCCGGTGCCGCCCGCGAGAATCCCGACGACGACGAGGAGGGCGCCCGCGGCGAACAGGCCGGTACCGAGGTAGACGCGCCGCTGGCTGGCATCGCCGGCGCGCCGGTCGTAGGTCTCCCCCAGGCTAGTCATGAGGGACCGTTACGGGCCCAGGGTAAAAACAGTACGTCAGACAAGAGACCGTTCGACCCGCTGTTCACCGTACTATGGGCGTGCCACGTTCGGGCGCGCTGCTCGCGGTTCGCTTCGCTCACCGCTCGCTATAACGTGGCCTCCCTTCGGTCGGCCACGCTCCTCTCGGCTCCCGCTGGTCGCCGCTCGCTGTAACGTGGCCTCCCTTCGGTCGGCCACGCATGCTTCGAAAGGTTGAATCCACGCCCCCCCGAACCCCCGTGCATGGCTGACGACAACGACGACGAGGACGAACCCGCCGTCGAACTGGGCGACGGCGAATCCGTCGAGGGCGCGCCGCTCCCGCGCGTGGCGTCCCGGCTGACGTGGGCCCAGCAGAAGAGCGAGGTCGTCCGCAAGGAAGGGGACTCGGTCGTCCGGACGCCGGACGGCCCCCAGCGACTCGACGAACTCCTCGAGGACGTCGACATCCCCTACTTCGAGACGCGCCGCGAGTTCGAGGACGCGGTCCGAGACGTCATCGGGTCGGGCCCCGTCCCGACGGAGTGACCGGCGACGCGCCACAGCCGACGCCCGTGTAACGGCTTCCGAGCTGGTCCCGAGTCGGTCGTTTGCCGAAACCGGAAAATTTCTTCCCTTGCGTCCTTCAAACCCAGCGACCGTGTTCTCCAACGTTCTGGGAATCACCGTCCACCCCTTTTACGTGAGTCCGTGAATCGCCGTGCATGACGATTCGCAGGACCTACGAACACCTTCTCTGGCGGTCGATGGCGCTGGTTGGCGCTGACGGGTCGATCGAACGGAAGATGCTCACGGCGGTCGGCCTGCAGTTCCTCGGCGCGGTGGCGATGGCGATACTGGCCGTGTTCACCACCGGAGTCATCCAGGTCGCCGGGGTCGGAGCGACGCTCGCACTGTCCGCAGTCGCGTTCGCGAACACGTACCTCGTCGCCGAGCGCGACCTCGTGGAGCCCATCGTAGCACTGGACGCCGCGGCCACGGACGTCGCCGCGGGCGAATTCGAGGACGTCGAGATTCCCGACAGCGACCGCCACGACGAAATCGCGGGCCTCGTCGCCTCCTTCGAGGACATGCAGGAGAACCTCGGGACGGCCGCGCGGCAGGCGGACGCGCTCGCCAGCCAGGACTTCGACGACCCGGCCCTGGACAACGAGGTGCCGGGCGCGTTCGGGAACAGCATCGCGGAGATGGCCGCGAGCCTCGAGGCGTACACCCGAGAGCTCGAGACGAAGACCGACGAACTGGAAGCGCAGTCGGGACAGCTCCACCGCCTCGTCGACGCACTGTCCGAGGCCATCGAGGACGCCCAGCGCGGCGACCTGACGGCGACCGTCGACGCCGCGGAACTGGACGTCGGCGAGGAGCACCGCGCGGTCGCGGCCGACGTCGAGGACCTCGTCGCGACGCTGGCGGACACCATCGCCGACATCCAGTCGTTCGCGGACGAGGTGCTGTCGGCGGCCCGGGCGACCGACCAGCGGGTCGGGGACGTCGCCGACAACAGCGCGGAAGTGAGCGGGGCTGTCAACGAGATCGCGGCGGGCGCGGCCCAGCAGACCGAGCAATTGAACGACATCGCCGCGGAGATGGACACGCTGTCGGCGTCCGTCGAGGAGATCGCGGCGAGCGCCGACGACGTCGCGGACACCGCGCAGTCGGCCGCCGATCGGGGCGAGGCGGGCCGCGAAGCCGTCGAGGAGACCATCTCGGAGCTACGGGACCTGCGCGAGCAGAGCCAGGCCGTCGCCGAGACAGTCGCGTCGCTGGCCGAGGCGGTCGACCGCATCGACGGCATCACCGCGGTCATCGAGGACATCGCCGAGGAGACCAACATGCTGGCGCTGAACGCGTCCATCGAGGCCGCGCGGACGGACGGCGACGGAGACGGGTTCGCGGTGGTCGCCGACGAGGTCAAGAGCCTCGCCGGAGAGACCAGCGAGCAGGCGAGCGACATCTCCGAACTCGTCGCGGAGGTCACCGACCAGGCGGACGAGGCGACCGCCGCCATCGACGACGTGAACACGGAGGTCGACCGGAAGATCGAGAACGCCGAGGACGTGCTCCGGGACTTCGAGGCAATCGTCGACGAGGTGGCGAACGTCAACGCCGCGGTCCAGGAGATTTCGACGGCGACCGAGCAGGGCGCCCAGTCCACGACGGAGGTCGCGCGGATGGTGGACGAGGTCGGCAGCGTCAGTCAGGAGACGGCCGCGGAGGCCGAGACAGTCGCGACGGCCGCCGACGAGCAGACCGAGGCGACCGACGACGTCGCGGGCCGGATGACCGGCCTCGCGCAGCGCACGGAGGCGCTCGCGGAGCTGCTCGATGACTTCGACGTCCCGGCCGACGCGGGGACGGGCGTTGACCTCGGAGCGGGCGGCACCGACGGCGCGGCCGACGAAAAGCCGGGACTGACCGCGGGCGACGTGACCGGCGAACCTGCAGTGGCGGACGGCGGTGACGAGTGCGACAACGAGTCATTCGACTGGCAGGCGTAACCGAAGCGTTGCCGTTCGACTGCCAGACGTACCCGGCGGCGCTACCGTAGGACTGCCAGACGTACCCGGTGGTGCGCCCACAGGATTGTCAGTCGGTAGAGGGCGGGCCAATCGCCCCCTCCTCGTGGGCTGAACTGACCCGCGTTCCCAGAACCACCAGGTGGTGTGGCGCCGGCCGGTCCGTGTGAAACTGGTGACTCACCAGCCAGTGAGTCCCCCGGTTGTTTGTCACTCGGTTAATCAAAAGAACTCGCAGGCGGAAAGTGTAGTGTAATTATACACTTCTGGACCCTGTATCGAACATGCAGGACTCCAAGGAGGAGATCCATTTCGACGACGTGTTGGACGTGCTGGCGGACGTGCAGCGACGGTCACTACTACTGTCGCTGCTCGAACACAACCCCCAGGGCGACACGCCCATCGTCGTTCCCGGGTCCAGCGAGGACAGCGACGCCGTCGAACAACCGGTGTCGATGCACCACGTCCACCTCCCGAAACTCGCCGACTACGGGTTCATCGAGTGGAACCGCGAGCACCACCAGGTGACGAAGGGACCGAACTTCGACGAAATCCGGCCGCTCCTGGAGCTACTGACGGACCACGAAGACGAACTCCCGGACTGGTGGCTGTAACCGCGCCGTCCCCCGGTACCCTCCGGCTGCCCCGCCACAGCGTCGCGGACAGGCGGCCACACTGCCACAGCGTCCTGTGCAGGCGGCCCCTGGCACCTATCGTTAGAGGCCGAGTAGCGCCGCGGCTTCCGGCGTCGTCTCCGGCCCGTACTTCACCACGACGTACATCAGTCCGAACAGCGTCGCGTTGTAGAACCCGTGGGCGAGCGCGGGGACCACGAGGTTCTGTCGTTTCTCGTAGAGGTACCCGAACACGATGCTGGGCACGAACAGGATGCTGATCGTGATGGCGGCCGCGGCGGGGCCGCCCGACAGCGCGAAGATGTGCAGCGGCGCGAACGCGGCCGACGCCAGCAGGATGGACGGCCACGCGCCGAACTGCTCCCGGAGCCGGGTCTGGATGACGCCCCGGAAGAGCAGTTCCTCGCCCGGGCCGATGAGCAGTATCTGGAGGACGGCCAGGTACGGGATAATCTCCGGGTTCGCCAGCGCGGTCGTCGCACCCGTGTTCTGTGCGGGTTCAGTGGAGAACACCGTGATGAGCGCCGCCCCGATGACGTTGGCGGCGACGAAGGCGAACACGAACCCGGCGACCACGTACGCGATGTCGCGGAGGTCCGGCGCCGCGACGGGGATGTACTCCCACGACACGCCGCGTCGGCGCACGTACAGCCACGCGGTCACCGGGAACGCGATGCCCTGCAGCGCGATCATCGAGATGCCGAGCGCGGCGACGTCGTCGACTTCGGCGCCGAAGGCCGCGGTGTAGACGCCCGAGACGACGAAGGCTGCGGGTAACACGAGCACGAATCCGAGGAGGGCGAGACCGAAGGCGACGAGGACCGCGCGCAGTCGCGGCCGGCCGGCAGTGTCCGAACTCATGAGTCCGGATTAGTGGGCGGCGGCGAAAAAGACACGGGCTCCGGCACCGAGGGACCAGAGCGCACGGGCGTGCCCAGCGGTTACGATAGCGTCCGCGAAACGACGCGATGGTCAGGCGTCGTCGTCGCGGTCCCGCTCAGCGAGTTCCGACTCCAGTTCGTCGACTCTGGACTCGAGTTCCGCGACCCGCCCGGCGTCGCCGGTGCTGGACGATCCAACAAGTGCGCGGCCGAGGACGACGGCCGCGTACACGACTCCCGCCAGGAGCACGAATATCGCGACAATCACCGCGAGTTCCGTCAGACCAGGGAGGCCGCTGGCTGCGAGGACCGGCATACCCGGCAGTACGCAAACCGAGATGATAAGCCTCCCGACCCCGCGAGGGTCGGAAACCGCCCCTGGGCGACGCTCAGCCCCACTCGGAGAGGTCGCTTTGCACGCCCGAGACCATGCTGGACTTCCGCCGGAGGTCGGCGAGCGTCACGGGAAGGTGGTCGGACACCTCGCGGACCGCGCCGTGGAACGACTCCGCCTGCCCGGGTTCGGTGTCGAACGCATTTCGGACGCTCTCCCGGACCTGCCAGACGCCGACGGGCGCCCAGTAGTCGTCGCTGACCTCCCGGAGAACGAGGGCTTTCGCCTGCCGGCCGACGCTATCGAGATGTTCCAGCACGCCCAGGCGCGCGGCGTAGTACGCGCCCGCCGTCTCGTCGACGTACCCCGTGCGGCCCTCGTACCCCTCGCTGGCCGACCCCATCCAGATGTCGTCGTTGGGGTCCGGGTTCCAGATGCTGCCCGGCGCCTTCATCTCCACGAGTTCGTACTCCCACTGGCCGGGCGCCAGCACCACCCAGTAGCGATTGCCCATGTACTCGTTGACGTGGACTGTCACCCGGTTCACGCTCGGGTTGTCCCGGATCTTCCCGCGGAGGAACTGGCCGACCGTGTCGTCGACGGCCGTGATCGACCACCGCGTCGGGACGAGGCGGCGGTGCTCGGACTGCCCGAGCGCGCCCACCGAGAGCACGCGATTGATCTCGTAGACGTCCAGGCCCCGGCGGTAGAGGTACGTCATCGCGCCCTCCGCCGCCCAGTCGTCGTCCTCCAGGGTCTTCTCGACGTACCGCGGCACGTGGGGGTTCTCCGTGAGGTCCGCGGACTCCGCGGTCGCGTTCGGGCCCGACGGCGCGTTCGCCACCGGATTCGTGTACTCCGACGGGTCGAAGTCCGGGGTGTCCGACAACCCGATTTCGACGTCCACGGGCCGGTCGGCCATCGCCACCTCGCGCTGCGTGCCGACGAACCCGTCCCAGACGTCGTGGACGTTCACGTTCGCGGCCCGCCGCGAGTTCAGCAGGCCGGTCCGGTACTGGAGGACGTTGTCGATGTCGAGGCCGCGCTGGTACCACTCGCCGCTGGTCGCGAACTCCTCGGGGTCGGCGTCCCCCGCCACCGGCGAGAGGATGCCCGCGGAGACGTTCGGGTACGACGACCGCCCGACGAACACCGAGGGCGCCGTCGCGCCGACCAGCGAGTCGCCCTGCACCGCGGACTCGATGCCCGACTCGACGTCGTCGAGGTAGTCCAGGATCTCGTAGGACTTCTCGTCCGCGAGGCGTCGCCGCTCGGCGGCCTCGTCCGGCTGGAGTCCCTCGATGTAGTCGTCGAGACGCACGCCTGAGACTTACGCGGGCGGGCACTTACCCGCTTCGCCGTACAACGTTCGCCTTTACCGCACCATCTTCGTCCGGCGGTCCCGGGCTCCCGGGTCAGCGACAGTCAGCCGGTCCGGAATCTATTTTCCCTATCATTGCGTGGTATTAACTAGCATGAGGTTTCTCGAACGCCTCCGTCAACGCCTCACCACCGAGTCGGCCACGAGGTTCGTCTGCGGCGTCTGCACGGCCGAGTACGAGCGCCGGCGCCCGAACTGTCCGGCCTGCGGGAGCACCGACATCAGAGAAATCTGACCACCGCCACCGACCTGCCCACCAGCCGCAAGATTCGCGCGTTCAGTCCGCCTGCGCCTGCCACTCGCGGACGTTCTCCTCGCTGACGCCCGAGACGTTCTCCGCGAGCGCTTCCGCGTCCGCGGACGCCATGTCTCCGACCGTCTCGACGCCCGCTTCCTCGAGTTTCTCCGCGGTCGCCGGGCCGATGCCGTTCAGCGCTTCGAGGCCGCGCTGGCGCTGTCGTTGCTGGTACTCCTCGTAGTTGCAGATGGGGCAGCCGAGTTCCCACGGTTCGTCGTCGCCCTCGTCGTGGACGACGAGTTCCGGGAGGTCGTGCTCGTCGCAGTACTCGTCGGTCACCTCGATGTCGCCGCGGCGCGGCAAGGGCAGCGAGTACTCGCAGTCCGGGTAGCGCGTACACCCGACGAGCCGACTCCCCGTCTGGAGCTGCTTGATTGCGAGTTCGCCGCCCTCCTCGTCACCGCAGTCGGGGCACGCGCCGATGACGCGGTCCTCGCTCTCGTCGGCCTCTTCGGCCGCGCACAGGGGGCAGCCGTGGACGAACGTGTCCCGGCCGGCGAGCATCTTCACCTCGTGGAGGTCGTGCTCGTCGCACGTCTCATCGAGGACCAGGGGTTCGCCAGTCGACGGCAGCGGTAGCGTGAACCGGCACTCGGGATAGCCGTCACAGCCCACGAAGTACGACCCCGTACGGGACCGCCGCACCAGCAGGGTGTCGCCGCACTCCGGACACGGGCCCAGAGTTTTGTCCGCTTTCAGGCTATCCCGGAGGTGTTCGCCGATCTCGTTGCGGGAGTCGGTGAGTTCGTCGAACACGCGGTCGAGCATCTCGCGGGACTCCTGGGTGACCTCTTCGAGCGTCTTCCCGCCGTCCGCGATGGCGGTCATGTCCGCCTCGAGTTCGCTAGTCATCTGCTCGCTCACAACGAGGTCCGCGTACTCCTCGGCGGCCTCCACCACCGCCTTCGCGAGCGTCGTCGGCCGCGGCGGGTCGCCCTCGATGTACCCGCGGTCGTAGAGCTTCTCGAGGGTGTTGTGGCGCGTGGACTTCGTGCCGATGCCCATCGACTCCATCGTCTCGATGAGGCGGCTCTGCCCGTACCGGCGCGGCGGCTGGGTCTGTTTGGCTTCCAGGCGGGCGTCGGAGAGCACGAGTTCGTCGCCCTCGTCGACGTCCGGGACGAAGTTCTCGCTCGTGTTGAAGTACGGGTAGACCTCGTGGTAGCCCGCCTTCACGAGGCGCTTCCCGTTGGCCTTCAGGGATTCGCCGTCGGCGTCCGCGACCACGCGCAGGTGCTCCCAGACGGCGTTCTCCGCGACCGTCGCGAAGAACCGCCGCACGACGAGTTCGTACACCTCCCACTCGTCCTCGGAGAGCTTGTTCCGGTCCGGGAAGTCCGGCGTCGGGTGAATCGGCGGGTGGTCGGTCGTCTCCTCGTCGCCCTCCGTCGGCGACAGGCGGTCCTGCTCCAGCAGCGACTCGGCGTCGTCGCCGAACACCGTGTTCGCGAACTCGCCGAGCAGTTCCCGTTCGTCCAGGTCCTCCGGGTAGACGGTGTTGTCCGTCCGCGGGTACGTGATGTAGCCGGCCGTGTAGAGGTCCTCGGCGATGCTCATCGCGCGCCCCGCGGAGTACCCCAGCGACCCCGCTGCGCGGATGAACTGCGTGGTGTTGAACGGCGCCGGCGGGTCGTCGCTGCGCGTGCGCCGCGACACCGACTGGACGACGGCCTCGCCGGCCTCCCGGAGCGTCTCGAAGGCGGCCTCCGCGTCGTCCTCGTTCCAGACGCGCTCGGCCTCGTTGCCGTCCTCGTCCGCGTAGAAGTACTGCGCCTCGAATTCGGTGGTGTTCTTCTCGAGGTCCGCGAACAGCTCCCAGTAGTCGTCGGGCTCGAAGGCCTCGATCTCGCGCTCCTTGTCGACGATGAGCTTCAGCGTCGGCGACTGCACGCGGCCGACGGAGATGAAGTCCTCGCCCATCTGGCGCGCGGACAGCGACAGGAACCGCGTCAGCGCCGCCCCCCACACGAGGTCGATGATCTGGCGGGCTTCCCCCGCGGCCGCCAGGTCGAAGTCGATGTCGTCGGGGTCCGCGAACGCCGACCGCACCTCGTTCTCCGTGATGGAGGAGAAGCGCACCCGCTGGACGGGTACCTCGTCGTTGACCTCGCGGACGAGTTCGTAGGCCTCCTTCCCGATGAGTTCGCCCTCGCGGTCGTAGTCAGTCGCGATGACGACGTTGTCGGCCTCGCGGGCGAGCCGCTGGAGGGCGTTCACGATGTCCTCCTGGGTCGGCTCCTTGACGACGTCGGCGTGCACGAGTTCGGCGGGTTCGACGTCCCGCCAGTCGGAGTACTCCGGCGGGAAGTCCATCCCGACGACGTGGCCCGACAGCCCGATGCAGCGGCGGCCGCCCCACTCGTAGACGTTCACGCCAGCGGTCGTACTGGTGGTTGCGCCACCCTCCGAGAGGATGTCGGCGATGCGTCGCGCGGCGTTGTTCTTCTCAGTGACGATGAGTTCCACGGTGTACCTCCACCGGCAGCGGTGGTCGTTGGAGGTGCTACGCTACAACCGTGGGTAAAGATTTCGGGAGCGAAAACCGCCAGCAAGCACGGGGACAAGGCGCGTGCGTACGCCGCGCTCGTGCTCGCGAGTCGATGTGTAGGAGTCCTCGGCCCGAGGTGTGGGAATACGCGACCCGATGTCTCCCGGTCGATGCGGTTCGGCCCAGCCCAGTTCGACAGGGAGTCCGTACTACTATGGCGGCGACTGGCGAAGACGCGGTCGTGAATCAACGCTCGTTGACCCAGTGGCTCGGTGCAGCGCTGCTCGTGGCTG
>Ga0207851_100173_pt1 | contig 47648 bp, 42 predicted proteins | sample A23E3SouthBayCA_FD_187747 | JGI IMG/M metagenome (GOLD analysis project Ga0207851, IMG submission 187747) | Aerobic enrichment media microbial communities from Eden Landing Ponds, California, USA - A23 E3 (SPAdes) | ecosystem: Environmental > Aquatic > Marine > Unclassified | place: Emeryville... | reverse complement strand
GAAGTAGTCGTCGAACTCGACGAGCATCTCGTCGCCCTGCACGTCGTCGGAGACGTTCTTGTAGTAGGCGACGTTGTAGATGGGCTCACAGCCGCCGGTCGTGTTGCCGACCATCGACGTCGTTCCGGTCGGCGCGATGGTCGTCGTGTTGTGGTTGCGGACCGGGTAGCCGTCGGCCCAGTCGTCGGCGTCGAGGCCGGTCTGCTTCTCGAACCACTCGCGGTACTCGGGGGGGTTCGCGAACTTCGAGTTGTCCCACTCGGCGAAGGTGCCGCGGTCCTCGGCGAGTTCGTGACTGGCTCGCTTGGAGCCGTGGTTGATGTGGCGCATCAGCTGGCGGGCGACCTCGTTGGAGACCTCGTCGCCGTACTTCATGCCGAGCTGGATGTACAGCTGGGCCAGCCCCATGACGCCGAGGCCGATCTTGCGCATCTCCCGGACCTTCTGTTCGATCTCGTCGACCGGGAAGTCGGACATCGTGACGACGTTCTCGAGGAATCGCGTCCCCATCTCGATGCGGTGGTCGAACGCCTCCCAGTCGATGGCCTCGTCGAGGAACGCGTCGACCGCCGCCTCGAGCGAGTCGTAGTCGTCGCCGTGGTCGTCGTACCAGACGCGCCAGTCGGGCGCGTCGAAGGCCGCGAGCGTCGAGAGGTTGATGTGGCCCAGATTGCAGGCCTCGTACTCCTCCAGCGGCTGCTCGCCGCAGGGGTTGGTCGCGAGGATCCGGTGGTCGGGGTGTTCCTCGACGTCGAAGGAGTGTTCCTTGTTGACGCGTTCGAGGTAGATGATCCCCGGCTCGCCGTTCTCGTGGGCGCCCTCGATGATGTGCTCCCAGAGCTCGTTGGCGGGCACCGAGAGCACCTCGCCGACCTCGACGTGGTCGCCGAGGCCGAACATCTCGTAGAGCTCTTCGGTCTCCGCGGTGGCGATGTGGGGTTCGCCCGTCCGCGGGTTGGTGAAGGTGTACTCCGCGTCGTTTTTCACCGCGTCCATGAAGCGGTCGGTGATCCCGACGGAGATGTTGAAATTCGAGAGGTGGCCCTCGACGGCGTTGCGGAGGTGTTTCGGGACTTTGCCGTCGTCGTCGATGAGTTCGCGGGCCTCGTCGAGCGCGTCGGCGAAGGAGTTGTGCGTGAAGTCGTCGGGGTCGTTCAGCCGCAGCGTGTGCGCCAGCGAGACGTCCTTGTTCTTGGCGTGGATGAACTGGATGACGTCGGGATGCGAGACGCGCATGACGCCCATCTGCGCCCCGCGGCGGGCGCCGCCCTGCGCGATGGTCTCGCACATCTGGTCGAACGTGCGCATGAACGTGATCGGGCCGGAAGCGATGCCGCCGGTGGAGCCGACCGCGTCCCCGTAGGGGCGAAGCTGCCAGAACGCGTAGCCCATGCCGCCGCCGCTCTGGAACACCTGCGCGGCCTCCTTGGCGGTCTGGTGGATGTCGTCGATGTCGTCGCCGGGCGAGTCGACGAAACACGCCGAGAGCTGCTGGAGCTCGTCCCCGGCGTTCATCAGCGTCGGCGAGTTCGGCATGAACGAGAGGGACTCCATGCCCTCCTGGAACTCCGCCGCTTTCTCCTCGACGTGCGTCCGGACACCCTCGGGGAGTTCCGGGACGACCGTCTCGTAGGCGAACTTGTTGACGTTGTACTGGTCGAGGGTGGTCTCGGCGTCGTCGTCCGCGGTCGTCCCCTTGCCGAAGACCTCCGCGGCGAGTTCGTCCCGACGCGGGTGCTCGGGCTTGAGCTGGTCGGGCGTGACCGTGACCTCGGTGTCGCGCTTCTCGGCCTCGAAGACGGCCTCGGCCAGCGCGATGTTCTTCGCGACGCGCTCGAAGAGGTCCTCCTGTTCCTCGACGAGGTCGCCGTTCGCGTCCTTGCGGAGATAGCGCGCGGGCAAGATATTGTGATACGCGTTCCCGGTCAGGCGCTCTTCGAGCGTGTCCCCCTCGGTGCGCTTGATCGGGAGGTCCAGGTCGTCCGCGCCGAGTTCCGCGTTACTCATCTGTCGACACCCCTGCCGCGTCGGCGAAACCGCACGGTCGATCCTGTGGCCTCATTCCTATCATTTGTGACGGAACTTCTGTTCGCATTGATCCCAGATAACGCTTTGGTTTGCGGGTATTTGTCGCTCGGTTCAGATGTCCCAGACCTGACTATTCCCACTGCTACAGACGTGGCTCGCTGGGGAAACCCTGCGTTCCCCCTAGAACTGCGGCATACTAATAAACGTCTGTAGACCGCGGTGAAAGTAGTCGAAGGATGACCTTAACCGCCCGATAACGGGCGGATCTACAGTGGAAAAGATAGGGGGTTTCGACTGGAGGTCCTCGGACGACTGCCGGATCTCGCGGTCGCTCGTTCCACGTCCGGCAGAATATATAAATAATCTGTTTGTTTTTCGGTGACCCGCCGAAACTGCCGCCGACCGACCTCGTCCGCGGGCTGCGCCGCACTCGTACCAATTTTCGTATGTTTATGCGCCGAAACCGGCCGGAGCGGTGCGGTCGTCCACTCGAAGACGCTGTCGGCTGTCACACCGGAGCGGACCGAGGGGTCTTGCTCGGTGTCGTGGAACCGGGCAGAGACTCGCTTTTACAACGGGGGCGCTCGGAGGAACGGGTATGACAGCCGTTCGGCGACTCGTCATCGACGTGTTGAAGCCACACGACCCGCCGCTGGTCGAGTTCACCCGCCGCGTCTCCGAGGTAGAGAGCGTCGCCGGCGTGAACGCGACGCTGATCGAACTCGACCAGGAGGTCCAGAACGTCAAGCTCACCTTCGAGGGCGAGGCCGTCGAGTACGACCCGGTCGAGGAACGCGTCGAGGAGCTCGGCGCGACCGTCCACTCGGTCGACCAGGTGGCCTGCGGCGACCGCGTCGTCGAGGACCGCCCGACCCTCCAGGACGCGTGACCTCGCTTCGCGCGCTCCTCCGGCGCCTGCTCGCCGACGAAGACGTCCGCGCCATCTCCCGGCGCTACTTCGTCTCCAACGGCTTCGACGGGACGCTCACCAGCATCGGTATCGTCGTCGGCGCCGTCCTCTCGGGCGTCCCCGACGGCGTCACCGTGATCAAGATCGGCCTCGGGGCGGCCGTCGGCCTCGGCACCTCCGCGGTCTGGAGCGTCTGGGAGATCGAGCGCGCGGAGACCCGCGCGGAGATCCGGCAGCTGGAGCGAGCGATGCTCACCGACCTCGACGACACGCGCATCCAGCGCGAGCGCCAGGGCGCGCGCGCCTTCCACGCCGCGATGAGCGGTCTCGGCCCGCTCATCGGCATCGTCGTCCCCCTGATCCCCTTCTTCTTCGAGGGCTCGGTGCTGACGATGGAGGAGGCCGCCGTCGTCGCCGTCGCGCTCGGCGTCGGCGTCCTGAGCGCCTTCGGCGCGTACATGGGCTCTATCTCCGACCAGCGGTGGTACGTCTCGGCCGCTCGAATGGGGCTGGCGGGGCTGGTCGTCGCCCTGATAAACGTGTTCCTGCCGGGCTAACTCACACCGGGCGATCCGGCGACTACCCGCTCCGGCGGACCTCTTTCCGCCCGGTCAACTGGTCGGGGCGGAGCCGGTAGAACTCGAAGGCCGTCGACCGGACCGTCTCGTCGAAGACGTCGACCAGCGGGATGTCGACGCGTTCGAGCCCCGCGAGCGACTCCGTCGCCACGTCGCCCTCGTCGACGCCCTCGAGGCGGCCCTGGGCGACGACGCTGTGCCAGCGCTCGTCGCTCGGATCGGCGCTTCCCGTCTCACCCTCGGTTCCCGCCGCGCTCTCCCCGTCGGGACCGTACGTGACGAACGTCACCGCGCGGTCGGCCAGGTCGCCCTTCTCGCTGTCGGGCCCGACCGCGAGCCTGAAGTAGAACGTTTCGTCGGTCGCGTCGTAGCCGTACGAGACCGGTACCGAGTGGGGCGCTTCCGCGCCCGTCGTCGAGAGCGACAGCACGCCCGTCCCCCCGTTCCCGAGGAACTCGTCGCGCTCTTCGGCGTCCATGGCGACCGGAGTGTCGTTGCCCATACGACCACTTGGTCGTTCGACACAATAAGCGCGCGGCCGACCGGCCCGGGCGCGCGGCCAGCGGTGGCGCGCGCCGGTCCGCCGCGGTCCGGTCACGCCGGGTCCAGCCGCCGGACGCCGGCCGCGACGGCGAGATACGCGGGGAGACAGACCGCCACGACCCCCGCCAGGAGGGCCCAGTCGCCCGCGTCGAGCGCGACGGTGCCGAAGTACTCGCGCAGCGGCGTGTAGAGGACGGCCAGCTGGAGCGCGAGCGAGACGCCGACCGCGCCGGCGAGCCAGCGGTTCGAGAGCGTCGGCGTCTCGCGCAGCCACCGGATGACGTACAGTTTCGCGAACTCCAGCAGGACGAACCCGGTGAACACCATCGTCATCGCGTACGGCGTCACCGCGGCCGCACCGTCGAGCGCGAACACCAGCAGGCCGAGCATCACCGCCGTCGTCACGGCGCCCGTCCCGCCGATCAACCCGAGCATCGGTCGGCCGACGATGCCCTGGTCGGGGTCTCTGGGCGGGCGCTCCATCACGTCGCCGCTCTCGGGGTCGGCTCCGAGCGCCAGCGCCGGCAACCCGTCGGTCAGCAGGTTGATCCACAGCAACTGGACCGCCGGGAGGACGAGGTAGCCGTACAGCGAGGCGATGAAGACGATCGCGACCTCGGCGACGTTCGCCGAGAGGAGGTAGGCGACGAACTTCCAGACGTTGTCGAAGATAGCGCGGCCGCGCCGGACGGCGCGCGCGATGGTCGCGTAGTTGTCGTCGAGCAGGACCACGTCGCTGGCCTGTGTGGCCACGTCGGTCCCGCGCACGCCCATCGCGACGCCGATGTCCGCGTTTTTCAGCGCCGGCGCGTCGTTGACGCCGTCGCCGGTCATCGCGACGACGTGCCCCCGGTCCTGAAGCGCGCGCAGGATCCTGACCTTGTGTTCCGGCGAGGCGCGCGCGAACACGCTCACTCCCTCGACGCGTTCGCGGAGTTCGTCGTCGTCGAGGCGCTCGATTTCCTTCCCCTCCATCACTGCCGACTCCCGGTCGCCGTCAGCGCCGCCGATCCCGAGCGTCTCCGCGATGGCGGCGGCGGTGCGGACGTTGTCGCCGGTGATCATCTTCACGTCGATGCCCGCCCGTTCGGTCGCCGCGATGGCGTCCGCCACCTCCTCGCGCGCCGGGTCGATCAGGCCGACGAGTCCGACGAACGTCAGGTCCGAACCCAGGTCGTCGGCGGTCGCCGTGTCGCTCGCTTCGTCGTCCGCCTCGGCCGACGCGGCGCCGCTCTCGGTGGCCGGCTCGTCGCCGGTCACTGCACCCGAGCCGTCCGCCGCGGCCCGGCCCGCGTCGTCGGTGTAGGCGACCGCCAGCACCCGGAGCGCGTCGTCGGCGAACGACCGGGTCTGTTCGCGGATCCGCTCTCTGTCCGAGTCGTCGAGATCGACCGCCCCGTCCTCGGTCAGCACTCGCGCGGACATCTCGAGGACGACCTCGGGCGCGCCCTTGACGTAGGCGCGTCCGTCGTGGACGGTCCCCATCCACTTGCGTTCGGAGGAGAAGGGGATCTCGCCGGTCCGCGGGTTCTCCGCGCGGAGGCGTTCGACGTCGATACCCCACGTCTCGGCACCGGCGACCAGCGCCCGCTCGGTCGGGTCGCCCTCCTCCGCGGTGGCGTCGTTACAGAGCGCGGCCGCGCGAAAGAGCGTCTCGACGCGGTCGCCCGCGTCGGCTTCTGTCGCCGGTTCCGTCGACGGTCCGTCGCCGTCGCCCGAGAGGTCCGCGACGCGGTCGTCGACCCACGCCGCCTGTGCGCGCATCCGTCCCTCGGTGAGCGTGCCGGTCTTGTCGGTACAGATCACGTCGACCGAGCCGAGGGCTTCGACGGCGGGCAGGCGCCGGACGAGCGCGTTCTCGTCGGCCATCCGCCGCACGCCCAGCGCGAGGGTCAGCGTCACGACCGCGGGCAACCCCTCGGGGACCGCCGCGACGGCCAGCGAAATCGCCGTGAGTCCGGTCTGGACGAGCTCCGTCCCCTGAAAGAGCAGCAGGGGGACCACCAGCGCCGCGAGGACGACCACGCCGAGTCCGAGGGTGCGCCCGAGCTGGTCGAGTTCGCGCTGGAGCGGCGTCTCCGTGGTCTCGGTCGCCGCGAGCTCGGTCGCGATACCCCCGACCTGGGTGTCGTCGCCGGTCGCCGTGACGACGAACGCGCCGCGACCGCGCGTCACGTTCGTCCCCTTGTAGACCATCGACGTCCGTTCGGCCAGCGGCGCGTCCGCGTCGACCGGCTCGACCGCTTTCGAGACGGGGAGGCTCTCGCCGGTCAGCGCGGCCTCGTCGACCTCCACGGACGTGGATTCGATGACTCGGCCGTCGGCGGGGACGACGTCGCCCCCCTCGAGTTCGACCACGTCGCCGGGGACCAGCTGGGTGGCCTCGCGCTCGACCGCCTCGCCGTCGCGGCGGACCCGCGCGGTCGGCGCGGTCAGCTCGCGCAGCGATTCGAGGCTCTGTTCCGCGCGATAGTCCTGGACGAAGCCGAAGACGCCGTTGGCGACGACGATGACGGCGATGAGGGCGGCGTCGACGGCGTGGCCGGCCCAGACCGAGAGCGCGGCCGCGGCGACGAGCACCCAGATGAGTACGCTGTCGAACTGCGCGACGAAGATCGACAGCGGCGTCCGGCCACCGCCGCGCGCGATCTCGTTCGCACCGTGCTCGGCGCGCCGCCGCTCGGCCTCGCGCTCGGTGAGCCCCGCGCTCTCCGACCCCTGACGCTCTAACACGGCCCCCGCGTCCGCTGCATGTGGCGGACCACCTGTCCCGTCTGACACGTTCGGACCGTCTCGCGCCACCGTAATGGGTGTTGTCCGCTCCGCGGTCGGCGCCGGCGGCGCGAACAGCACCGTGTACCACCGAGACGACCCGCTTCGAGGTCGTTTTACGTCTCTATAACTTATGAAAATCTATTCTAATACATACTAGTTAAATTTATATACCCATCACATTATATAGAGAGTAGGGAGTTTTTCTCCTCACGTTATGACCGCAGCAACCACTTCCGCAGACACACGCAACACCTTCGAGAGCACGATCGGCGGCTACACCGTCTCCGGGCGGGCCCACAGCCTCAGCGCGTGGTTCGTCCTCTCGCTCCGTCTCATGATGGGCTGGGCGTTCGCCTACTCCGGTTTCGACAAGATCACCGCGGGCGGGTTCGACGCCGCGGGCTATCTGACCTTCTCCGCGGCGACGAACGGCAACCCGCTGGCGGGGATGTTCGAGTGGATGGGCACGACGCCGTGGTTCGTCGAGTTCGTGAACGTCGCCGTCCCGTGGGGCGAGCTGTTCATCGGCCTCGGTCTCCTCGTGGGCGCGATGGTCCGCCTCGCCGCCTTCTTCGGCGCGCTCATGATGTTCATGTTCTACTTCGGGAACTGGAGCGTCGAACACGGCCACATCAACGGCGACTTCGCGTACATGCTCGTGTTCCTCGCCGTCGCCGCCTTCGGCGCCGGCCGGATCCTCGGCCTCGACCGCTACATCGAGCGCTACGAGATCGGCGGCCGGACGCTCCTCGAACGCTACCCGAAACTCGACTACGTCCTCGGCTAGACCCGACCGCGCCCGGCTCCCGAAGCGAGTTTCCGGCCCGTTTTCGACCCGTTTTCCGACCGACGCTCGACCCGTTTTCCGACAGTATCACCGCGCAGCGACGGCGCTGGCCGGGACGGGAGGTGACGCCGACGGCTCGTCCCCGTTCACCGTCGTCGCCGCGGCCGCGGGAGACGGTCGCGGAGCCTCCAGCCGACCGCGCCGACGAGGAGGAGCGCGCCGCCGGCCGCGAGGGCGTCGACGAGCCCTGTCCGCCCGCCATCGACGAGCAGGCGCCAGGCCGGCCGCCCGACGCCGAGGGCCTTCGCGCCGGTGACGACGACCAGCACCGCCGGCGCGAGGTACTTCGCCAGCGGGACGAACGGTCCCAGGTCCGCCCGAACGCTCTCGAGGTCGGCGGCCCAGCAGAAGACGGCGACTATCAGCACGGCGGAGACGGGGAGCGCGAACGTCCCCACGGACTCGTCGACCAGGTCCAGCACCGGTCGGCCGGCGACGGCGAGGTCGACCGGGCTGTAGCTGAGCGCCGAGGGGAGCCCGAGGGCGAAGACGCCGGCGGTGAGCGCGACGGTGGCCCGCGAGCGGTCGAGCCGGGTCGTGGTCGTCGCGGCCGAGACGCCCACTTCGAGCAGGGCGACCGCGGAGCTCAGCGCGGCGAAAAAGAGCAGTCCGAAGAAGCCGACGGCGACGGCGCGGCCGAACGACATCGACGCGAACGCCGCCGGCAGCGTGGTGAAGGCGAGTTCGGTCCCCAGCGTCGGTTCGAGCCCGAAACTGAACACGACGGGGAAGATGACCAGCCCCGAGACGAGCGCCGCGCCGACGTCCGCGACGGTGATGAGCAGCGCGGACCGCCGGAGGTCCGTCTCGGCGTCGACGTAGCTGCCGTAGGTGAGCATGATCCCCTGGCCGACGGAGAGGGAGAAAAAGACCTGACCGAACGCGGCGCTCCAGACCCCCGGATTCGAGAGCACGCCGAACTCGGGCGTGAACAGGAAGGAGACGGCCCGGTCCCACTCCGAGAGCGTCGCGGCGTAGACCGCCAGCGCGACGAGGACGGCGAAGACGGTGGGCATCACTACCTTCGCGAGCCGTTCGATGCCGCCGCGGACTCCGAGCGAGACGACGCCGCCGGTCAGCGCCGTCGCGACGACGAACAGGCCGACCGGGAGCCAGCCGTCGGTGAAGCCCGCGAACGTGAGTTGCGAGCCCGCGAGCCACGAGAGCAGGAAGCCGAGCACCCAGCCCGTCAGCACGAGGTAGTAGCTGAGGACGAGGAGGACGCCGCCGACGACGACCCAGCCGAAGGCGGTGTAGGCCGGCGAGACCGACCGAAACGCGGAGACCACGTCTGTCCGGAGGGCGCGCCCGACAGAGAGTTCGAGCACGAGCAGCGGGACCGCGCAGACGAACGCGGCGACGAGGTAGGGGACGAGGTACGCGCCGCCGCCGTTGGTCCCGACCACCGCCGAGAACCGCCAGATGTTACCCAGCCCGACCGCCGCGCCGACCGTCGCGAGCAGAAATCCCGTCTGCGAGGACCACCGGTCCGTCGCCATGTTCCGGCCTGCTCGCGTGACGGACTTAAATTCCGGTCAGTGGGACCCGGTCGATGACGCCACCCACCGTTATGTGCGGCGGGGCCGACCATCGGACGATGGCCGACCGTCGGGCGCTCGCCGCCGCAGTCGTCGGGTTCGCCGCCGTCGCGACCGCCCCGCTCGCGGGACTGTCGGTCGCCGGCCAGTACGCGCTCGCGACGGCGGCGTTCGCGGGCACGCTCTGGGTCACCGGCGGTCTGCCCCTCCCGATCACGGCCCTCACCGTCCCCGTCCTGCTGCTGGCGTTCGGCGTCGTCCCGGGCGCCGAGGCGGCGCTCGCCGGCTTCGCGGACCCCGTCGTCGCGCTCTTGCTCGCCGGCTTCGTCCTCGCCGAGGCGCTCCGGAAACACGGCACCGACCGGCGGATCGCCTACCGGGTGCTGGCGGCGGTCGGGACCTCGCCGCGGCGGATCGTCCTCGCCGTCATGGTCGCGACCGCCGGGCTCTCGATGGTCATCTCCAACACAGCGACCACGGCGATGATGGTCCCCGTCGCGCTCGGCATCGCCGACCGCGTGGAGGGCGAGCGCACACGGCCCGACGCGACCGCGGACGAGGACGCGACCGCAGGCGAGGGCGAAGACGAAGACCGGACGGAGGCGGACCGCGAGCGGTCGAACTTCCGACTTGCACTGTTGCTCGGAGTCGCCTACGCGGCCAGCATCGGCGGCGTCGGGACGATCATCGGCACGCCGCCCAACGCCATCGTCGTCTCCCAGCTCGCCGAGCGGATCGACTACACGATCACCTTCGTCGACTGGCTGGCGATCGGGCTCCCCTTCGTCGCCGTCGGCCTGCCGCTGACGTGGTATCTGCTCGCAGTCGTCGTCTACCCGCCCGAAGCGGCCGACGCGAGCGCCGCCCGCGCCGAGGCCGCCCGCTACCTCCGGGAGACCGGCCCGCCCTCGGCCGCCGAGCGTCGCGTGATCGCCGTCGTCGCGGCGACGGCCGCGCTGTGGCTGCTCGGCGGCCTCGATTTCCTCCTCGACGACGCGCTCCCGCCGCGAGTGTACGCGACGCTGTTCGGCGGGACCGGCCACCTCTTCGGCGCGGGCGCCCACCAGGGGCTACTCTACTTCGTGACCGTCGGGCTGGCGGCGGTGCCCGCGCTCGCGGTCGTCGGCGGGATCGAGTGGGACGACGTCCAGCGGATCGACTGGGGCACGATCGTCTTGCTGGGCGGCGGCATCTCCCTTGCGAACGCGCTCGGGCGCACGGACGCGACGCGGTGGCTGGCCGAGGGTGTCGTCGAGTCGGTCGCCGGATCCCCCGTGTTGCTCGTCGCGCTCGCTATCGCGGCGGTCACGGTCGCGGCTTCGGAGGTCGCCTTGAACACGGCGATGGCCGCCGTCTCGGTCCCGGTCCTGATATCGCTGGGGCCGGAGTACGCGGGTTCGCTGGGGAGTTCGCCCGCGGTGGCCAGCGTCTTCCTCGCGGTCACCGGCGGGGTCGCGGCCAGTTTCGGCTTCGCGCTTCCGGTCGCCACACCGCCGAACGCCATCGCCTTCGGCACCGGCGAGATGACCGAGCGGGACATGCTCCGGCCGGGCCTGCTCCTCGACGTCGCGATGGTCGTCGTCACCGCCGTCCTCTCTTTCCTGATCTTCGCCGTCGTCTGGCCGGTCGTGGCGTGACGCCGTGAGAGCGGATCGCGTCGCGGCGTCGCACGCAGAGCGCGTCGCAGGGTCACAGGCGACGCGATCCGCTGGCGAGTCAGGGCCGGGTCGCGGCCCGGTCTATCCCGTCGCCGTTCGCGAGGTAGACCAGCCCGCCGAGGACGTTGTTGAACACCGTCAACACGAGCTGCATGAGGACGCCGAGCGTCAGCGCGAGGCCGCTGGCGACGCCGACCGCGCCGAAGAGGTAGACGTAGGAGACCTCCCGGACGCCGAAGCCCTGGATGGACACGGGCGCGGCGAGCAGGAGCTCGACCAGCGGGACGAACGCCAGGAAGTACACGACCGGGACGTGAATGCCCAGCGCGAGCGCGACGAGGAAGTGATTGACGACGAGCAGGAGCCGGTAGAGGACCGAGAGCGCGAACACGGGGACGAGCGCCCGTCCCGCGTCGCGGTAGGCGTGGATCGCCCCGTACGCGTCGGCGACCCGCTCGCCGAGTCCGAACCGTTCGACCCGGAAGAGCGTTCGCTCGAACAGCCGCCGACCCGCGTCGGTGAAAAGCAGTCCGAACAGGACGACCCCACCGGGGACGAACACGAGGAACACGGCCGCCACAACTGCTGTCGGGAGGCGTCCCAGCAGAAACACCGAGGCCACGCCCGCGAGGACGAGCACCGTCAGCAGCCCGGTCAACCGCTCGACGACGACCGAGGACACGGAGTCCGGGCCAGCGTCGTGGCCGTCGTGGAGGTAGTAGACGCGGACGCCGTCGCCGCCGATGTTCGTCGGCAGGAAGGCGTTGAAGAACTTCCCGACGTAGTAGTAGTTCACCAGCGTCCGGAAGGGGACGTCGATGCCCTTGATCCGGAGGAGCAACCCCCACTTGTAGGTGCTGACGGCGACGTTGACGACAGAGAGCCCGAGCGCGACGAGCAGTATCCGCGGCGATACCGTCGCGAGCGCGTCCGCGAAGCTGTCCACGCCGACCGAGCGAACGACGAACGCGAGGAGGGCGAGGCTGACTGTGACCCGCAGGACCGTCCGGAGTCGCTGGTCGAACATCTGTGTGCTAACGGGCCATCGGTCTGGTCACGCCACGTTATCTATGTGCCACCTACCACCGGTAACCGCGGTGTATCTGCCGGGCCGGGCGCGGTCCGGGTCCACACGGTGTCCTCCGTCCGCGTCCCGGCCCGGTCCCGGCTCCTGTCGCGGCAGTCCGGGCCCGCGCGGACCCCACAGACCGCCGAAAACGATCGGATAACTATACCCCTCGGGAACGGCCGCCCATCTATGCCCTCTTCCGTCGCACGGGACGCCACCGGGGACCGCGCGACGCTCGCCGGCGTTCGCGACCGGTTGCTCGCCCGGCTCACGGTCGACCGCGTCTTCCTCGCTGCCCTCGCGGGCGTCTGGGCCTGGCTCTACCTGCGAGGCCTGGGCGACCCGCCGGTCCGGACCTGGGACGAGTCGCGGTACGTCGTCCCCGCGCGCAACATGGTCGAGGGCGGGAGCTGGCTCGACCCGCGCCTCCAGGTCAACAGCCACTCGACGGACCTGGGGCCCGGGATCCGGCTCCGGAAGCCGCCGCTTCTGTACTGGCTGCAGGCGGTCTCGATGACCGCCGTCGGCGTCACCGAGTTCGCGGCGCGGCTCCCGACGGCGCTGGCGACGCTCGGCTGTGCCGCCCTCGTCTTCCACCTCGGTCGCCGCACGGCCGACCGGCGGGCGGCCCTCGCCGGCGCGCTCGCTTTCCTCGCGTTCCCGGGCATGCTAGCCGGCACCCACGGCGGGACCGCGGCCGTCCCGGACACGGCGCTCGCGCTGTTCGGCAGCCTGTTCGTCTGGCTGACCTGGCGGGGTCGCGACGAGCCGCGCCTCCTCGTCCCGGCCGGTATCTGTGCCGGCCTTGCGGTCATGACGAAAGGCGTCGCCGCCGGCGTCTTCGTCGTGGTCGTCGCCCCCGTCGTCCTCGCGTCCGCGCGCTCGTACTCGCATCGCTGGACGGCCGCGGCGGTGGCGAGTACGGTCCTGGTCGCGCTCCCATGGCACTGCTACGCGTACCTGACCTACGGCCGCGAGTTCGTCCGACAGTACTTCCTCGTCAGCCTCGGCGCGCGGATGTCGGGGGAGCTGACCGACCCGCCCGCCGAACCGGTCTTCGGGTTCATGAACTACCCCTACTTCAGGTCCGTGATCGACGTGCTGGCGCCCCCCTATCCCTACGCGCTCCCGGTTTTCGCGGTCGGTCTCGTCTGCGGACTGGCGCTGGTCGCCCGGCGGGTCAGCCGCGACGGGAGTCGGGCCCACCGCGCGGAGCTGTTCCTGTGCTGGTGGGTCGCGGCCGTCCCGCTGACGTTCGCGGTAGCCGGCGGCAACCAGCCCTGGTACCTGCTCCCGATGTACCTCCCCGGCGCCGTCCTCCTCGGACTCGTCCCGCCGGCGGCGGCCGACGCGCTCGCCGGGCGAGCGCGTCGTGGCCGCGGACCGACCGGATGGGCCGGCGGCGCGTCGAGCGGGCGACCGGACGGCGGGCCGAACGACCGAATCGACGGCGAACCACACCGGTCCGCGTGGCGGCCGAGGGCCCGGACCGCCGCCTATCCGCTGGCCTGCCTCGCGCTCGTCGCGCTCCTCGTCACTGCCGCCGGCCCGCCGATCGTCGAGCCCTACGACCACGAACAGCGCGCGCTCGGGACCGAGATCCGGGACGAGGTCCCCGCCGACGCCACGGTGGCCGTGTGGATCGACGACCCCGACGACACCCGCGCGCTGATGGCGCTGTCTTTCTACGCCGACCGCCGACTCGTCCGCGCGTCCCCGACGACGGTCGCCAGCGACCGCTCGATCCGGTACGCGATCGTTCCGCTCGGGAGACAGGAGCGACTCGACCGCGACCACCGCGTCCTCGCCGTCGGTCCGAAAAACGACGTTACCGTCCTCGCGTTCGGAGAGTAGGGTGACGCTTCGACTTAATTATAAATATTCTTATATTATGTGGTGTGTAGTACTAGAGGTGCACACTCTTACGATAGCCGCCGGAACACGCGGACAGGAGCGATAGTGATGGCAGCGATACAACTCGACGGACTCACGAAGCGGTTCGGTGACGTGCTCGCGGTCGACGACCTCGACCTGACGGTCGAGGAGGGCGAGATCTTCGGCTTCCTCGGTCCGAACGGCGCGGGGAAGTCGACGACGATCGACATCCTGCTCGATTTCGTCCGGCCGACCGACGGAACGGCGACGGTGCTGGGCTACGACGCACAGAAAGAGAGCCTGAAAGTACGCCAGCGCATCGGCGTCCTCCCCGACGCTTACCACGTCTACGACCGGCTGACCGGGCGCCAGCACATGGAGTTCGTCGTCGAGTCGAAGGAGGTCGACGCCGATATCGAGGCGATCATGGACCGCGTCCAGATCCTCGAAGCCGCCGACCGGAAAGCGGGCGGCTACTCGAAGGGGATGCGCCAGCGGCTGATCCTCGCGATGGCGCTGGTCGGCGACCCCGACCTGCTCGTCCTCGACGAGCCCTCGACCGGGCTCGACCCCAACGGCGCTCGCGAGATGCGCGAGATCATCCAGGCCGAGAACGACCGCGGGACGACGGTCTTTTTCTCCAGTCACATCATGGAGCAGGTCGAAGCCGTCTGTGACCGCGTCGCGATCATCAACAGGGGACAACTGGTCGCCGTCGACTCCATCGAGGGACTCAGGGGATCGACCGAGACGACGACCACGCTCGAGATAACGGTCTCCGGCATCGACGACGAGGACGTCGAGATGGTCCGCGCCCACGAGAACGTCCGGAGCGTCGCGCTCGACGGGACGACGCTCAGGGTGACCATGAGCGGGGGCTCGAAGTTCGACATCCTGAACGAACTCGACGACGCCGGCGTCGAGGTCGGCGACTTCTCCGTCGACGAGTACTCCCTGGAGGACCTGTTCGTCAAGTACACCACCGAGGAACAGGAGGTCGAGACATGAGCGCGCTCGCAGTCGCGAAGAAGGACTTCCGGGACGCCGCCCAGTCGCGGGCGCTCTGGGCGCTGCTCGCCGTGTTCGTCCTCCTGTCGTCGCTGCTGTCCTACGCCTACGCCGAGTTCCCCGCACAGGTCGTCGGCAGCGGCACTGACGGCGCGAGCGTCGGCGGCCTGATCTTCTTCACCAGCGGGATCGTCACGCTGTTCGTCTCGCTGACGGCGATCGTCGTCTGCTACAAGTCCATCGCCGGCGAGCGCGAGATCGGCAGCATCAAACTGCTGCTGGCGCTGCCCCACACCCGGCGCGACGTGTTTCTCGGCAAACTCCTGGGCCGCGGTGCCGTCCTCTCCGCGGCGCTGGCCGTCGGCCTCCTGATCGGTTTCGGCCTCGGCTTCGGTCTCATCGGTGACTTCGACCTCGTCCCCGTACTCGTCTTCCTCGTGTTGACGCTCGTGTTCGCCGTTACGTTCGTCGGCATCGTCGTCTCCATCTCGGCGACCACGGGATCGACGTCGCGCGCGACGACGCTCTCGATCGGCTTTTTCCTCCTGTTCGAACTCCTCTGGGACGCGGTCGCCACCGGGATTTTCTACGTCGCCAACGGCTTCTCCTTCGCCGGTGACGCGCCCGACTGGTACTTCCTCGTCACGCAGATACCGCCCTCGTCGGCCTACACCGCGTCGCTGATCACGCTGTTGCCCGAGACCGCCGACGCCGTCGGTATCAGCGTCGGCGCCGACCAGTTCGACGCCTTCTACGCGACCACCTCCGTCGGCTTCGTCTTCCTCGCGTTCTGGCTGGTCGTCCCGCTCGTGATCGGGTACCGACGGTTCGACGACGCCGACCTCTGACCGCTCCCGGGCGCCGACGCCGACCTCTGACCGCCTCCACAGCGCGCTCTCCGTTCCAGACCTCACGTTCGACCGGAGTAACGCCACGCTACGTTCGGAAATCCGCGTATAGTTACAATAGATTGCACGAGTGTCACCGCCCATGGCAGGAGCCACTCGCAGGTCGGGGTATCGTCGGGCGGCCATCGCAGTTCTGGTCGCAGTCGCGCTGGTCGCGAGCGCCACCGGCGTCGCCGCTGCACAGGAGACTCGCGCCGGTGGCAGCGTCGTCGTCGGCGCCGGCGAGACCGTCGACGGTATCCAGGCCTTCGGCGGTACCGTCGTCGTGCGCGGCACCGTCGACGGCGACCTCCAGGCCCTCTCGGGCTCGGTCGTGATCGAACGGGGCGGCCGCGTCACCGGTGACGTGCAGGCGACCACCGGAAGCGTCACGGTGCTCGGCACCGTCGGCGGTTCGCTCGAAGCCGCTGCGGGGTCGGTCTCGATCGGCGAAGGGGGTACCATCGGCGGCGACGTTCGCGTCGCGGCCGGTGAACTCAGTATCGCGGGATCGGTCGACGGCAGCGTCGAGGCGGGCGTCGACAGCCTCCGGCTGTTCTCCACCGCCTCGGTCGCCGGCGACCTCCGCTACAGCCGGGACGCGGACTTCGATCGCGAGGACGGTGCCACCGTCGGCGGCAGCGTCACCGCCGTCCGCGGGCTCTCCCCCGACGTCGGCTTCGGCGGCTTCTCGCTCCCCGATCCCGGCCCGCTGAACGTCGTCTTCGGCATCTACTGGGCGATCGTGACGCTCCTCCTCGGCGCCATTTTGCTCCTCGCGTTCCCGCGGTTCACCGCCGACCTCGCCGGCGAGGTCAGCACGAATCCGCTGCGGTCGGGCGGCGTCGGCCTCGCCGGCCTGATCGGCATCCCCATCGCGCTCGTTCTGATCGCCATCACCATCGTCGGCATCCCGCTCACGCTCCTCGGGTTCATGGCCTGGGGGCTCGCGGTCTTCGTCTCCATCCCGCTCGGCGAGTACGCCGTCGGCTCGTGGGCGCTCTCGTACACCGACGTCGAGAACCGCTGGGTCGCGCTCCTGGTCGGCGTCGTCGGCGTCGCCGCGCTCTCGCGGGTCCCCCTCGTCGGCTGGCTCGTCGAACTCGTCGTCTTCCTGCTGGGTTTCGGCGCGCTGCTCTGGCTGCTCTACCGCGGCTTCCGCCACAGCCGCGGTGACGAGGAACCCGTCGGACCGAGCGATCGCGGGACCGACTCTGACGCCGGACCGACCGCGTCGTCCTGAGTCCCGGTCGGTCTCCATTCCGGGTTACAGATCACCGCGGAGGTGGATTTTCTCGTCCGCTTTGGTCTCGATCGCGTCCTCGTGGACGTCGTACTCGTCGGCGTCGCTGTCGGCCCATCCGAGGTCGGCCTTGGCCGTCTCGACGAGCGACGGGTCCGGATCGACGGAGGCCGTCCGGTTTTCGACCTCGGTAACGATGCCGAGTGTGTTCCCGCTCGCGTCGACGACTTCCTTCCCTTCGTCGGCATCCGTGAGAGTGACGCTCATCGACTGTTCGTTCGTCCTCACCCCGAGAGTAGCTTCGGGCTGCACTCGCAAGCACGGGACGTTCGGCGGCGATCGCCAGATCGGTTCCGCCTGACCTGCCGCGGTGCGCTGACCCGTGGGTCCGCGATATCGCCGCTCGTATCGCTCGACAGATAGCGCCATTAGAAGTGGGCTGGGGCGGATTTGAATCTCGCCGAGACGTGCTCGCTTCGCTGCGCGCGCCTCGTCTGATTCAAATCCGCCGGACCATCACAGCCGACGCCGTTGCGAGCGACATGGACGTCGCTCGCGTTTCGGCGTCGGAAGAAGATGGGTTGGGGCGGATTTGAACCGCCGGCCTCCTCCATGTCAAGGAGGTGTCATAACCAACCTAGACCACCAACCCGCGCTGACTTGCTACACTTCCGAGTTGACGACAGGGATAATTGAAGGTTTCGAAGCGCGACGCCCGCTGTCGGATCGAAGGGGCTATCCCGGTGACGGTTCAGCACCAGCGACCCGTCCGGAACCTGGCGAGGCAACGCCGTCGCTGGACGGCGAGCGGCGAACGGGGACCGGTGGACCCGTCAGAACGAGAAGTCGTCGTCTTCCTCGCGCATGCCGGGATCCTCCGCGGTGTCCCACATGTCGTCTGCGAACTCGTCGGCCATGTCTGTCTCTGTCACTTCCTCCCCCGTGTCCCGCGTGTACGCGTCTAGCCCCATCGAGAGCAGCTCCTCGACGGCCGCCTCGCGGCTCACGAACTCCTCTTCGGTCATCCGCTCTAGCTGGGTGAACACGTCCTCCGGGAGCGAAACTTCCACTGTGGGCATAGTCGTCGTTGTACCCTCAGAGGTCAAGTGCTTTGAGTATTTGGGCTAGCCGGCGACCGGCGTCGAGAAGATCAGTGTCCGCCGCCACCGAGCACGACGGTCCGGATCACCACGAACACGCCGACGAGGAAGTAGACGGCGATGAGCATCGCCATCACCTGCGTCTCGCGCAGGCGGTTGTTGAGGAAGGCGCCGACCTGCCCGCCGAACAGACAGCCCGTCGCGACGAAGGTGCCGACGCCGAAAGGCACGGTGAACCCCTCGCCGGTCACCGACGGCGCAAAGCGCAGCAGGGCGACGTTCGCGACCAGCGCCGCGACGATGGTCACGTGGAGCACGAGCGCGCTCGTTCCCGTCGAGAGCTTCAGCGGCACGCGCCGTCGGAGCGCGAGCATCGTCTGAGTCAACTCGCCGATGGCGATCCCGACGAGCCCGGCGAGGGTGCCGCCCAGCAGCGTGATCAGGAAGTCGGGCAGTTCGAGGTGGAAGTCGCGGGCGTCGTCGCCGTCGCCCATCACGGCGCGACCGGAGGCCCGCTCGCGGTCGGTCGTCGCCGCGCCGCCCATCGTCTCGCTCGGCGGCGTCTCCGCCGCGTCGTGGGTGTCGGTCAGCACGCGCGTCCGCGGTTCGTAGCCCTCCTCCAGCACGGCCAGCAGCGACAGCTCCGGTTTCTCCGCGACGCTGTCGACCAGCGACGGGCCGTGTTCGTGGGACTCGAACAGGACGACGGCGAGCACGACGAGCAGGACGCCGAACCCGACCATCAGCAGGTCCGAGGGGACGTAGTACGAGCCCGCGCGGGCGAGCATCGCGGTCGGGACGGTGATGACGAGTACCTTCTTCGCGACGTTGAAGTCGATCTGGTGGCGGTACCAGTAGGCCGCGACCGACGAGGAGTAGCCGAACAGTTCGACGAACAGCGCGAGCCCGATGGCCGCGTTGATAGAGAGGGTCGGGAAGTTCGGGACGACGACGGGGAAGACGAACAGGAACGCGGGCGTGAACAGCACCGCGGCCTCCATCGCGAAGGTGTTGACGATGGTCGCGATGGTGAACCCGAGCAAGACGAGCAAGAGCAGTCCGTACAGCGGGATGTCCAGTCCGAACATCTCAGGCGTGTCCCCCTCGCGCGCCGCACAGTCCACGGTCCGACTCGACCGACCGAGCGCCGACGCTCCGACTCACGGTAGAGGGTACGGGGAAACTGCGACGGAAAAACGTGTTCTCTCGGAGTGTCAGTGGCAATTATCCACATATTGACGGCCTGCACGCGACGGGTCCGTCCCGTTCGTGAACCGTGATGGGGTCGGCCGGGTCAGGACTCGTCGGCAGCCGCCGCACCGGCATCGTCGCCGCCCACCGGCGCCGCGGCGCCGAGTCGTCCCTCGACGAACGCGGCGAAATCGTTCGCGAACGCCGCTACCTCGTCCCAGTCGGTGTACTCGTGGTCCCGCGAGGTGTCGGTGTCGCCGGTCGCCTCCTTCGCGATGCGTTTCATCACGAGTCGCTTCAGGAAGCCGTACTTCGAGTAGCGCAGGGCGCCGCCGAACAGCCCGATCCGGTCCGGGTGCCAGCCCGTCTCCTCGACGAACGCGTCGACGTAGCCCGCCGCCTCGGCGCGGCCCTCCTCGTCGTCGGTCGCCGAGGACAGCGACACCTGGAAGAAGCCGGTGGGCCGCGCCGCGAGCGCGTCGCGGTTGTCTTCGACGAACGACCGGACCGACGACTCCTGTTTCCCCATGTGGATGGCCGAGCCCACGAGGACGGCGTCGAAGTCGTCGACCGACAGATCGGTCGGGAGGTCCGCCGCGTCGACGACAGTCGGGTCGTGCCCGCGCCCGGCGAGCGTCTCCCCGATGCGGTCGGCGACTTTCGCGGTCTGTCCCTCACCGGTGCCGTAGCACACGAGGATCGAGGCCATACGCGAAGAGACGCACGAGAGCGCGAAAAGTGTTGTTGCCGGTCTGACAGACTGTGGCAGTGCGCCGCCGTGGACACCGCCCGTCGGCTCGACTTCGTCCGTCAGCCGTCGAGCCCCTCGATCAGCGCCTCGTACTCGGCGAGGACGCGGTCGCTGGCGAAGTCGTCCGCGCGGGTCCGCAGGCGGTCTCGATCCGCGTCGGCGTCGAGCGTCGCGGCGAGCGCGTCCGCCAGCGCCGCGTCGTCGCCCACGGGCACGAGCCGACCGAACTCGCCGTCGGCGAGGATCTCGCGCGGGCCGCTCGGGCAGTCCGTCGAGACCACCGGACAGCCACAGGCCAGCGCCTCGACGAGGACGGTCGGGAGCCCCTCGTAGATCGAGGAGAGCGCGAAGACGGCCGCGCGGGCCATGTACGGCGCCGGGTCGACGTACCCCGGGAACGCCACTGCGTCGGCGAGTTCCAGGTCGGCGACCAGCACCTCCACGCGCTCCCGCTCGGGCCCGGTCCCCGCGAGGACGAGGCGGGTGTCGGGCCGCTCGGCGTGGAGTCTGTCGAAGGCCCGGACGAGCGTCGGCAGGTCCTTCTCGGGTGCCAGCCTGCCGACCCACAGCACCGCGTCGAGGTCGGGATCTTCGAGCCACGAGACGTCGACGGACCCGGTGGCACGCGCGCGGATCTCGCCGACCGGGACGGGATTGTGGAGAACGACCACGTTCTCGGGTGCGGCGCGAGTCCGCTCGCGGACGCTCGCGGCGACGCCCTCGGAGACCGCGACGACCCGATCCGCCACCCCGTAGGCCCAGGAAGCGAGTCGCGTCGTCAGATCCCGCTTCCCGCCGCGTTCCATCCCGACCGTCGTGTGTTCGATCGGGACGACGGGCGTCCCCGAGAGCGACAGTCGCGCCGCCGCGACGGCCACGACGTTCGCGTAGGTCATCGCCGAAAAGAGGACACGAGGCCGCTCCCGGCGCAGATGTGCCGCGATCTGCGGGACGCTCGCGGCGATACCGGCACCGGGGACCACGGGCGTGTCGAAGTCGACGATCCGGACGCTGTCGTCGACCTCGGGACGGAGCTGGCCACCTGGATAGGTACAGAGCAGGTCGACGGCGTGACCGCGGTCGGCGAGGCCGTTGACCAGGTCGACGGTGACTCGCTGGGCGCCGCCGGGGGTGAGTTCGGGCAGGTAGACGGCGATCGGGCCGGGCCGGCCCATCTACGCTGCGAATCCGGCCTCGGCCGCGAGGCGGTCGCGCACCGACTCGGCGGCCGCGACGAGTTGCTCGCTCTCGCCGCCGCCGGTGGCGAACTCGGGGCCGCCGCCCGCACCGCCGCCCGCCTCGGCGGCGACTTCACGGGCGATCTCGTCGGCGCGCTGGTCTTCCACGTCGCTCCCGACCGCGACCGCGAGCGTGCCGTCCGCGCGCGCGGTGACGATCGTGACGCCGAGCGGGTCGTCGAGCGCGCGCTTGGCGATGGCCTCGGCGTCGTCGAGGGTCCCGTCTTCGAGGTCGACGACGGTGACGTGCCGTTCATCGAGATCGGGTGCGGGCGCGTTCAGCGCCGACCACCAGCGGCCGGCCCAGCTGGTTCGCGCCTTCTCGAGGTCGGTCGAGAGCGTCCGGACCTTCGCGTCGAGCGCTTCGACGCGTTCCGGGACTTCCCCGGGCTGGGCGTCGAGCAGGGTCGCGAGGTCGGTCAGCGCCGACGGGTTCGACGAGTCGACGGCCGCCGGTTCGTGGGCGTCCCCCGCCGCGGCGCCGTCCCACTGCTGGCTGAGGATCAGGCTCTCCCTGACGGTCTTCTCGCGGCGTCTGTAGTACCAGACGACGGCGACGAGTGCGAGCGCGAGCGCGAGTTCGGTGAGGCGATTTCGGGGCATTGTGTGGTCGTAGGCGTCGTTATTCGTGGATGAATCGCTTGAGTCGAGGGCCGACGACGGGGCTGGTGAGGACCGGACTGAACCGCTCGGCGACGCTGGCGGCCGCGCCGTACCCCTCCAGTGAGGCTCGCCCGGACCTGTGGGGTGGCGTGACGAAACTCGAAAGCGGGGAGGACTCGCCGCCGAACTGGCGCTTGAAGTCGTGGACGCCGGTGCCGGGGCGCGAGCGGCCGAAGTCGACGGTGTCGATATCGCCGAGGCAGGCGTCCTCGATGGCGGCCGCGTAGAGCCGGTGGTTCGGGCGATGCTCCCAGGCCGATTGCAGGGAGGCGTTGCTCCAGACCATCCGGACGCCGCCGAAGTCGAGCAGGAGGACGCCGCCGACCGTCTCGCCCGTCCGCTCGGCGCAGAGGACGGTGCAGTCGTCGCCCAGTTCGGCCGCGAGGTCGAGGAAGAAGGACTCGGGGAACTGCGGACTGCCGAGTCGCTGCATCGTCTCGAGATAGAGCGGGTAGTACTCGTCGACCGTTCCGGGGCGGACGGTGAGACCCGCCTCGCTCGCGGTGCGGAGACAGCGCCGCCCCTCCGCCGAAACGGAACGCTCGCGGACCTCGTCGAAGGCCCGCGTCGTGTCGAGACGGATGACTTCGCCGGTGCGGACGGCGCCGTAGCCTGCGGCGTTGTAGCCCGCGAGTCCCGTCCAGCCGGCGTCTTTCAGGACGCGAGCGCCGAGCGGGCCCACGTCCGCGGCGAGCGCGCGGAGGACGCCGGCGGTGTCGACGCCATCGGCGACGAGCGGGAAGCCGTACTCGCAGAAGGGGTTGACGACGGTGGGGCCGCCGAGGCCGCGGACCGAGAAGCCGGGGACGGCGGCGACGACCTCGGACCCGCCGGTCTCGGTGACGAGGAAGTGAGCGGGGTCGTAGCGAAAGGAGGAGTCGACGGCGGTGAGCCACCCCCACGAGTGGAAGACGGTCGCGGCGGGGTGGTCGGCGACGAACCCTCGCCAGTCGTCGGCGTCGGCCCGCGTGACCGGCCGGAGTTCGTACTCACTGGGCACGCGTCTCTCCCCGCGCTCGCCGACAGAGAACTCCCGCTGTACTCATACGTCATCTGGTTCGACAGATGTCCACATAACACTGCCGTTGGACGGGCCGGTACGCGTCGGTGTGGCGGCAGTCGTGACCGCCCCGGCGACTTCGTCGGATCGGACGAACCGTTCGCTGCCGTCCGCGTGGAACGGACGGCCGGCATCCGACGGGGGATTTTGCTACAAAAACATCTGGCCGTCGAAAGTATTATTGCGAAATAAATAGAACGCATTATTCATGGGCACCGAAAATGCGCTAGCCAGTGACCAGGAATGACGCGCTCCGATCCGGACTACAGACTCGACGAACTCGACAGGCGGATCCTCCACGCTCTCATGGACGACGGCAGGAACACGACGGCCGCCTCGATCGCCGAGCGGGCCACCGTGTCGGGGGCGACGGTCAGGAACCGCATCCACAACCTCGAAGACCGCGAGATCATCCGCGGCTACTCGGCCCAGGTCGACTTCGAACGCGCCGGGAGCAAACTCTCGAACCTCTATCTCTGTAACGTCCCGGTCGCCGAGCGCGAGAGTCTCGCCCACGAGGCCCGCTCGATCCCCGGCGTGATCCACGTCCGGTCGCTGATGACCGGTCGCCGGAACCTCCACGTCCTCGCCGTCGGCGACGACGCCAGAGACTTGAAACGGGTCGCGCGCGGCCTCTCGCAACTCGGTATCGAGATCGAAGACGAAGACCTCATCGAGGACGAGCTGTTCGACACGTACGCGCCCTTTCATCCGGACGAGACGGACTCCGGACCCGAGCTCAACGACTTCATCAGCCTCACGGGCGACTCGAACGTCGTCGAAGTGACCGTCGGTTCGGACGCCCCGGTGGTCGGGCTCTCGCTGGAGGAAGCGAGTCGAGAGGGGATCATCAGCGACCAGGTCCTCGTCATCGGGATCGAGCGCGACGACCGGGAACTGACGCCGAAAGGCGACACCGTCGTGCAGGCCGACGATATCCTGACCGTCCTCTCCCGCTCCGAAGCCGACCTGGTGTCGCTCGAACCGTTTCACGGTACGCGAGACCGACCGACTCCGGACTGATCGACAGCCGATGGCACCGCTCGGACCGATACTGCGTCGCTTGCTCGACCCCGGCGCCGAGACCGTCGTCTACGAGTGTCGCAACTGCGGCACGTCACTGGACAGCACAGCGGAGTCCTGTACCAACTGCGGGTCCCGAAGCATCGCGTGTCACCGGCTAGAGTGAGCTACGAACCATGAACGTCGACCTGACCGGCCACGTCCTCGTCCCGGTCGCCCACGAAGCGGACGCGCGAGCGACGGCGGAGGCGCTGACCTCGTACCGCGTCGGAGATGTCACGGTCCTGCACGTCGTCGAGAAAGGGGAAGGGGTGCCCGACAAGACGCCGGTCGAACAGTCCGAACGGATCGCCGAAGACGCGTTCGGTGCGTTTCGCGCGTTCTTTCCGGAGATGGAGACGAAAACCGTCTATCGACGCGACGTGGTCGGCGCGATCGTCGGCGCCGCTGCCGACGTCGACGCGACCGCTATCGCGTTCCGGCCGAGAGACAGCACCCGCGTCAGCAGGTTCCTCGCCGGCGATCTCGCGCTCAAACTGGTAACGCGGGCCGACCGACCCGTCGTCGCACTCCCGGAGGCGGGACCCGAGTGATCGACCGCTACCGATGAGTGCCGCGACCGATATCATCCGTATCGTCGTGACGATCCTCGGTATCGGTGTCGCCGCCCAGGTGGCCGGGGACCGACTACAGATCCCGAGCGTGCTCTTTTTGATCGTCGCGGGAGTCGCCGTGGGTCCCGAGGGTCTCGGTCTCATCGATCCGGAGATATTCGGCGACGCGCTTCCGGCTATCGTCGGGCTGAGCGTCGCTATCATCGTCTTCGAGGGGGCGTTTCACCTCCACGTCGACCGCCTGCGCGAAGCGCCCCGAGAGACGCTGCGGTTGGTCACCGTGGGCGCGCTCCTCTCGCTGGTCGGGACGGCGGTCGTCGTCCGGTTCGCGGTCGGCGCGTCGTGGGACGTGGCGTTTCTCATCGGTGCGTTGCTCATCGCGACGGGGCCGACTGTCATCACGCCGATCATGAGCGTCGTGCCGGTCCGGGAACGGGTCGCCTCGACGCTGGAAACGGAGGGCGTGGTCAACGACGTGACGGCCGCGATACTCGCGCTCGTGATGTTCGAGTACGTCCTGCTCGGGTCGAGCGGGATCCCGACGCTCGTCCGAATGTTCGCCACGCGACTCGCGCTGGGGATCGCCGTCGGGGGTGTGACCGCCGCCGCCGTCTGGTACGTGCTCAACCACGTCGACCTCTCCGTCGAGAACGCGCCCCAGAACGCCCGTCTGATCGTCCTCATCGCCGCGCTCGGCGCGTACGGCCTCGCGGAGATACTCGCGGCCGAGACGGGGATCGCGGGCGACCTCGGCTCCGAAGCCGGGATCGCCGCGGTCGCCACGGCCGGGTTCGCGCTCGGTAACGTCTCGGTCCCGTACCGGGACCAGATCGAGCAGTTCGGGGGTGATATCACCCTCATCGTCCTCACGTTCGTCTTCATCGTGCTCGCGTCGCTGCTCTCGATCGGCGATCTCGCCGCCCTCGGCGTGGGCGGACTCGTCGCGGTCGTCGCTATCGCTGCGGTCGTTCGCCCCGCGCTGGTGCTCCTCTGTACGGTCGGCGACCGGTTCCGCTTCGAGGAGCGCCTCTACATCAGTGCGATCGGCCCGCGGGGGATCATCCCGGCAAGCGTCGCGACGCTGTTCGCGCTCGAACTCAGACCGCAGAACCCGGAGGCGGCCACCACGCTCGTCGGTGCGGTGTTCCTCGTCATCTTCGCGACCGTCGTGATTGAAGGGGGGTTCGCCCGTCATATCGCACAAGCCTTGAACGTGATCCCGATGCGCGCGATCGTCGTGGGCGGCGGCCGCGTCGGCCGCGCCCTCGCCGAACGACTCGAAGACCGCGGGGAAGACGTACTGATCGTCGAAACCGACGACGACGCCGTCGAACGCCTCCGGCGGGACGGGTTCTCGGTCCGCAAGGGCGACGGGACGGACAGAGAGGTGCTCGACCACGCCGGCGCGGACAACGCGAAGGTGATCGCCGCGGCGACCGCCGACGACGACGTGAACCTGTTGATCGGACAGCTCGCGAAGAACACGTTCGGCGTCGACACGGTGGTCGCCAGGGTAAACAGCCCCGACAACGTCGAGGCCTTCGAGGACCTCGAGATCGAGGGGATATCGAGCGGGATGTCCGTCGCGTGGGCGATGGACAACGTCATCGAGCGCCCGGGGATCGCCAGCTGGATGACGGAGATCGACAGGGAAGGCGACGTGCAGGAGGTCGAAGTCACGTCCGACCGGGTCGTCGGAGAAACCGTCTCGCAGCTTCAGGAGGAACTGCCGGACAACGTCCACCTGGCGCTTCTCACGCGCGACGAAGAGAACCGACTGCCCCGCCCCGACGACAGGATCGAACGCGGGGATCGGCTGACCTTCATCGGACGCAGGGACGGCGTCCGACGGGCTCTCGACTACTGTGACACCACGAGTTGAATCCGGGGCGCCGCCGGCGCGAGTCGCGGTCCGGCGTCGCAGTTCGTCCGGACCCGGTCGTGTCGACCGGAGACGGTGGCGAACCGAGCGAAAGCAGTTTCACGACCGCCGGAGTACGACAGTCCATGTCCGGCCCGACGGTGAGCGTCGTCCTGCCGACCTACGCCCGCCCCGACAAGCTCCGGAGAGCGGTCGCCACCGTCGCGGCGCAGACCTACGACCCGGTCGAACTCGTCGTCGTCGACGACCACTCGCCCGAGCCCGCCCGAGACGTGCTCGACGACTGCGACACGGACGCCCTCGCCGACGTACGCTGCATCCGCCACGAAACGAATCGCGGCGGCAACGCCGCCCGCAACACCGGCATCCGCGCGGCGACCGGCGACTTTCTCGCCTTCCTCGACGACGACGACCGCTGGGAACCGGAGAAGCTCGCCCGGCAGGTCGAGTGCTTCGAGGACGCCGGCGAGCGCGTCGGGTTCGTCTACACCGGCGCGCGGTACGTCTACGACGACGGCGAGCGCGTCATCGTCACCGACGTCCGCGGTGACGCCACCGAGGCCATCCTGCGGGGCGAGAGCATCGCGGAGTTCTCCGCGGTGATGGTCCGCGCGAGCGTCGTCGAGCGCGCCGGGCTCCCCGACGAGCGATTCCCCAGCTGGCAGGACCACGAGTGGTTTCTCCGCCTCTCGCTGCACTGCGAGTTCGAGGTCGTCCCCGAACCGCTGACCGTGCGCCACTGGGACCACGACGGCCGCATCGGCCAGAACTTCGAGAAGCGACGGGACGTGTCCTTCCCGCTGTTCGTCGAGAAACACCGCGACCTGGCGCGCGAGTACGGCCTCGAACGCCGCTTTATCGCCTCGCTCCTCGAAACGCTGGTCATCGACGCCGCCCAGAACGGTCGGTACGGCCAGGCCCGCGACTTCGCTCTGCGGACCATCCGCACCGACCCGACCTTCCTCGCGCCGTGGCTCTACCTGTTCGCCTGTCTCGGCGGCGGACTCACCTACCGGCCCGCACAGCGGCTGATGGCCGCCGTCCAGTCCTGAGCCTCGCGGTTCGGACGAGCGACGCCCGACTCACAGCGGCTGCTCGTAGATGCCGATCGCCCAGTGGTCGCCGAAGGCGGGCTTGCCGAACCCGATGTTCCCGTCGACCGCACAGAGCCAGCGGTCCTCCAGGAGCCAGGCGTCGACGTGGTGCATCCGCCCGGAGTTCCAGCCGAACCCGCCCGCTGGACCGACGACGGGATCCGGCGACGCGCGCCGGTCGCGGTAGCTGTCGGGCGTGAGTTCGGTCACCTCGCAGGCCCAGACGCGCTCGCCGTAGCGCTCGGCACAGTCCTGCACGAAAAGCAAAAACCCGTCCTCGCGTGCGACCGGCCGTCCCGCCGGGCGGACGCCGGCGGGCCGGTCCGCGACGACCGGATTTTCGGGGTGGGGCGTCCAGTCGTCGGCGACCAGTTCGTCCGAGTAGAAGGCGTGGAGGTCGCCCTCCGCCGCGCCGAGCGCCCACCAGCGCCCCTCGTGACGGACCGGCACGCAGTCGTGGAGTTCGATGTCGGGGGCGATCGGCGTCGCGACCCGCTCCCACTCGGTCGGGAAGTCGGTGGCCCGATAGAGCGCGAAGTCGGCGGCCACGCCCTCGCGCTCGGACCACGGGTCCGGGAGCATGTAGCGCTCGCCAGCCCACGCGAAGACGTGCGGAAAGGCCAGGTGGACGCCGGGGTCGAGGACGACCCCCGAGTACGTCCAGGTGCGCCCGCGGTCGGCGCTCGCGGCGTGGGCGATGGCGGCGGGCGGGTCCGCGTCGGGCCGATACACCTCGAAGAAGAGGTGCCAGCGCTCCTCGTCGGGAAAGAGGAAGGGGTCGGCGACGAACCCGCCGTCGAGACCGAGCGTCGCCGCGGTCAGTATCGGGTTCCGGGCCGCGGGCTCGGGCGAGAGCGGCGGCGCGACCCCCCGAACGGCGTCGTCCGTCGCTGGCACCGCTCGCGTGCCAACTGGCGGCGACCGATAGGTGGGTCGCTCGCCGCGAGCGTCGGCCAGCCGCGCGCCGAGCCCGTGGTGGAGCCACCGACCCGCGTGCCAGCGCTCGGTCGGGAGCGTCAGCGCGCGCCAGTCGGGTGGCACGCTCAGGCCACCCCCTCCGGGGGTGCCGACGACCCCCCGCTCATGCGTTCGCGCGATAGGTGCGATACAGTCGGCGGGCCACCCGGAGCGCCCCCCAGCGGGCGCGGGCGAGGCCCTTCTCCCACGTGAGGACGGGTTCGACCTCGCCGCCGTACTGGGACTTGTAGCCGAAGCCGCCGTCGTCGGCGTCGGCGTTCGACTCGCCGAAGTTGTACGTCCCGAACCCCTCGTCGCTCGCCCACTCGATCGCTTCGCGGTGGAGGAAACTCGACGGGTGGTGTCGGAAGTGCTCCTCGCGCAGGCCCGAGAAGAAGTGGTGCAGCGAGTCCTGTTCGTCGTCGCGGACGTAGAGGTGCCAGCCGACCGCCTCGCCATCGAGATCCGCGCGAAAGAGGACGAGTCGCTCCCCCAGACAGTCCGCGAGCGCGTGGACGAATTCGGGCGAGTAGCGCAGCCCGTCGACGCGGTCGATCATCGCGGCGTAGGCGTCGTAGAACGCCTCGATGGTCCGCCGCGTCGGGTCGGTGACCCGCGTCGCGGTCAGCCCTTCTTCGCGCGCCCGACGGGCCTCGCGGCGCCGCTCTCTGTCCCAGTCCGCGAAGACATCGTCGGTCGGCCGGCCCAGGTCCAGCAAAAGCTGGCAGGTCGTGACCTGCGCGTCGTAGCCGCGAGCGTCGAGGTGGTCGGCGTAGCGGACACTCCCCGGATCGAGCGTCCGGATCCGGTGGACCCACACGCCGTCGGTCGCGGCCGCGCGCACCCCCTCGAAGAGTCGGTCGAGCACCGGCCGGTAGTCGCCGGCGACGAGCGGCCCGCCGAACCCGGGCTCGACGGAGACCAGCTCCCGCGGCGCGAGCCCTGCCGCCTGTTCCGGGATCGAGACGGGGAGATCGACGCCGCTCACGACGTTCGGGAGCGCGCCGACGAGGGTCCCGTCGCGGGCGGCGACGACGTGGCGGGGTGTCAGGTCGGTGCCGCGCTCGACGGCGCGGAGCCACTCGGTGCGGTGGAAGGCCGACCCGCCCGGCGCGCGGGCCACCAGGTCGTTCCACCGGGATTCGGGGAGCGTCGCGACCCCGGCGTGGACGTCGAGCGCGATGTCGTCGCTCATCTATGTCGGTCGGTGATTCTCCGGAGAGTGACATAAGCGTTCGTGCCCGGTGCGTTCAGTCCGTCCGCGTATCTGCCGACCGTTACGCAGAGATGGTAGCAGCGATCCCTTTCGTGGATACAAAAACGGGCTCCAAAACAGGTTAATCGATTGATCCCCTACTCGACACATGGTAGTTATTATTCCGTTCGATGGGTCAGTTCTCTCCAGGACCGCTCTTCTCCACGGGACACGGGCGTCAAAACTGTATGAGGAACGCCCGCTCGCAGTCACGGTCATCCCGGACCAGAACACGGGCTACGCACGCGAGAACGGCTGGATCACCGGTACCGAGGAATTCGATAGAGAGACGATCGCGTCGCGCCTGCGTGGCCAGGTAGAAGAGATCGCCCCCGAGGCCGACTTCAAATACGTTGTCGTGGACAAATATGCACCGTCCGGAACGATCTCGAGTCGGATTCGCCGTTTCGCCCGTAACCAGGATACTTCGGCGATTTTCATCGGAAGCGAGAACGCCGGCCACAGTATCATCGGGACCGCGAGTGTCGGTGGACGGGTGGCCTTTGAGGGGGCCTACGACATTGCGATCATCCGAAATCCACATCCGGACATCGAAGAGGGGAACTAAGATCGAAAATTCGCGTTCGAGAGTCCTTCCGTACCGAACGGCAAAGTCGGCGCGGGTCGCTCCTGGTGATCGAGGGCGGGGACGCGCTCACGGCTGTTCGGGACGCCCACGCTTGCCCCGGCCGAACGACCAGGCGCGCCGCGAGAGCATCGCGCGGACGTCGAACAGCCAGAGGAGGCCGACGAGCGCTCCGGCGGTGAGTTCGACCAGGAACATCGACGTGAGCGAGATGTGCTGGAGGTGCCAGATGACGCTCGGCTCGGACTCGTAGACGACAGTCGGCGTCACCGGCCACAGCAGGAAGGTCAGTTCGTAGGCCGACCCGTACAGCATCGGCTCCACGATGTCGCCGGCGAGGTGGGTCAGATAGCCGAACCCGAAGGCGACGACCCGGGGGCCACCGCCGTAGCGCCAGGCGACGAGGGCGAGCACGGCGACGAGCGGGACGGCGAACAGCAGCGAGTGCCCGAGCGTTCGGCCGCCGGGGAGGATGGGGATCCACCACGCGAACGGCTTGTCGACCAGGTCGGGAAACTGCGTCCCGAGCCCGCAGGCGAGCGCGTTCCACACCTCGGGAGCCCGGCGGAACCTGGCGCGGACGCCCAGCGAGTAGAGCGCGTATCCCACCGCCAGATGTCCCCAGGGCCACATACCTCCACAGAGGCGTGCGGAGGGTATATCCCTGCCGACGCGAGAAATTGGCCGTTTCCGCCACGCTGGAGCAGAACGTCGGTCCTACTCGTGGACGGTGGTGGCGCGCTCGACAGCCGCGGTCTGGGGGTCGCTCAGTCGGTCGGCGACAGCGTCCGGGTCGAGCCACGCCGCGTCGGTGTGCTCCTCGCTCACCGACACCGACCGTTGCTCGGCGGTGCAGTAGTAGTAGACGGCGAGTCTGCCCTGCCCCGACTCGTTGCGCCAGGTGGTCGCCTCGACCGGGTGGTGGACCGTCACGTCGAGGCCCGTCTCCTCGGCGGCTTCGCGGCGCAGACAGTCCGCGATCGGTTCGGACTCGCGGATGCGGCCGCCGGGGAGCTCCCAGCCGCCGTCGCTCGACCGCCGGACCGTGAGCACCGTCTCGCGCGGCGTGCAAACCACTGCGCGGACGCTGACCGTCGCCCGCAGGAACGACTCGGTCATATCCCGGTAGGCGGGGCCGACCCTCGTAAGTTTACGGGGCTGGCACCGCCCGGTCCCACAGCGGAGCTCCGCGGCGCGTTACCTCGCCGACAAGTACTGATTAATACGGTCCTACCGTAGGCGGACCAATGACGACGACACTCGTGAGCGGGGGCGGTGGGTTCATCGGCAGTCACCTCTGCGAGCGTCTCCTCGCGGACGGTCGGGACGTGGTCTGTCTGGACAACTTCGGCAGCGGTCGCCCGGAGAACGTCGCTCACCTGCGCGACGACGACGCGTTCACGCTCGTCCGCGGCGACGTCCGTGAGACCGCCGAACTCGATCTCCCGGAAGCCGACGAAGTCTACCACCTCGCCTCACGGGCCTCCCCCGCGGACTTCGTCGAGCACGCGCTGGATATCGCGGTCACCAACACCGAGGGGACGCGCAAGGTCTTCGACTACGCCGTCGAGTGCGACGCCCGCGTCGTTTACGCGAGCACGAGCGAAGTCTACGGAGATCCCGAGGTCCACCCCCAGCCCGAGACGTACAACGGCAACGTCAACATCCGCGGGCCGCGGGCCTGCTACGACGAGTCCAAGCGCTTCGGCGAGACGCTCTCGGTCGCCTACGGCCGCGCTCACGCCCTCGACGTCCGCACCGCCCGCATCTTCAACACCTACGGCCCCCGGATGCAGCTCAACGACGGCCGCGTCATCCCGAACTTCGTCACGCAGGCGCTCGCGGGCGGCCGGATCACCGTCTACGGCGACGGCTCCCAGACCCGGAGTTTCGCCTACGTCGACGACACCGTCAGCGGCCTGCGAGCGCTCATGGACACCGACGGCCTCGCCGGCGAGGCCGTCAATATCGGGCAGGAAACCGAAACCACGGTTCGCGAACTGGCCGAGGTCATCATCGACCGCATCGGCGGCGGCGAGATCGTCACCGAACCGCTCCCCGAGGACGACCCGACCCGGCGGAAACCGGACCTCTCGAAGGCCCGGAGACTGCTCGACTGGGAACCGACTGTCTCGCTCGCAGACGGCCTGGAGAAGTCGATCGACTCGTTCCGCGAACGCGTCGAAGGCGACGAGGCCGATGACTGACGGTGCGAACGTGATCGCGGACGACCCCAGGACGGGCGAGGGCGAACCCGATACCGCTCCCGAGATCAGCGTCGTCGTCTGCACGCTGGCGCCCAGAGAGTCGGTCGACTGCCTGGCGGTGCTCGACGCCCAGCCGTTCGACGACTACGAGGTGATCCTGCGGGACGACCCCGGCCTCTCCGAGGCGCGCAACGCCGGCGTCGAGGCCGCCCGCGCCGACAAGATCGTCTTCCTCGACGACGACGCCGTCCCCCGCGAGAACTACCTCGCCGCCGCCGCTGATGCGCTCGACGAGAACCCCGTCGTCGCCGGCCGGATCTTCCATCCGGGCGACGGCGTGATATCGAACTTCTGCGGGAGCTACGACCAGGGCGACGACCGGCACTACGTCGAGACGGTCGACGGCTCCTTCCGGCGCGGGTCGACGGGCGTCACCGGCTGTAACATGGCGTTCCGCCGCGAGGTGTTCGAGACGGTGGGGACGTTCGACGAGCGCTTCGTCTGGGGCCACGAGGAGTCCGACTTCGTCCGGCGGGCCGTCCGAGCGGGCTATCGCGTCCTCTACGACCCGGAGATGGCCGTCACGCACTGGTACGCCGACTCGATCCGGGGGTACTGGAAGAAGATGGCCCACTTCGGGCCAGCCGACCTGACCTACGACCGCAAGTGGTCGACGCCGATGCGCGAGCGCGTCGGCGAGACGCTGTTGCCCGTCAGACTGGGACCGACGCCCGCAGCGGCCGCCGTCGCGACCGTCGGCAACGTCTACCGGAGCGCGAGCTACCTGCGGGCGATGCTCGGTCGCTGAGGGCCGCTCGACGGGCGAGCTGAGCGGGCGCGGTCACGACCGCTCGGCCAGCAGTTCCTCGTAGGCGTCGCGGATCCGCTCGTAGACGCCGTCCCAGGTGTACGCCTCGCGGACGAGCGCCCTGTTGCGCTCGCCGGTTGCCCGACAGCGTTCGGGGTCGTGGAGGTACTCGCGGATGGCGTCGGCCACCTCGGCGGCGGTGGGGTGCATGTCGAGTACGCGCCCGTTCTCGGGGTCGCGTATCACGTCCGGGACGGCGCCGGCCGGCGTCGTCACGACCGGGACGCTGCCGTTCATCGCCTCGAGCAGAACGGTCGGGAACCCCTCGGAGATGCCGAGCGCGACGAACAGATCCGCGGCGTGGTAGGCGGCTTTGAGGTCGTCGAAGGGAAGATTCGAGAGGAAGCGGACCCGCGAGTCGGCTCGCTGGACGAGTTCGCCCACGTACTCGTCGTCGCCGCGGCCGACCACGAGCACCTGCACGTCCTCGTCCGGGAGGTATCTCGTCACGGCGTCGACGAGCAGGTCCGGGCGTTTGACCGGGACGAGGCGGCTCACGTACAGCACCGTCGGCACGTCGGGGTCGACGCCGTATTTCTCGTTGAAAGCGTCGACGGCGCCGTCGGGCACATCGTAGGGCTCGGGGTCGATGCCGTTGGGGACGACCGAGATCTGTCCCTCTCGCGTCCGGAAGCGGCGGGTGATCCGGTGGCCCTCGGAGGCGCCGAGGACGAACACGCGGTCGACGTTGCCGAAGATGTACTGCGCGAACGGCCAGTAGGCGACGTTGAGCGCGCGCTGGGTGAGCGAGCGACCGGTGTCGAAGCCGTGGACGGTCATCGTCACCGGCGCGTCGTCGGGGAGGGCGGCGACGGCCTCGAGCGACGGGAGGAACCACGGGCTGTGGAGGTGGTAGACGTCGGCGTCGTCGCGACGGAGTCTGCGGTAGAGTTCGATGGAGAAGGGGTTGCGGACGACCGAAAACGTCGTCTTGCAGTAGTCGGCGTGGGGTTCGGGGTCGACGGGGCTGTCGGGCGAGAGACTCGCGTCCGTGGTCACGATCCGGGAGGTGTGGCCGTCGGCTTCGAGCGAGCGGTGGAGGCGGTGGGCGTAGTTCTCGATGCCGCCGAAGGAGGGATGGTAGACGTGGGCGACCTGCGTGACCCGCATACGCCACCCACGACGAGTCGACTATTGACGCTTTGGAAGTCGGAACGCCCCGGTAACCCAATCTTTCCCCGCGCCCGCCCCCGGAGAACCGGCACCTATTTTCTGTCGGCTGTCGAACGGATGCCATGGATTTCGCGGGCGACTCGGGAGACGGTGACGGGGCGACTACTCCGCGGGACGGCGGCGATGTCGACCGCGTCGACCTGTGGCTGTTCGTCACCGCGCTGTCGGTCGGCGGCGCCGAGCGCACGCTGGTCGACCTGGCCAACGGCCTCGACGGCGAGCGCTACGACGTCACCGTCTGGACCATCTTCGACCAGAACCCCCTCGCCGACCGCCTCGACGACGGCGTCGCCTTGCGCACGCTCGGCGTCGAGGGCGTCACCTCCGACGACCACGCCTTCGCCGTCGAGCGCGCCGCCGACCCCACCGAGTACGTCCGCGCGCCCCTCCGATTTCTCCGGATCGTCCGCCGCGAACGACCCGATATCCTCCAGTCGTTTCTCACCGCCGACAACCTCGTCGCCCGCGCCGCTCGCGTCGTCGCGCCGGACACCGTCGTCGTGACCGGGATCCGTCTCGTCCCGACCGGCGAAACCGGAATAATCCAGCGCCTCGATAATCTCACCACGCGCTTCGCCGACCACGTCGTCTCGAACTCCGAAGCCGGGGCTCGGTTCGCCCGAAGCCAGTGGACGCCCGCCGATCGAGTCAGTGTCGTCCACAACGGCCGCGACCTCGCGCAGTTCGACCGCAAGGAGCCCGATGGCCTGCGCGAGTCGCTCGGGGTCCCCGCCGAAGCGCCCGTCGTCGGCACGGTCGGTCGCCTCATCGACCGGAAGGGCCACGACGAACTGCTCGACGCCTGGGTCCGCCTGCGCGACGAGGTCCCGGACGCGCACCTCCTCGTCGTCGGCGACGGACCCGAGCGGTCGGTACTCGAAGCGAAGGCCGACCGGCTCGGCATCGACGAGTCGGTCACGTTCGCCGGCCTGCGCGACGACGTGCCCGACCTGCTCGCCGCGATGGACGTGTTCGTCTTCCCCTCGCACTACGAGGGGTTGCCCGGTGCCCTGCTGGAAGCGATGGCCGCGGGTTTGCCCTGCGTCGCCACGCCCGTCGACGGCAACGGCGAACTGCTGGAAGCGTACGAGTCCGGTCTCTTCTTCGACGTGGGCGACGACGCCGCGATGGCTCGCGCGCTCGCGCTCCTCCTCGAGCGCGAGGACCTGGCCGCGGAGATGGGCGCCGCCGCGCAACGGCGCGCTCGCCAATCATTCACTGTCGACACGATGGTCGGCAACTTCGAGGCGGTCTACGAGCGGCTGCTGGCCGAGCGGTGATCTCGCCGCAGTGCGGTTGCGGTGGCGGTTCGGTTGCGGTGGCGCGCGCCGTCGCGCCCCTGTGGCGCGACGTATCGTGCGAGGGATGAGCATCGCAGGAGGTACGACGAGAAGCGCAATCGGCTGGGGAGGGTCGTGGCTGTCCGCGGCGCGGTTGCGGTGCCGTGCGGTGCGGTCCTGGTGGACTGAAAGGGCGAGGCGCGCTCGCGCTCGTGTAGTCGTCTGAGCGTGGCTCTATCCGCGCGGGCGGTGCGGAGAGCGCGGATATCCCGCGCAGCGACCGCGAGCGGGGCGAGGGCTTTCAGCGCTCAGGATCGCCTGCGGTCGCGGTGGTATCTGCGGTCACAGTAACAACTCCAGCTAGCGAGCGGGGCGAGGGCTTTCAGCGCTCAGGATCGCCTGCGGTCGCGGTGGTATCTGCGGTCACAGTAACAACTCCAGCTACCGGCCGAAGGCCTCGCCCCTCAAACTCACGCCCTCAAACGGCGTCTCGCACGGTGCGGACGATGTCGTCGACGTCCATGTCGTCCTCGTCTTTGTCGTAGACGGTCTCGCCGTCGACGTCGACGCGGAAGACGCCGTGGTCGCCCATCACCAGTTCGAAGCTGTCGATCTCGCGTTCGAGACCATTCAGGATCGCTTCCTGGGTGTTCAGCGCCCGCTCACGAAATCCACACGGCACGCAGTACTCGAGGGTGACTCGGGTCATGCCAGCGGTTTCGGCGGGAAGACAGGTAAAACCACGCGTCGTCACCAGCCCGCGTGCCAGTCAGTCGAACCCGAACGGCCGCCAGTACAGCAGAGCGACGGTCAGCACGAAGACGACCGTCGAGATGTCGTAGGACCAGCCGTACACCGCGCTCGCGAGCGCGGTGCCGCTGCCGAAGACACCCGTCGCGAGCGAGGCGAGCACCGGCCAGCTACAGGAGACACACGAGAGCAGGCCGAGCACGCCCGAGACGGCCGAGCCCGCGGCGTCGAGGACGGTCGCGTAGACCAGATACGCGAGCGCCGCGTAGCCGACCATCTTGTAGGTGATGAGCGTCAGCGACACGCCCGCGGCGTTGACGAGCACCGCGGGGCTCCAGCCCGGCGGGATGCTCGCCCACACCACGCGCGCGCTGTCGGGGCCGTGCGTGTGCCCGACGCCGACCATCCCGCCGGCGTAGGACAGGAGCGCGAAGTACCCCACCGCGAGCAGGCCCACGAGCCATCGACGGCGCGGCGGCGACGGCGCGGGCGTCGTCCGCAGGACGGCCCAGAGGCCGACGTTGATCCAGACGAACGGGTAGATCCACAGCCGCAGGCCCTCGAGCGAGAGCAGCTCTGCGTCCCCGAACGCCGCGTAGAGGATCAGGAGGATGACCTCGGCGTTGACCAGCAGCGCGCCCCACAGCAGCGTCTCCCGGCGCGGTCGGAAACGGTCGAGCGAGAGCGGGGGTGAGGCGGTTGCCATGGATGGTCAGACCGCGAGGGCGTCGACGACGATGGCGACCAGGAGCGCGCCGAGGTAGGCGTTCGAGGCGTGGAACGCGCGGAACGCCGCCGACTCGGTGCGCTCGCGGTGCAGGCGGACCACCGCCCAGAGGAAGACGCCGCCGAAGACGCTGGTCGCGGCGGCGAAGACCCAGCCGAGATCCGTCAGGGCCGCGAGCGCGACCGCCGACAGCAGCGTCGCGCCGAGGTAGTAGAGGATGTGCTTGCGCGTGGCGGCCTCGCCGCGGACGACCGGCATCATCGGGAAGCCGCCGCGGGCGTAGTCCTCCTTGTACGCCAGCGCGAGGTTGTAGAAGTGCGCGGGCGTCCACAGGAAGATGACGCCGGCGAGGGTCAGTCCCGTCAACCCGAAGCGGCCGGTGACGGCGACCCAGCCGATGACCGCCGGGAGCGAGCCGGCGAAGCCGCCGATGACCGTGTTCTGGACGGTGTTGGGCTTCAGGACGAGCGTGTAGACGACGCTGTAGAAGAGGATGGCCGCGAGCCCGAGCGCCGCTGCGAGCAGGTTCACCTGCGCGAAGACGACGAGCGACGCGGCGGCGAGCGTCCCGCCGAACGCCAGCGCGCGCCGGACCGGGATCTGGTGGGTCGCGATGGGCCGGTCCGAGGTCCGGTCCATCTTCTTGTCCTTCTCGCGCTCGAGGACGTGATTGAACGTGCCGCTGGCGCCGATGGCGAGGACGCCGCCGGAGAGGGTGAGGACGACGGTGCGAACGGTCAGGGCGGGACCGGCCGCGAGCGCCATCCCCGCGGCGGCGACGAGACAGAGCAGCCACATCAGGCGCGGCTTCGTGAGCCTGAAGTAGGCGAAGGCGGTCGCGGTGAGGCGACGGCGCGGCGAGAGGTCGGCGAGTGCGGCCGGGTCGTCGGCGTTCGCGGCCGTCCGCTCGGCAGTTGCGTCCGCGGAGACGGAGTCGTCGACGCCGGGTTCGACCGCCCAGCCCTCCGCGGGCGCGTCGGACGTGGCGGGTTCGAGTTCCCAGGCGAGCGCGAGGACGAGCGACGTGAAGATGGCCATCCCGGCGACGAGGTGCGCGTCGGCGAGGAGGCCGGTCGGGCCGTCGAGGACGACGAACGCGCCGAGGGCGACCTGGACGGGAAAGAGGACGAGCGCGAGTCCGAGCGCGGCGGCGACGCGCGAGCGAGACCGCTCCGACCCGAGGTGGCGGAACAGCCCGACGGCGCCGGTGACGAGCACCAGCGCGCCGACGAGGACGGCGGTGAGGCGGTGGCCCCACGCGACGAGCAGGGCGGTGTTCGAGAGCGTGACCGGTCCCTCGCAGACCGGCCAGCCCGAACAGGCCTGCGCGGCGTCGGCGATAGTCGCGGTCGCGCCGACGACGACGAGCAGGTAGACGCCCATCGCTGTCGCCGCGAGCAGGGTCGAGAAGTCGGGTGTGTCGGCGCGATCGAACACGTGCGATACCTCCGTTACCCGGGCTTTGGGGTGTCCGCACTTAGTGTTCGCGCTTCCGGTGCGGTCCGGTGGCCCGACACGTCGTTCGAGCGCCGCACACGTTCGGCTGCGCCCGGGTCGCTCGTTCGTCGTCGAGCCGGCCGCTCGTTCTTCATCATTTTTCCGACACGGCGCGCGGATTCAGCACGTTAATATGCGGACGTTCCCAAGGCCGATCCATGAGAGGGAAGCGCGTCGCGTCGCTTGCGCTACTCGTGGCGGGTCTGGCCGCGCTGGCCGTCGAGCCGGCGGCGGCGCAGTCGACCGCCGACTCCACGACGGAGAAGCTCATCTGGGACCTGAACAACCAGTTGCTCTACATCGCGTTGCCGATCACGCTGCTGGTCGAGGGGATCCTCTTCTACACCGTCTGGAAGTTCCGCAAGAACGAGTCGCCGCTGCCGACCAAGGAGAACCGCCGCCTGGAGATCACCTGGACCGTCGCGACGGCCATCATCCTGCTGTTCGTCGGCGTCGCCTCCTACCTGACGCTGTCGAGCGCGTTCGTCACCGCAGCGACCCCCGACGCCGGGAACGACGTCGTCGACGACAACGAGGAGATCCTCGAAGTGCAGGTGACCGCCCAGAAGTACTTCTGGACCTACGACTACCCCGAGCAGAACATCACGACCTCGGACGCGCTGGTGTTGCCCGCGAACCGACCGGTGCGATTGAACATCACCTCGAAAGACTGGTTACACGCGTTCCACGTCCCCGGGCTCGGGCTGAAACAGGACGCGTTCCCCGGCCAGTCGAACTACCTCTTCACGAACGTCACCTCGACGGGCGAGTACCAGCTCTACTGCGCCGAGTACTGCGGCGTCGGCCACTCGGACATGCTCAGTAGCGTCGACGTACGCACTCAGAGCGAGTTCCAGACCTGGGTCGAACAGAACGAGCCCGCACCGGCCGAGTCTGCGACGAACGGCACCGCGACGAACGGCACCGCGACGAACGGCACGGCGTCCAACGCCATCGCGGGCTGACCGACGCGCGACAGCCTTCGACTGCGTTTCTGATTCGGTTTTCTCGGACACAGAGCTTTGGCGATAGCGGGCGTAGGGAGCGCATGGACTACTTCGAGGACCTCAGCGAGGGCGACACCGCGAGCGCGGGGTCGCGGACGGTGACCGCCGAGGAGATCGTCGCCTTCGCCGAGCGGTACGACCCGCAACCGTTTCACGTCGACGAGGAGGCCGCCGCACAGTCGCCGTTCGGCGGACTGGTCGCGAGCGGCTGGCACACCGCCGCGCTCACGATGCGACTGCTGGTCGATGGGGTGCTCTCGGAGACGGCGAGCCAGGGTGCGCTCGGCGTGGACGAACTCCGCTGGCACCGGCCTGTCAGGCCCGGCGACGAACTCGCCGTCGAGACCGAGATCGCGGAGAAAAAGCCCTGGAGCGACGACGCCGGGCTCGCTCGCGTCCGGATAGAGACGAGCGTCGACGACGACCTCGCGATGTCGATGGTCGGGCTCGTCCTCTTCGGGCGCCGGGAGTGAGCCGGCGGCGCCCGGATCCGGTCACTGCGGTGATGCTCGATCCCGGTCACCGCGGCGACGCTCGATCCCGGTCACCGCGGCGTCGGTTCGACCGCTGCGTACCCCGGCTGGGGTTCTCCCTCTGTCTCGGTGTACGTCGTCAGCACCTGTTCGCCCAGTTCGGTGGTCCGGTAGACCACCTCGTGGCTCACCGGTTCGATGAGCCCCTCGGCGGCGAGTTTCTCGCAGCGCCGCTGGGCGTAGTCGAGTTCGAGTCCGAGCCGGCTCGCGGCCAGCGGCACGTAGTCGGGCTTCTCGTGCGCGAAGTACTGCAGTATCGCCGCGTCCGCTCGCCGGAGCCAGTCCGCGTGACGTGACATCTTCTTCCCCTCGCAGTACTATGTGGGTTGTTCACATATAACAATATCGGCCGCGGAACGGGCGTCGCTTCGCGCGGGAGCGGTCGCGGTATCCGACAGAGTGAAACCTCGTGGGACCGCAGTAAGCGACAGTGGCAGCGAACAGTTCGAGCCGGCCGACGGTGCTCGTCGTCGACGACGAGGAGGAGGTCGCGGACGTTCTCGCGCTGAAAGTCGGCGAGCGCTACGAGACGGAAGTGGCCTACGGGGGGCGAGAGGCGCTGGACGTGATCGACGAGGACGTCGACGCGGTGTTGCTCGACCGGCGAATGCCCGACGTCCACGGCGACGACGTGCTCGTCGAGATCCGCGAGCGGGGTTACGACTGCGTGGTCGTGATGACCACCGCCGTCGACCCGGACCTGAACATCCTCGAGATGGACTTCGACGACTACCTCTGCAAACCCATCGACAGCGACACGCTGATCGCGACGCTCGACCAGCAACTCGACGCCCGCCCCGCGAGCGACCCGCGCCTGGAGGAGTTCTTCTCGGTCGTCTCGAAGATCGAGGTCCTCGAGGAGGAACTGTCGCCAGCGGAACTCAGCGACAGCGAGGAGTACGCCGCCCTCAAGCGCGAGGCCGAGGAGCTCGGCCGCGAACTCGACGACTCCCACCAGGACTTCGCGGAACTGGTCGACACCTTCCGTTCCATCAGTCGCGGCACGTCCTGAGAAGCCGGATGGAGGTCTGCGAGTGGACGCCGCCAGTCGAGCGCGCGTCCGTTGCGAGATAGTTCCCCGCAGAGTAGCGACTGCGATCGCGGAGAGCGGCGAGGCGCTCCTTTCGGTCGCGGTCACACCGATCGAGAACGGAACGGCTGAACCGGCGCCTCCGGCGCCGGATTTCGTGACTACTCCTCGTCTTCGGCCTGCTGGGCGTCGACCACTGCGACCCCGCCGAGGTTGACGATGTCTTTCACCTCGTCGCCGCGCTGGAGGACGTGGACGGGCTTGTCCATGCCGACGAGCATCGGGCCGATGGCCTCCGCGCCGCCGAGGCGCTGGAGGAGTTTGTAGCCGATGTTGCCGGCTTCCAGGTTCGGGAACACGAGGACGTTCGCGGGGTCCTCGAGATCGGCGAAGTCGTAGGTCCCCTCGAGGATGTCCTCGACGAGGGCGGTGTCGGCCTGCATCTCCCCGTCGACCGGGAAGTCGACCTCGGGGTCGTCGTGCAGGGATTTCACGGCATCGCGGAGCTTCGCGGTGCCCTCGTTCTCGACGCTCCCGAAGTTCGAGTAGGAGAGCAGCGCCGCGCGCGGCTCGACGTTGAAATCGCGCGCGAGGTGCGCGGTGTGTTTGGTGACCTCCGAGAGCACGTCCGCGTCGGGGTCGAGGTTGACCGTGGTGTCCGCGCAGAAGACCACGCGATTCTTGAACGTGAGCATGTAGACGCCGGCCGCGTAGTCGGCGTCGGGCGCGGTGCCGATGACCTCGAGCGGCGGGCGCAGCGCCGAGGGGTAGTGATGGGTCAGCCCCGTGAGCATCGCGTCGGCGTCGTCTTGCTCGACCATCACGCTGGCGAGGTAGTTGGTGTCGTTCTCGATGAGTTCGGAGGCCTCGCTGCGGGTGATGCCTTTGCGGCGGCGCAGCTCGTACAGCCGCTCGGCGTACTCCTCGTAGTCGCCGTTCTCGGGGTCGACGACCTCGGGCTCGAAGTCGAGACCGAGCCGGTCGGTCGTGGTCGCGATCTCCTCGCCGTCACCGACGAGCACGGGTTCGGCGATGCCCTGCTCCTGGAGCTGGAAGGCCGCGCGGATCATCTTCTCGTCGGTGCCCTCCGCGAGCGCGAGGCGCTTGGGGTCGCTTTTGGCCTTGTTGAGGACGACGCGCATCATCTCGCGCGATTTCCCGAGGCGGGCCTCGAGGCGCTCGACGTAGGCGTCGGTGTCGAGTTCCTTGCGCGCGGCGCCCGACTCCATCGCGGCCTTCGCGACGGCGGGCGCGACCTCGAAGAGCACGCGCGGGTCGACGGGCTTGGGGATGATGTACTCGGGGCCGAACTGCAGGGGCTGGTCGCCGTAGGCCTTGACGACGGCGTCGGGCACGTCCTGGCGGGCCAGTTCCGCGAGCGCCTCCGCGGCGGCGAGTTTCATCTCCTCGTTGATGTCGGTCGCGCGCACGTCCAGCGCGCCCCGGAAGATGAAGGGGAACCCGAGGACGTTGTTGACCTGATTGGGGTAATCGGAGCGACCGGTGCCCATGATGACGGTGTCGTCGCGGGCGGCCTTGGCGTCCTCGTAGGCGATCTCGGGGTCGGGGTTGGCCATCGCGAAGATGACCGGGTTCTCGTTCATCGACCGGACCATCTCCTGATCGACGATGCCGCCGATCGAGAGGCCGACGAACACGTCGGCGTCGTCCATCGCGTCGGCCAGATCCCCGCCGGGCACGTCGCGGGCGAACTCCTTTTTGAAGTCGTTGACGTCGCCGCTCTCGGCGCGGTCCTCGGTGATGATCCCCGAGGAGTCACACATCAGGATGTTCTCCTTTTTCGCCCCGAGGGAGACGTAGAAGCGGGCGGTCGCGATGGCGCTCGCGCCCGCCCCGGAGAAGACGATACGCATGTCCTCGAGGCTCTTGCCCGAAATCTCGGCGGCGTTGATAAGCGCCGCGCCGGAGATGATGGCCGTCCCGTGCTGGTCATCGTGGAAGACCGGGATGTCCATCCGCTCGCGGAGTTCCTCCTCCATGCGGAAACACTCCGGCGCGCTGATGTCCTCGAGATTGATCCCGCCGAAGGTCGGTTCCATCGCGTCGACGGCGTCGATGAAGGCGTCGGTGTCGTGCTCGTCGAGTTCGATGTCGAAGACGTCGATGTCGGCGAAGCGCTTGAAGAGCACGCCCTTGCCCTCCATGACGGGCTTCGAGGCCTGGGCGCCGATGTCGCCGAGTCCGAGCACGGCGCTGCCGTTCGAGACGACGCCGACCATGTTGGCCTTCGTCGTGTACTTGTAGGCGTCAGTCGGGTCCTCGCTGATGCGCCGGCACGGCGCCGCGACGCCGGGCGAGTACGCGAGTTGCAGGTCCCGCTGGGTGTTGGTCGGCTTCGTGGTCGAGATCTCGATCTTGCCGGGCGGTTCCGTGCTGTGATACTCCAGTGCGTCCTCGTCGAGTCCCATGCCGGATGGCCGGCGGGAACGGAGAAAAAACTTCGCGTGCAGTCAAATGCCGACCCTTCGTACGTCGTTCGTCGAACTCTCCCAGTCGGCGGTTTTCGACCGATAGCGGGGCTGTCGCGGGACTGTCCGAGGCGATCGGCGTTCGCCTCGACGGAACGCCGAACGGGACGAGAGACGACGGCCGATCGCGGACCGCGCGGCAGGTCGACGAGCGGAGATAGCGAGAGTAAAGGCCGTGGGGGAACAAGCGCGCGACATGGGCAGCCGGTTTCGCAACCTCCTGTTCGGGTCGACGGCCGGAACGCTCCTCCTGATGCTCGTCGGGCTCTACACCGCGTACAAGGGTGCGGGGTTGACCTGCGAGCGACGCTGGCCGCTCTGTGACGGCTGGCTCGGGCTCTTCCCGGCCAACTGGCCGAGTTTCGTCGAGTGGTCTCACCGTCTGCTGGCGATGCTCGTCGGCTTCGCGCTGCTGGGCCTGCTGTACGCCGCCTGGCGGCGCCAGGACGACAGCCGCGTGAAGTGGGCGGTCACCGCCGCCGTCGCGCTCCTGCCTTCCCAGATCATCCTGGGAGCGCTGACGGTGACGGAGTTCACGGCCCTGATCACCGCCGCGCACTTCGCGACGGCGTCGCTCATCCTGCTCTGTCTCGCGGCCGCCTGCGCCTGGACCGTCGAGACGCCGCCGGTGGGGCAGTTGCGCACGCTGGCGATCGCCGCTGCGGTCGCCGTCCCGTTCCATCTCGCGCTCGACGGTTCGCTGTTTCTGGTCTCGGTGAACGTCCTGACCGGCTACTACGCGCTCTCTTTCCTCCTCTGGGGCGCGCTCGCGGCCGGCGCGCTGTGGGCGCACGCTCGCGGACTCTCCCGTGCGCGCCTGCTGTTCGCGCTCGCGAGCGCCGTCACCTGGGTCGACATGCTCCTGGCCCGCCGGAAGTTCGGTCTCGACCAGACCCTGACTGACGTGGGGGCCGTGGTCGTGCTGGTGCTTCTCGCGGGCGTGATCTGGACGCTCTCGAAGCGGACCGACGCGCGCGGAGCGACGGCGGCCCGCGCGGACTGAATCCCGTTCCACTTCTCACGCCCGCCGCACACGCACGAGCGCCGCGACCGCGAGCAGCGCCGCGACGGGGGCGACCAGTCCGAAACCGGGTCCGGATCCGCCGGTCGTCGCGGTGCCGGCGGCGTCGGTCGGTGACGGCGACGGGGTCGCGGTCGGTTCTGACACCGCGGTCGGTGTCTCGCTCGACCGCGTCGGGGTCGCGGTCGCAGGCGTGAACGTCGTCGGCGTCGCAGTCGGGGTCCCCGTCGTCGGTGTGGGCGTGGCGGTGTCCGACCGGGTCGGCGTCGCGCTCACAGTCGGTGTGGGCGTGGCGGTCGGCGAAGGGGTCGGCGTCGGCGGAGTCCCCGTCCCCGGGGCGCCGTCCACGCTCTCGTTGACGACGCCGTCGGCCCGGTCGAGCGTCACACCGTCCCTGACGACTTCGATGTCGAACGTCGTGTTCGGTTCGAGCGACGCCGTCGACAGCGATGCCGATAGTGGGTGGTGGGTGACATCGTAGAGCTGGCTCGGATCGTGGCCCGGACCCGATACGGTCGTCGTCGCAGACAGGGCCGGCCCACCGTCCGAACGATTGGCAATCCGAACGGTCAGTTCGGTCCCCGGTGCGAGGTTCGTCTCGCCCCTGAACCGGACACTCTCGGCACGGGGAACCTGGTGGGGATACTGACCGTACCAGTCTATGTCAGCACCACCCTGGAAATACACGACCGGGGAGAGGTCGTACCACGTCCCGTTCCCGTGAGCCGTCCACGTCTGCGAGTCGAGTGTGATGTTGAGTCCGTACCCTGGGCCAGTGAGGAATTTAGCGTACTCCAGGGCATGGGTACTTTTTTTACTGTACCAGTCAACATCCTCGCCCTGCGTTCTGTGACCTATCTCCACCGCTGTTGGGTCCACGACGAGATAGTACGTCTCGTTGGCCCGGTCGGCCACCACCGTCGTGGCGGCAGTGCTGTTCAGGCGCAACGCAAAAGGTTCCGCCATCGCGAACGGGTCCGATTGCTCGAACCGGATGCTGCTGTCTGGTCCGTACGTCGCCCGGAAGAACCGAACGGTGGTGTTCGGCCCCTCGACGCCCGCTAGTCGCTCCGCAAAGCCTGGCATCCGGAGTTCGAGCACGAACGCGTCGCTCGTCGCCACCGTCGCGTCTCGAAGGAGTGCGCCCGAGCGCTGGTACTCGCGGACCGCCGCCACGCTCGTTAGGTCGTCACGGACCGACGCCGGGCCGGTCCAGACCGTCACGTTCGCCACGGAGACGTTCGATTCGGCGGTCCCCGGCGTCGGCGTCTGCGCGTCGGGTCCGACTACCTCATCACCCGTGACCGGCGTTCCGACCGCGCCGACCGCGAGCGCACCGGCGGCTACGAGGAGGAGACAGCCGACCGTAGCGAGGACCGTAAGACGGCGTGACATGTCTGTGGAGATACCTGACCGAGATAAGAATCTTGTGGCCCGGTCGCGGCTATCAGCGCACCGACGCTCACATGAAATCCGAGAGCCCGGACTGCTGGTCGTCGTCCTCGGCCGCGGACTCCTTCGACTCGGTGTCGTCCTCGTCTCCCTCGTCTTCGTCAGTCGCTCCGTCGTCCCCGCTACCGTCGAGCGACGCCTGCGCGGGTTCGGCGTCGTCGGCTTCGTCGTCAGCGCTTTCGTCCGCGTCGTCTGCTGCACCCTCCGCTGTCTCCCCCGCCCGGGCGTTCTCGAAGGCGCCGCCGGCGTTCTCGACGGCCAGGTCCTCGCGCAGGCGCTGGGCGTCTTCGACGATGGACTCGACCTTGTTGGTATCGGCGCCGCTGCCGGTGACGTAGGCGATCTGCTTCTCGTTCAGGTCGTAGCGGGCGGCCATCGCGACGGTCAACTCGCGGTTCTTGCAGTGGTGGGTCATCACCGAGAGATGGGGCATGATCTCCCGGCGGGCGGTGGACATGCTGACGCCGTTGGCCTCGGCGATGCCCTGCGCGATGTAGTCGCGGGTGTCTCGCGTCCCACTCGTGCGCCCGAGTTTCGACCAGTAGCTGGGCGGGCCGTAACGGGTCCACCCACCCTTGGGTTCGCGGCGGGCGGCCGCGACGCCGGCGGTCATGTTGTCGCCCGCGTAGCGCCAGAAGGAGTAGTTCTGCGTCTCGCGCACGCGACCGAGCCACACGTCGGCGTTGCCCAGAAACTCGTAGGCGACCGCGAGCTCCTCGCCGTGGTAGTCTTTGGGCATGTTGTCCTCGATCCAGTTGATCAGGTCGTCGGGCGTCTCGTCGACGTCGTAGGATGCTTCGAGGGCCTCCTGCGCCCCGGCTTCTTTGATCACGGTGTCGAGGTAGTCGAAGACACCCTTGGTGCGGTCGCGCTCGCCGGTCACCACGTCGTCGGCGGCGATGCGGTCCCGGCCCTCGGCGAGCGCCTGCAGGTCGTTGATCGCGCCGCGCAGGTCGCCCGAGTTCATGTCCGCGATCCGGTCGAGGGCAGCGTCCTCGAACTCGATGCCCTCCTTGCGACACAGGTCCCGGAGGACGGGGACGATAGAGCGTTTGGACACGTCGCGGAACTCGATGTCCTGACAGGCGTTCCGGAGGCCGTTTCCCATCTCGTAGTACTCGTTGGCGATGAGGATCATCGGCTGGCTGGCTTCCTTGACCAGCGAAGTGATCGCGGCGGTGCCGCCGCGGTCGACGTTGCCGTGGAGGTTGTCGGCCTCGTCGAGGACGACGAGCCGGCGG
>Ga0207851_100166_pt1 | contig 50444 bp, 64 predicted proteins | sample A23E3SouthBayCA_FD_187747 | JGI IMG/M metagenome (GOLD analysis project Ga0207851, IMG submission 187747) | Aerobic enrichment media microbial communities from Eden Landing Ponds, California, USA - A23 E3 (SPAdes) | ecosystem: Environmental > Aquatic > Marine > Unclassified | place: Emeryville... | reverse complement strand
TCGATGTACCGGGACATCGACAAGCCCGCGTACACCCGACGGGAGTACATCACGGGTATTCCCGGCTCGAAGATCGCACAGCACCAGATGGGCGACAAGGAGGCCGACCCCGACGACTACCCGGTCCAGATCTCGCTGGTCGTCGAGGAGTCCGTCCAGCTCCGCCACGGCTCGATGGAGGCCTCGCGGCTCTCGGCGAACCGCCACCTCATCAAGGAACTCGGCGAGGGCAACTACAAGATGGTCCTCCGGAAGTTCCCCCACCAGGTCATCCGCGAGAACAAACAGGCGACCGGGGCCGGGGCCGACCGTGTCTCCGACGGCATGCGCCAGTCGTTCGGGAAAATCGTCGGCACCGCCGCGCGCATCCAGTCCGGCGAACAGCTCTTTACGGCCTACTGCGACGTCGACCAGGCCGACGCCGTCAAGGAGGCCTACCGCCGCGCCTACAACAAGATCACCCCGCCCTGCCGCATCAAGGTCGAGCGCGGCGAAGAGCTGCTCATCAGGTAACTCCCGTTCGCTTTTCCGCGTTCTCCCGGTTCGACCCGCGCTCGCTCGCCAGCGGAGCGGCTAAGTGCGCTTCGTCACAAGCGGAGGTATGCTCCGGCTGGCGGTCGCGACCGACGCAGAGACCTACGAGCGGATGGGCGACCCGCTCGCGGCGCGGGACATCGCGGTCGAACACGTCCAGACGCGCTACCGCACGATCCCGCTCGACGACCCGCCGTGGGGCGAGTTCGACGCCGGCTTCGTCTTCCCGCCCAGACTCATGGAGGGCGGTGTCGCCGACGCCGTCCTCGACGTGCCCTGGGTCAACGACCGCGAGGCGATCCTCCGCTCGCGCAACAAGGGCGGCGCCATCGCCCGCCTCTCCCAGGCCGGGGTCCCCGTCCCCGAGACGGTCGTCGTCTCCAACCCCGCCGACGAATCGGACCTGGTCGACGCCTACGACCGCTTCGATCCGCCGGTCGTCGTCAAACCTAACTCGACGACGCGGGGGGTCGGCGTCGCGAAGGCCCGCGACCGCGATTCGTTCCTCGGCGTCGTCGACTACCTCGACCTGGTCCACGACTTCCAGGCGACCGGCGACAAGTCCTACCTGATACAGGAGTTTCTCCCCGGCGCGACCGACTACCGCGTGATGGTGCTCGACGGCGAGTACGTCGGCGCCGTCGAGCGACGCCTCCCGGAGGACGCCCTCGCCGCGGGGCAGTGGAAGCACAACGTCCACCGCGGTGCCGAGGCGACCCGCGTCGACCTCGACCCCGAACTGCGAGACCTCGCCGAGCGGGCCGCCGCGGCGCTCGACATTCCGTTCGTCGGCGTGGACCTGCTCGTGACCGACGACCGCGCCGTCGTCAACGAGACCAACGCCCGCCCCACCATCGACGACGCCGCGAAGTACGTCGACGGTTTCTGGGACGACCTCGCCGAACTGATCCGGGAGACGGCCGATCGAGAGCGGTAGCGCGAGTCGCGACCGCGGGGAGCGACTCGATTTTTGGTCCAGCTTTTTGCGCGAGCGGGTCGCGAACGCAAGGCGTGACCGGAGGGAACGCCGGTGAGCGGCCCCGAGCGGAAAAAGGTGGTCTCGGGACGACCTCGCCGAACTGATCCGGGAGACAGCGGAGTGAGGGGAGTAGTACGAGCGGCCCCTTTCGTGCTGTTCGCGGTAACAGTCTCGCTCGTTCGAGCAGTGGCAGTCTCGCTCGTTCGCGGTCACTCCGTCGAAGCACGACGAAACTGTTCACCAGGCACTCTCTCAATGCGTCACTTCGTCGGCGACCCGTTCCAGCGTAGCGAACTCCTCGTCGGAGTAGGCGATGACCTGCACCTTCGGCAAGCCCTCGGGTTCGTAGTCGCGGATCGCCTTGCAGACGGCGCGGGCGCCGTCCTCGAAGTCGAAGCCGGCGGCGCCGGTGCCGAGGACGGGGAGGACGACCGACGCGCAGCCGAGTTCGTCGGCTTTCGCGAGGGCGTTGCGGGTCGCGTCGCGGATGGACGACCGCGTCGCGCGGCCGTCGCCGAAGTGGGGCATCGCGGCGGCGTGGACGACGTACTCGGCGTCCAGATCGTAGGCATCGGTGACGGCGACCGCTCCGAGTTCGACCGGTCCCTGTGCGATGGCGTCCTCGTTGATGGGGCCGTTGGCCGCGCGGCGGAGCGCGCCCGCGACGCCGCTGCCCATCCGTAGGCTCGTCCCCGCGGCGTTGACCAGCGCGTCCGCTCGCTGTTCGGCGATGTCACCCTGGATCACCTCGAAGTCCATGTCCGAGCGTTCGACGCCGACCGGCTAAAGTTCGGTGGCGGTGCGGGAACCCGATAGGCTAAAGGACCGGCGAGGAAAACCCGGGAATGCGAGGGCCCGTATCTCAGTCTGGTTAGAGAGAGCGGCTCATAACCGCTTCGTCCCTGGTTCAAATCCTGGCGGGCCCACTCCAGAATAAAGGGAAGCGGCCGTCTCTGCCGGTTTTTCGGCGATCGAGGTGGTCCGCGTGAACCGCGTTCCTGAGCGCGAGCCGGTGGAGAACGTCGGCCAGATCTGCGACTTCTGCGGGTGCTCGATAGACACCCCCCTCAAGCGGTGTCCAGCGCGAGATAACGGGGTGTGTCGCCCATGAGTCTCGGGACCCGGAGTTTCGAGCCAAGCGACGACCTCGGCGACCGGCTCGGCGAGCCGTCGTCGTTCTCGATGCCCGCGCCGAGAGACCTGACCGGCTCGACGGCGTGGGAGCGCGCTCAAACGGAGCGTGACGACGGCGGCCCCATCAACGACGCCGAGCGCATGGTCTCCCTCAGCGGCAGCGAGTGGCCGCACAGGGTGACCTTCGCGCTCCGCGGCCGGACGCTCGTCGCAGACTGCGACTGCGACGGCTGGCGGTATCACGACTTCTGTGCTCACGTCGCGAGCCTGTGGTGGCAGTGGGTCCGCGGTGAGATCATCGTTCGTCACCTCGATACCGGCCGCGACTACCCAGAGCCACCATGCTGGCTCTCGCTCGACGACCCACCCGGCCGCACCGCCTACGACCACCTCACTCCTGCCGAACTCGACGCGTATCTGACCTGCCACCTCGGAGGCGTGGGTAATCGCGAGTTCGCGGACTTCAGCGGCCGGTCGGCCGGCACAGTCGGGAACCTGCTCGGTCGAGCCCGCGACAAGCTCGGAGGTGAGCGCCGGTGATGGGGGACCTGCCCCTTCCCCTCACGAAAGAGGGTGGTGGGGGGTGTCCGCCACCATACAGTCGAGTCGAAACGAACCCAGGATTTCGACCCCACCGGATGCGGGGGAACCGAACCCCCGTTTCATCTGTGTCCGCAGTCGCACCCCGATCTGCGGACAGGAGGGCGGCATGAGTCAGGCCCGCGGCAGTCGCCTGCCGGGCGACGACGAGCAGACAGACCGGCACCGGAACGAGGAACGCGCAGAAGCCCGTCTCTCCGGCGATCTGGCTGCTCGCTTCGCCGACTACATCGACGCCCACGGGGCCAACAAGAGCGACGTGGTGCGGAGCGCGCTGGACGAGTACCTACCTGACTCGGAAGGGTCGCAGTACGCGCTGCCTCAAGACCCGACGCTGGCTGACGCCTACCTGGCCCTCGCCGGTGACGAGAAGCGGGTGATGAGCGTCGATAAAGCTGAGAGCGTGCTGTGCCAGGAAACGCACCCGAACACACCGAAGGGCCTCATCCGCGAGGAAGTCCTCGAGCCGCTCGCGGAGACGCCCTTCATGACCGTCAGCTACGGCCGTCTCGCCCTTCATCCACTCACGCCGCGAAGCGACCTCGGAGGTGCTCAGTAGATGAACGCCAACGATCACGACGACAGCGCGAACCTTAATCGTCCTCGTCGTCTCGAATGTTTCCTGAACGCGGTTGGTTTCCGGATCGGCGCCTCACAGTCGGTGGACTCTCTGCAAGTCCCAACTTCTCGACGATCGGCAATCTCTGAGCGACCTTCCCGCCGTGCTTCTCCCATACACTTTTCGCAAACCACCCGATCAGTCCAGCGCCGAGTAACTTCCAGACCATACTATGGCTGGACGGAACAGCGCGTAAAAACCGTTTTCCAGGGACTCTATCGGGGTGAGATGGCGTGACCGGAGGGCAGACACAACTTGGCGGTCAACTGACTGAGGGCGTCGACGAGCACAACACTCCACTAGACTGGGTAGCCCCGATCGCGGACATCCTCGGCGGCTTCGACCTGGACCCCTGTGCCTCTGCGAGTTCGGATCTCGCGACTCACAACATCCGCGAGACGGGCGGGCTCAAAGCCGACTGGTCGCGCTACGAGACTGTCTGGTGCAACCACCCATACGGACACGGTGAGCCAGCGCGGTGGCTTCGGAAGGGCGCCGAAAGCGACTGCGAGACGGTCGTGATGCTCTCGAAGGGTGACCCGAGCACGGACTGGTTTCAACGGTACCTCACCGACGCGACGGTACTGTGTTTTCCCGACGAGCGGATCACGTTCATCGGCGAGGACAACAGCGCGAAGTTCGCGAACGTCTTCGGTGTCTTCGGAGAGTGTCCCGACGCGCTCGTTCGCTGGTTCGACGAACAGGGCTGGGTGGTCCGCCCGTGAGTCCTGACGAGAACCCCGCGCGGTTCATGAGCGACACCGACGCCCGAGCGGTCCGCGCGCTCACTGACATCCGGCAGACCCACCTCACCGACCTCACCCGTTAGTTAGCAAGTTAATTAATTGCTTGCTAACAGGTTTTTTATCTGACCTACCCGATTTCGGCACATGGTGGTACCTCCGTGACCCCACGTATCGAATTCGGAACCAAATCAGCCGCCGACGAGGTGCGCGACGAGTTCAGTGACTACCTCTGCCCGGACGACGACCGGCGACTGAAGGCCGTCAGACTGGTCTCGGATGCCCCCGAGTCGGTGGTCGACGCCGTCGAGACGCAGGCTCTCGAGTCCCGAGAGGCAGAAACCCGCTCTCACACAGTCGAACTGTCTCAATCCCAGCGAGACAGGATCAGCGAGGTAGGGGGTTTCGATGGGCTCGCAACGACGTTCAACTGGCGTTCGGCCGCCGGTACCTTCGCTCGAGAGGGGGTATCCGACCAGTTCGACGACGCTATTGGGTCTCTTGCGGACTACGACGATCCCGTTGAAGGGGCCGAGGAGTGGATAGCCGACGCCCGTGAGTCCGATGCGACACAGGGCACACAGACCGCGAGCGGTGGCGCTCGCGACGCCGGCGAGGAGGACGTACAACAGGCCCAGCGGGCCGCCGAGGCGTCACGAACGGCACAGTCCGAGCAGTGCGACCACGCTCGAGGCCACTGCAAGAGCGGCGAGCCCGAGGCGTGCGAGTTCCTGACCGACGTGTGCGGCTACGACGAGAGCGAGGCCGAACGGCTCTTGTCAGGGTCGGTCACCCCCCAGACCCCTGACGATGAGGGGGACGACCCCCCAGAACAGACCCAACTCGTCACTGTCGGCGGCGGAGACCTCCCCGAAATGGACGTAACACCGGAGCAGGCGACCGCTCTGTCTCGTTCTTGGCAGGGCTACAAGGGGGCCGTAGGAACCCTCGAAAGGGGGTTAGACGACCTCCGCGAGGAGGTTCGGAACGGCCGCCAGGCGATGCGGGCCATCAACAGCATCCGAGAGGCCCACGGTCAGGACCCTCTCCACCCCAACCGACTCCACGACCTGCTCGAAGCCCTCGAAAAGATGCCGGGGAGCATCCCCGAGATTCGGACCCTCGACCACTTCGGAGACGAGCCCGCCACCGACGGTGACGACGATCCCGACGACTCCCCCGAGCAGTTCGCGGCGGAGAAACAGGGCCGGCTCGGCGTCGACCTCGAGGCCGAGGAGAACCCCGGCGAGAAACAGGTCACGCTCACCGGAGGGGACGCTGACGACCCCTCGAATCAGGCGCTCCCGAACGACTGGGAGCGACGCGGGTCAAACTGGGATGGAGGGCCGTACACGGTGCAACTCGACAAACCGGGGCGCGATTGGGTTGTGAAACTCACCGGGCCGGAAGGCAAATTCGACGTGGCGACCGGGCTCCGCGACGCGACCGACGCCGAGGCCGTGGCCGAGGACTTCGTCGACCGTGTCGACCCCGATGACATCTCGCTCCACAGTTCCGACTCGACAGTGCAACAGGCGGCCGCCGCAGCGAAAGAGGCGGTCGAGAACGGCGGTGGACTCGAACGATTCGCATGAGCGACGAGAACGTACACTTCTGCCCGGTAGACGGGTGCGACTACGGTGAACAGGAACGAAAATCACTCGCGGCGGTCCGGTCACACGTCTCCTCGACACGGAAGCTTGAGGGGCACGACTGGGACGAACTCGCGCCGGTCGTCAAGGCGCAGGCCGACGATCAAGACGACAGCGACGACCCGGACAGCGAGGATCCCGACGACGATCCGGACGATGGAGACGACGACAGCGCCGACGGAGACGGCGGTGCCAGCGCCCAGAGCGACACGGAGGACAAGGACGTGCCTACCGACGACGAATATCAGAGACAGCGACAGGAGGCGAACAGCGACGGTGACGACGACGGCGACGACGGGGGTAAATCGGGCGGGTCCCCACGATCTCCGCTCGCGGCGCTCCCCGTCGACCCGGTGACGCTGATGATGGTGGTCGGCGTGGCAGTGCTGGCGTATCTGACCTATCGGGCGCTGACCGGCGACGACTCCTCGAGCGCGGCCCCGTCGCCCGAGCCCGACGACGAGGACGGCGGACCGTCGGGTGGCGACGCCGAGGAGGTTTCCGGGGGGCTCGTCGGATGAGCGTCGACGACCTCCCGCACGACTGCGAGGACTGCGGCCTGTCGTTCGCGACCGCCGACGGACTGAGTATCCACGAGCGGCGCGACCACGGCAAATCAACGCAGGTCCCGGAGTGGGTGAGCCATGACGGGTGAGGACGAGGCGGCGGCGGTCGTCGAGGCCGCCGACGAGGCCGACCCCGACGAGGCCGAACACGACGACGGAAGCCCCGACGACCAGCCCGACGCCGACGACCTCCCGAGTCCCTCCGGTCTCCCCGACCCGAACCCTGGGGGTGACGACGAGGAAGACGGGGAAGACGGGTCCGAAAACGCCGAAACCGACGAGTCCGGCGACTCGGAGGCCGACGACTCGACAGCGACGACCTCGAGCGAGGACACGATGGGCGACCTCTACGCCCGGATGCTCGTCAACATCTCGAACGGGATAATCGAGCAGCACGGCCACGAGGGCGCCGAGAAAGTCTCCGTCGAAGCCGCGAAACAGGCCAAGGTCGACCACCACTTTGACCGGCTGATGGACGAGGTAGGGATGGGGCGCGACCTTCCGCCGGGGCAGGCCGTGATGCTATCGAGCGCGATGTTCGTCGGTGGCACGGTCGCCGCGCACACTGACCTGCCGCAACAGGCCATGAGCGACCTGGATTTCGGACTCTAATCATGCTCGGACGAGACCAAATCAGCAAGATGCGCCGGCTGATGAACAACCCCGAGAAGGCGGCTCCCATTCAGCGAATCGCCTCCATCATCGCGGAGATGGAACGCTCGCAGACAGACGCGGTGAACGACCTCGCCGACGCGCTCGAGGCCGACAGCGTGGGGCTCGAACCCGTCGACACGGACGACCGCGAGGACGAGGTGCTGGCGCTCATCGGCGTGATGACGCCCGGCGGAGACATGACGCTCGCGGACTGGTACGCAGACCACCGCCTTGACGACCTGGAAGGCGACGGACTCACCGATTACGTCGAGATGGACCCCGACGACTGGGACGCGCAAATGGAGGACCGCGACCGTGACGAAGTGGCCGACCACGTCCGCTACACCTTCGGCGCCGACTCGCTCGACGAGTTCGAGGACCGGGTGATATCGGTGACGCGCCGCGATATCGTCAAGGACGGACTCGTCGGCCGACTCGTCACTGTCGAAGACGAGATCTCGGCGGCGGCCGAGGTGGCCCGCTCGGAATGACCCGGCTCCTACTCGCCGCGCAGTCGGGATGGGGCAAGAGCTATCTCGCGCAGTACATCACCGAGAACAACGTCGAGACCTACGACAGCGCCGTAATTCTCGACTACAAGGACGAATACCGGGGGCTCTGTGAGACCGACGCCGGTCCCGAGATGACCCATCTCATCGCTGGCCCCGCGGAACTCGGATGGTCGGCGGAGCAATGGCACGATATCCTCGCGAACAACCCGCCGGTCGTGCTGGCCCGCCACCGACTCACGGATAGCCAATGGCGCGACCTGTGCGCCACGGTCATCGAGGGCGCTCGGATGCTCTCGGGGAGCTGTCTCGTCGCAATCGACGAGGCGCATTTCGCGGCACCACAGGCCGAGGGCTACCCCGAGGTTATCGACGGGCTCGCGACGACCGGCCGCGGCGAGCGAGTGTCTTCGATTTGGATTACACAGCGCCTCTCGCTTCTCGACAAGACGCCGGTCACGCAGTCTGACGCGAACCTTTTGGGCGGGTTCGGCGGTGACGAAATCAGCCGCGTCGAGGCGGCCGTCTCGGGCTACCCGGCCGACTTGCACGACCCACAGGCGACGGTGGCGGCGCCCGACGACCTCCGGGCCGAGGACGGCGCCGACGCGCTCCGCAAGTTCGAGGACGACGGCGGCAACACAATCGGGTCGGAGTGGATTTACTCGGACTCGAGCGGCGAGCGCCGACGAATCGACACGCGAGGGATGGCCGTCGAGACGACCCACTACAGCCCGCAGGGCGAGCCTATCGAAATCGCATGACCGAGGAACACATCACACTCCGGGGAGCGAAGGCGGAGGCGTTTCAGCGCGTCAAAGAGACGATGGGGCCGGACGGCGTTGAGCCGTCGAATCCGCAGGTGGTGATGCGGCTCATCGCCGACCGTGAAAACAACTCAAACGGACCCATCCGGGGCGGTTTGAGTAAATCTGAGTAAATTTCCGGTTCGGTCGCTTTTCCGTGGCGTTCTCGTCGGTCTCGAGCGCAGCATGGCTGAATTTGGTGATGCGTTCGACGAACTCGCACAGACTGACAACTACATTGCCGCCGGCATGGTGCTGGCGGGACTGGCCGCCGCGGTGGTCGTCGGCAATCTGGTGGACGGCCGGATGGACCTGCCCGACGAGGTGTACGGCGTGTCTGTCGCCGCTGGCGCCTACGTCATGGGCTACGAAACCGTCGCTATCGGCGGTCTCGGGCACACTGGCGTCGCTCTCGCGGAGCGCGTCGGCGTGAAGGCAACCGTCGAGAACGCGGGGGCGTAACGATGCAGGACATCAGCAACGTCCACCCGGACGCGACCGAACTGACGAACGACACGGATCAGCTATCGCCCATCCTGTCGTTCTCGCCGGAGAGCGGACTGTTCTTCCGCATCCTCAACATGGTCCAGCGGGGCCGCGAGGAGGGCCTGCCCATCTACTTCAAGCTCCGCGACTCGAGCGGCAACCTGCTCCCGGTCGGCACCTCGGTCGCGTTCAAGTTCGAGACCCCGAGCGACGAACAGGCGCACATCGTCAGCGAGGTGCGCGACAACATCCAGTCGTGGAACAACCTCAGCATCCGCGACCAGCAGGAAGCGGAATACGTGGACTCGGTGAAAATCCCGCTGAAGGGCCGCGCTCTCACCGTCCGCGATATCGACACGGCGTTCGTCGTCGTCGACTCCACCAAGCAAGTCGACTGGGACAACTCCGAGATGTACATCGAGGGCAACGCCGTCACCGAAGCGCCCAAGAACTGATCATGTCGGAAATCCTCAAACGACTCGGCCGCATCCCGACGAAGAAGGCGACGCTCCGGCGCGGCGACTTCGAGGCGGCCGCGCACGCCGGGGGTGCCGGCGAGACTGTCGTTCTCGAGCGCGAGGCCATCCAGCCCATCGCGCTCCGAAACGGCGCTCGCTACCGGGTAACGCCGCTCGCTCGGCAGTCCTACGACGCCGACAGCGACGACACCAACACGGAGACAATCAACCTGAACCAGCCGCTTCTCGACAGCGACGTGACCGACGACGTGGCGCTGTTCGAGGACGGGTCGCAGGTCTCGCCGGACTCGGTCGACTACGACGCCAACACCGTGGACTATCAGGCCGGTGCGGACACCTCGCTCACGGTCTACTACGTGCCGGAGGCACAGGCGAACGTCAAGCTCAAGAAGGTCGCACCGGGCGGCTCGAACTCCGAGACGCTCATCCAGCACGACGCCGGTATCATCAACCGGCGCGACCCCAACCGCGACCCGCTCATCGTCGACCTGAACGCGAGCCGGCTCCAGGCGACGGTCCCGAGCGACTGGACGCTTCAGTGGACCGTCGACGGGCCGTTTTCGTCGGGGTGGGACCCGGACAACGACCCGACGCCGGTCAACTGGTTGGTCTCACTCCCCATCGCTCGGGCGTCGGTCGACGACGTCGACGGGCTCGACGGCGCGGTCCGAGACGACACCAGCCGGAGGGTCTGACGCGTGCAGGGCGGACTCGCACAGGGTCCGGCGCCGGGCGACTACGTGGCGACCGGGGCGACGGGGCCGCCCGCACCGACCGGCGCCCCGGCGCTCCCGTCGACAGATGCCGCGCAGGCACCCCCGACCGGGACGGCCGGGGCAGGCCCCGGCGCGTCGGTGACGGTCGACACGGCCGGCATGGGACCCGTCGAGACGGCGCTCGCCGGCACTGCGTGGAGCAAAGAGGACGTGGAACTGGTCTTACAGACGGTCTCGACGCTCATCCTGCTGTACTGGGTTGTCATGGAGTCCAACCGATGAACGCCGAAGCTGAGGATGCCGAGGAGATGAGCGACGACGAGCGACGCCAGCACGTCAGGCTCGCGAGGGGGCTCGAGGAGGATGAGTGAGAGCCCCGGTGGTCCGAGCGACTGGTTCCCGGTGAACGAGGCGATTGCCCGGACGATCCCGTCCGGGTCCAAAGCGACATATCTGTTCGAGCCGGACGCGAGCGGGCTGTTCGCCGACGCTATCGCGGCGAGCAAGTACACGGGGCTCACCTACGAGGTGGTCATCGACGGAGAGACGCGCTACGGTCCCGCGCCGGTCCCACCGACCGACGTCGACGACATGACGACCACGCACAACCCCCGGCTACAGGTCGCACGTCACCTCAAGCTCATCGTCCGCAATCCGTCGGGCGTCGAGCGGGACGTGACGGCTCAAGTCCGCGGGGTCGAACAGTGAGATGCCGGTCGACGTAGACGCGAGCGTCGACAATCTCGAGGGCGTCGAGGACGCTGAGGGCAACGTCCAGCCGGCCGCGAACGCGAGCGAGCAACAGACGACGAACAGCCTACTCGAGGCTGTCAAGACCGTCCTGCAGGGCATCCGGTCGGCGGTCGGAAGCAGTGACTCGCTCGCGACCGAGCGGTACGAGACGAGCGGGACCACGGCCGAGCAGTTACCCGCTGGCGACGTGAAGGCCGGCGGGACCGTGCTGGTGGTCGCACTCCGGTCCAACTCGGGGAGCGTCTACGTCGGCGACGACACTCATCAGCCGGTTACGCTCGCCGAGTCGACGGACGCGTTCGCGGCCGAGGTGAGCGACCCCTCGAGTCTGTGGATACGGACGCCGCAGGCCGGTGACGGAGTCGGGGTGGTGTTCGAGACATGACTCTCGGCTACTCTGCCGGCGGCGGAGGCGGCGGCTACGACTATATCCAGTCGACCGAACCGTCTAACCCGGAGACGGGCGAGGAATGGCTCGACACCTCGGAGGGCGAGAGCTACGTCTTCGACGGCAGCACGTGGCAGTCGACGACCGTCACGGATCATGGCGAACTCGCCAACGTCTCGGCGGGCGACCACTTCGATGCGGGGTCGGCGCTGGCGTTCAACGGGGGCCTTCTGGACCTCGTTTACGCCGACCCCTTCGCAGTGAGTGGCGACACGCTCGGGCTCGACACCTTGGCGCCGTTCACGCTCTCGAACGGGTCGCTCGCGCTGTCGCTCGGCAACGCGCTCACCGTCGACGGGTCGGACGCGCTCGGAGTCGTCGAGTCGGATATCTCGCACGACAACCTGGCCGGTGTCGGCTCGAGCGACCACCACAGCCGCTACTCGGACAGCGAGGCGCGGTCGGCAGTCGACGGGTCCACGGTCTCGCTCGACCACGACAACCTCACCGGCGTCTCGGTGGGCGACCACCACAGCCGCTACTCTGACAGCGAGGCGCGGTCGGCGGTCGACGGGTCCACGGTCTCGCTCGACCACGACAACCTCACCGGCGTCTCACCGAGCGACCACTTCGATGCGGGGTCGGCTCTGGCGTTCAACGGGGACCTTCTGGACCTCGTTTACGGCGACCCCTTCGCAGTGAGCGGTGACACGCTCGGGCTCGATTCGGCGGCGCCGTTCACCCTGTCAAACGGGGCGCTCGCGCTGTCGCTCGGGAACGCGCTCACGGTCGACGGGTCGGACGCGCTCGGAGTCGTCGAGTCGGATATCTCGCACGACAACCTCGCGGGAGTGTCGCCGAGCGACCACCACAGCCGCTACTCGGACAGCGAGGCGCGGTCGGCAGTCGACGGCTCATCGGTCTCAGTGGACCACGATAATCTCACTGGCGTCTCACCGAGCGACCACTTCGATGCGGGGTCGGCCCTGGCGTTCAACGGCGGTCTTCTGGACCTCGTGTACGCCGACCCGTTCGCGGTGAGTGGCGATACGCTCGGGCTCGACACGGTCGCACCGTTCACGCTCTCGAGCGGGGCGCTCGCGCTCAATCTCGGCACCGGGCTCGGGCTCAACACGTCCCGTCTGGCAGTCCAACCGGGCGATATCTCGCACAACGACCTCGCGGGAATCTCGCCGGGCGACCACTTCAGCGCCGGGTCGGCCCTGGCGTTCAACGGGTCCATGCTGGACCTCGTTTACGCCGACCCCTTCGCAGTGAGTGGCGACACGCTCGGGCTCGACACCCTGGCGCCGTTCACGCTCTCGAACGGGTCGCTCGCGCTGTCGCTCGGCAACGCGCTCACGGTCGACGGCTCGAACGACCTCGCTGTCTCGGAGGGCGACATCTCGCACGACAACCTCGCGGGAGTGTCGTCGAGCGACCACCACAGCCGCTACAGTGACAGCGAGGCGCGGTCGGCGGTCGACGGGTCATCGGTCTCGGTGGACCACGACAACCTCACGGGAGTCGGCTCGAGCGACCACCACAGCAAAACTACGTCGGCATCCGAACTGTCCGACGTCTCCCCCGACTCGGATTCTGACGCCCACCACAGCCGCTACTCTGACAGCGAGGCGCGGTCGGCGGTCGACGGCGCGAATGTCGACATTGCAGGTGACGCGGACACTGTCGACGGCCAGGACGCGAGCGACCTGGGCGGCGGCGTCTTCGGGTGGACCGAGACGAGCGACTCGGGAGCGTCGTTGCAGGCCGGTTCAGGAGGCTCCGGCGGGACTGCGACGCTGAACATCTCGACGAGCTACGACCTGTATAAATTCCATCTCAAGATTGTCGACGACGGTGACGGGGCTCCGAGCCAAGAAATCAGCCAGTTGAACGGTAACTCGGTGAATACAATCAACGCTGACGGGACGACCGACGGCACTATAGGCGCCACAATCAGCGAGGGGCAGGGGTACAACTGGACCGCTTCGGTCACGTTCAGAGTGCAAGCGGGTGAGCCTGTCACGGTGAGCGACATTTCTGGACAGAACAAGGGCGGCATCGCGGACGGCTGTTACGTGTTCTCGGCTGGACTGTCGAGCATCACGTTCAAATCGGTCGACGAAAGCGCCAGCTACACCGTTGCTGTCTACGGCAAGAACATATGAAAACGAGACACAGACGAGGTAACGACGGAGGTATCGGGCGATGAGTAGCGATTCATACAACTACTGGGACGACCATTTCGGGGAGGACTACGGAGAGGACCCCGAAGACAACAACAACAGCCCCGGCGACGGGAGCGACAACGACGCCGACCTGGGCGGGACGGTCGGAGACCCGGACGGCGACGACGGCCGACGGAGCGGCAACGCGGTGGTCGTCGAGACCATCAACGCGACGCCGTCGAACCCGACAGCGGGCGCCACGGTCAGAGTGTCGGTGACGCTTCGGAACGACTCGGTCGACCGGCAGGACTACAGCGTCCCGGTCTCGCTCGAGGGGCGGACGCTCGGGACGGTCTCGGGCACGCTGTTCGGGCTCGGCGAGACGACCGAGACGGTGACGGGGACGGTCCCGCTCGGGTCAGCCGGGACGGGCTACATCAAGGCCGGCGGCTACCTCAACGGGCAGGGCAAGCGTGTGTACGTCCGCTCTCCGCTGTCGGCCCGTGGGACGGATATCTCGACGACGGACCCGGCGCCGGGTCAAGAGGTGACGGTGTCGGGGACGTGGCAAAACGAGGCGGATACGACGCTCTCGCGGTCGTGGGACCTGACGGTCAACGGGTCGACCGTCTCGACGCACGACCTGACTTTCCGGCCGGGAGCGACCCGGACTGTGACGGAGACCGTCACGATCCCCTCGGGCGCCGACGAGTTCGAGATATCACTCGGCGGCGGCAAAATGTCGTTTTCGGGCTCGGTCCGAGATGGCGACACGTCAGATTCAGACTACTACACCGACCCGGAACCGGAGCCGGAGCCGGAGCCGGAACCCGACACTGGCGGCGGGTCGACCGGCGGGCTCACCGACACGGATGGGTCGGACTCGTCGAGCGGAGACGGGTCGAGCGGCGACACCTCGAGCGGCGACACCTCGAGCGGCGACGGGTCGACCGGCGGGCTCTCCGGCTCGGACTCGTCGAGCGGGTCGACCGACGACAACACGACTACGGTCGGAGAGATACCGGGCGACATCGAACCGGACCTCGGGACGGACCCCGGCGTTGTCGACGACGCGGCCGACGAGGCGGCGGGCGGCGGCGAACCCGCGGAGACCGACGGCATGGGGGACATGGCTCTCTACGCCGGACTGGCGGCTGTCGGGGCCGCTGTGGCCCTCTCGCGGAGGGGGTCATGAGCCTCCTCGGCTTCCCCGTCGACGGGAGCGCGCCGAGCGACGCGCACAACTTCAACCCGGACAGCCCCGGAGCGGATATCACTCGAGGGACCGGGACCGGCGAGGACCTCGGTCACATCGAGGACCCGGCCGCGTCGACGATGGAAACTACGGGCGACTCGGACTCGTCCGGGATGAGCAAAACGGCCAAGTACGGGGCCGCGGCGGTCGCACTCGCCGGAATCGCGTACACTCAGAGTAAGCAATGATACAGCCAGGACTCGTTAGTACGGGAGCATCGGATGCGAGCAGCGAGGACACGTCAGAGGATTACACCGCCCCGACGGCGGAGCCGACGACCTTCTCGGCGACGCCGTCGACCGACAGTGGGAACGGAGCTCCCGGTGACATGGACCCGGTCACTATCGGGCTCGCACTGGCGGCGGCATACCTCGGCTACAGGGGGCTGTCGGCATGAGCGCGGCGGCAGGCGCGGCGCTCGCGGACGCCGACGTGAACGCCCTCGCGGACAGCGCGAGCGACAGCAAGGGAATCAACCTCGTGCTGGCCGCGGCGGCTGTGGGCGTTCTCTACTACCTCTACACGGCCGGCGAAGTCGCCGGAGACGTGGCAGACGGCACGGGAGACGCCGGAAAGGCGATAGGCGATACGGCGGGCGACTACTACGAAGGTGCGCAAGACGTCGCATCCGACAGCATGGACTGGGGACTCGGCGGCGGCGCCGACGCCGTCGAGGACGGGTCCGACTTCTTCCTCGGTGGGAGTGCCGACGTGGTCAAAGGGTCCGGCGACGCGGTGAGGGACGGGTTCGACTGGGCGGCCGGCGGGACGGCCGACGCCGTCGAGGACACCGGCGACCTTCTCGGCGGGCTAGTCTGAGCATGGCCGAGACGACGACGGTCCTCGGGATGCTCACCCTGCTCGAGTTCTGCAACCTCGGGGCGACCATCATCAACGCCCGGCAACTCGGGACGGACGAGACGGCACGCAAGCGAGCGGGGAGAGCCCTCGCTCGCGTCGACCGACACGAGGAGCGGTATCACGACGAGAGGCACGCATGATCCCACTACAGACTGCACTCGAGGTTCCGAGCATCGACCCACAGATAGCCGCGGTTCTCTCGTTCGGTGTCGTGATGTTCGTCGCCGGCATGGCCGTCCCTGTCCGATACGGTATTCTCCGGATCCGCGGGTTCGGCCGGCTGATGGCGAGCAAGATACCGGCCAAGCCCCCGGCGGGGATGGACCGGGAGGAGTGGCTTCGGCAGGCCGAGGCCGGCCCGACTCCCGAGCCCGACGACGGAGATCCCGACGTCGAGGGCGTCGACCAGGAGGCCGGCGCCGACGCGGGCGGCAACCAGCCGTGATCCCGGCTCTCCCGCTTCCGGTCGGACTGCCCTCTGGATTCCCGGCCGAGGCGGTCCCGGACGGGTCGGTGGCGGTCCCCCATCACTTCTACACGGGGGCTCTCATCGCGCTGTTCGCGGCGGCGGTCGTCTGGGACGACTACCGGCGCGACGAGCCGCTTGTGGTCGGCGGCGGCACAGTGTTCGGCATCTTCGCCTTCGTCGCTGTGTGGCCGCGTTATCCGTCTCTCGGGGCGGCTCTCTCAGTGGTCTTCGCGACAGCGGTCGCAACGGCGGCGCTGCGGCCGGCGTGGGTGCGACGCTACCCGCTCCGGTGGCAGGTGGTCGCGCTCGTCGGCGGGCTCATCATGCTCGACGACGCGCTCTCTCACGCGACTGGCGTGTGGACGCCGCTGGACCACTACTGGCGGGCGGCGATTCGGCCGGCGCTGGGGATTGGATAGCGCCCGGCTCTCGACTCTTTTGCGAAATCGGTCAAAGAAGTCAATTGGCTGTGAGGGCGAAACAACTACACCGCGCCATATACAACATATACATATGACCACAACGATCCGAGTCTCCGACGAAACCAAGGACCGACTCGAACGGCTGAAACGCGAGGGGGAGTCCTTCGATGAACTTCTCGACCGTCTCAGTCGAGGCGAGAAGGACATCGAGGCGATGGCCGGTAGTTTCGACAGACCCGAGGACGAGGGGCTGTCAGAGTCGGTCAGCCAAGCGCACAATGAATTGAACCAGTCTCTCGAAGACCGAATCGACGGGTCCGAAAAGTGATCGTACTCGATAACGACGTGGCGGTGAAGTTGCTCCGAGAAGACGACGAATCCGTGAAATCACACCTCAGCCAGTACAGTGGTGAGGCGTGGGCGATCCCGTCACTGGTCTGTTTCGAGTTCTTTCAACACTACTCTCGAATGGAAGTCGTCGCACAGACCAAGCAAAAGCTCCTCGACGTCTTCGATGAGACCCTCCCGTTCACTGCCGAAGTCGCCGTCGAGGCGTGGCGTATCAACAACCTGCTCGAATCACAGGGCATCTCGCTCGATGCGCTCGATCTACTGAATCTCGCTACGTCGCAGGAAGCCGGCGCGACGTTCGTCACCCACAATAAGCGGGATTTCGACAAGTCACCGATTCACTCGCTCGTCGACGTCGACGTTGTCTACACTTCTGAGTGATGGCGGTATCGAGTGTCCGGTTCTCCGCGTAGAATCGGACAGAATTAGTCGCTATGAGATTTTGCACTCTCTATCGCTTCATCGAGCTCTTCCCGTAGATCCTCCGCATCTTCCAGAGTGACCCCTCTGTGCCGGCCGTCTATTGTGAGGGTGATACTACCATCGTTTTCGCTAGCGTGAACTGCCATTCCGGTTTCTCGTATAGGCGGATCAGTCTACAAACTTGGGGCCACCATGTACATCTACCACCGTTCCCGCACAGACTGTGCGTAAGTACCTTCTTTTATTAGGGTGGCGTGGGTGTGCGAGAACATGGGCGAAATCGGATGCTACTGCCGGGTGAGCACTGAAGATCAGAGCCTCGACCGACAACTGACCTCGACGAAGGAGTACGCCGAACGTGAGTTCGGTGCCGACCTCGGCGATCTCCGGATCTACCGTGACAAGTCGACCGGGACGAACACCGACCGGTCGGACTACCAAGAGATGATGGCCGACGCTGAGAGCGGCGAGATAGACGCTGTGGTCGTTCACAGCATCTCGCGTATCTGCCGGTCCATCTCCGACCTCGAAGGCACTGCGTCCGCTCTCGAAGACGCAGGGGTCGAGCTACACATCATCAGCGAAGGGCTGACCCTCCAGCCGGAGGAGAGCGACCCGTACCAGACGGCGCTGTTCCAACTGCTCGGCGTCTTCGCCGAACTGGAGGCGAACATGGCACAGCAGCGGACGCGGGAGGGTATCAGAGCCCGCCAGCAGAACGAGGACTATCACCACGGCCCTGCGCCGCTCGGGTTCGACAAGAACGACGGCCTGCTCATCGAGGGCGAGAACTATCACGCAGTCGTGAGCGCCCTGGAGATGGTCGAAAAGGGAGAACTGTCGAAGCGGAAAGCGGCCCAGCGTCTCGACACCTCGCGGAAGTCCATCGACCGAGCGCTAGAAAGAAGCGACCTCTACGGTCTCTAAGCGCGACGGGTCTGAACCGATACCTGGACCTGTCGCGTACTCTCTTGGCCGACATCGCCAGCGTCGCCCAGGTCGGTGTTGTCGATGATCAGAACGTACGTCTGACCGCCGCTGAGCGTGATCGTCCGGCTCGCCGAGTCTCTGATCCCCTGAGCGGTCCCCTCGGTGAGGTACTCGAACTGCCGATCGTCGCCGTTGTCGACGATATCCTGATAGACTCGGAACTCCGACTCGGTGACGAGGAACACGTCGAAGTCGAGATCGCGGCTCAACTGGTTTTCGGCAGACCACTGAAGAATGAAGTCGTCCTCGAAGTTCGCGGTGATGTACCTGTAGTCGTCATCTCCGGAAATCGTGTACGTCTCGTTCACCTCTTGCCGATAGTCCGGCGTCGGCGTGGCCGTCGGCGACGGTGTCTCCGTCGGTATTGGCGAGGGCGTGGGCGACGGGCTGGGCGTTGGGGTCGGCGTCTCGGTCGGAGTCGGCGACGGAGTAGCCGTCGGTGTCGGGGACGGCGTCTCGGTCGCGGTTGGCGTCGGCGACGGGCTCGCCGTCGCTGTCGGCGTCGCGGATGCGGTCGGCGTCGGCGCTTCGGTGGGCGTGCTCGTCGGCGACGGAGAGGGAGTCGCCGTCGCGGTTGGTGTCCCGGTTTGCACACCGGGCTCCGTCTGCACGTCGGGATCTCGCGGCGCGTAGTCCTCCGAGTCGATAACTCCGTCACCGTCCGAGTCTTGCACGCCGCCGTCCGTCGGCGTGTCTGAGTTCCCACCGCTCGAACAGCCCGCGAACAGCAGTGCCCCCACTGAGGCCCCTGCTGTCAAGAATTGTCTGCGTTCCATCGTGACGACCGATTAGTATTCGGCAAGCTTCAAAAGTCTACTCTCTTACCGGTTGATCACTATTCGCAACTGCGAAGACGCGAGTTCCGAAGCATTCGGTCCTCTCGCGGCCACGGGCGGTTTCGTGCGTCGATTTTCCCCTTCAGATAGAGAATCCCGTCCGTCGTGAGTTCGTACATCTCACTGTGGAACGTATCGATGAACTCGACCTCACGGAGCTTTTCGCACCGCTCGCGGACGTGTCCCTCCGAGCAGGTGATCCGGTCCTCGCGGGCGATCATGCTCGGCGTGGCCCAGCCCTCCCGGCTCAGGTGTTCTAAGATCCGTTCGTCCAACTGTTTCATCCAGAATGCCGACTTTCTCTTGCGCATTTCTTAGGCTTGCTCGTGGTTTTCCCCCGTGTTTGGTCTACTCTCGTCGATAGCGGACTCAACACGATCGGGCGAGCCCTCTGCAGTATCCAGCTTCCCCTCCAGATACATCTCGCCGCGTTCAGTGATCGTATAGACGCCCCTCCCGAGATTCCGGAGTAAGCCGTGATCAACTAATTTTTGGCAGCGCTTAGAAATGTAGGAACTCGTATACCTCACGAATCCACTTTTCGCCATTTTGGAAGGGCTGGCAGTCTCTTCCTCGTAGAGATATTCCAGAATTCGGTCATCTGCAAGGACCATCCAGTCCCCCGAATACCGTTTTGACATCGTTAGTAAGTCATTAAGTAACTACCGCGTATTATTGTACTGATTATGTCATATACGACCCGTAGGTTCTAAATGGAAGTCGTATTAGAATTACCGATGCCTATATGACCTAGGAGGGTAGTAAGTCATTAACGCATGGTACACGCCAATGTGAGCTTGGGAATGGAACCAAGCATGCTGGAGCAGATCGACGAAGAGGCCAAGAAACACGGAATGAGTCGTTCCGAGTACATCCGCCACTGCGTGCGGCAGGCGATGGACTCGCCTTTCGACGAGCCGGAAACTGTTCTGTGTCGCGACGAAAACGGCGACGTACTCCGTGAGGAGGGGGCCGCCTAAATCATGTCCAGTGAGCAGTCAGCCCCCGGTTTCGATACGGACGGCAGCGGAGAAAAGAGTGGCGACGACGACGCGGGGGAAGGCCCATGAACGGGCACATCCCCGACGACTGCCGTCACGACCCGCACGACCCCGACCTGTTCATCCTCCGCTGTCCCGACTGCGGCCGCGAAAACAAGAGTCAGACCCGCAAGAGCCGACGTGGTCGAGTCTGCGGCCGGTGCAACCGCCTGATGGGCGTCACGCCCGTCTCGAAGGTCTCGGCGGCGTCTCCGGACGACGGGGCGCGCGTGCTGACCGACGGCGGCACGACCGACTACGCCGAGAACCGACAGGCCGACGCGCTCGAATCGCTCGCGGACCAGACCCGCGTACAGAACGCGGTGCTGCTCGAAGCCGTCCACGAACTCACCGCGCTCCGCCATGTTCAACAGGGCAAGCTTCCCCACGAGTTTTCCGCGCAGGGGAAAGCCGGCGCAATCGAAGACCGCGCGCTCGAACTCGCCGAGCGGGTCGACCTCGACGCCGTCGCGATGTGGACCGACGAGGAGCCGCTGACCGACGGCGGGACGAGCGTCACCGGCCCCGGCGGCACGGGACCGGAACCCGGCGAGGTGGACGACGGCGAGCCCGCCACTGATCCGGTCGACCCGGAGATGGTCGCCGCCTACACCCCCGCGTTCGTCATCAGTAGCGACGCTTCCGAGCGGTTTGTCGCCGACTACAGCGTCCTCGATAGCGGGTGGATCCGCGTCCGCGACTGGGACGGCGAGACGTGGAAGTACCCGCCCCACAAGGTCGGCGCGATCCGGCACGTCCGCAAGGAGCGGTACGGCGAGAGTGACCGGAGCGGCTTCAAACCCGAACGGCTCGCCGACGAGGAACTTCGAGAGAAAGCCCGCGAGAAGGGAGGCGCTGGAGGCGATGAGTGACGACGATCTCGAGCTCCAGATCAAGATGACCCGCGGCGGCGACGCCGGCAACAAGGAGACGATGAAGGCCACCGTCTCCGCCCCGGACGTCGAGACGCTCGACGAGCGCGTGAGCAACCTTCGCGAACGGATGAAGGGCTGGGCGCTGGAGTTCCGCGAGATTCAGCCCGAGGAGGAGCGGCTGCTGCCTGACGACCAATCACAACTGGGTGAGACGGAGGCATGACTGCGGCGCAGTCGTCGCTTTTCGACTACGAGAGCGCCGGCAGCGACCTTTCGGCGCTAACCGAGGCCGAGCGTGACGCCTACGAAGCCGTCGAGTGCGGTCGCTTCGGACAGCGCGAGTACGCTCGCGTCACGGGTCGCTCAGCGGGCACGGTCGGGAACCTGCTCCGGCGAGCCCGCGAGAAACTCAACGAATGTGGTGATCTGGCGTGACCGAGGCCCCGGACCTCACCGTCCGAGAGGCGAAAGAGCGGTATCTGAACCACCGCCGGACCGAGGCGAAGGCGTCCTCGATCAAGGGGTGGCACTACCGCATGAAAATATTCGTCGAGTGGGCTGAGAGCCAGGGTATTGAGCGCATGTCCGACCTCGATGGTTGGACGCTCGACGAGTACCAGACCCATCGCCGCGGCAAGGGCGTGACGTCGTCGACCCTCAACGGCGAGATGCAGACGCTCAAGAACTGGCTGGAGTACCTCGCTCGGATCGAAGTCGTCGACAGCGACCTTCCCGAGAAGGTCCACGTCCCCACGATCCCGGACAGCGAGGAGTCCAACGACGAGATGCTCGACCCCGACGCGGCCCTGTCGCTCATCTCGATGTACCGGGGCGATCCGAACCTCCGCGCCAGTTCGAATCACGCCCTTCTCGAACTCCTGTGGTTCACTGGCGCTCGAATCGGCGGCATTCGGACGCTCGACCTCGGTGACTTCTACAGCGACGAGCAGTTCGTCGAGTTTCGGGACCGCCCCGACACCGGCACCCCGCTGAAGAACGACTCGGAGGGCGAGCGCGCTGTCGGCCTGCCGCGGTCGGCGTGTGACGTCGTCGACGAGTACATTCGGGATTACCGCCTCGACGCACACGAGAGCGGCCGTCGGCCGTTGTTCACGACGACGCAGGGCCGCGCCAGTTCCAACTCGGTCCGAGTGTGGTGCTACATGGCGACTCAGCCCTGCCTGTATCGTGACTGCCCTCACGGCCGGGAGCGGGAGACCTGCGAGTACACGCACATCCACGACGCGAGCAAGTGCCCGTCGTCGATGTCTCCCCACCGCGTGAGGACCGGCTCGATCACGTGGCAGCGCGACCAGGGACTGCCGGCGGAGATCGTCGCCGAGCGCGTGAACGCCAACCTCAGCGTCATCGAAAAGTACTACGACAAGGCTTCGCGGCGCGAGCGCCTCGAGCGGCGCCGTCGCCCATACGTACAGAACCTCGAAATCGAAACCGACCCAGACTCATGAACCCATCAGATCCAGATCATCGAATAGCATCGTCATGTTGGGCGATTTTTCCGTCAAGTGTAAGCCGGGCGGGCCCACTCAACTTCTCGGCGGTCCCGATCGCTGTTCGAGCGAGGCGAACCCCCTCTTGTCGACTGGAAACATCGCGGACGGGAGTCGGAACCGACGCGTCTGGACCCGGAATCGAACCGGCCCCCAATAGCGACAATAGCCGTCCGGAGCGGTCTGAGGGGGACATAGTAGCGACTAAGCCCGCCACCGGTGATACGGCACACGACTGGTCGGGGACAGATGACAGAGATTTTCAGACTCGAATATCATCCGGAGGGCGCCGCGCCGCGACGGATCCGCTTTCTGACCATCGCCGGCTCCGACGACATCCAGATCGTCGCCGAGGAGCGCGAGGAGCGCTCGTGGGTCCGCGTCGGCATCCAGACCGTCGACTACTTCGAGTACTCCGAACGGTGAGTCGGGGCGATCGGTTCGGACGGACGCGTGACCGGAAACGGCTGGGCCGTGACCACAGATCGTGCGAGGCCACTCGTGCCAACGATTAATTCCCCGCCGCGAGTGTACCGGCACATGAGTCCCCCACACTTTGCCCGGCGACCGACCGGCGGAGGGCGCCGATGACGGACCTGCTCGTCGCCAACGGGCGCGTCGTCACGCAGGACGCCGAGCGGCGGGTGATCGAGGACGGTGCCGTCGCGGTCACGGACAACCGCATCACGGCCGTCGGACCGACCGACGAGGTCGAAGCCGACCGCGACGCCGACCGGGTGATAGACGCCGACGGCGGCGCGGTGATCCCGGGGCTGATCAACCCCCACACGCACGTCTCGGACATCCTCCTGCGCGGGTCCTTTTCCGAGGACCGCGACCTGCTCGACTGGCTCTACAACGTCAAGCGACCGGGCGTGTACGGGATGGACGCCGACGAGCACGCGACGGCGGCGGCGCTGTACTGCGTCGAGGCGCTCCGCGCCGGCGTGACGACCTTCGTCGAGAACGACACCGAGCTTCAGCCCGACGACCGAGGGCCGGTCGAGGCGAAACTCGGCGTCTACGACCGCTCGGGGATCCGCGCGGTCTACGGCGCCGGGATCACCGACCGCGAGCCCGATGCGGCCTTCCGCGAACTGCTCGCCGACGTCCAGGCCCGCGACCCCGGGGTCGACCACCCGCCCTTTTCGGCGTTCGTCCGCGGGACCGACGCGGTCGTCGACGCGGTCGAAGCGCTGATCGAGGACGCCCACGACCCCGACGGGCGCCAGTCGGTCTGGCCGGCGCCGGTGGTCCTCGAATCCACGACGACGCGCGGACTGCGAGAGGCCGCGCGACTCGCCGAGAAATTCGACGTGATGACGACGGTCCACGTCGCCGAGGCCGAGGCGCAGGAACGGCGGTCGCTCTCGAGCGTCGAGTACCTCCGCAACGTCGGCTACCTCGGCGAGCGTGCGCTCCTGGGGCACTGCGTGCAGGTCTCCGAGCGGGACGTGCGGGTCCTCGCGAACACGGGGACGAGCGTCGCGCACAACTACCTGGCGAACATGCGCCTCGCGACGGGCTACGCGCCGGTCGCGGCGATGCTCGACGCGGGCGTCACCGTCGGCCTCGGGACCGACAACGCGAGCATCAACGACACCGTCAACCCCCTGAGCGACCTCCGCGCCGCGGCGGCCGGCCACCGGGGATATCACCGCGATCCGGGCGTCGTCCCCGCCCGGCGCGCGCTCGATATGGTCACGAGAGAGGCCGCGGCGGCCATCGGCCGCGGCGACGATCTCGGCGCGCTCGAAGCCGGGCGACTGGCCGACATCGCCGTCGTCGACCTCGACTATCCGCATCTGACGCCCTGTCGCGATCCAGTGTCCGCGCTCGTCCACGGCGTCCAGGGCTTCGAAGTCGACACCGTCGTCTGCGACGGCGAGGTTGTCATGGCCGACCGCGACATCGAGTCGTTCGACGAGTCCGTCGAGAGCGTCACGGCCCGCGCGACCGAGACGGCCCGCGAGGTCGTCGAGCGCACCGGCTACGACTGACACTCGCAGCCCACTCGCAGCCCACTCCAGGTCCCGCGCAGGCCCGACTGAGCCCCGACCGATCGGGACTGCCGCCGCAACTGACGTATTAGGTCATTCAACGTGTTCGGTACCGCTAGGGCACTTTGTGGACAATCGTTATTCGAAACCGCGATCGTTCGTCCGTACGTGAATGAATCGGTTCGCCATTCGAACGCGGTACTGCGCATCGGCGGCGAGATCGAAGCCGCGGCGTCCGGTGGTGGGCGGCGGTGAGTGACGCCGCGAGCCACCCGCGCGTGCTGGACCTTCCCCGCGACGAGTGCGCGCTGGCGACGGCCAGGTCGGCGATCAGACGTGTCCAGGAACTCTTGCCGGCGTTTCTGGAGGACGTGGCGACCGCCGCCGAGGCCGAGGGGTTCGTCGTCGCGATGGACGGCTGTGTCGGGTCGACCGTCGCCGCGACGATGGCCGCCGAGGCGCTCGGGCCCGAGCGCGTGACGGGACTCGTGATGCCGGCGGGACTATCTGACGAGGCGCCCGCCCGTGACGCGGAGGCCGCCGCATCGGCGCTGGGGATCGAGCACTACCGCTTTCGGCTCCAGCCGGTGGTCGCGGCGTTCCGCGAGGCCGTCGGGGCGTCCGACGGTCCGACGGACGACCTGGTCGCGATGCGCAACGCCACCGAACGGTTCCAGACGGCGTGTGCCTACTATGTAGCGAACACCCGAGACCGGCTCGTCGTCGGGTCGGTCGACCGAACCGACCGACTGCTCGGCTCGGTCGCGAAGTATGGTGCCAACGGCGTCGACGTCGCACTCCTCGGCGACCTGTATCGAACGGAAGTCCGCGCGCTGGCCCGCGATCTCGACCTCCCGCGGTCGATCCGAGAACGGTCGCCGCGGCTGGTCAGCCACGCCGAACCGACGGACGCCGAGCGCCTCGGCGTCGACCAGCGGACGCTCGATAGCCTCCTCCGACTCACCGTCGACGAGGGCGAACCCGCGGCCGTCGTCGCCGACCGACTCGGCATCGAACCCGCCGCGGTCCGGCGAGTCAAGCGGTGGTGTTCGGCGACTCGACACAAGCGCCACTCGCCGCCGAAGCCGTCGATGGGGTCCTGAGACGGCGATCAGGCGGTGCTCGAAGCGCTACGAGGATTCCGCGACACGGGGCATGACGAGGGGCGGTGGAGAGCCCCTCCATGACAGACTGGCTGCGAAAACCGAACGGGTATCGACGGTTGCCAGGTGTGCTCCCGTCCGTCGGCCCGTCGATACCCACGCAACGTGAGACGACAGTCGGGATGATGGTCTGGGTGTGTGGTTTGCCTGTGTACGTGATCCCTCCCGTGGTGTGCTCGTCGCGCGTTCGACGCACCTGAATGCTGTGTAATTCGACTGTTAAAACTTCTGTATAAGGGATCGAAGGCGAACGGATACATATGAATGGTCGATATAATCCGGGATAATGTTTCGATAGTTCTCGGATAAAGATAAAAAAACTGAAAACCCTGGGGAAGCTATGTCTGCAATCCCGCGCCATTACGGTAGCGATCCTTGGCAGTTGCGAGTGGAACGTCTATTTGAGCTGGTTGTGGACTTTTCATGCCTCCGCGACGAACGGTTCCATCATGAACCGTCGCTCTTTGCTGGCCGGACTCGGTGCGGGAGCGGCCGGAGTGGCTGGCTGTCTCGGTGCAGGGCCGTCCGCGACGAGCGACCCGACTTCGACAGACTCGGCGTTCTCGACGATCGTCACAGGGCGAACAGTCAGGTCGGATCGACCGCGCCACGCCGATTCTGTATCCCGATATGCGATTTATCGGTCGGGCCGATCCCGCTATCGCTCCGCAGACCTCGGGATCAGGTGAACCGCCTCGGGCGGGACAGAGACGGCGAGTTCGACGCCCCGGTCGACGCCCAGCCGGTCGAACGTCGGCGGCCGAACGGTCGTCGTGAACCCGATGCCGTCCCCGACTTCGACTTCGATCCGGTAGTCCGTCCCCTCGTGCAGCCAGCGGGCGACGGTCCCGGTGAGCGCGTTCGCTCGCGCTGCATCTGTCCCGGCCCGCGTCGCGTCCGATCCGGTCCGCGTCGCGCCGTCGGGTGCCCCGAGTTCGACCCGCGACGGGTGGACGCTGACCGTCACGGTCGAGCCGGTGGCGACCGATTCGTCTCCGTCCGAACCGGCGTCGCCCGACACCGCCGCCCGGAGCGTCGTTCCGCCGACGCGGACCCGCGCGCCGTCCGCCGTCCGCTCGACCACGCGCCCCTCGAAGAGGTTCTCGTTGCCGGTGAATCGCGCGACGAACCGGTTCGCGGGCCGGTCGAGCACCGTCGACGGCGAACCGACCTGTTCGATCGTACCGTCGCGAACGATGGCGACGCGGTCGCCGAGCGCCGTCGCCGTCCGCTGGTCGTGGGTGACGTAGAGAACGGGCACGTCGAGCGACGTGAACAGGTCGTGGAGTTCGTCCCGCAGACGCCGCCGGATCGGCGCGTCGAGGCTCGACAGCGGTTCGTCCAGCAACAGGGCGTCCGGGTCCGCGGCGAGCGTCCGCGCAAGCGCGACCCGCTGGCGCTCACCACCCGAAAGCGTCGGCGGCCGGCGGTCGAGCACGTCTCCGAGTTCGAGCATCGCGGCGAGTTCCGTCACGCGGTCGTCGCTGGCGCCCGCGTACGCGACGTTCTCGCGGGCAGTCATGTGCGGGAAGAGCGCCCCCTCCTGGAACACAATCCCGACGTTCCGGTCCTCGGGCGGCCGCCCGACCAGCTCGCGGCCGTCGAGTGTGATCGACCCCGAATCGGGGGTCGTGATCCCTGCAACGAGCGAGAGCATGGTGGACTTGCCGCTGCCCGACGGCCCGAGAACGGCGAGGACTTCCCGGTCGACGGTCAGGTCGACAGGGCCGAAGTCGAAGTCGGCGTAGCTCGTTTCGAGAGCGGAGAGGTCGAGCGTCATCGCCAGGGGTTCCTCGCGACGGTGTTCAACACGAGCAGTGCGGCCACCGAGATGACGACGAGGAGGATGGCGACCGGATAGGCGGCGTCGAGGCCGAGCGAGACGAACGACACCCAGATCTCGACGGGCATCGTCCGCGGGTAGTACGACAGCATCATCGTCGCGCCGAACTCCCCGATCGAGCGGGCGAAAGCCAGCGTGACCCCGGCGAGAATCCCCGGCCCCGCGAGCGGGAGGGTGACGTTGCGGGCGGTCGTCCACCGGCCCTTGCCGAGCGAGCGCGAGGCGTACTCCAGGGTCTCGTCGACGCTCTCGAAGGCCGCCTTCGCGGTGACGACGACGAACGGCGACGCGACGAACGTCTGGGCGAGCACGACGCCGGCGAGCGAGCGCGTGAGCGGGACGCCCGCGGCGGCCGCCCAGTCGCCGACGAGCGTGTTCGGCCCGACGACTGTCAGGAGGACGACGCCGCCGACCGTCGGCGGGAGCACGAGCGGCAGGACGACGAACCCGAGCACGACCGTCTTCCAGCGAGTCTCTGCGCGCGCGAGCCAGTACGCGAGCGGGAGGCCGAAGGCGGTGGCGACGACCGTGGTGATCGACGCCGACAGCAGCGACGTCGTCGCCGCCGATCGCACCGACGACTCGCCCAGTCGACTCGCGACTGCGCCCGGCGACGCCGACAGCACGAGCGACGCCAGCGGCGCGACGTAGTAGACGACCAGTAGCCCACCGAGCACGAGCGCGACCGACAGCCAGTCGACCGAACCCATCCGGCCGTGGTCCGTTCGCGTCGCCATCGGTCAGACCAGGAGCGTGAGCTCCGAGACCGCGTCAGTCAGCGTCGGGGCCCCGGCGCGATTCGCGGTGCGGTCGTCGCTCGCTCCCGATTCGTCTCCGCTCCCGCTCGCCCCCGCCGTCGCGCGCCGGACCGCCCCCGGAACCTCCCCCTCGTACCGCGGGAAGGCATCGCGAAGCACGAATCCGGCGTCTGAGAGGTAGCTCCCCGTGGTGTGGGCCGCGAAGACGGCGCGCGCGGCGTCGCTCGAATTGCGAACGGTCGACGCGTAGCCGATCGGCCCGCCCCGGACGACCTGTCCGCTCGGGAGTTCGTAGGAGACGGTCGAGTACCATTCTTCGGTGTGGACGGGGTCGCTCAGGTCCACCTCGGGCGGGAGGTCGACGTAGTCGTAGCCGCGCTCGACGGCCATGTTCCGGTAGGCGAGCGCGGCGTCGATAGAGCCCGTCTCGAACTGGCTGATCAGCGCCGTCTCCGGGTAGACCTGCTCGCGCTCGGGGACTCTCCGGTGGAGGGCGGGCGCGTCGTCGTAGTACCGCGCGGCGAGTTCGAGCGCGAACAGCGCGCGATAGCCCAGCGGGTCCTGGTCCGGGTCGGTCCGGCCGAGGTCGACCGATCCCTCGACCAGCGGCTCGTACCACCGATCTGGCCCCGCCGCCGCGATGCGTTCGCCGCCCGCGGTGTCGGGGTTGTACGCGAGGACGACGGCGTTGCTCGCGAACACGGAGTACCACGCCGGCGAGAGCACCCCCTCGAACAGCGCCGTGTCGGCGACGGTGACGATGTCGGGGTCGCGCTGCCCCTCGGCGACCATGCGCGCGACCGTCGCCGACCCGTGGGATTCGACCCGGACGGGTACGTCGACGGCGGGTTTCAGTCCCGTTTCGAGCGCGTGCTGGAGGCTCCCCGCCGAGAGAACGGCTACCGTCGGCGATCCGCTCCCCGCCGCCCCGCCGAGACAGCCGGTGAGGGACCCCAGTCCAGCAACGCCGACTCCGGCAGCCCCGACCCGCCCCAGGAACCCGCGTCGCGAGACGCCGTCCGGCTGTGAGCCGGCACTCCCCGCTCCCGAACCGCGCGTCCCGGAGCGTTGTTTCCCCATAGATACAACGACCGTTGTTTCGGAATCGGCATAACCGTTTTGCTGGTCGGGGCAGTGGGTCGGATATGGACGTGGACGCGACGTTCGACGCGCATCTGACGGAAGAGGGGGTGCGGTTCACCGAGCGAGACGCCGGTCTCCTGCGGGCCATCCGGGACGAGGGGTCGCTCAACGGCGCCGCGGGCGCGCTCGGACGGTCGTACTCCCGGTCCCAGCAGCGCGTCGTCGAACTCGAGGACGCCTTCGGGCAACTGGTCGAGCGACAGCGCGGGGGGTCGGGCGGCGGCGGGAGTTCGCTGACCGACACCGCCGAAACGCTCCTCGCGGAGTTCGACCGGCTGGAGGCGGAGTTCTCGGGGGTCGCGGAGGTCGCCGAGACGGTGCTCGCGGGGACGGTCGTCGAGCGAGAGGGCGAACTCGGGACCGTCGAGACCGAGGCGGGACTCGTCCGGGCGCTCGTGCCCGCGGGCGCCGAGCGCGTCCGGCTCGCGGTCCGGGCCGACGCCATCACACTCCACGCGCCCGACGGCGTTCCCGAGTCGGAGACGAGCGCGCGCAACCGGTTTTCGGGCGAGGTCCACGAGATCGTCGCGGGCGTGGCCGTTGCGCGGGTCGCCGTCGATATCGACGCCGACACCGACCTGACCGTGCTCGTGACGCAGACCAGCATCGACACGCTCGACCTCGCACCCGGCGATCCGGTCGTCGCCTCGTTCAAGGCGACCGCGACGCGAGCGTACCCGGCCGTCTCGGTTGACTGACGACCGGGACCGACCTGGCCATCTGATACACTTCCTACAAAAACGGATTTCAGAAAACGCTCATACCCCGTTCGCCCGTGGTCGATAACGACGATCCGAATGACAGACTACGAACTCCCGCCGCTGCCGTACGACTACGACGCGCTCGAACCGCACATCTCCGAGCAGGTGCTGACCTGGCATCACGACACCCACCATCAGGGCTACGTCGACGGCTGGAACAGCGCCGACGAGACGCTCGCACAGAACCGCGACGAGGGGGACCACTCCTCGACGGCCGGCGCGCTAGGCGACGTGACCCACAACGGCTCCGGACACATCCTGCACGACCTGTTCTGGCAGTCGATGAGCCCCGAGGGCGGCGACGAACCCACGGGCGACCTCGCCGACCGCATCGAGGCGGACTTCGGGAGCTACGAGGCCTGGAAGGACGAGTTCGAGGCCGCCGCGTCCGCGGCCGGCGGCTGGGCGCTGTTGGTCTACGACAGCTTCAGCAACCAGCTCCGCAACGTCGCCGTCGACAAGCACGACCAGGGCGCGCTCTGGGGCAGCCATCCCGTCCTGGCCCTGGACGTCTGGGAACACTCCTACTACTACGACTACGGTCCGGCCCGCGGCGACTTCGTCGACGCGTTCTTCGAGGTCGTCGACTGGGACGAACCCGGCGACCGCTACGAGGAAGCCGCTCAGCTGTTCGAGTAGGCGTCGCATCGACGAGCTGACTTTCCGTTTTCCGAACGGTGGGCATCATCGGTCGGTCGCGGTTTCTCGCCGGGCAGTCGTCGAACGATTCCCGGCTCGGCTTCACGATCAGATTCGCCTCACAGTTCTCCGTTCGCGTACTGGTATGTCGGACGAACGTCGTCGAGGAGCGTTTCGACGATTTCCCAGAGGATCAGGGCGGGAGTCCCGTGTTCGAAGGTGACGCCCCAGCGGTCTTCCGCATCGACGGCCGAGTACTGGAAATGCGCCTGTCCAAGGTCGGGGTGGTACTCGTCCTGGTGCCAGCCGGCGTGAAAGCCCGTGTTCGGGTCGGTGTAGTCGATGCGGAACCAAGCGTGTGGATCCTGTCGATACCACTCGACGGACAGTGCCGGCGAATCGGGGCCCGTCGGTGGATCGAGGCGGGCCGGGTCGAACACCGCTCGTAGCTCCTTGGCCTCGATATCGTCGGGAACGTATTCGACAGCCGTGATCTGTGGAACGCGGTCGAGGACGTCTCGCTTCAGTTGGGCGTAGAGAGTCGCGTTCGGGTCGCCGCCCGGATGCGGGACCGACATCCGTTAGCTGTCGGCCTCGGCGGGCTCCGTCGTCGGAGCGAGGAAGTCCCATTCGCGGATGGCGAACCCGACGATCCGGATGCGCCGCTGCAGGTGCTCCCACTCGCGAGCGATCTCGCAGCGTCGGTCTTCCTCGTCGGCATCGAGGGTTTCGTCGGCCAGCGTCCCGCGAAGCTGGTTCGGTGACTCGACGCCGAACTCCTCTTCCCAGTCGCGGATCCGTGACTTCATGTCGGCGAGACGGTCCGTGAGTGACTCGACAGTGTGCCCGCTGTCCCGAAGGCGCGTCGCCTCCTGCATCGCCTGGCGGCGATAATCGGGGTAATACGTCGTGTGAGTCCCGCTCTCGTCACGATGGAGAACCCCATCCTCGACGAGGCGTTCGAGGACGCGTTTCGTTGGTTCGTGTGACCAGCCCGCTTCGGAGGCGATCCAGTTTGCCGTTCGGGGCTCCGACAGCTGTCTGGCGGCCATCCGCACGCGGTCTTCACCCGTGGTCTGGCGTTCCATCAGCCCCCCGGCGTCCGATCCGTCGTCGGCCATACAGTACGGTTCGGGCCTTTCCTTAATATATGTTGAGTCTATTCGTTCTATATCGAATCAAACTCGTCACCACCGCCCCGACCACAGCCGGGGCGACCCGGCGCGACCTCGACCCTTCGCTCTCGGCGGTTCTCCTCCGAGGGGCGGAACCGCCGTACAACGCGCCGACTGCGATCAGGACCTACCCAGTGTAGTCGTGATACGAACTGGCCGTCAGAGGGTCCTGGTTTCACTGCGACCGATGCGATTTGATATCGCGATATAAGATTCATCGCGGCGTGCGGTCGTGTGGCCACGAACACGCGAACGGTCGAGAAAACGGCGATAGCGGACGCTCTTCGGTGGAATCCGCCACTTGGCGCGTAGCGGTCGGAGAAGCGGTGCGCCCGACAGGCACAGTCCGGTCGAGCGGACTGCCCGACCGCCGACTCAGGCGATCTGGTCTTCGTAGTCGGCGGCGGAAAGCAGGTCGTCGAGTTCGCTCTCGTCGTCGAGATCGACCTCGATCAGCCAGCCGTCGCCGTAGGGGTCCTCGTTGATCAGTTCGGGTCGGTCAGCGAGATCGCCGTTGACGGCGGTTACAGTCCCGGAAACGGGCGAATAGATGTCCGAGACGGCCTTGATCGATTCGACGACGCCGAAGTCGTCGCCGGCCGCCAGGTCGTCGCCCTCGCTCGGGAGGTCGACGAAGACCACGTCGCCGAGTTCGTCCTGGGCGAAATCAGAGATGCCGATGCGCGCGCTGTCGTCGGTGACCTGCACCCACTCGTGGGAGTCGAGATAGCGCAGGTCGTCGGGAACGGTGAAGCTCATCTGTCGAGGAATGGGGTGGTGGTGATACGTGCTTTCTTCGGTTCGCCGCGGATCTCGACGCGGACGAGATCGCCGGGGCTGACCCGCTCGGTGGGGAGATACGCGAGCGCGATGCCGGAGTCCAGCGTCGGGCTCATCGTCCCGCTCGTCACGGTGCCGAGCGGGTCGCCGTCGGCCGTCGTCACCGCGTAGCCGTGTCGGGGGACGCCGCGGTCGATGAGTTCGACGCCGCGCAGGCGCTCGTCTGGGCCCTCCGCGTCGACGCGTTCGAGCGCGTCGCGGCCGACGAACTCGTGGTCGAGCGTCACCGCGAAGCCGATCCCCGCCTCGTAGGGGTTCCGGGGCTCCTCGTCGGGGTCGAAGTCCTGCCCGGAGAGGAGAAAGCCCATCTCCAGGCGGAGGGTGTCCCGCGCGCCCAGCCCGCAGGGCTGACACTCCAGGGCCGCCCAGACCGTCTCCGCGTCGTCCCACGGACAGACCAGCTCGTAGCCGCCCTCGCCGGTGTAGCCCGTGCGGGCGATCAGGGTCTCGGCGCCGGCCACGTCGGCCATCGCGGCCTCGAACCGGCCCAGATCGCTCAGGTCGGCGTCGGTCTCCGGCCCGAGCAGGTCTCTGGCGTCCCGGCCCTGGAGGGCGACTATCGCGAACGACTCCGTGCGGTTCTCGACGGTCGCGTCGAGGCCCCACTCGTCGCGGTGGTCCGTCCAGCGGTCGGTCATCTGCGCGTCGTGGCCGGCGTTGGGTACGAACAGAAAGTCGCTCTCGTCGGGCCAGTCCGCGGGGAGTCGGTAGACGATGGTGTCGTCGAGCATGACGCCGGCGTCGTCCGTAATCGCGGCGTAACAGGACTCTCCGGGGTCGAGATCCGCCACGTCGTTGGTCACGAGGTGATTGGTCAGCGCCTCGGCGTCGGGGCCGCCGACCGTGACCTGACCCATGTGGGAGACGTCGAAGCGACCCGCGGACTCGCGGACCGCTTCGTGTTCCGCCCGGATCGAGTCGAACTCCACGGGCATCTCCCAGCCCCCGAAGTCCGTGAACTTCGCGCCCCGGTCTGCGTGTACGGCCGCGAGCGGCGACTGTCTGAGCGCCATACCTCGATCCGCGCCCGCCAGAAACGTAACTGTTGCCGTCCCTCGCGGCCGCGTTCGCCGGTTCGATCCGTTCGGCGGCCGGAGGGGAATAAACCTCTTTTCGCTATATCGAATCGACGAACCGGAGGACGAGTCCCGACGGCAGTACACTCTTTTCGGACTGTCTCGAACCGATACGTATGCCGGACACCGTTCTGGTCGCCTTCGACGGCTCCCCGCTCGCCGAGCGTGCGCTCACGTACGCGCTCGAGAACTTCTCGGACGCGACCATCACCGCGATGTACGTCATCGATCCGGTCGATTCGGTACTCGACGTGGAGGCTGGTGGGTTACCGGTCGCCGAGGGCTGGTACGACGACGCCCGGGAACGCGCGACCGGGATCCAGACGACGGCCGCGGACCTCGCAGCGGAACACGACGTCGACCTCGAGACGGTCACGGAGGTCGGCAGACCGGCGCGAGCGATCGTCGACTACGCGACCGACCGCGGCATCGACCAGATCGTCATGGGCAGCCACGGCCGCTCGGGGATCGACCGGACGCTCCTCGGAAGCGTCGCCGAGACGGTCACCCGTCGAGCCCGGATCCCGGTGACCATCGTCGGCTAGTCACGCACCTGACCACCGGTACCGGAGGGTTCCGTCGGAGAACCGGCCCGCTCGCGGTCAGACCGATACCCACTACCTAAAAGGTAAAATCCCGGCGAGGCGTAGGTACCGGGAACGTGGCCGTTACCGACCCATCCCCTCTATCGACGTGCACTGTCCGGATCGAACGGCGTGGCGGTCGCGGCGAAGCGGGAGCGCGGTCACTCGAACGACATCTCCGGAGCATCTCCGGCGTCCGCGACGTCGACGTCTCGTTCCGAACGGGGATCGCACGGATCACCTACGAGGAGAGCGTCACCTCCGAGGAAACGCTCAGACAGGCGGTCCGCGACCGGAACGTCTCGATCGACGACGACCCCGACGACATCCCGGACGAGGTGAGCACCCGCTCGGATCTCAGGCGGGAGGCGGTGTTCGTCGGTCTGACGCTGCTCGGGATGGTGACCGGTCTCGCGACGGAGTGGCTCGGGGGCCCACGACCGCTCATCTGGGCCGGCTACGGCGTCGCGTACGTCTTCGGCGGGTGGTACGGGCTCAAGGGGGCGATCGAAACGCTCCGCCACGGCGCGGTCGATATCGACCTCCTGATGATCGTCGCCGCGCTCGGCGCCCTCTCGATCGGGGCGCCGTTCGAGGGCGCGATGCTCCTCTTCCTGTTCTCGCTGTCGAACACGCTCCAGCACTACGCCATCGGCCGGTCGCGCCGGGCGATCAGGGCTCTCGTCGAGATGCGACCGGACGAGGCACAGATCCTGCGCGACGGCGAGGAAGTCACCGTCCCCATCGACGAGGTCACCGTCGGCGACGTGTTCGTCGTCCGGCCCGGCGACAGGATACCGCTGGACGGCGCCGTCACCTCAGGCGAGGGAACGGTCGACCAGGCCTCGCTCACCGGCGAGTCCGTCCCCGTGCCGAAAGAACCCGGAGACGAGGTGTTCGGCGGGACGATCAACGAGAGCGGCAGCCTCGAAATCGAGGTCACCCGACAGGCTCACGAGTCGGCGATCAGCCGCCTCATCAACATGGTCGAACGCGCCCAGAGCGAGAAGGCCCCGACTCAGCGGCTCATCGACCGCCTCGAACAGCCGTACGTCCTCGGCGTGTTCGGGCTCACGATCGCGGCGATCGCCGTCCCGCTCGCGCTCGGGAGCGAGTTCACCGACACGTTCTATCGCGCGATGACCCTGATGGTCGCCGCGTCGCCGTGTGCGGTCATCATCTCCACGCCGGCGGCGGTCCTCTCGGCGATCGCCTCCGGCGGCAGGCAGGGCGTCCTGTTCAAAGGCGGCGAGCACGTCGAGACGGCCGCGAATATCGACGCGGTCGCGTTCGACAAGACGGGGACGCTCACGCGGGGCGAGACACAGCTGACGGACGTGTTCGTCCGTGACGTGCCGACGGACGAGCCGCTGACGACCGACGGGCTGCTCTCCCTCGCGGCGTCCGTGCAGGCCCGCTCGGAGCATCACCTCGCTCGCGCGACCGTGGCCGAGGCGGAAGACCGGTCGCTCGCCGTCCCCGACGCGCGGCGGTTTCAGTCGGTCGCCGGAAAAGGCGTCCGGGCCGACGTCGACGGCGACACTATCCACATCGGGAACCGGAGTTACTTCGAGACCGTCCTGGAAGACGCGGCGATCGAGGGGCTCGAACCGGGTCTCGACCGGCTTCAAACTCTGGAGGCGGAGGGGAAAACGAGCGTCCTCGTCGCACGAGAGGGTCGCGGCGAGGTCACCGTGCTGGGGTGGCTCGCGTTCACCGATACGGTTCGCCCCGGCGCCGCCGAGATGATCGACGACCTCCGCTCGCTCGGCGTGGAGCACATCGTCATGCTGACGGGCGACAACGAACGCGTCGCACAGCAGATCGCCGACGAGGTCGGCATCGACGAGGTGCAGGCCGAACTCCTCCCCGAAGAGAAGGTGGCTACCATCGAAGAACTGGTCGATCGATACGAGAACGTGGCCATGGTCGGTGACGGCGTGAACGACGCGCCGGCGCTGGCGACCGCGACGCTCGGCATCGCGATGGGCGGTGCCGGGACCGACGTCGCGCTCGAGACCGCTGATGTCGTGTTGATGGGCGACGACATCGGGAAGATCCCCTACGTTCTGGGGCTGGGTCGCACGACGCGCCGGACGCTGACGGTCAACCTCGCGATCGCGTTCGGCGCGATCGGACTGATGGTCGGCGCGATCTTGCTCCGGGGCATCCCCTTGCCGCTGGCCGTGGTCGGCCACGAGGGGTCGACGGTTCTCGTTTCGCTGAACGGGCTCCGGTTACTCGGCTTCCGCGAGTGAGATGCGGTCGTCCGTGGTCAGTCTCGCAGGCGGACGAGCGCACCGGCGAGCGCGGCGACGACGAGCGCGCCGGCGACGAGCGGCGCGAGCGGCGTCGGCCCGAACGCGCTCGACCCGCCGTCGCTCGTGGTCGTGCCGAGGAGACCGTCGTCGGCGTCGTCACCGTCCGAGTCGTCTCCGTCACCGTCGGTGCCGTCGCTCCCGTCGCCGTCAGTCCCGTCCCCTGTCCCCTGGTCGTCCCCGGGTTCGGTCACGGTCCCGGTGGGTTCGTCCGCGGGGACGAGCCGGCTCGACTCGTAGCCGGTGAGGTAGTCGTAACAGGTTTCGATCTCGCTCTCGGAGGGGTCGGCGCTCCCGCTGACCTCGACGGCGCCGGTGGTCCCGGCGTCGAGCATCGTCGGTCCGCTGGACTCGTCGCCGGTGCCCAGTCGCTCCACGTCGTAGGGTTGCCAGGGGGCGTAGACCTCCCAGACGACCTCGCCCTCGGGCGTGACTTCGAGGATCCGGTGGCTCCGGCGGTCGGCGACGAGCGTGTTGCCGTTGGGCAGGCGGTCGGCGTCGCGCGGTTCGACGAGGTCGCCGCGCAGCACCCACGTCTGGTTCCACTCGCCGTCCTCGCGTGTGTACTCGACGACGCGGTCGTTGAGGCTGTCCGCGACGATGACGGTTGGCTTCCCGTCGTCGGTCTCGAGGTAGTCGGGGTTGTGCTGTTCGTTGAGGAACTCGTGGTTGTCGTCCTCGCCGAGGGTCCACTCGATCTCCTTGGTCGAGCGGTTGATCGCGACGACCTGGTCGAAGTTGCGCACCGAGACCATGTAGGTGCCGTCGGAGATCTTCTCGACGTCGTTGTTGTGCGTCCAGTCGCCGCCGTACTCGCCGCCGCCCGAGCGCGGGAACGCGTCGGTGTGGTTGGCGAAGTAGTACTCCCAGACGACCTCCTGACGGGTGAGGTTGTAGACGAGCACGCGGTCCTCGCCGTCCTGGCTCATGTCGTTCATGAGCAGTTCGTCGCCGTTGATCAGGTCCACGTCGTGGGTGTCGTAGACGTCCCGGAAGCGCCGCTCGGAGACGTGATCGCCCGTCGAGACGTTGATCTCTTCGATCAGCGTGTCGCGGCGGTAGGTCGTCGCCTGGAGGACGTTGCCGCTGGGGAGCACGTCGATGTCGTAGCTCCACCAGCGGCCGGCGGCGGAGTCGTTGTGGACGCCGACGACCGAGCCGTCGGGCCGGACGCCGACGACCATCGCGCTGGTCTTGTCGCCGCCGCGGGCGCCCTGGATCGAGAACAGCGTCGTCCGGTCGGGCTGGCTGGTCATCGTGCCGACGCAGGGGTTGTCGGCCGCCTGCTGTGCGGCCGCCCCGTCCGACGCCGCGCCGGCCACGGCGACGGCGCCGACGGGCACCACTACGAGCAGACAGATCGCGAGCGTGAGGGCTGTCCGGCGCATCTGTCCCACAGCACGGGCAGGGGAGTTAACACCGTTACGGAACTCGCGGATCCGGTCCCGCGCTCGCGCGTCGGTCAGTTCACTCGGTCTCGGGCTCGTCGGGCAGGTCGAGCCCGAACTCCGCGGCGCGCTCGCGCCAGAACTCCTCGAAGCCCTCCTCGCGGCGCTCGACGGTGCTGGTGCCGTCGGTGACGTAGTCGAGTTTCAGGTCGACCTCTTCCAGGAGGCGGTCGCCGACGTCGTCGCCGACGGCGCCCGACCGCATCGCGTCCATGATCGCGCTCTTCTCGCGCTGGAGGACCTGCCGCTCGCCCGCGAGCAGTTGCTCGCGGCGGATCTCCGGGTTCTCCTCCAGCAGTTGCGCGATGGCGGCGTTCAGCTGGGCCTTCTCGCGCTCGTACTCGCTGGTGAAGTCGGCGTAGACGTCGCCGCCCAGGTCGCCCGCGCCGTGGAGGTCGTGGGCGGCGTCGAGCGCCGCGTCGACGGCCTGTGCGCGCCCGATCAGCAACTCGTACAGCTCCTCGGCCTCGGAGCGGGTGACGATCCCCAGCCTGTCGAGCAGAACCGACATCGTCAGGCCCTGGACGACGAGCGAGAAGCCGGCGACGCCGAACACCATCGCCCTGAGCGTGGTCCGCAGGTCCGCCGAGAGGCCGGCCTCGCCGGAGAGGCCGAGCACGAGCGCGATGGGGATCGAGGCGTGGAGGCCGCCCCAGACCCAGACGTGCTGGTAGGCGAGCGGGACCGTCGGTTCGTTGAACCGGTTGACGACAGCGGTGACGGGGTAGACCACGAGCGCCCGCGCGGCGAGGACGAGGACGATGGCCGCGACGATGAAGCGCCAGTTCGCGAGGAGGTCCCCGACGGGCGTCGTCACGCCGATCATGACGAAGATGAAAGTGTTGACGATGAACGCACCGGTCTCCCAGGTGTTGAACACCGATATCTTGGTCCGGGGGCTCATCGCGTACTCGGCGCCGCGGTTGCCGATGAACAGGCCGGCGGCGACGGTCGCGATGACGCCGCTGACGTGCGTGCCGACGAGGACTTCGAGGTAGTGCTCGGCGAGCAGGAAGACGCCGTATGCGAGGATGATCGTCAGGATGATCTCGGTCATGTGCTCGTCCAGGTTGACCATCAGGCGGTAGACGAGGTAGCCGCCGACGGCGCCGACGACGAGGCCGCCGCCGGCGACCACGAGGACGTTCAGTCCGAGGTCGACCGCGCCAGCGACCGAGAAGAGGTCGGGGTTGCCGGCGCCGCTCGCGCCCCCGTGGCCGCCGCTCGCGCCGTTCTCGGCGGCGACTCTCCCCAGGAGCGCGGAGAAGAGGACGACGCCGACGCCGTCGTTGACGAGACTTTCGCCTTCGACGAGGACGGAGAGGCGATCCGGTGCGCCCAGCTCCTCGAACAGCGCGAGCACGGAGACGGGGTCGGTCGGGAGGATCATCGCCGCGAACAGCAGCGCGACGAGCAGGTCGAAGCCGAAGACGTACCGGCCCGCCGCGCCGAGCGCGAGCACCGAAATCACGAGTCCGAGCGTCGCCAGCGCGAGCACGGGAGCGAGATTTCGGCGGAGGCGCTCGAGGTCCGTGGTCGCCGCGCCTTCGAACAGCAGCGGCGGGAGGAGCACGAGGAGGATCAGGTCGTGGGAGAGCGTAATCTCGACGGTGACGCCTACCACGGAGGCGGCCACGCCGGCGAGCAACAGCGCGATGGTGTAGGGGAACTGGCCGATCTTCGCGACGAAGATGCCGACCCCGGCCGCGATGATGAACACCGAGAGCACGTCCGCGAGCAGCGCTACGTCGATCCCTGCTGTCGCCATGTGCACCGGAATTGCGGTGTCGTACTGTTAAACCCACAGGAGGTTCGACGGGGTGGGTCGCCGGGCGGCGTCACCCGGTCCGACCAGCGGCGGTCGGAGAGTACCCGTCGAAACGTCACGCCTATACTCGCCGCCGGGGAATCGCGGGTATGTCGTGGTTCGGTGGGCTGTTCGGTGGGAGCGACGACGGTTCGGAGAGTGACGCCGCCGGCGACGACCGGCGCGGTCCCCGCGTCCCGGGCGAGTCCCGCGTCGGCGTGTTCGTCGACGGACCGAACGTCCTTCGCTCGGAGTTCGACGTGGACTTCGACGACCTGCGCGCGGCGGGCGAGGAGTACGGTCGCCTCGCGTACGTGCGGCTCTACCTCAACGAGCACGCCCCCGCAGAACTGGTGCAGGCCGCCGAAGCGCGGGGATTCGCGGTCGTGACGACCAGCGGCGACGTGGACGTACGCCTCGCCGTCGACGCCACCGCCGCGGCCGTCGAGGACGACATCGACGTGCTCGCGGTCGCCTCGCGCGATACCGATTTCAAGCCCGTTATCGAGGCCGCCGCCGAGCGCGGGCTGGGCACCGTCGCCATCGCGCCCGGCGAACACGGACGGTCGGACGCGCTCCGCAACGCCGCGCAGGACGCGATCACGCTGGAGTGACGAGGCCGTCCAGCTGACGGCGATTACGTTTCTCTGTCGGGCTCGATCGTTTCCAGTCCGTGTCGCTCGGCGACCGAGACGAGGTCACTATCGGCGCAGACGAACACGGGTTGTTCGTCGCCGGTGTCGAGCGAGAGCGCGGCCGAGAGCTGGAGACTGTCGAGCGTCCGGAGGTCGTCCTCGACGACGAGTTCGAAGGAGAACTGGACCAGCGACTCCTCGAGCGGAAGAACGAGAAAGTCGTCGAGCGCTTCGGTGAAAAACGCGCTGAGCAACGCGTTCATCTCCGCTTTGCTGATCTCATCGCGGTTGTGTTTGCGCCGGAACGCGGACACCGTTTCGATGACTGCGAGTGAACTGATGGCCGTCGCCGCGTCCGATTCGATCAGTTCGTCGACTCGTTCGGTCCCGCTCTCCGCGTAGTAGCGCTTGACGAGCGCGGAGGTGTCGAAAAACAGCAGATCCATCGGTCGATTTCCTCACAGTCGCTCGTCGCGGTCCTCGACGACGATATCAGAGAGGTCGTCACCGTCTGCGACGTCTTCCCGGAGTTGCTTCAGGTCTGCCGGGCCGTCGTGTTCGGCGACGAACTCGCGCATCCGCTCGCGCAACGACCGCGTCTTGGACTTGTTCAGGAGGTGTTCGACCTGAAAATCCGGATCCTCCGCGGTGTCGCTCATACCCGATCATGGGTCGGCAATTGTTAAATCGGTTCGCATGGGCAGGGTCGAACGCTGACCTTGGGACGGTCGCTCGTATCGGACACGCTGCCCGGCGCCGCCCGAGACGTGATCTCTCTCCAGAGCAGGGAGCGATCCGCTTTTGCGAGCGGGCGACCCAGCCACGCGCATGGACGGGACGCTCGACGGGCCGGTGCTCGACGACCACATGCACCTCGACCCCGTCAACGGTCGCGGGGTCGAGGCCGCCGCCGAGTTCGCCGACGCCGGCGGGACGCATCTGCTCGTCGTCAACAAACCCTCGTGGTCGCTGCTGGACTCGCTGCCGAGCGACGCGGCGGACTTCCGCGAGGGCTTCGCGATCACGGTCGACGCCGTGACCGAGGCGACCGACGCGCTCGACGGGCGCGCGTGGCCCGTGCTGGGTGTTCATCCCGCGCTCATCTCGCAGCTGGTCGAGGCGGGCTACGACCCCGAGGGCGCGCGCGACCTGATGCGGGCGGGGCTGGACGAGGCCGCCGGGTTCGTGGCCGACGGGGCGGCGCTGGCGCTGAAGTCCGGGCGCCCGCACTACGAGGTCGACGACGCGGTGTGGGACGCCTCGAACGCGGTGATGCGACACGGGTTCGAACTGGCCGCTGACTCGGACTGTGCGATCCAGCTTCACACCGAGGGCGGCGAGGACTTCACCGAGGTGGCCGAGTGGGCCGAGGAGCGGGGCCTGCCGGCGAAGCGCGTCGTCAAGCACTACTCGGGCGGGCGCCTGCAGGGGCCGACCAAGAGCGTCATCTCGCACAAAGAGGAGCTCGAGGTCGCGGTCGAGGAGGGCGAGCCGTTCATGATGGAGACGGATTTCATCGACGACCCGGACCGGCCCGGCGCCGTGCTGGGGCCGAAGACTGTGCCGAGTCGCGTGCGGTGGATGCGCGAGGAAGGATACGACGATGCCATCCGCCGGGCGCACGTCGAGACGCCGGCGAGCGTGTACGGGATCGACACCGAGGCGACGCTGGAGTGAGGGTGCTGGAGGAGTCGGTTTCTTGTCACGGGTACGCGAAGCGGCCGCTATGCAGCATCGCTGTCCGGATTGCGGCGTGACGATGGAGGAGGTAAAGTTCGGGATGGACGACGCCTGGAACCCGTACGTGAACACCGGAGAGAAGCGGACCGGCTTGCTCGGGAAACTCGGGATGAACGAGCGCAAGGACGTGACGACGGTGATGTGCCCGGAGTGTGGACTGTTGCGGCAGTACGCCGAGTTTGAGGAGTGAGTGCGGTGGCGGAGGCGGAGCGGTGGCGGAGGCGGAGCGGAGGCGGTGGTGGTGGCCGGGAGCGCGTGCCGGCGCGATTGCGCCGGTCGCGCGACCCGGGGACAGGCAGGCCTGCTGTAGGGATCCGCGCCGGGGGCGCGGTTCACCGGACGCGCGCGAACGGAGTGAGCGAGTCGTCCGGCCTTTTTTGGTCCAGCTTTTTCGAGGAGCGGTGCCCACAGGCGCGCCCTGCGCGCCGAGGACACCCGACGACGAAAAAGGTGGTCCCGAAAGTCATATCCCCGGAGCCACGTACGGGGAGGTATGAGCAATCAGCCGGGGGAGTACTACACGCCCGACCGCTGGCAGAACTGGCTGGACAGGATCGACGAGGAAGAGGTCGAACCCGACGACGACGACACGGCTCAGTTGCTGTGGAACATGCAGGACGACACGGCCATCGCGGTCGTGAAGGTCGTCGCGGACTTCGACGACGGCGAACTCGACGAGGAGGGCGCGCTCTCGGAGATCGAGGAGATGCGCGAGGTCGTCCTCGCCGAGCCCGCCTTCGACGACGAGGAGAAGCTCATGCTCGTCGACAGCGTGCAGACCTCGCTCGTGTGCGTCTTTTACGCGGCCGAGGAGTACGTCGTCGGCGGCCCCGTCGAGGAGGGCGAACTGCTCGAGTACGTCAACGCCGCGGCCGACGCCGAGGCCGAAGAGGACCTCGACACGGCGCTGTCGTACTGCGTCCAGGCCGGGACGCAGGTCATCGCGGGCGCGGAGTTCGACCCCTCCATCGCCGAGGACCTGGAACCGGGGCTGGTGGTCCAGTGGGTCAACGGGCTGGACAGCCTCCAGACCGCGATGAAAGACCCCGAAATCGTCGAGGAAGACGACGAGAACTGAGCGGCCCGTCGGTCGTCGTCCGTGTCGGACCCCGTCTGTACTGCGCTCGTTTTGGGGTGTGTGAGTGGCTGACTATCGTGTCTCAGTCCGGCGTGTTCTGGTAGGTGTTGTCGCTCTTGTCGGGGCTGCTGTCGATAGTACCGTATCCGCAGACGCCACCGCCACCGCAGACGCACCTCGACCGCACTCGTCGGAGTTAGTTGAAAGCCCTCGCCCCGCTCGCGGTCGCTGAGCGGGATATCCGCGCTCTCCGCACCGCCCGCGCGGATAGGGCCACGCTCAGCGACTAAACTGGACGCGAGCGCGCCCCACGGCAGGGCCGTTCGGCATCGAGGTGCACGCGCCTCGCACGCCTCGCCGTTTCAATCCACCAGGACCGCACAGCACCGCACCGGGCAGCTCCGCACAGTTCCGCACCGCGACCGCAGTCAGCCACATTCCTCCCCATCCGACTGCGGTGCTCGTGCCTGCGCTCCTCATCCCTCGCGCGGTTTCGTCGCGCGCATGAAAGCGCGCGACAGCGCGCGCCACGGTGGTCGCCTCGGCAGTCGCTATCGCGGTCGAACGGGCGTGCTGCGGCGTCTGGCTTCGTGGGACGGACCGAACGACCTTTTTGTCGCCTGCCCGATGACCAGACATGGACGACCCTGACCGTCAGAGCGACGACTCGGAGGCGGACGGCGGGTGGGCCGACGAGACGGGCTGGAGCGACGACGGGACGGACGACGACGGGACGGACGACAACGGAGCGGACGACGACGCGGAGTGGGACGTCGGTGTCGACGATGTGGAGTCCGGCGGCGAGAGCGCCGTCGGGCCGGCGGGCGGACGCGACCGCCGGGCGATCGCCCGTACGATCGGCGCGATGCTCGGGCTCGTCGTGGTGGCGTTCGTGCTGGGGATACTCGCGATCGTCGTCATCTCGGTCGGGTTGATACTCGTCGGCGTCGAGGTGACCGAGACCGACAGCCTGTTCGTCTCGCTCGTGGGTATCCAGGGCATCGGCTTTCCGCTGACTGCCTACGGCTATCTGCGCTACACGGACCGGGAGTTCCAGCGGTTCATCCCGACGCGCGTGCCGTCGCTGAAGGAGCTCTTGCTGGTCGTCGGCAGCGCGATCGGCGCGCTGGTGCTGGTCGGGATCACGGCCAGCGTCCTCGTCTCGCTGCTGGGGACCGAACCCGCGGCCAACTCCGGCGGCCAGACCGTCGCCGAAAACCCCGAGATCGTTCCCTATCTGCTCCCCTTCGTCTTCCTGCTCAACGGTCCCGGCGAGGAACTGCTCTTCCGCGGGGTCATCCAGGGCCGGTTCCGCGAGGACTTCGACGCGCCGGCGGCCATCGTCCTGGCGAGCCTGATGTTCGCGCCGGCGCACATCGTCTCGCTCGTCGGGTCGCTCCAGGCCGCGGCGATCACCATCTCCATCCTGACGGTGCCGAGTCTCGTCTTCGGCGCCGTCTACGAGTACACGGACAACTTCACCGTCCCGGCGCTGGTCCACGGGCTCTACAACTCCATCCTGTTCGGGTCGATCTATCTGGTCTCCGTCTACGGCGACGGCGCGAGCGAACTGATCGTGTTCTGATGGGTGGGGCGCCGCTCGCGACGGCCGCTGTCGCGGCGGGCCGCCGCGTATCGTTATCACGGGGGAAAATCGGGGACGTGGGTTTTTGCCCGGTGAACGGGTAGCCCGAGTCAATGATCGGGGACGACGAGCGCGCCCAGTCGATCCAGGTGGGCGCAGTGCTGCTTTTCGGCGCGCTCATCATCGCGCTGTCGGCCTACCAGGCCTTCGTCGTCCCTCAGCAAAACGAGAAAGTCGAGTTCACCCACAACCAGGAGGTCCAGAACCAGCTGGCGGACCTGCGCAACGCCGTCGTCTCCGTGCCCGGCGACTCGACCACGCAGTCCGTCTCGGTGACGCTGGGGACGAGCTACCCCGAGCGACTGATCGCCCTGAATCCCGGCCCACCGTCGGGAGCGTTACGGACACGGGGCACGACCGATCCCGCGGTCAATTTCTCCATCGCGAACGCGACGGCCGTGACCGAGAGCGACGAAGTTCGAGACCTGTGGAACGCCACGCGGCTGCACTACTCGACGGGCGCGCTCGCCTACCGGCCGAACTACAACGTCTACGGCAACGCGCCGACGACCTACTACGAGAACTCCGTCCTGTTCAACCAGTTCGACTCCGGCGAGGTGACGCTGACCGACCAGCGTCTCGTCGACGGCAACACCGTCTCGCTGGTGGCGCTGAACGGCTCGATCGACCGGACCCAGCAGGGGTCGACCTCGGTGGACGTGGAGCCGCTGAGCGCGTCGACGACGACGGTGACGGTGCGAAACGAGAGCCTGACCGAACCGCTGACGCTGCGGGTGCCGACGCGGATGAGCGTCGACACCTGGGAGAACGACCTGCTCGCCGACGAGGAACACGTCGCGGACGTCTTCCTCGCGAGCGACCTGCCGGGGTCGGAGCTACAGCTCGTGGCCATCGAGCTGGACCCCCGTGAGACCTACCGATTGCGGATGGCGAAAGCGGGCGTCGGGAGCGCCACCGAGGGGGCGGCGCCGGCCTACCTCACCGACGTGAGCGGCGACAACGCGGCGGTGCCCGCAGGCGGGCGGACCGACGTGGTCGTCGAGGTGCGCGACCGCTTCAACAACCCGGTCAGTGGCGTCGCGCTCGAAGCGAGCACGAACGACACCGCGGCGACGCTCGCGGACACGACGGAGACGACCGGGTCGAACGGGCGCGCGACGTTCACAGTCCGCGCGGGGTCGGGCGTCTCCTCGCCGACGCCGGTCGCGCTCAACGTGAGCTACGACGTCACGCCGGCGGTCGTCGGGGCCGAGTTCAACGAATCTGGGCTGGCGAACGCGACGATGACCGTCTACGCGGGCCAGGGCGGGAGCGGCGGTGGCGGCTCGGCCCACGACTACGTCGTCGACTGGCGAGATTACGGGGTGGTGCCGGGCTCGTCGGTGAATCCTGCGACGGAGTGTTCGGCGGTCCCCTGCCCGGAGAGCTTCGAGGTGGCATCGATCGCGAACCCGGCGGACCCGGGGAAGGTCGTCACCTACTACGCGAACAACTCGACGGCGGCGACGATCTCGCCCTCCTACGGGTCGACGAATATCAGCGGCCAGCACGTCACGTCGCTGACCGTCACCGGCCAGACCGACGTGAACCTCTCGGCGTCGAACACGACCGGGGCGGACACGATCCTCCTCGACACCGTCTTCGAGTCGACGTTCGAGGACGGGACCGGCGTCTGGGGACCGACGGGGACGTTCGCCGGGGGCGATCCCGACACGAGCGTCGAGCACGCCAACAGGGGCCAGCAGTCGATACGGATAGCCGGCGGGAACGACGGCGGGATCGTCACGCAACCGACCTACGACACGAGCGCGGCGGAGCTGGTGACCGTCGAGTACTGGGTGCGCGCGGACGGCCCGGGCGACGGCGAGGACCTCGTCGTCGAGTACCTCGAAGCCGGCGGGAACCCGAACGTCGCGGGCGACTGGGTCGAGGTCGACCGACTGGAGGGCGACGAGTCGACGGTCTTCGAGCGGCGGGCGCGGATCGCGGCCGACGACGCCTCGCATCTCTCCTTCCGCCTGCGCTTCCGGCAGGTCGGCGCCGACTCGGCGACCGACGAGTGGTTCGTCGACGACGTGATATTCCGGACCTACGGACCGACCGGCACTTCGGGAAGCGGAAGCGGCGACCAGCCGCCGACTGCGGACGCGGGCGGTCCGTACGCCGTCGACGAGGGGAGTTCGACGACGCTGGACGGCACCGGCAGCACCGACGACGGCACGGTTCAGGACTACTCGTGGACGATCACGAGCGGGCCGGGGACGCTGACGAGCGCCGACACGGCACAGCCGGGGTACGACGCGCCCGACGACGTGAGCGGCGACCAGACGGTCGTGCTGGAACTGACGGTGACCGACGACAGCGGGCAGAGCGACACCGACTCCACGTCGCTGACAGTGCGGGACACCAGCGCGCCGCCGACGGTGACCGTCGAGAAACCGAACGGCGGCGAACAGATCGCGGGCGGGTCGACGTTCACGGTCGAGTGGTCTGCGAGCGACCCCGACGGCGACCTGGAAACGGACCCGATAGACATCGAGTACTCGTCGGACGGCGGGTCGACGTGGGAGACCGTCGTCACCGACACGGCCAACGACGGGAGCTACGACTGGACGGTTCCGACCGACGACACGACCGTCGCGCTGGTCCGCGTGACCGCGACGGACCAGGCCGGCAACACCGACTCGGACACCGGCGACGACACCTTCACCGTCGACAGCGACCCGCCGGGCGTCTCGTCGGCGTCGCTGCCGGGCACGCCGATAAACGACAGCGAGGCCAACGACAACGTCCAGCGGACCCTGACGCTGACCTTCGACGAGGCGATGGACCAGGCCGTGGACCCGACGGTCGCCTTCGCCAACGACGGCGGGTCGGTGACGTCGCTGGGCGGGTCGTGGGCGGACGCGACCACCTACGAACTCACGGTCGAGTTCTCCGACGCGGACGTCGACCGGACCGTCGACGTCGACGTGTCCGGCGCGCGGGACGTGGCCGGGAACACGATGTCGCCCGAGACGCCGCTGTCGTTCGTCGTCGACTCGCAGTCGCCGGGCGACGTCGACAGCGTCGATATCGTGCCCGAGTACATCAACGCGAGCAACGAGAACGCGGTGGACGTGACGACGGTCAATCCCGGCACCCTCTACGGCGACGAGACGATGGTGGTGACGCTCACGGACCAGAACGCGAACACGGTGACCGCGAGCCAGACCATCACCTCCGCCGCCGGCGAGCGGACGAACTTCACCGTCGACGCGTCGTCGCTGGTCGACGGGCCCGTCGCCGTCGAGGCCGTCGCCGAGGACGACGTGGGCAACACGGGCGCGACCGTCCAGGGCAGCAACGCGACAAAGGACACGGTCGCGCCGACGATCAGCGACTACAACGTCACCGGATCCGACGGCGACGAGTTCACCGTCACGTTCAACGCGACCGAGGTGACGACGCCCGTCGACAGCCTCACGGTCGATATCTCCGCGAGCGGACCCGGACAGATCGAGGCGAAAGTGAGCAGCAACAACGTCACCTCGGGCGACACCAAGCAGTTCGAGATCACCTATCGCGTCAGTCAGATCGGCGAGTACGACGTCACGCTGGACAGCGTCGTGGACCTCGCCGGCAACGACGGTGCGAGCGGACAGACCGAAACCGTGGCCGTCGGTAGCAGCGCGGACCGGACCAGCTACGTCTCCGGCAGCGGGTCCGCCGCCAGGTCGGGCCCCGAGAGCCGCGTCGACTTCGACATCGAGAACACCGGGTCCGCCGACGTGGTCGTCACCGATATCGAGGTCAGCGCCAGCAGCGGGGGTCTGCGGGCGATCCGCGAGAACAACGGCGGCTCCAACAGCGGCGGACAACACGAAGTCTACATCGCGTCGAGCACGCCGGGGATCCTCGAAGCGGACGGCACGCCGTACTACGACGACAGCGGGTCGAACGCCTATCAGTTGGGAACGCGGGGGACGCTCACCGAAGCGGCGACGCTGACTGGCGGCGAACGGGCCACGGTCACGCTCGCGTACTTCAGGAACAACGGCGGTCAGACCACGAGCGCGGCCGACAAACAGCTCACCGTAACGCTGTACTTCCAGGACGGCTCCTCGACGACGTTCACCTTCACGCCGCCGGGGTACTGAGAGGGACCATGAGACCACAGCAAGAGGCGTTCAGGCGTCGAAGCGCGTGGCCGCGCGCCCAGTCGGAAGTCACGGGCGTCGCGCTCCTCACGGGCGTCGTGGCCATCGTCGCTCTGGTCGTCGGTGGGTTCATCATCGCCGACGTGGGGGGCGACGACGACGGTCCTACTACCGACCTGCTCGTCGATGCGGGCCCGAGCGAGGCCACGTTCACGCACAACGGCGGCGACCCCGTCGCGCTCGCGGACCTGCGCGTGACCGTCTACCGCGACGGCGGCCCCGTTCGGCTGACGCCCACCGCGACCGCCGGGAGCGGCGACGACACCCTGGATCCCGGCGAGCGGTTCCGCGTCGCCCACGGCGTCAGCGGCCCCGCCGACGTCCGGGTCCTCGTCGCGCACGAGCCGTCGAGCACCGTGCTTCTGGAGGACACCGTCTCGGTGCCGCCCTGACCTCCCCGAAGCCACGCCCCGTTCGAAACATCGACGCCCGTCGAATCCCTAGTCGACAGGCACTTGTAGACGCTCTCGCAATTCGGGAGTATGACAGTCGGGATCGACGGCATCGAGATACGGACCGGGAAGCTCAAACTCGACCTGCCGGGGACGTTCGCGCCGGCGCAGGGCGAGGACCCCGAGAAGTACACGAAGGGACTCGGACTCAACGCCTCGTCGTTTCCGGACACCTACGAGGACATCGTCACGATGGGGGCCAACGCGGCCCACGAGCTGATGGAGCGCAAGGGCCTCGAGCCCGAAGACGTCGGGCGGATCGACGTGGCGACCGAGTCGGCGTTCGACAACTCCAAGCCCGTCTCGACGTACATCGCGGGCTGTCTCGAACAGGTGTACGACGGCGACTTCCACCAC